>Ga0182024_10000436_pt1 | contig 107219 bp, 93 predicted proteins | sample P32metaG_FD_120480 | JGI IMG/M metagenome (GOLD analysis project Ga0182024, IMG submission 120480) | Permafrost microbial communities from Stordalen Mire, Sweden - P3-2 metaG (Illumina Assembly) | ecosystem: Environmental > Terrestrial > Soil > Wetlands > Permafrost | place: Sweden: Stordalen... | reverse complement strand
CGGCCTGCTTGACCTTGAGGATTTTCTCTGCCTCGCCGCGCGCCTGTGCCGCTACCTGCGCCCGCTGCGCTGCATTGATATCGTTCATCGCGTCCTTCACCTTGCTGTCGGGAATGATGTCCGTCACCAGCGCCGTCAAGATGTTGTAGCCGAACCCGCTCATGATCGTGTCCAGCTCCGTCTTCACATTCACGCTTATCCCCGACTGCTGCTCAAACGTCTCATCCAGGCTCAGCTTCGGCACATGCCCCAGGATCGAATTGAACACGAAGCTCTCAATCTGCTTCTGCGGCGAGCTCAGCTTGTAGAACGCGTCATACACCTTGTCCGGCAATATCTGGTACTGCACGCTCACCGGGATCTGCACAAACACGTTGTCGTGCGTCTTGGTCTCCACCTGGAACTGCGCCTGCTGCACCTGCAGGTTCACAAAGAACACCCGCTCGCAGAACGGCACCAGCACGTGCAGCCCCGCCTGCTCAATCCTGTGGAACTTCCCAAACCGCTCGACCACTCCCGCCGTTGCGGTCCTCACCGTGTACAGCGTCTTAATTACAAGGATCAGCACCATCAGCGCCGCAAACCCCAGCACCACCAGCCCCGCCGTCGCCGTCGTATCCATCGTCCCGCCTCTCGCTCTTCTTGAATGGATTGCGCCCCAAGAATACCGCACCAGCCCGCTACGCCTCTGCCTGGGTCCTTTCGAGCTGTGACTTCCAGTCGGCCATCATTACCATCTCGCAACTCACAGTCGTCCCATCGTTGTCTACCAGCTCCAGCTCACCCGCATGGACTACATGCTCGTCCTTGAATGAAGCCGTCATCATATCCATCAGCTTCCGCTTGTACTCACTGTCGGAATTCATGGCGAGGTGGTCGCCCTTCGTCTCCCAAACCACCACGCGCTTCTTCTTGCCAGCCTTCTGGAAAGCAAAGAGGAAATCCGGATAGATTCGGTTTTTTTGCCAACCCTGTAGGTGATAGTTGCCAGACTTGGCGACATTGCGGTGCCACCATGAAAGCGCGGCAAGCTCATCCGCGTAGCAGGCTACGTCCGCCTCACTTGGATTCAAATCCTTGCGATATACCGGTACGAACATGCTTTTCTCGATCGGCCCACCGGACGAGGGCCGAAAGAGAAGCGTGTCCCCAACCACCCGGTCCGTTTCGATTTCCGAAGGCATCTTCCACATCTCGCGATCCGCCCGCAGACGGAACTGAATCCGTTCAGCTGCCACATCTTCGCGAAACCGAATTTCCGCAAGACGGTCGCGCTCACCATTGAGCCACGCGCGAAGCTCCTCAAGAATGAAGCCGCATGCGCCGCCTAACGTCTCATCGGTCCAACCGCGCTTCCGTAGTCCATCCAACAGTTCGCCGACAACAGACCTCGCCACCCAGGGATTGGGAAGCACGTCGACCATCAACCGTGTCGCGTAGACAGGATCAAATTGTCCACGTTCCTGAACACGCTGGGCGCCACTTGCCTCCAGCCACTTTGGACCGGCGGCAAGGCCGACCCGGACGAACGTGCTGGCCTCGGCATCTGGGGCATTGGACAATCGTTCCAGCAGTGATCGCAGGTTTAGCTTCTTCCAATCCACGCGGTACAGCACATCTTGCTCGTAATCCAACAGACGCGACTTGTTTCCCTCCACCCAGTTCACAAGCGGCAGAAAAATCTTCAGCGTTCGGAATGCATCACGGCGCGCCAGCTTGCGCTTGGCCTCTTTACCACCGGTTCCACTATCGCCCACGCGGACCTTTACCGCGAGATCGGCCATGCCGTCGCCTTCCAGGCCGCGCTTGATGCTCTCAAGAACCTCCTGCGTCTTTACGTTATGGCAGAAGACGTAGCACTCGTTCAGCGCGGCGAAATCCTCCGTCACATAGGCCGTCTCCGGCTGGCGCAGAACCCGGCCAACCAGCTGCGTCAGCGCATTCAGGTTCCGATTCGTGGCCAGCGTGCAGAGCACATAGGCAAACGGGCAGTCCCATCCCTCCTGCAAAGCGCTGCGCGTAATGATGGCACGGACACGGCAGGACGGACTCAGCAAATCCGTGTCTCCCAGCTCGTTCGTCTCCGCCGTCTTCAGCGCAATCTCGGCTTGGTCCAACCCGAGCGTCAGAAGAAATTCCTTCACGTCGAGCGCATGGATCGCTTTTCCGTCCCTCTGCTCTTTTCCCGTCCGCTCTGCCTGGATCAGCAGAATGGGCCGAATATATCGGGAGGTGTCGGCGCGCAATCGTACCGCCTTGGCTTCCAGCGCATTCAATTGGTCGAGACTCTCGCGCAGACAGTCCTTCCAATCGTCTCCTGGCTTTACCTTCACGTTGATCGGTAACTTGATCATCTCTGCCGTCTGCAGGTCAGTGCCGTATACATCGACCAGCCAATTCGCCTCTTCTTTTGGCGTTGCGCTTAACTCCAAGACGAAGCTCGGATTGAAGTCATTGATCGTGTTGGACGCAAGTGCGGTATATGCCTTGTGTCCCTCATCCATTACCACCACCGGCCGCATCAGGCGCAGTACATTGCCCAGGCTGTCTTTGACAGTCTCGCCCATGGTGTCGGGATAGCGATAGCAATCCAGATTTGGAATCTTTCCGATTAGCTCCCAATGCGCTTGGATATCGTCTCCCTCGGGGAAGAAGCCGTGCACATTGCCGCGGTCACGGAACAGACGCAGAGTCTCCTTCGTCACACGCGCCGCGGACTGCAGCATCAGCAACATCACGCAAAGATTGCTCTCCACATCGAGTTTGTTGAGCGGGTCGTTCTTATCGAGAATCTTGACCCGTCCTGCCGCCGCGCGATCCAGTATCTGCCGGATGGGATGCTCGCGGTTCGTCAGCTGCCGCTTGGTCTGCGCATAGATGGCCTCATTTGGCACAATCCACAACACAAAGCCGCGATTGCTTTCGAGATACTTGCCGAGGATACGGGAGATCGCATACGCGCCCAGTAGCGTCTTGCCGCCGCCCGTCGGGATCTTCAGGCAGACGCTTGGCACCTCATCGTCCATGCCATCCTTGCGCGAAGTGTACGCGTGGCTCCTGCGTGAGAGAGGCAATCGCCCCTGATTCCGCATCTCGTTCCATGCCTGGCGGGGAAAATCGGGAATAGGGAACCCAATCCCAGGGTTCTCTCGCGCCAGCGCCCGGACCTTCTCCGCATTGTCGCGCGCGGAGACCAGCTCCTTTAGATATGCGTCAAAGGTCTCCAGCACCTCTCTCTGGAATTGCTTTAGCTCCATCGCCTCAGTCCTTCTCGATCCGATACAGCGCGAACGGCAGCGGAGCGTACTCAACGCCCATCGGCAGCAGTTTGCTGTTGGGCACGTACTTCGCCGGCGCAAAGACCAGATGCTTTTTGCCGCGTAGCTTCACCTCCACGATCTTCTCCGCAAGGGCCAGCGTCAGTGCCGCCTCGGACGACTTCAGGAAGTTCAGCTCTGGTCGATACACCAGCCAGACGTGATAGGCCGCGCTCTCGCCCAGATACCAGTCCTTTTGCTTCGATTTTTTTGGATCAAACGGTTCGCCCGTCGCGGTATGAAACAGCCATGCGCCCACCGTCAGATAGTCAGGCAGATGCTCCCCGGTAAGAATCTTATCGATGTCGAGCTCTGGGCCAAGCGTGCAATAGGTGAACTCGCCGCCCAGGCCCTCGGTGCGCTCGGCGATTTTCTTTTCACCCGTGACGATGAGCTCGCCCTCTTCCATGGATTTACTGATTCGATCGAAATTTCCAATCTGAGAGTTCTCGATGGATGCGACCTTGGACTGCAATTTATCGGGGTTATTCAAATCGGACCACGAGACAAGCTTCCGGTATAGCTCCACTCGCTTTGTCCCCGAGAAGCTATAGCCCAACATTGCCCGCCGTATTCTTTCTGCAGTTACCCGATCTGCATAGCCATCCTCCTCTACCAGAATGAATTGCCGGGTGCCCCCATCCTTCTGGTTTGTGGCCAAACAGCATGACCAGTCGTCCCGGACCCAGCAAAAGAATCGAGAACCAAAATATCGTCATCTGAAATCAGCTCGAGAATTCGCTCAATAAGTTGGCGCGGCTTTGGCGTCGGAAATGCTTTATCTCCATCAAATATCTCTTTCAATTCCGCACCAGCGTTTCGCGTACTTCCCGCGAACTGATAGGGCCACCACGTCTGATTGACGACGCCTTCCTTTGCTTCTGCAAGGAATTTTTTCTCCACAGGGAAATCGGCGTCCCCATTTTTACCCCACCAAATCCGTTTGTCCTCCTGAAGCCACTTCATCTTTTTCGGCGGACGTCGCCAACTGCTACCCTTGGGAGGCCAAATCGACCTTCCGGCGTCGTTCTTGAGGGAATAGTAATCTCGATCCCGATGCTCAGCGCGTGTTAAAGGTGCGCCTAGCCAGTCGCCCCTATGGTCATTGTCTGGATTCGTATAGTTTGCAATCTGCTCAGCGGTCCTCTCAAGCAGATTGCCCTTGAAACGTTCCGATTTCCGGTACAGGATGACGTAGTTGTGCGTTTCAGCGATTCCACTGCTGTTATTTCCTGGCGTATCTTTGGACTGCCAAACAAAAGTAGCTAGGAAATTCTGTGCTCCAAATATTTCATTGAGCATCTCTCTCGCTTGATGAGCCTCGTTGTCATCGAGCGTTACCCAAAGAGACCCCGTATCAGACAACAGCTCATGGAGAAGCTTGAGTCGCGGCCACATCATGGCGCACCATTTGTCGTGGCGCAGCATGTCCTCGCCATTGACGGGGTTGTTGGAAAGCCACTCGCGCATCATCGGGCTGTTCACGTTGTCGTTGTAGCACCAGCCCTCGTTGCCGGTGTTGTACGGCGGGTCGATAAAGATACAGTCCACCTTGCCGGCGTACATCGGTAGCAGCGCCTTCAGCGCCTGCAGGTTGTCCCCGTGGATAATCAGGTTGCCATTCAACCCGCCGTCGCCGATGGATTTAGCCGAGTCGGGAACCAGAGGCCGGTACGGCACGCTCAGATGATAGTTGTAGACAAACTCTTTCCCTTTGAACTGCAGCTCAGGCATGTCGCTCTCGATTGTCCTCTCGCGTTGCAGCCAAGTCTAAATCAACGAACGGTACCAGTCGGTTGCAGGTATAACTTCTGTCAAATCTCTTCTTTCAACACGCTCATTACAAGCCACTTCCACGTCAAAACTCGCGCACCTATCCCGCTACACATAGATATAGGGCCTTAATCATGGGTTGGGATTTCGACATAACATGCGATCCGCAGGCAAAGCGCGCCGCCGTCCGCGGATCGGGCCTTGACTCGTTCCCCGCGCTCGCAGCGGACCTTAACCCATCAAACCCTTTATTTTCAATCCTTTTGTCTGTTTACCACTTTGACATTACCACTGCAAGTGCTCTGGTTTCAGCGGTTTGGAGAATGACATGGGAGGGGGTATCCAGCTTCAGCCAAGCAGCTTCGCCGCCTCTTTGGCAAAATACGTCACGATGAAGTCCGCGCCCGCCCGCCGGATCGAGAGCAGCGACTCCATCATCGCCCGCTCCGGCTCCAGCCAGCCCCGCGCGAACGCCGCCTGCAGCATGGAGTACTCGCCCGACACCTGGTACGCGCCCAGCGGCAGCTCGAACCGCTCCCGCGCCGCGCGGATCACGTCCAGATACGGCCCGGCCGGCTTCATCAGCACCATGTCCGCGCCCTCGGCCACGTCCAGGTCGATCTCGCGCATGGCTTCCCTGATATTTGCACCGTCCATCTGGTAGCTGCGCCGATCACCGAACTGCGGTGCCGAATCTGCCGCCTCCCGGAACGGCCCGTAAAACGCGCTGGCGAATTTGGCCGCATAGCTCAGAATCGGCGTCTGCTCCGCGCCGGCTGCATCGAGTGCCTCGCGGATCGCCGCGACGCGACCGTCCATCATGTCGCTCGGCGCGACGATGTCCGCGCCGGCAGCAGCCAGCGAAACCGCCGTCTTCGCCAGCAGCGCAAGGCTCGCGTCGTTCTCGACGACGAAATGCTCACCGTCGCGAGCCACTATTCCGCAATGGCCGTGCGAAGTGTACTCGCACAGGCAGACATCGGCGATGAGGACCAATGAATCAAGCCTGCGATTCGCCTTCAGCGCCCTCAGCCCCTGCTGCACGATTCCATCGCTCGCATACGCGCCGCTCGCCTGCTCATCCTTCTCGCTCGGCAGCCCAAACAGCAGCAAACCTCCAATCCCCAGCGCAGCGCACGCCTCAGCCTCCTTCACCGCCTCATCAACCGAAACGTTGAAAACTCCAGGCATCGAGCCAATCTCTTTGCGCACGCCTTCGCCCGGACAGAGAAACAGCGGATAGACGAGCGCGCCGGGACGCAGATGCGTCTCGCACACCAGCGAGCGCAGCGCCTCGGTTCGGCGCAGCCGCCGCATTCTGGTAGCTGGAAAGTTCATGCCAACAGTCTACGACCTGACGGCCACCGTCCAGCTACGATAAAGAGATGCCGCTGCTGCCAGAGATCCCTTCGCCGCTCGTCGAGGCCGCCGCCACGGCGCTGGAGTGGCCGCGTCTGCGCGAGCACGTCGCCTCGCTGGCCGCATCGACGCTGGGCCACGCGTGGACGCTGGCGCTGGAGCCATGTGCCGACCTGAGCTGGATCGAAGCTCAGCAGCAGCGCACCGCGGAGATTCGTGGCTTCCTCACCGGCGGCGGAAGCTTCGACTTTCACGGCCTCTTCGACCCCACGGTGCTGCTCGATGAGGCACGCGTTGAGGGTTCGGCGCTCGAAGGTCAGCAGATCAACACATTACTTATCGTCATCGAGCGCATCGCCGGTTGGCGTGCATTGCTCAAATCCGACACAGGCCGCACACGTGACTGGCCTGGAATCGAGGCACTTTCCGCGCCGCTCGTGGAACACGACTTCGCTCCGCTACTGCATGCGCTGCGCGGCAAGATCGAACCCGACGGCTCGCTGTCGGACGACGCCAGCCACGAGCTGCGCCGCATCCGCCGCGCGATGGAGCGGCAACATCGAGCCATTGAAGAGAGCCTGCGCAAGTCGCTGCGCGCACTGGCGTCGGAGGGATCCACGCAGGAGGAGCTAATCACGGTGCGCGGCGAGCGCTTCGTGGTTCCCGTGAAGGCGGAGTTCCGTCGCCGGGTTCCCGGCGTGATCCACGGTTCTTCGTCGTCGGGCCAGACCGTCTTCATCGAACCGCTCGAAACCATCGAGCAGAACAATGAGCTGGTGCGCCTACTGGATGAGGAGCAACGAGAGATTCACCGCATTCTGGTTGCGATGACCGGCGCTATCGGCGAGCGGGCCGACGCGATCCTGCTCGGCACATCGGTCCTGGCCGAGATCGAGTCGCACTTCGCCCGAGCCCGCTTCGCGAATGAATTAGCATGCGTGCGTCCCGTGTTCGCCAACCGGCTGGAGCTGCGCGCCGCACGACATCCACTGCTGGAACTGCGACTGCGCCGCTCGGGCGGAACTCCCGTGCCGATCGCGCTGGCGCTCGAGCCGGACGCCAGACAGCTGGTCATCAGCGGGCCGAACACAGGCGGCAAGACGGTCGCGCTCAAGACCACCGGGCTGCTCGCGCTGATGGCGCAGGCCGGCTTGCCTGTTCCTGCCGAGGCTGCGACACTGCCCCTGTTCCACGCGATCTACGCCGACATTGGCGACGCGCAGTCGATCGAGTCGAACCTCTCGAGCTTCTCCGCACATCTGCTGAACGTGGACCGTATCGCGCGCACAGCAGATATAGATTCGCTCGTGCTGCTGGATGAACTCGGCTCGGCAACCGATCCCGAGGAGGGGGCAGCGCTGGCGGTCGCGGTTGCGGAGCATTTCCTCACGCTGCGTGCGTGGAGCTGCATCACCACGCACCTCACCTCGCTGAAGGTCTACGCGGCGAACCATGCGGGCGTGCTGAACGCAGCGGTCGGCTTCGACCAGACGACACTCTCACCGACCTACCAACTACGGCTCGGCGTGCCGGGTGTATCAGCGGGATTGAATATCGCGGAGCGGCTTGGGCTGCTGCCGGAGATTCTCGCGCAGGCGCGGGCGCAGCTTACCACGCAGACCGCTGACATCGGCGCGCTGCTGGACCAGTTGCATGCCCAGCTCACGGCGATCGCCGCCGAACGCACTGAACTCAACCTGCGCGAGGCGCAGTTGGCGCGCGAACGATCGAAGCTTGAGGCCGAGGGCCGCGCGGAGCAGAAGGCACGGACGAAGGAACTCGAAGCCAAGCTGACCGCATTGCTTGGAGAGTTCGAAGGCGAGCTGCGCGAGATCGTAAAAGAAATTGATGACAAGGCGCTGGCGCGAAAGATCCAACGCGCCTCCGCGACGCGGACGGCTCGCACGCAGCGTGAGTTCGCCGAGCAATTCAACTCGGTTGTTGTCGCGCACGTAAGTGGCGCAGACAAGAATGATGCGACCGCCCAGCCCAAAGCACGCGGGGCTGCGTTGGAGATCAAGGCCGGCGACGTGGTGAAACTGAAGAGCCTGGGACGCGAGGGACGGGTGGAGCGTGTAATCGACGCGAAGAACTATGAGGTGTCGGTGGGCACCATGAAGATGCGCGTCGCAGCTGATGACGTCGCCGAGGTGACGCCTGCTGCGGCGACGCCGCTCGAAGCTGCGCGACGGCGCGGCGGCGTGACCATCCAGACCACGGGCACCACGGATTATGCGCCCTCGGAGATCAACGTGATCGGCCGCACAGCGGACGAGGCGCACGATGAGGTTGCGCGGTTCCTCGACCAGGCGTTCATGGCCGGGCTGCCTCATGTGCGCATCGTGCACGGCACGGGCATGGGGGTGCTGCGGCGCACGCTGCGCGAGTTCCTGCGCAGCCATCCCAACGTCGCCAATGTCTCCGAACCGCCGTACAACCAGGGCGGTCAGGGTGCGACGGAAGTGGACTTAAGGCAATAAGCAATAGGCAATAATTAGAGGCAAAGGGAGAGCGCATGGGTGGATTGATCCCGCTGGGGGATGCGTCGCGGCGGACGAGGCAATGGCCGCTGGTGACGGTGCTGCTGATCGCGGCGAACGCGTATGTTTTCACGCGTGAGCTGATGTACGGCGAGCGATTTGTTTATCTCTGGTCGGTGATCCCAGCACGGATCGTCGCCGGCCACGCGTGGATCACCATCCTTACCGCGATGTTCATGCACGCCAGTTGGCTGCACATCATCGGCAACATGATCTTCCTCTGGGCCTTCGGCCCGGAGATCGAAGATGCGATGGGGCGCGTGCGCTTCGCCGCGTTCTACCTGATCGGCGGCTTTGTCGCCACGATGGCGCAGGTTGCCGCAGCGCCCACCTCGCATGTGCCGAACCTGGGAGCCAGTGGAGCTATCGCCGCGGTGATGGGCTCATTCATCGTGATCTATCCGCAGGACCGTATCAAGACTGTGCTGTTCTTCCTCATCTTCGTGCGCATCACCTATGTGCCGGCGGTGCTGCTAATCGGCGTATGGTTCCTGATGCAGGTGTTCAGTGTGGGCCAGGTTGCCGGACACGTGCAGAGCGGCGGCGTAGCGTACCTCGCGCACGTCGGCGGGTTCCTGTTCGGTGTGCTGACGGGAAGGCTTTGGCGGAGAAGTTAGGCTAGTTCTTCACCGTCATCGCGTCTGAGTCTACTGCCTTTTTGCCTGAGATCCCCTCAAGCGCGGTGAGTTCGCCACGATAGTCGCTCTTGTCGCACTGCATTGCGAAGCCACCCTTCTTGTCTCCATCGGCCCAGGTAAGGCCGATGTAGTGTTTCTTGGATTTCGACAACGCCATGAGCGCACCGACACCAAAGGAGACTATCGCCAAACCTATGGCAGCGCCGACGCGGCGGTGAACATCCTCGCCGTACGAGATTTCTGTGATGGCTGTCACAGGGATGCTAGCTAACTCTTCTTTTCCGCGCACGATCCGCACCCGATCCGGGTCGATGACAAGACGAGCGTCCGTTCCAGCTTTGACATTCTGGAGTGATCCACCGTCGTACATCACCTTGTAATCGTTGGCGGCCGCGGCAAATGCAATGGTCGGGACGAACAGACACAGAACCAGGGCAACGAAACTCTTCATGAGGAGCTCCTTGGAGTGCTCCCCTTTATACGTCGCGCATTTCCGCACCGCAATCACTATCTGACAGGTTCATTCATAACGCCGAAAGAGGCGTCCGCCCGTGCGTGCGGCACTCAGATGCGCATGGGCATGAGGATGTAGCGGTACTTTACATCTTCGGAGCCGTCCTCGGGGCGCATCTGGCCTGCGGACTGCGCGTCCTTGAACTCCAGCCGCACCTCGCCCGAGCCGCCAATCGCCTTCAGGAAGTCGATCAGGTACTGGCTGTTGAAGCCGACCACGAGAGGATCGTAGTTGTAGGGCGTCTCGATGGAGTCCTCGGACTCGCCGGAGTCGGTGGACGAGGAGGAGAGCTTTAGCTCGTTCTGCTCCAGCCGAATCTTGATCGCGCCGGAGCGCTCGTCGGCGAACTGCGCGACACGCTGGATGGAGCCCATCAGGTCCTCCGAACGCACGATGACGAACTTGTTGTTGTCGCGCGGCAGCACGGCCTCATAGTTGGGGAACTGGCCGGTGAGCTTGCGGCTGGTAAGGACGCGGCCACCGACGCGGAAGAAGAGCGTCTGCTCGTCGTCGGCGAACTCCAGCATCTCGGCTTCCGTAGAGTTGAGCAGCGAGAGCAGCTCGCTGAGCGCCTTGCGCGGTATCAGCGTCTTCTTCTCGCCGGTGATGCCGTCCAGCGACTCGCCTAGCTTCTCAATGTGCGCCAGACGGTGTCCGTCGGTCGCAACCATGGCCATCGACTCCGCCTTGAGCACCAGCAGCGCGCCGTTGAGCGTGTAGCGACTCTCCTCACTGGAGATAGCGAAGATGGTCTTGGAGATCATATTCCTAAGCGATGCGACGGAGATCTTCGACGAGCCGGTGGCAGGGAACTCCGCGACCATAGGGAAGTTGGCGCGCGCCATACCGACCATCTTGGTATTGGATCGGCCGGCACGGATCTGCACCCAGTGGTTGTCCATCAGCTTGATAGAGATGTCGCCCTCAGGCAGCAGTTTGATGTAGTCGTAGAGCTTGCGCGCGGGGATGGTGCAGGCGCCGGGCTTCTTTACCTTGACGGCGCAGCTGGTGCGCACACTCTGGTCCAGGTCCGTTGCGGTGATAGTCAGCTTGTCGTCCGCGGCCTCAAAGAGGAAGTTCGAGAGGATAGGGATTGTCGTCTTGCGCTCGACCACGGATTGCGCCGCCGTCAGCTCACGCAGCAGTTCGGCGCGAGAGACGGTGATCTCAAGGTTTCCGGTGGGCGCTGCGGGGGTCGTCATCTCGGTCTCCTGATTCTTGGCGGGGGCTGCATCCTTGACGGCGGTCGGCATTGGGCTTCTCCGGGCATTTCCTTCGTGAATGGATGCTGGCCAAAGGGTACACCGAATCCGGTGCAGGTTGCACTTGCCAGCAGGAACCGTCCTGATTCTATGGACTCACGGGCTGTGGAGACCAACATTTCTTTGTGGAAAGTGCAGCCCTTTGTGTGCGTGTGTGCGGTTGCCGCCTTGGCTGGTTCCGCTACTAAAAACCTATATTAAGAGAGAGAATACTTAGTAGCAGTAGTAGTCAGCGCGGGAATGTGGAATTCGCGCCGATGTATTGCAGCACGGGCGATTGCGTGCTGCCCCCGGTTTAGGAAAGCCGCTGTCGATAGTGGGACAACGCGGAAGAGCCGTGTTGCATTGTCCTAGAGCCGCTAGGTTTCGTCGTTGTTCACAGCGTCTCGCTAATGGTTCCCTGCGGAAGCTGTCGGCATCGAGGGAAAGCAGAACAAGCCCCTCATTCTCAGTGGGATGGTGAACTCACGTTTTGAACAGATGCCGTGCCCGCTGGAGGATAATCAGGCGTTTGCGTTCGCGGCGTAAAATTGAATTAACACGAAATATACGACACGATTGGAGCTTTCCGTTGGCAGAGACGATCTTTGATGTGGTGGTGGTGGGCGGCGGCCCCGCTGGCTATACCTGCGGAATCCGCTCCGCGCAGCTTGGCCTGAAGGTGGCTCTGATTGACGCAAATGACCGCCTGGGCGGGACCTGCCTGCTGTGGGGCTGCATCCCCACCAAGGCGATGCTGTTTACGGCGGAGATCTGGGACCATCTGAAGCATGCGAAGACCTTCGGAATCGCGGGGGTGGAGTCTGCGTCGATCGACTGGAAGGGCGTGCTGGCGCGCAAGGACGATGTGATCACGCGGCACACCAAGGGCCTCGACTTTCTGATGAAGAAGAACAAGATCACGACCTTCAAGGGCTTTGGCCGGCTGACCGGCCCGGCGAAGGACGGCGTGCACGCGGTCGACGTAAAGCTGGCCGACGGCACGCAGCAGACGGTAAAGGCTAAGAAGGTGGTGTTGGCCACGGGGTCGGACGCGCGCATGCTGCCGGGGTTGAAGGCGGACGAGACCGTCCTGACGAACTACGAGATTCTAAAGATCGCCGAGATGCCCAAGTCGCTGGTGGTGATCGGGTCGGGCGCAGTCGGGGTGGAGTTCGCGTCGATCTTCAAGAGCTTTGGCGCCGAGGTGACCATCCTGGAGATGCTGCCACGGATGGTGCCGGTGGAGGACGAAGATGTCTCCAGAGAGCTGCTGCGGCAGTTCAAGAAACGCGAGATCGACGTAAACCTCAGCATCAAGGACACGAAGATCGAGAAGAACAAAGACGGCGTGCTGGTGAGCTGGACCGATGCAAACGGCAAGGCGCAGCAGAAGCAGGCAGAGAAGGTGTTGGTGGCGGTAGGCCGCTCGCCACGGACCGCGGACATTGGCCTCGACAAGACGAAGATCGTGCCCGACCGCGGCTTCATCATGACGAATGAGTGGATGGAGACGACCGAGCCCGGCATTTACGCCATCGGCGATATCGTGGGTGGACTGCCTCTGCTGGCGCATGTGGGCTCGATGGCTGGCCTGGTGGTGGCCGCGCGCATGGCGGGCAAGTATGCCAAGCCCGTGAACCGCACGCGTATCCCTGCCTGCACCTACACCGATCCGCAGATCGCGAGCGTGGGGCTGACCGAGGCGCAGGCGAAGGAGAAGGGCTATCAGGTGAAGGTGGGCAAGTTTCCCTTCGTCGGCAACTCCAAGGCGACCATTCTGGATGCGCACGATGGCTTTGTGAAGGTGGTGGCCGACGCGAAGTACGGCGAGCTGCTGGGCGTGCACATCATCGGGCCGTATGCGACGGAGATCATTGCCGAGGCAGTGACGGCGTTGGAGCTGGAGGCAACGGTCGAGGAGATGATGTTCACCATCCACGCGCACCCGACGGTGGCCGAAGCGCTGCTGGATGGGTTCAGCAGCGTGGAAGGCATGGCGGTGAACGTCTAGCAATTTGTTCATCCATCTGCTCCATCTCGGCCGTGTGTCTTATGCGGAGGCCCTGGCGATCCAGGCGCGCGTGGTCGCGGCGCGCAAGCAGGGCGTTATCGGCGACACCCTGCTGCTGCTGGAGCATCCTCCAGTAATCACACTGGGGCGGAACGCATCGCGCGCCAACGTGCTGGCGAGCGACGAGTGGCTGGCCGCGCGCGGCGTGGAGTTGCATGAGGTGAACCGCGGTGGCGATGTGACCTATCACGGGCCGGGACAACTGGTCGGCTATCCCATCTTCGATCTACGAGGCGAGTTCCCCAACAAGCGCGGCCCGCATCTGGGTCCGGTCGATTTCGTGCGGATGATGGAGGAGGCGCTGATCCGTACCTGCGCCGACTTCGGCGTGATGGCCAGGCGCATCCCGAAGTGCACCGGGGTATGGACCTGGGGCGGCGGGGATTCCACGGCGGGTGAGGCTGCATCTGCGGAGAACAGAGTCGCTGAGAAGAAGCTGGCGGCGATCGGTGTGCATGTCTCGCAGGGAGTGACATCGCATGGGTTTGCCCTGAACGTGACGACAGATCTGCGAGACTTCGAGTGGATCGTTCCCTGCGGCATCACGGACTGCGGCGTGACCAGCCTGGAGATTGAGGCCGACCCGAGCTCCGAGCTGACAATGGAACGCGCCGCGAACGCTGCCGCGCGCAGCTTCGGCCGAGTCTTCGCGCGGCAGATGGTCTGGTGTGAGTCGCTGGAGCAATTGCTCGCCGCCGTGCGATAAGCGGAGCGCGAATTGCAAGCCTTATAATCCAAGGGCGGACGGCCGCGCCCGAGCGCGCCAAGTGACATGGGAAGGACTGCGATGCCGACGGATGTAGTGATGCCCCAGATGGGCGAATCGATCACGGAAGGAACGCTGACCAAGTGGCTGAAAAAGGTCGGCGACTCCGTGCAGCGTGACGAGCCGCTGTTCGAGATCTCCACCGACAAGGTGGACGCGGAGATACCATCGCCTGCGGCGGGCACCTTGCAGGAGATCAAGATCGCCGAGGGCGCGACAGTGCAGATCAACACCGTGGTCGCGGTGATCGGCGACGGCGCGAGCGGCGCGGCTGTGCCGGCTAAGGCCGAGAGCACGGCCAAGCCAGCGGACGATTCAGCAACGCCTGCGGCGGTGGATTCGCCCGCGCCTGCAAGCTCAGGCGCCGGGACCGAGGTGCTGATGCCGCAGATGGGCGAGTCGATCACCGAAGGCACCATCACCAAGTGGCTGAAGCAGGTGGGCGAAAAGGTGGAGCGCGACGAGCCGCTGTTTGAGATCTCCACCGACAAGGTCGACGCGGAGATTCCCTCGCCGGTGGCGGGGACGGTGAGCGAGATTAAGGTAGAGGCCGGCGCGACGGTGGCCATCAACACCGTGGTCGCGGTCGTCGGCGGGGCTGCGGGTAAAGCTGCAACAGGGCCTGCGTCGGCGAAGGCTCCCGCAGCTGCTGCGCATGCGTCTCCCGCGCCGGTTGCGGCTGTTCCGGCCGCAGCTGCACCCGCTGCTGCGGTTTCGAGCGGTGAGCGTGTGCGTTCCTCGCCGCTGGTGCGCAAGATCGCGAAGGACAAGAACGTCGATCTGGCGCAGGTTGCCGGCTCGGGTTCCGGCGGACGTATCACGAAGCAGGACATTCTGGGTCATCTGGAGGGCGCGCCCGCGAAGCCGAGCGCAGCTATGTCTCCAGCGACTGCGGCAGCTCCTGCGAAGCCGGCCCCGATGCCGGGCGAGCTGGTGCCGATGACCAAGATGCGCAGCATCATCGCCAAGCGCATGGTCGAAAGCAAGCAAACCAGTCCACACGTACACACCGTCTTCAAGGTGGACATGACGCGCATCGTGCGCCTGCGCGAAAAGGAGAAGTCGAAGTACGAGCAGCGCAACGGGGTAAAGCTGACCTACATGCCGTTCATCACGCGTGCGGCCATCATGGCGCTGCGCAAGCATCCGATCGTGAACGGTTCGATTGAGGGCGACGCGATCCGCTACAACAGAAACATCAACATTGGGATCGCGGTGGCGCTGGACTGGGGACTGATCGTTCCGGTGATCAAGCAGGCGGAGGAGAAGAACTTCCTCGGCGTGGCGCGGGCCATTGTGGATGTGGCCGAGCGCGCGCGCAACAAGAAGCTGGCCACCGACGAGATCTCCGGCGGGACCTTTACGCTTACCAACTCGGGCATCTTCGGCGAGCAGTTTGGCACGCCGATCATCAATCAGCCGCAGTCGGCCATCCTGGGCATCGGCGGCCTGAATAAGGAGGCCGAGGTGGTGACGGACAAGGATGGCAATGATTCGATTGCTATCCGGTCGATTCAGCGCTTCACGCTGGGCTTCGACCACCGCATCGTGGACGGCGCCGACGCCGGCAAGTTCATGTCCGACTTCAAGGCCTATCTGGAGAACTGGAACGAAGAGATCGGGTAGGTCCTAGCTGTTTTGGTCGAGTGGAATTACTCCGCACTTGATCAGATAACGTGCTGTAACGTCGAATCCGCTCGGCGTGTTTGTGGGATCGTCTGCATCTCCCCTCGGGACAAAGATAACCATCCCTTGCCGAGCTCTTGTGAGCAGAACGCGGTAGGCGTTCTTTCGATATACCCGCTTTTCTGAGTTCTTGATGGAATTCCACTTTGAAGGCGAGCCAAGCTGCAGTCGACGGATTTGCCATCGAATCCTTTCATCCCAGATAAAGTCGCCGCCCCAACAGAGGCCGACCCAATCCAACTCAAGGCCTTGAATCTCAAATTCTGTCGCGAAAACCTCGCAGGCGTAGCTGGAACGTATGTCGGTGTCGTCTGCCAGATACCAGTGCTCCCAAGGATAATCTGCGTGAAAAGATGAGTTGGATTCTAATCCCTCCGCGCGCAAGCGCACCGCTCCCGATGAGCCGATGAGACCGAAACGATTAGCGCCGATCTTCTCTTTCTGTAGCCTGTTTCGCGTTTCGTCTAAGCTACGGGAGAGGAATATTGGAAAACGATCGGTGATCTTAAGCGCCGCAGCTTGCTCAGCATTGCCTTCTAGTACTAGATTGACCCACGTCGCTAACCGCTCAGCGCGCAGGCTTCGGTTCGATGTGCGGAGGTGGAGCGCCACATTCGTGGCAATACGATCGTGGGCGGCGGTATCCGCGAAAAGCCGATGGCCCGCTGTCGATTCGCCGCCTTCTATCACCTCAGGAGATGCGTAGACAAGCCAATCCTTCTTGCTGGTTGCTAAAGCTCTGCCCCACTCTTCTAAGCCCGCCTCACCATCGTTGATCTCCTGGCCACCGCCGACTAGGGCAACGACAATTGCCCAGTCTTGATGTCGTTCCATAATATTGAGCAACATTTCCGGCTCAGAATAGTCACGCTTGAACTTCTTCAGATTCTGCGCCCTGTTCCATGCACGTTGCGCTTCGTCGAAGATTACTGCGTGGTTTGATGGCACACCGAGATTGTCTTCCGTGTGGTATCGAGCAAAGATATGTACATTCTCGATCAAAGCCCTGGCGTCGATTTTCGCCTTAGGTGCCGGGACGCCCCGACGACGACTTTCCTGTGTAAACAAATGCTGCAAGACCTTCACGAGCGGGCCATTGCCGCTCATGAAATGAATAGGATCGGCTTTGTTCTCCGTGGCATGGGTCAAACCCAATCCGACGAGGGTCTTGCCGGAACCCGGAACGCCGGTGAGAAAACAGATTGCGTGGTGCCTCTCGCTTCGCGCGCGATCTACATAACTCTGAAGCACCTGACACACAGTTTCAATCTCGTGCTCCGAGGCTTCAGAATGCGCGATTTCTCGAATTGAGAGGCCAGATCTTAACGCGAGTGCTGCCTCAATAATGCTGGGAACCGGATGGTATGGGCTTTGATCCCAGGCGGCCGCGGAGAGCTGTGCACCGGTTGATCGCCCGATCTCGAGCAGCACGCCGGCGAGGTCGTCCCACGAGCTTTTTAGGACTGGCTTGACCCAATAACGGGAAAGCTGTTGAAAGAACTCTCCCTGTCTTAGATTGTCTAAGGATGGCCGGCTCGCCTCAGAGGCGACCAGCACAGGAACAATCATTCGTTGGTCGGAGGCTTTATGGAAATAGTGCAAAAGTAATGCATATGCCTCAACTTGTCGCCTCGCTTGGGCCGCTGCTAGTCCAGTCTTAGCTTCGAGAGCAACGATCGTTTCGCCGATTAGGAGCACCAAATCTATGCGAACTTCTTTCCTTGGAACCGAGAATTCAAAGAGAAGTCCCCAAAACCTAGCAGTCGCGGAAGCACTTGCGCACAGCTCTAACGTCGCCCTGAGTGAGCGGATATCCCTTTCCCATGTCAACGTCTGTTCGGCATACTGTCTTGTATAACCGCGATTGGCATAACCGATGGCAAGCCGCGCAAGTACTTCCCCTTCTGATTGGGCGAGGAACTCTTGGACAGTCGCAACATAAAAAGAGGCCATATCGGTGTGGCCCAGGATACCAGCGTCCTGCCTCGCAGTCCCTCTGAGGTTACAGTAGCGACTTGGCCTTGAGGACTAGGGCGACGGCTTCCTCCGGCGTGGGGGCGACGGCGGAGAGGTGGCCCATCTTGCGGCCCTTGCGCGGGCGCAGCTTCTCATACAAATGCAAGCGGACGCCGGGGACGGCGAGGGCGCGGTCGAAGTGCGGCGCGCGCGGTGCAGGCTTCTCGTTCGATTCATGCGGCGTCTCCGCGGGCTGAAGCCAGACCTCGCCGAGCAGGTTGGCGATGGCGCAGGGCTGGACGACATCCGGCGAGCCGAGGGGCAGGTTGCAGACGGCACGGACGAGCTGCTCAAACTGGCTGGTAACGCAGGCGCGCTCGCTGGCGTGGTAGCTGTTGTGCGGGCGTGGCGCGAGCTCGTTGACCAGGATGCGTCCATCTTTGGTTACAAATAATTCCACCGCCAGAATGCCTTCGAGCTGGAAGGTGTCGGCGATGGCCTCGGCGAGTTCGCGGGCCTCCTTCGCCATGGCATCGGGCAGCGGCGCGGGGATGACACTCCAGGCGAGGATCTGGTCCTCGTGGTGGTTCCACGCGGCAGGGTAGACCTGGACCTCGCCGCGCGGCGAGCGGGCGACGAGGATGGAGATCTCGCGGTCGAGATCGATGGCCTGCTCGACGACGCCGGGACCTTCGCCAAGGGCCTCCCATGCGCCGCGGATTTCCGCCTCGCTCGGGGGCAGCGGATTCGCCACGGCGAAGCCGACCTTGCCCTGGCCGCGACCGTCATAGCCGCCGGTGGCGCTTTTGCAAAAACATCTGCCGCCGAGGGCTGGGATGGCCTCGCGCAGTTCATCGAGCGAGCGCACGGCGCGATAGTCGCCCACGGGAAAGCCGTTGCGGCGGAGCCAGTTCTTCTGCGTGATGCGGTCCTGAATGATCTCCAGCACGCTCTCGCTCGGACGCACGGGAACGAAGCTGGCGGCAGCGTTGAGGCTGGCGAGAGAGATCTGCTCAATCTCGAGAGTGACGACGTCGCAGCCGCGCGCAAGGTTGGCGGCCTCGCGGCTGTCATCCCAGGCTGCCTCGATGCAGCCGTCGACGATAAAGCGCGCGGGACAGGCGGGATCGGGATCGAGCACGAGGATGCGGTAACCCATGCTTCGCGCGGCCATGGCGGTGAGCCGGCCAAGTTGACCGCCGCCGAAGATGCCAATCGTCGCGCCCGGGAGCAGCGTGGGAGACTGACTCACGCGGGGACCTCTGCGGCCTTTTCGTCGCTATCGTCCAGCGATTGAGAAAGCACCTCGTCGCGACGCGCAGTGCGCCAGGCGATGAGTTTCTTCTGCAACGCGGGATCAGTGGTGGCGAGAATCTCAACGGCAAGCAGGCCGGCGTTGGCCGCGCCGGCGGCGCCGATGGCAAGAGTGCCCACGGGGATGCCCTTCGGCATCTGCACGATGGAGAGCAGCGCGTCGAAGCCTTGCAGCGCGGTGGCGGCGATGGGTACCCCGAGCACGGGCAGAACGGTCTTGGCCGCGACCATACCGGGCAGGTGCGCCGCGCCGCCCGCGCCGGCGATGATGACTCGCAGGCCGCGCGTGGCGGCCGAGTCCGCGTAGCTGAAGAGCAGGTCCGGGGTGCGATGCGCCGAAACGACGCGGGCCTCATGCGGTATCCCGAACTCGCGCAGCATCTCCACGGCGGCGCGCATGACGGTGTAGTCGCTGCGGCTGCCCATGATGACGCCGACAAGAGGCTGGAGCTTGGGTTTTGCTGGCGGTCTTGCGGGCATGGGGTCGATTATACGAGCGGTTACTCGGTCGGCGCGGTCTTGGCCCAGAGGCTGGCGTTGAGGCACTCGACGACACCGTCGACGATGAGGTTCACAACGTCCTCGAAGCTCTCCACGCGATAGCTGATCACCCTTCCGCGGAACATCTCCTGGCCCAGCAGAGACGGCACCTTGCCCGCCTCCATGGACATGCGCACGTACCGCCGCAACATCGCCTCCGTGTACTTTCGGTAGAAGGCCATTTGAGGCTCGAGAGGTCTTTGGGGTGCTGCTGGCGGCGTTTGCTGTGCCGCCCGCTCTCCCTCGAATGCCCATACGAACGGCAGAACCACAGCGGCGCTCATTGGTCACCTCCCGATGGCCCGTGGCCCGCACAACAGGAGGGACGCAACCTCCGGCGCGGTCGTCCTCCTGGATGCCTTCCCTTGGCTGCAGGAAAGTTGGACAGGCAAAGAGAGCACCTGTTGCAGTAGACGCCATCCGCTACCCCTTTGCGGAGCCAGAGCGCTCCGCATCCTTCACACACCTTGAGTTCCAAGCGCAAATCGTTCATGGTAGTTCTCCAAAAAAGGCAAACACATCCCCCGTCGAGCCTCGGTTTTTTCTATGGTCGAATGGCTCATGCAGGCTGCTATGAGGTGATCGTCACTCCAAAGCGGGAGCTCTACCGGCCCCGATGGCGAACAGCGTCGACACCAATACCTACGGTTGTTGAAACGGTCCTACCCAGGAAATGCTTCCGTACCACCCAATGTTCCTGCTCCCATCCGCCACCCAGCGGCTTTTCTCGGGATCAGCAGCAACGCAAACGGTTATAACCGCGAGAAACCGGCCTGTCAATCTAATTGTTTGCCGCCTTTGATTCGTGTAGGTTGCCCGGAAAACCCGAAGAATCAGGCATGAATGCCCCCATCATTCCTAGATTATTCGTCTTTTATTCGCCTAACATTTCCTAGATACGCGCGCGTCTCAGTCGATCCATCGTGTGGCCGTCCCTGCATCGCCGGTCAGCAATTTCCGCCAGCGGGGCAGATGTTTTGCACCGCTGCCGGATTGACGCTGGCAAATGGCCGGGCGTATAAACCCGTGCAAGAGCATTTCTGGAGGTGCACCTTTGCACACGGAAACCGCCGCCCACGCTTCAGCCTCATTCCCCCACCTCATCCATCAGCTACACGCGACCTGCCCGCACTGTAGCCGCATGATCGACATTCCGCAGGCTGCGGTGCATAGCGATGGAACAGCGCGCGGCTACTGTTGCACATGCCGCACCGAGGTGTTTGAGGCAAGTCTGGAAAACTGAAGTCTCCTGACTGTTGTCAGTGGCCGTGCCGCGCGAGGCGCAGAGGTTATCCTGCGGGTTGCGTGCGTCCTGCGCGCCTCCGCGCTTTCAGAACTCTGATCCCCGTCGATCTTTACGACGATTGTGATCGTTGCGACTTCGGCTGGGTCGACGCGCCACATGGTTGATAAACTGTACGGATGCGTCCGGGTGCATATGCGAAGTGGATGACTGCGTGGGAGACCGAGCTCACCACACGCGATACCAATCGCGTGGTGAGGCAGCTGGAGTGGGGATTCGACTGGCTCGAAGCCTTCAGTCACGTCGATGCTGCATCGACGGAAGACCTAGCTGCGCCCGAACCGGTGGCGTGCGCGGCAGGTGAATCGCGCTCCCATGCCCTGTCTGGCGCCGATCAAGCCCGGCGCTCGCACCTCGTGCGTCCCGCAACCAGCGACCTCGATCGCATGATCGCTCTCAACGAAGAGATTGTCAGCAGCTCCGACGATTTTTTCGGCTACGCGACGCCCGGCGACTTCCGTCTCGAATTTCGTCATCCGCAGCTCTTCCCCACCAACGTGCGGCCAGAGACGCTTGCCCAGGACGCGGAGATGAAGCGCGCAGCAGCAGCTGGCGAGCTCGAGTCGGCGGAGTTCCTGCGCTTTACATCGCCTGTGCGCACGCCCTATCCGGAGAACGACCAGGTGAACGCGCGTTGGTATCCGGCGGCAGCTCGCCCCGGCAAACCCAGGCAGGCCATCGTCGTGATGCCGCAGTGGAACGCCGACGCCATCAGCCACAACGTACTGTGCCGGCTCTTCAACCGCTTCGGCATCTCGGCGCTCAGGCTCTCCAAGCCCTACCACGACATCCGTCGCCCGGCAGAGCTCGAGCGCTCCGATTATGCGGTCAGCGCGAACGTAGGCCGCACCACCGCCGCGTGCCGGCAGGCTGTAGTCGATATCCGCAGCTGCCTGGACTGGCTGGAATCGCAGGGCTATACGCAGTTCGGCGTGTTGGGGACCAGCCTGGGCTCCTGCTATGCGTTTATCGCTGCCGCGCACGATCCGCGCCTGCGCGTCTGCGCCTTCAACCATGCAGCAACCTGGTTTGGCGATGTGGTCTGGACTGGACAGAGTACGCGACATGTGCGCGCCGCGTTTGAAGAGGCTGGCCTGACGCGGGACCAGGTACGGCAGATATTTCTCGGCATCAGCCCCTTGGCGTTTATGGAGCGGTTCGCCGCGGTCCCCAAGCGCGTGCTCGTCGTCCACGCGACGTATGACCTCACGTTCCTGCCGGAGTTCTCGCTCGATGTGCTGCGCAACTTCGACCGCTGCGGCATCGACTACGAATCCAGAGTGCTGCCCTGCGGCCATTACACCACCGGAGAGACGCCCTACAAGTTCATCGACGGCTGGTATCTGGGATCGTTCATCTATCGCGCCTTCCGCGATCTCGCACAGCGGGGCTAACCGACGCTGAAGAATTGCGCAACTCAGAATTATTCGCAGTCCCTACTAGCAGCCCCTACGAAATGATGCGCTGAGACATCGCAACCACGCATGGGGTGCGCACCATCGCGACATAGACTGTACCAACCACGCAGATGTGCAGCATAACGGCCTCCACTTCCGCCAGGGACGTCGATCGCATCCCGGACCTGCCCCAAGCATCGTCCCCGAGTAGCCGGTCTCCCCATCCCCCGTCCGGGTCAACTGCGGCACGAAGGCGGGAGTCGAGCCGGCCCGGCGGCCATGCAATAAGATGGAGCTATGCCGATTGATTTCAGCGCTCCCCTCACCGTCGCCGATCCCGAGATCGCCAGCCAGATCCAGCATGAGGTGCTGCGCCAGCATGAGGGGCTGGAGATGATCGCGTCCGAGAACTTTGTCAGCCGCGCGGTGCTGGAGGCGGCCGGGACCGTCTTCACCAACAAATACGCGGAGGGCTATCCCGGCAAGCGCTACTACGGCGGTTGCGAGTTCGCCGATGTGGTCGAGAACCTTGCGCGCGATCGTGCGAAGCAGATCTTCGGCGCCGAGCACGTCAATGTGCAGCCGCACTCCGGCTCACAGGCCAACGCAGCGTCCTACATGACGCTGCTGAATCCCGGCGACACCATTCTCGGGCTCGATCTGGCGCACGGCGGACACCTCACCCACGGCCACAAACTCAACTTTTCCGGCAAGCTCTATCGTGTCGTTGGCTACCAGGTCCGGCGCGACACTGAAACCATCGACTATGACGAACTCGAAGCGACTGCCGAGCGCGAACGCCCCAAGGTGATCGTCGGAGGCGGCAGCGCCTACCCACGCCAGTTCGACTTTCCGCGGATGCGTTCGATTGCCGACAAGGTGGGTGCATACTTCATGGTCGACATGGCGCACTTCGCCGGCCTGGTTGCGGGTGGAGTGCACCCCTCGCCGGTGCCGCACGCGCACATCGTTACCACCACCACGCATAAGACGCTGCGTGGCCCGCGCGCAGGGATGATTCTGTGCCGGCAGGAGTTTGCCGCATCGATCGACCGCAGTGTCTTTCCCGGCCAGCAGGGTGGTCCGCTGATGCATATCGTCGCGGCCAAGGCGGTGGCCTTCCGCGAGGCGCTGGAGCCAGAGTTCGCGGCCTACGCCCAGCAGACCATTGCCAATGCCAAGGTGCTGGCCGAGGCGATGGCCGCCGAGGGCTACCGCGTGATCTCCGGCGGAACCGACACCCACCTGATGCTCATCGACGTCTTCCAGAAGGGCATCCTTGGCAGTGAGGCCGAGCACGCTCTGGGAGAGGCCGGCATCACGGTCAACAAGAATGCCATCCCCTACGACGCTAATCCGCCGATGAAGCCCAGCGGCATTCGTATCGGCACGCCTGCGCTCACCACCCGCCGAATGAAGGAGCCGGAGATGCGCACCATCGCGAAGTGGATCGTCGCGGCACTGGAGCATCGGGGAGAGGCGGACAAGCTTGCGGCGATCCGCGGCGAGGTGCTGGAGATGGCCGGGCAGTTCCCGCTCTACGGCTGGCTGCGTGCCTGATCGGGAACCTTGCCCGACGAACCCCGCGCACAGAAATGCCCCGGCGTGAGACACTCACTGGCGACGACGCATCTGACGTTTTGAGCGACGCGGGCCGCACGCGCTCCTGAGGAAATCTGCATGGCGATTGCGATCATGGCCTGGCTGTTCGCGATCCCGCTGCTCGGCCTCACCACCGGGCTGCGATCGTTGACCCCCATGGCCGTTCTCTGCTGGTTCTCCTGGTGCGGCTATCTTCCCGTGGATGGCACGTGGGCGCAGTGGACGGCGCGCCTGAGCGTCGCAATCGTCTTTACCGTGCTCGCGCTGGCCGAGATTGTATCGGACAAACTCCCGCGTACCCCCAATCGCACTGCGCCGGGTCCGCTGCTGTGGCGGCTTGTGCTGGGCGGCCTCGCCGGCTCTATTGCCGCGACGGCGATGGATGGGCCAGGAGTCGAGGGTGTGCTGCTGGGCGTGATCGGCGCGCTGCTGGGTGCCTTTGCCGGGTTCATGATCCGCCGCGAATTGGTGCAGCAGATCGGCTGCAAGGACTGGCACGTCGCGGTGGCGGAAGACTTCTTCGCAATTCTCTGCGCCTTCTTCGCAATGCATGTGGTGACGAGCTAGTCTCGCTTGCTCCTCCGTCTCGCAGCTCTCAGGGTGCTAAACGATCTCCCGCCAGCTAGAACTAAGAACAACCCGCCCAAACTTACGAGTTCTTAGCGACTTCCCTACAGCCTCTTTACGCGTAAAAGCGTTCTCCTTGGAATGAAGCTGGCCTGAAGGCCAGCCGGCAATTCGAGGCCTGCTATGAGAAGCTATGCACACGCGCCGTACTACTGGGACGGAGAGACAAAGACAGCATCGACAACCTCGCGCAAGGCTACTCGTGCCTTCGGCGCGGCCGTATGGAAGCTGGGCTGGGGCCTCTTGTTTGTGCTGATCATGACCGTGCTGTCGGAGCTTTGCCCGCGCTTGGGTCCTGCGAAGTCCGCATCCGAGACGCAGTCCATCGCTACCTTGCCCGCTGCCCACTCCGTAAAGTAAGGCTCTCTCGCACCGTGAAATGGGCTGACCGAAAAATTGGGTGGCCCCGGAGGCTCTTGTCGAGTTCCGGGGCCACAGCCTTGCAGACGGCCTGTAAGCCGGATTCTGTCGTGGACGATCATTCCTCTAGGCGACGCGTCGCCGCGCCGCTCCAGCAACCTACCCGCGGGTTTCGGCCTCCGGTTTCCCGGATCTCTCCGCCTTGGCGCATCGGGCCGATACGCTCATGCTCGCCAGGAGAGTGCGAGCGTGATCCCTGCCTATTTGGTCTTGCTCCGTGTGGGGTTTACCATGCGGCGTCCATTGCTGGCCGCCCGGTGCGCTCTTACCGCACCTTTTCACCCTTACCTCCGGCGGTTTGCTCGGACCGGCTTGCGCCGGACCGTCCGTTCGGGGGCGGTATATTCTCTGTTGCACTGGCCGTCCAGCCGCCTTTACGCGACCGTCCCGGACGTTATCCGGCACACTGCCCTGCGGAGTCCGGACTTTCCTCCCCCTCCCAACGGCGAACCGCGGGAGGCAGCGATCATCCAGCCGCCTGCAAGATCCATTGTACGGCAGAGGGTTACTTTGGCTTAGCTGCGCCAGTGCAGCGTCACCGGTCCTGTCATCGGGTGCTCGTCCGAGTCGCTCAGGCGTGCCTGTTTCAGCGCGAAGTACCACTTTGCGGGCTTGTCCGCGTCGTCGATCAGCATCAGCGCCGGCCCGTAGCGCAGCCCGGCAGCCTGTTCGATCATCGTCTGCTGGTCCTGGCGCACGAAGATGCCGCCGAAGAACCTTAGGATCGGCGTAAACAAAGGAAACCAGCCAAGCACGTTCCACGCGCCACATACGTCGATCCGGCAGGTTGACGGTGTCACTGGCGTCACCGTGGTCAGCGTCGCAAACCACTTGTCGCCGCATCGGATGGTCTCGTAGCGCCGGTTGGGCAGCACGAAGTCGATCGTCGTTGTCACCGGGCCATGTGCGCCCAGCAGCTTGTACGGCAGGCTGTTGCTGGAGGGTGCGTGCGCGGCCATGCGAAACCCTGCATTGCGTCCGCTGGGATCGAAGATCGGCTCAAACTGCTTCGCCTTCTCGTGGATGCTCTCGCGGCTGCGCCACCACCATGACTGATGCACAAATGGCCCGTGCGCCGGGTCCATCAGCCCGATGATGCCGTGGTCGACGTTGCACGGCAGGTCGGCCATCAGGTGCGCCGTACGGAAACGCCCTGAGAACTTCGGCACTTCGGGTACTGGCGGCAACCCGACATTCTGGCTCCGCCCGGCACCTGGCTCCGGCATGTAGACCCACGCATAGCCGTCGCGTTCCTCGCACGTATAGGCCGCGGCAAAGATCTTCGTCGCGTCCAGCGTATCCGCGCTGGTCAGCGACGGAATCTTCGTGCACTGCCCGCTGCACGGCTCGAACTCCCAGCCGTGGTACTTGCAGGTCACGCGTTCGCCGTCAAACCATCCGGCCGAGAGCGGAATGCCGCGATGCGGACAAAGATCGCGCATGGCGAAGATTCGCCCGTCCCTGCGACGGCCCAACAGCAACGGATGGCCCAGCAGCAGTGCGGTCTTCGTCTCACCCGCCCGCAACTCCGCGGCGCGCATCGCAGGGTACCAGTCGCCGAAGATCAACTCCGCCGCGGACCCTGGGCCGGTCGCGCCTGCAATGTCCACCAGATCGCTCACTCGATCCAATATAGTCGCGAGTGAAGGATTCCCATCGCGCGATGCTATCCGTCGAAGCCCACATCCCGAAGCGCCCGCGCGCACACACGCTCATGCTGCTCGCGCTGTGGTTGCTCTTCTATGGGAGCTTCACCCTCTTCACGCCCGCGCTGCTCGACGACGCCGACTCGGTCCACGCCGAGGTCGCGCGCGAGATGCTATTGCGTCACGACTACGTCACGCTCTACGCCAATGGCATCCGTTACCTGGAGAAGGCGCCGCTACTTTACTGGTCGATGGCCGCGTCGATGCGCGTCTCACAGCTTCTCGGCCATTCGACGGCACGCGCGCTCGCCATCGCCGCTCGCGTCCCGCTCGCGCTCACGGTACTTGCACTGGCCTTCGCCGTCGAAGCCTTCGCCCGCCGCGTGTTTCGTAGCGCACACGCTGGTCTCTATGCCGCGCTCATCCTGCTCTCCAGCTTCGGCACCTTTGTCTTTACTCGCATCCTGTTGCCCGACGCAATGCTCTGCCTCTGGCTCGCGCTGGCGATGCTGTGCTTCTGGCGGACAGAGGAACTCAATCCGATAGCAAATCGTGTTCCCGATTTGTCGCGCCCCCTATTGCGCGATGGGCGGGATGCGCGAAAAATCCGCCTCCTCAGCTATGCCTTCGCTGCCTGCTGCGCGCTCGGTGTGCTGACCAAAGGCTTCATCGGGGCCGTCTTTCCTATCACCATCGTCGTAATTTATCTATGGCTCACACGCGGTCTAGGTGACGCCATCCACCGCATCCTGCAACTTCACCCGTTCACCAGCACCCTGCTCTTTCTTGCCATCGCCGCGCCCTGGCATCTGCTCGCCGCCTGGGCCAACCCCACGCGCGGTCATCCCGGCGATCTCAGCTTCACGCTGCACAGCGCGCAGCACCTCTCCGTCCCGCTGCCCACAGACGGCAACGTGCATGGCTGGGCTTGGTTCTACTTCATCAACGAGCAACTGCTGCGCTACCTCAACCTGCGCGTCCCGCGCGATTATGACACCGTCTCGCTCTGGCTCTTTTGGGGGCTCTGCCTTATCTGGCTGATGCCCTGGAGCGCATATGTGTTCAAAGCGATTGGAACTGCATTCCCTGTGCGTCTTCCGGACTGGCGACAACGCCTGCGTACGTTCTCCCTCGACGGCCATGAACGGGGCCTGCTGCTCCTGGTGATCTGGGCAGTCCTTCCGCTGTTCTTCTTCTCCTTCTCGACGCGCCAGGAGTACTACGTCCTTCCTTCGCTGCCGGCGCTCGCAATCCTCGTCGCAGGCTGGCTGGCGCAGGACAGTCGTGTCGCGTGGTCAGCAGTCACTAAGAGAGCCGGGCGGGCGCGACGTGCTGTTCTGCGCTGCACTGCCGCCCTGCTCGCGCTCGGGACAGTCTTCGCTGCGGTATCGAGTTTTTTTCTGCTGCACACACACACGCCTGCACCTGCGACTGACCTCGCTACCCTCTTGCAACAGAACCCTGGAGACTACGCGCTTTCAATGGGTCACTTCCTCGACCTCAACGAACAGGCGCTCGGCCTCTTCCGCCTGCCGCTCGCACTGGCCGCGGCCAGCCTCTTCCTCGGGCCGCTCATTTCTTTCGTTCTGCGCCGCCATGCACGGCAGCACGCAGCAACCCTCGCGCTGACCGCCGGCGCCTTCGGGTTCCTTCTCGCTGCTCACCTCGGCCTCCAGACTTTCGCGCCGGTGCTCAGTTCCCAGCAGCTTGCCGCAGCCATCGTGCCGCAGCTCCGCGCGGACGATCTCCTCATCATCCATCAGGAGTACGAATACGGCAGCACGCTCGGCTTCTACCTGCAGCGCCCCAGCTATGGGATCGAGGACGGCCGCACGGTCGCCATCAACCCCATCCACATCCTCACCGAGCCTGTTTACAACGGGCTTCCCGATTACGGCCGCAGCTCCAACCTCTGGTACGGCAGCTTCTTCCCCGATGCACCGGCGATCTTCGAAACGCCGCAATCGCTTGCATGGAAATGGCGTGGTCCGCAGCGCATCTTCCTCTGGCAGGACCTCTCCGGCCAGCCCAGCCCGCTGCCTGCGCTGTCCGGCCCGGTCTACATCATCGCGAAGTCCGGCGGCAAAGAGATCGTCTCCAACCAGCCGAATCGCTAGTTAGCAGCAAGCCGGCAGAGCCGAAGCTCACCAGCGGACCCGCACCTGTCACGCAACTCGTGCGATTCTTCCGCCGCGCAGGTAGAAGTGTTCACCGCGCCAGACGATGTGGTTTGAGGCGAAGCTCCATGCCCAGACCATGAGCCCAAAGAAGTCTCGCAACGGCAGCAGCCAGAGGTCCCGCAATACCTGGCCGTCGCGCAGCACGCCCACGCCGACTGAGAGAGCTACGGCTACGCGTGCCAGAAGCACAAGGCTTAGTAGGGTAAAGCTCCACAGCGCGAAGCCGCTGGCGATGCAGGTGAACACGGCCCACGGAATGCAGTAGGTGATGCCGAGGCCGACGTAGCCCCAGCGGCGCGAATCGCGCGTGGAGCGCGCCCATCGCATCTGGTGGTCCCAGAACCCCCGGAAGTGGTACGCGGGCACGGTCGTCTCCACGGTCTCACCGCATAGCTCGATGCGATAGCCGGCGCGAGCGATCCGCGCACCGATCTCGTAGTCGTCGGCGAGGTAATCGACTAGAGGTTCCAGAGTGCCGGCGCGCTCCAGCGCCTCACGCGAGACGGCCAGAGTAGAGCCGAGGCCGAAGCGGATGCCGCCTTCGAGGAGACGCGCGGTGAGCACGCCGGGCAGAAAGTCGGTGGAGATGCCCAGCGCCTCCAGCCGCGCCCACAGCGTCAAGCCTTCACCCTCCGCCGCGGTGCGGCCCAGGTAGGGCGCGGTCACCATGCCTACGAGCTTCGCGCTCTCCTCTGCGGCACCGCTTGCAGGAGCGAAACATGCCATGACGCGTGCGAGATAATGCGGCGAGACGCGGATATCGCTGTCGTTGATCAGAATGTAGGGATACTGCGCTTCGCGCAGCATCTGGATCAGGTTGCTCACCTTGCCCGACGCGCCCAGCCGCTGCGGGCATACGATGAGCCGGATCGCGCAGTCGGGAAACTCGGCGCGCAGCCGATCGATCTGGGCTGCGGCGGGATCGTCCAGACTGCTCACGCCGAAGAGGATCTCGAAGCGCCCCGCATACTGCTGTCGGCAATGGCTCACAAAGCCCGCGTACATACGCGCGTCCACGCCCTTCAGCGGCTTCAGGATGCTGACATCAGGTGCGAAGCTTTCGCCGGCAGTGGCGACGCGACGGCTGTATCGGTCGAAGTCCCGCGCTCCCCACAGCGCCAGCAGCATGTAGACCAGCCCGCCCAGAGTCAGTAGCGCAGTCAGGACCTCTACCGACGTCGCAATCGCCATCCTTCAAGTCTATCGGACTACAGGACACGATCCGTTGCCCCGCCGGAGGATCATTCGGATACGTTCACGCATTCACCTACAAACCGCGCGACCCGTTCGGCGGCGCGTTCCGCGTGGCGTTGAAGCAGCATGTGCGAGCCGGGAAATATCTCGACTTCGGCGTCCGGCCGGATCCGCCTCATCTCTTCGAGTCTGTCGCGACTGATAAGACGGTCGTCTTCCGCATGAAGAAAAAGAATCGGCACGCTTACTCTGCCTAACTCCTTACGCGCGTCGCAGGACAGGATTGCACGAATGCGTGCGGCAAAGGTCTCCGCCGGTACCGTGGCACGAATGGTCTCCAACTGACGAACCAGCGGCTGCGGGGCGTTGCGGCCGGCAGTGAAATGCCGTGTTAGGAAGCGAGGCCGTGGCAGGGCAAAGAGCAGATGCGAGAGCAAAGAGGAGATCGACCGCAGCCAGCGGCGCACGGGAGGGGTCGCGAATCCGACGCAGATTACCAGGCCCCTCAAGGTCGGCTGGTTCGTCGCGGCCCACGCAATCGCCGCCACAGAGGAGAACGATTCGCCCAGCAGCACAAATGGCTCGGCGTCCAGTCCAGAAGATCGCAGGAAGCGATCGACCTCGCGATACGAACACACCTCTGGCGGATAGCGCACAATTTGCGGACGCAGTGATGTCGGAAGCGCGTTCGCGAAGTCCTCAAGCAGCAGGCCTGTGCCATCCATCCCGGGCAGGAGCACGAGTCTAGAGTTCGGCCGGCTGGTGATGGCCATCGGCAACCGCGCTACTCGTACCGCAGCGCTTCGATGGGGTCGAGATTGGCGGCCTTCCACGCCGGATAGATACCGAAGACGAGCCCGATGGCGCAGGAGCTCAGGAATGCGACCATGACCCACAGCGGCGAGACCATGGTCGGCAGCAGCAGGCTGATGCCGAATGCGATACCGCTGCCCGCCAGCACGCCGATGACGCCGCCCACGGCGCAGAGTGTAATCGCCTCCAGTGTGAATTGCGTGAGGATGGTCCGCTTGGTGGCGCCGATGGCCTTGCGCACGCCGATCTCGCGCGTCCGCTCGGTCACGCTTACCAGCATGATGTTCATCACGCCCACGCCGCCCACCAGCAGCGCTACGCTGGAGAGCGAGAACAGCAGCAGGAACAGGCCGCCGGTGATCTGGTCCCATAGGCGCGTCAGCGTGTCCGTGCCGAAGATGGAGAAGTTGTCCGGCTGGTCGTTGAGCACTTTGCGCCGACGGCGCAGCAGCTCCGTCAGCTCGTCCTCCACCAGCGACCGGTTCTTGGGGTCGTCATATTTGAGTGTGACCCAGTAGTCGAGCTGCTCCGGATGCATGTAGTGGAAGGTTGAGATGGGAAACAAGGCCTGGTTATCCTGCGGGTTGTCGCCACCGCCGAAGGGCTGCTTCCGCTTATCCAGCACGCCCACCACGGTGAAGAGCATGCCCGCGGCCTCGACCTCCTTACCCACGGCGCTCTGGCCGGGGAAGAGCTGTGCGGCGGTGTCCGCGCCGAGCACCGTTATCTTATCCGCGCGCTGCTGATCGGTCTCGTTGAAGAAGCGGCCGTCCATCAGGTCCAGGTCGTGGACCTTATCTTCGTCAACGGAGACGCCGGTGAGGATGGTGTTCTGCATCTCCTTGCCGCCGCCCTTGATGGCGGTGACGCCGGCCCGGCCGGGCGCGTTGTTGTCTGTGTACTGCAGCGCCGGCGAGACGGCCACGACATGCGGCAGGCTGCGCATGGCCACTGCATCGTCGTACGTCAGCTGCTTGCGCGTCAGCATCTCGGTGGTGGGCCGGCCGCTGAAGGCGGGGAAGCGGAAGATGAAAAGCACATTGGAGCCGAGCGACTCCACCAGCCCGGCGACACTCTGGTTCAGCCCGTTGACCACCGAAGAGATGGTGATCACGGTCAGCACGCCGATGACGATGCCAAGGATGGTGAGGCCGCTGCGCAGCTTGTTTGCACGCAGCGTGTTCAGCGCCATGGTTACCGTCTCTTTGAAGTCGCCCGCCCGCATTGTGCTTTCCTTTGCCTCACAACTTGCAACCTGTGCTTAGATCTCCGCTCGTAGTGCAACGATCGGGTCCAGCTGCGCCGCCTTGCGCGCCGGATAGACGCCGAAGAAGATGCCCGTCGCCGTTGCCACGACGAGTCCCAGCACCACGCTCCACAGCGCCACTGTAGAGGGGAAGCCGAGCGCCAGCGTGACGGCTTCAGCGACGGCGAAGCCGCCCATCACGCCCAGGAAGCCACCTATCAGCGCCATGGCGCCGGACTCGACCAGGAACTGCAACTGGATGTCGCGGCCACGCGCGCCCAGCGCCTTGCGGATGCCGATCTCGCGGGTGCGTTCGGTCACGCTGACCAGCATGATGTTCATGATGACGATGCCGCCGACGATCAGCGAGATCAGCGCGATCGATCCGGCCACCGCGCCGAACCACGCGGTGACGATCGAGAAGAAGCTGACCAGCGTGTTGTTGATGTCCAGCTCGAAGGAGTCTTCCGCGCCCGGCGCATCGTGGCGGCGCGAGCGCATCAGTACGCGTACCTCGTCGCCGGCGGTTTGCAGCACCGGCCCGGCCGAACCGGCCTTGACGTAGATGGTCACTGTGCTCGCCGTGCCATAGGTCTTTTGGTAGGCGGGCAGCGGAATGCCAACCCAATTGTCCTGGCTCTGGCCGAAGGTCGAGCCCTGCTTCTCGCTGACGCCGATGACGGTGTAAGGCTGACCGTCCACGCGCAGCTCCTGGCCGAGCGGATCGATGCCGGGGAAGAGGTTATCGCCGACGTCGGTGCCGATGACGGCGACCGGCGAGGCATGCTCTTCGTCGGTGGCGGTGAAGCCGCGGCCTTCGGCGATGTCCAGATTCTGCAGGCTGGGCATCTGCCAGGTGTAGCCGCGGATCTGGGTGTCGGTGATGGAGTTGGTGTCGCGCGTGACCTTGGCGACGGTGGACTGCATGGCACCGATGCCGACGCAGCGCTTGCAGTTGTCGCGGACGTAGACGTAGTCGTCGTAGGTGACGTTCTTGCGCTTCTGCAGGCGCTCATACTGCTGAGAATTGGTAACGAGCGCGGGAAACCTGGAGATGGTGAAGACGTCCGCGCCGTAGCGGGTGAACTTGGTGGTGACGTAAGTATTGGCGCCGTTGACCAGGGTGACGACCGCGATCACGCTGGCTACTCCGATCATGACGCCGAGCAGGGTGAGCACGGTGCGCAGCTTGTTCTGCCACAGCGACTGCAGAGCGAGCTTGATGGCTTCCTGGAATTCCACTGCAGCGATTGTACGCAGGCGGTGCGCGGGCCGTTCCGGGCGTGCGTTCCCGGACGGTTGGCTGCGCTCCGCTCCTACGACTGCTGCTCTGGCCCCCTCCCCCCTATCATAAACGCTATGATCTTCCAAAATAATGGCTTAGTGCTATGTTCTTGAGCGGATTGATGTTGCCGTATCTCCTTGAAATATAGGCATTAACGGGCGCAAGTTGCACCGAAATCAGTGCTCCGCGCCATCTTCTTGAGCGGATTGGGCTTATCGCATCCTATTTATTTTCAGGTGCTTGGATGGCAGGTCGCGCTTGGCGCATTCCTCCCCACTTTCTATTGTAGCTGGAGGAGCATAACTAGTATGCCAACTCTATCGTGATTGCTTTGTATGAGTTGGATGGTTTTTGGGCTTGACAGGATCGAGGCCGACGAACCTCTTATTTCGCAATCACGACGGGAACAAACGTTCCTGCGATGGGGGCGAGGATGAGGCTGCAGGAGTCGTCGGAGCAGTTGACGAAGGCCGAATGGACAAGTCGCGCTGTGCTGCCGGGCGGGAAAAATACGCGCAGGTCGGCCTTGTCGAGGAGATCTTTGGCACCGGCAAGTTTCGGCATGGAGCTACTGGCATTGGCATCGGCGTGGCTGTCGAGCACCTTGCCTCCGGAGAGGAGGACATTCACAGACGCAACACCGTGGCGGCCGTTGGAGGGAGCGAGGTGGATGGTACGGAGTTCCGGGTCGGATTTGTGAGCGATGGTGATGGCGGAGGGTTTGTGCTGGGCGTTAGCGATGGCGATTACATGGTTCCGGACCGCTTGGTTCGGGTCGATATAGAGCGCGGCGAGGCAGTAGGAAAAGGCGTCCTCCAGCTGGCCTTGGCGGTAGAGGATCCAGCCAAGGGTGTCCCAGTCGGCTGCCAAATGGCTCTGCTGCTGCATGGTCATGGCGTAGTTGGTATCGGCGGACCAGTCCGCGGTTTCGCCCTCCGCTTTCGCGATGATCGAGACCTGCGTGGCACGGGCTTCTTCAAGATCGACATTGGCTTCGGCGAGAACGTAATCGATATCGTTCTGCTGCATGGGATCGGTGACCGTCTTGAGCAGAGGCTCAACGGCCGCGGCGGCCTCCTTCGTCTGGCCCATGTCCGCCTGCGCATTGGCGGTGGCGATGCGCAATTCCACGAGGTCGGGGTGCGAGGGCTGAAGGCGGTCGATCGCCTCCCATCCCTCGCGGAGCGCGTCCGAGTAGTTTTTGGAGCGGGTGAGTTCGTTGACGAGATCGGTTGGCGGGGTGGGATCGTCGGGCGCGGCCTTTTCCCACGCGTGGAGGGTCTTGAGGGCATCGGTGCGATCGCCCATCCGAATTTGACCCTGGTAGAGCACCGGGAACAACAGGGTTTCGTCCGGATGGTAGGTGATCTCATGCTGGAGGTCAGCAAGCACCTCTGTCTGTTTGCCGAGGAGCTGCGCGGCCATGGCGTAGCCGGACCAGAGGCCCGGTTCCGTGGGATTGATCTTTTCTGCGTCGTCAAGGTCCTTGCGGCCGGTGTCCAGGTCCATGCCCTGAAGGCTGCGCATGGCGTCGCGCACAAGGTCAGCGGCTTTGGGGTCAGAGAGGTGTGTGGTGCCTGCGGAGACGGCGGGCGCTTCGGGGGCAGGCTTGAAGACGACCGCATCCGAGACAGGTGGAGGCGGCGGAACGAGATCGATGTAGGGAACACTGCCCGCGCCTGCGTCGTCATACCAAGACTGGTATTTCTTGTAGTCGGCGAGCGGAACTTTGCTTTCGAGCACGGTGAAACGGCGCTCGGTGGTGAGTGTGCCGTCACTGAAGTGATAGGTGATGTCGCAGTTTGCGAAGGGCGTGTGCGCGTGAACGTCAGACGGCGGCGCGGCGGACCAGCCTTTGGGAAGCTGCATTTTTACGGTGCTGGTTTCAGTACGGAGTGCGCCGAGCTGGATGGTTTCCGTGGGAGGATGGTCCGGCGTGAAGGCGGGAGCATCGAGGGATTGGAAGGTCGCGGTGACGCGGTTGCCGCCCCAGTCCTTATCCTTGACCCGGTGATAGTGGAAGGCGATCTGGAGCGGGTGCGAGGGATCATCGAGATTGCCGATCGCCGCTTCGCTGGTGGTACCGCCGAAGCCCATGCCGCCCATGAAGCGCTGGACGAACTCGCCATAGTTGGAGGGCGAGACGCTGCGCAGAGCGGCTCGGAGATAGAGTTCGTTGTCATCGCGGAATGTGAGGGTGATGGTGGAGTCCGAGGTTAGGTCCTTGTCGAGCGAGCCGACGACGGCCATAGAGGAGACCTGCGGATCGGGCAGGTCTTTTGGCGTCTGGCGGACGACGGCAGTTGAGGAAGCTGGAATGACGAGGGCCTCCTTGTCGCGGACGACATTCAGGAGCGATCCCCAGGGAGCGACCTCAGAGGTAGCGTCAAGCCACACCTCCTTGCCGTCGAGCGTGAGGTGAGTGATGAGGTGGTTGAAGGCGGAAGGCGAGGCAATGGCGGAATTGAAGCGAATGCCTGCGCCAATGAGGACTGGATCGGCGGGGATGCTAAGCGCGGAGAGCATGGAGGCGAGAAGTACGTGCTTATCCTTACAGTCGCCGTATTGGTTGGCGAAGACCTCAGATGCTGTGTGGGGTTGATAGCGTCCGATCCCAAAGTCGATGCCAATGTAGTGGATCTGGTCGGAGACGTAGTTGTAGACGGCCTGGGCCTTATCGAGGTCGGTGGTCTTTCCCGCCGTTAGCTCGGCGACTTTGGCCCGAATGGCGGCGTCAGGCGTGATGCGGTCTGCCGTGAGGCTGCGATACCAGGCGCCCACGGCTGCCCAGTCAGGGAAGGTAGACCAGGCGAAGCCGGGCAGCTCACCTTTGGTGTCATCAAGCTCTTCGTCGGGAGTGCGTGGACGAGTCTCTTCGGCCTTTTTGGCGGCTTCGGCAGCAGCGCCGACTGTGGGCTTGAGGTCCGAGCAATGCCAGCGATAGATGTGCTCGCCGTTGAGATCGGATTCCGTGGGAACGACGCCAGAGCGGGGATTGGTCCATACGGTGAGGTGAAATCCGGACGGGACGCGGAGTTCGTAAGTTTCATCCAGAACGACGACGCCATGCAAGAAGGTGTCCTGGCCCCAGAACTGGTTGGGAGCCTCAGGATGGTCAACGACGAAATGCATCTGCCACTCTAGGGTGTCTCCGACTCTGAGGCTGCGGACCGGGAGCTGCCTGCTCTTCAGGTCGCTGTACTCCGGCGCCTCCGTCGTGACGGGCATAGGCTGTTCCATTGCGGCGGAGACGGGTGTCTCCTGGGTGGTCCCGTCCGGATGAATGACGCGGGCGTATACGAACTCAGCATGTTCGGACTGGCCGGCGTAGACGAGTGAGATCACGCCGAAGTCGTGGAGCGCCGACTGCGACTGGATGACGACGGAAAACGTCTGCGTGCGTGAGCCGGTTCCGTCGGCATGCATGTCCGTGACGCTGGAGAGGCTCTTGATGACGTAAGGCTCGGCGGAGAAGGACGTCACAGTTGTTGGGGCGGCTGCTGCCAGGGGAGCTTGCGCGCGTACCAGGGCGCCAGAGCAAAGAAACACAGCGAGGGCGGTAAGCATCCGTACAGCTCGATGGGATTGCATGGGAGGCCACCAGCTTACACCGCCGCTGTTCCCTGCCCAAGAGAACTTTCGTTACACCCGGGCAGGAGGCACGACGTAGCTAGAAGGTGGGGACGGCGGATTCGGTGACGAGTTCGTCGACGGCGATGTAAAGGGCCTCGCCGAGCTTTTTGAAGTCGCGCTTCCAGTCGGACGGCCACGCGTCGCTGGAGTTGCGGCGGAAGAGGTCGTTCCAGATGTTCTGCGCCTGCCAGAGGTTGCCCTCAAAGGGGAGGGTGTGGAGCGCGGTGGCGATGGTGAGCGCGGTGCGCAGAGCGGCGGCGACAGAGCGGGCGGAGCCATTGCCGCCGGCATCCCCGGTAGAGGCGCCGTTGGCGGCGGCATCGGCCTGGATTCTTTCCTGGGCTCTCTCTTGAATCCTCTCCTGGGTCTCGGCGTAGAGGCCGAGCTGGGTTTCGAGCGCGACCAGAGCGCGCTTCATGCGCTCGCCGGCGGCGAAACTGAGTGCGGGCGCGTCCACGGTGACCAGGTCGGCGGCGGCGCGGGCGAAGAGGGCGGCGATCTCGGCGGGTTCAAAGTTGTCGGCCTCGATGGCGCGGCGCAGGCTGGCGTTGAGGGCGAAGTTGGCGGCGACGGCGAGCGCGGGCGGCGCGGCCATGCCGGACTCGGTGAGGAAGCGGAGCAGGGAGGCGTGGTCCTCATAGATGGTGCGCAGGGACTCCTCCATCTCGGCGAGGGTGCGGTTGAGGATGGTGCGCAGGATGCGGTGCTGCTCGTCGGCGAAGAGCGAGGTGAGGGAGTAGGCGAGAGAGCCGAAGAAGCGGTCGATGAGGCGGATGACCTCGGGGAGGTTGGCGCGTCGGATGGCGGCGGCGACTTCGGCGGAGAAGGCAGTGAAGGCGGCGACTTCAGTGGGATCGGCGGCGGCGAAACGGCGCACGGCGGCGGAGAGGTTCTGGTCGCCGAGGTGGAGGACGGCGAAACATATCTCCTCGGCCTCCTCGGTGATGCGCGAGCGGAGGTGGGCGCGGCCGAGCGCGACCTTGCCGCGGCCGGAGGAGAAGGACTCCCATGAGTCGCGATGGACGTCGAAGCAGAAGAGCTCGCCGTCCTCCGGATAGGAGCGGAAGATGGAGCTGATGGCGTAGTGCGCGCCGACCTGCTCCAGGCCGATGCGGAGCGGGGTCACATAGCGGCGATAGATCTGTGCGCCATCGCCGATCTCGGGGATATTGGACTTGGCGCGGGCGAGGACGGCGAGAAACTGCTCTTCGAGTTGGGCTCCGGGAGCGCCGAAGAGCTTGGCTACGAGCTGGAGCACGCGGCCGGCGTAGGCGATGACCTGGATGGTCTCAATGCCGGAGATCTCGTCGAAGAACCAGCCGCAACTGGTGTACATGAGCTGGGTATGGCGCTCGAGCTCGAGCAGTTCGAGGACGGTGACGCGTTCGGCGGGAGTGAGCTGGTGCGTGGCGTGCTGGGCGAAGAAGCGGTCCTTGGAGGCGAGAGAGCGGTCGAGGACGACGCTGATGTAGGCGTCGCGCGCGGCCCAGAGGTCGGTGAGCAGAGGCGCGGCGAGGGCCTCGGCGAGCGGGGCAGTGGCGTCGCGCAGAAGGTCGAGCGCCTCGCGCAGGGGCGCGCGCCACTGCTGGTTCCAGCCGGGTTTGCCACCGTTGCAGCCGCAGTCGGAGCGCCAGCGTTCGATGCCGTGGGCGCACGACCATGACGTGTCCTCGGCGACCTCGGCCTCCCAGGCGAGCGGGAATTTCTCCAGGAACTCGGCGTAGTTGGTGAGGTGGGCCTGGCTGTTGGACTCGATCCAGTGCATGGCGTAGGAGAGCGCCATCTCGCCGTACCTGTGGTGGTGGCCGTAGGACTCGCCATCGGTGGCGACGTGGGAGAGCTGCGCGGGTGCGGGCTGATCCGGCGCGGTGGGTGCGGAGGGGCGGAAGCCATCGAGCAGACGGCGGGCGAAGGCCTCGCCGTAGTTGAGCAGGCCTTCAAAGGCGATGGCGCGTGAGGCGGGACCGTCATAGAAAAAGACGGCGATGGAGCGGCCTTCGTCGAGCGTGATGCAGTAGGGATGGGTGGTGTCGACCGAGGCGTTGGGAGTGGGGGACCATTCCTGTGCTGACTGCTCCGGGTTCTCCGTTGCGAGCCTGCGCACGCGGGCGCACTGATGCGGCGCGAGGATGGTGAATTTAATTCCCTCCGCGGCCATAAGGTCGAGCACGGTGCGGCTGACGGCGGTCTCGGCCAGCCACATGCCCTCGGGGCGGCGGCCAAAGCGGTGCTGGAAGTCGGCGATGCCCCAGCGGATCTGGGTGATGGCGTCGCGACGCGAGGTGAGCGGCATGATGATGTGGTTGTAGACCTGCGCGATGGCGGAGCCGTGGCCGGAGTAACGCTCGGCACTGGCGCGGTCGGCATCGAGCACCATGCGGTAGGTGCGCTGCGCGTTGTCCTCCATCCACTTGAGCAGGGTGGGGCCGAAGTTGTAGCTCATGCGCGCGTAGTTGTTGACGATGCGGATGATTTCGTTCTTCTGGTTGGTGATACGCGAGGCGCCGTTGGGCGCGTAACACTCGGCGGCGATGCGCTCGTTCCAGTCGTGGTAAGGCGCGGCGGAGTCCTGCACCTCGACGGTTTCGAGCCACGGATTCTCGCGCGGCGGCTGGTAGAAGTGGCCGTGGACGCAGACGTATCGATTGACTGCGTCGGCAGAAGGGGCAGCCGCCTTCGCGGACTTGGTGCTCGGGGAGGGTCGCTTCACCATTCAGTGACTAGGGTATCGCGACGGGCGGGGAATGCGCAGGGATGAGAGTGTCGGGGGTAAACTACCTCCATGGTGATGCGGGTCGAGTTGCGAGGGGAAGAGTACCTGATCGCGGTTCCGCGTGAGGCCGTCGAGGAGTTGCATCTCACGGATGGTGCGGAGGTGCAGGTTCTGCCTATTGATGCCGATCGCATCCGCTACATTTCCGTCGAAGAGGCGCTGGCGGCGTATCGGAGGACCGAGCCACAGCATCATGAGGCCTATAGGGAACTCGCGAAGTGATCTGGAAGTTCCTCAGTGTCGACGCTGTGCTCGCACTGCATGCGGCATTGATTGAGGAGTCGGGCGGCTCGCATGGTTTGCGCGATGCGGGGCTTCTTGAGTCAGCGATCGCACGCGCTGCGAATAAGGTCAACTATGATCCCGAGTCGACGGTTGCCACGGTTGCGGCTTCGCTCAGTTGGGGCTTGATTAAAAACCATGCCTTCATCGACGGCAATAAACGCATTGGACTCGGTGCGTTGGTTGTATTTCTTGAGTCGAATGGATTCCGGCTCACATGTTCCGTAGCAGAAGAGACGGCGATGGTGCTGCACGCGGCGGCCAGCGAGATCACGGAAGAGGAATGGTTTGCGTGGGTGGCAAGAAGCGTGGCACGACTTTAGTCGTGGGCGGCACGTCCTCGAGCAGCAATTTTTGCTCTTCGCTGAATAGGTTCTATCCAGAGCATAGCTACGGGTGCAGCTTATTTCGTCTTCTGGCCAGGTTGCGGGGTGAGTGCGCCGGAGGCAAGGTCGCAGGCGCGCCAGAGATACCAGCTGGCGACGGAGCGCCAGGGGGTCCAGCGCGCGGCGCGCTTTTGCATCTCGGCGGGAGTGGGGAGGTCGAGAGGGGTGACTTTGTCGGTTGGCTTCAATTTGCCGAAGGTCAATGCGAAGCCTTTGCGCACGCCGTAGTCGCCGACGGGGAGGACGTCGGGGCGGCCGAGACGGAACATGAGGAACATTTCCACGGTCCATTTTCCTATGCCCCTTACCTGCGTCAGGTGCTCAATGATGGCCTCGTCGGACATGCGGCGGATGCGGGTGAGCGTGGGGACGGTGCCGTCGAGGGTTTTTGCGGCGAGGTCGCGCAGGGCGAGCACCTTGTTCTGCGAGAGGCCGGCGGCGCGGAGCTGTGCGTTGGGGCAGTCGAGGATCTGCTGCGGCGTGGGATGCGCGCCGGTGCCGGAGGCGGCGAGCATGGGCACGGGCGCGAAAGATTCGAGCAAGCGGCGATGGATGGTGGCTGCGGCCTTGCCGTGCAGCTGCTGGTAGACGATGGATTCGACCAGGGCCTCAAAGGGCGACTGGCCGCCGGCGATGCGCAGAGTGAAGGGGCCGGCGCGCTGGATGAGGCGGCCGAGTTTGGGGTCGGCGGCGGTGAGGTGCTTGAGTGCGGTGGCGGAGTCGTAGCGTGGAGGACGCGGGGATGCGATGGCGCGGGGCATGGTGTTGACGGTATCGCAGTCTGGAGATGAACCGGTAATCGAAGCGCTCGGAAATTTTGCTGCGCTGCTATGCGCGACCTTTTTATGCGGCTCTCATATTGCGGTTCGATAATCGGATATTCCTAATATAAAAACAGTTGCGCGCTGGGCCGCGCTTTGAAAAAGTAGTTTTTCCGCTGCTATACTTTGAGTCTCAGAACGAGACGAGTGTGAGTTGCTTCACTGACCCAACCAGTATTCGAGAGGCATTTTCCGATTGCTATACTCGGAGCCGCTCGAAGTCGCCCGCCCGACAGGACTAACGCAGAAGTCACAAGCCGCCGCAGCGCAAACCCTGGGCGGACGGCCCGCACGCCACACGTAACCGCGCAGCTTCCAAGCGAGAGCACGCAGAGGACACAGGAACGCACCAATGGCGCAAGTTTTTGAACGCAGTTCGAACGCGCTGGCCCGGGCGAGTCTGGTACTAACAGGCCTGATTGTGATCGCGCTCGGCGTGACTCTGGACCAGCTGCAGCGTTCGCCGTGGGTGACGCGGCAGGGACAGCGGGCGGACCAGCCGATCCCGTTCAGCCATATGCACCACGTGCAGGGGCTGGGGCTGCAGTGCCAGTACTGCCACACCAGTGTTGAGGTGTCGAGTTACGCGGGGATTCCGCCGACCAAGACCTGCATCAACTGCCACTCGCAGATATGGACCAACGCGGCGCTGCTGCAACCGGTGCGCGACAGCTGGGCGACGGGGCAGTCGATCCAGTGGATCAAGGTGCATGACCTTCCGGACTTTGTGTACTTCAACCACTCGATCCATGTGAACAAGGGGATCGGCTGCGCGAGCTGCCATGGGCGTGTGGATGAGATGCCGCTGATGTACATGCAGAACTCGCTGCAGATGGAGTGGTGCCTGAACTGCCATCGCAACCCGGCCAACGAACTGCGGCCAACGTCGGAGATTTACAACATGGCGTGGGCGGGCGCATCGAGCTCGCATCCGGTGTGGTGCGCGGACACCGGCAAGGGCGGGGCTACTGCGCAGGCAGTGAGCTGCACGACCAAGGAGCCGGGAGCTGCCAATCCGCAGATAGCGATGCTGCAGATTGGACCGGGCACACGTCCCGGCGAGGCGGCTGCCGCGCATGGCTCCGGCACGCAGTTGCAGCCGGTGCCGCTGAATGGCGAAGGTATGACGATGAGTGACGCTTCGCCTGGAGTGATGATGCCGGCGAGCTACCAGAAGTTTACGAGCCAGAAGGACCTGGGCCGCTTTCTGACGGATCGATACCATATCCGTCCGCCGAATGAACTGACGAGCTGCGAGACATGCCACCGATGAAGAAGACGATGACAGGAACCGACGAGAGCATGGCGACGAAGATCGCGAGCGGCGCTGCGCAGGTGGTGACTTCCATTGCGCCGGTGGGCGGAGCTGTTGCTTCCAGAGAGAAGTTGACGCTGGCCGAGGTGCAGGCGAAGCTGGCCGGCAAGACAGGCCGGCGCTACTGGAAGAGCCTGGACGAGCTGGCTGCGAAGCCGGGATTCCAGGAGATGCTGCACGAGGAGTTTCCTCGCCAGGCCGGCGAGTGGGTGGATGCAGTGAGCCGGCGCGGATTCCTCAAGGTGATGGGCGCGTCGCTGGCGCTGGCCGGCATGGCGGGATGCACCAAGCAGCCGGATGAGCCGATCTTTCCGTACGTGAAGGCGCCGGAGGACCTGATCCTGGGCAAGCCGATGTACTTTGCGTCGGCGCATCCGTTCCCGACGGGCGCGATCCCGGTGCTGGTGAAGTCGGACGCGTTCCGGCCCATCAAGGTGGACGGCAACCCGGACCATCCGATGTCGAAGGGCAAATCCGACGCGCTGACTCAGGCGACACTGCTGGACCTGTACGATCCGGACCGCTCACCGAAGGTGCTGTATCGTGGGCAGCCGAGCGGGTGGGCGGACTTCCAGGAGGCGTTTGCCAACGCGGCGAAGGCGACGAGCGGCGGACAGGGAATCTACTTCCTGAGTGAGACGATTACCTCGCCAACGCTGGCTGCACAGTGGAAGCAGGTGCAGGCGAAGTATCCGCAGGCGAAGTTGACGCAGTGGGAGCCGGTGAACCGCGATGCGGCGATGGCCGCGTCCAAGGCGGCGTTTGGGGACTACACTGACGCGCAGTACAAGCTCGAAAACGCGGATGCGATCTTGTCGCTCGATGCGGACTTCCTGGGTGGCATCGCGCAGCCGGGCTTCCTGCCGATGACGGCGGCGTTTGCGGAGCGGCGCAGGTTCGATCCGACGAAGCCGATGAACCGGCTGTACGTGGTCGAGACCATGTCGACGGTGACAGGCTTCAAGGCGGACCACAGGCTGGCGCTGAAGCCGAGCGACCTGACGGCATTTGCGCAGGGGCTGGCGAGCGGAAGCAGCGCGGGGCTGTCGGGCGATGGGCAGAAGTTCTTCACGACGCTATTGGCTGACCTGAAGGCCGCCGGCGGCCGCGCGGTGGTGATTCCGGGTGAGCAGGCGCCGCCTGAGGTTCATCTGGCTGCGCATGCCATTAATGCGGTGATCGGTGCGGTGGGCAAGACGGTGGTTTATACGGATACCGTGAACCCGCTTCCGTCCGAGCAGATGGCTGACTTGAAAACGCTAGTCGGCGACATGGACGCGGGCAAGGTCAAGTGGCTGGTGATGCTGGGGGTGAACCCGCTGTACAACGCGCCGGTCGATCTCGAGTTTGCAGCGGCGTTTGAGAAGGTGCCGAACACTGTGCACCTCGGCTCTCATGTGGACGAGACGGGCGTGGTGTCTGTCTGGCATATCAACAAGGCGCATTACCTGGAGAGCTGGTCGGATGCGCGCGCGTATGACGGGACGATCTCGATTATCCAGCCGATGATCGCGCCGATGTACGGCGGGCACTCGGCGCATGAGGTGCTGCAGTCGCTGCTGGACGATACGGAGATGTCGGCATATGACGCGGTGCAGGCCAATGCGAAGACGTATCTGAAGGGCGACGACCTTACGGCTGCGTTCCGCAAGGCGGTGCACGACGGCTGGGTGGATGGGACAGCGTTCGCCTCTGCGTCGAAGACGCCAAAAGCAAATACTGCGGCGCCGACGACTGCGTCGCAGACGCCGGCCGGAGCGGTGGAGATTCACTTCCTACCCGATCCGTCGCTGTACGACGGACGGTACGCGAACAACGGCTGGCTGCAGGAGCTGCCAAAGCAGATCACCAATCTCTCGTGGGACAACGCCGCGTTGATGAGCCTGACGACGGCGGAGAGTCTGGGTGCGAATCAGAATGATGCGGTGGAGATCGATGCGGGCGGGCGCAAGGCGATCGCGCCGGTGCTGATTGTGCCGGGACATGCTGACGGTGCGGTGACGGTGCACCTGGGCTTCGGGCGGCGCGAGGGCGGGCGTGTGGGGCCGGGGGTGGGGTTCAACTCCTACCTGCTGCGGACCTCGGATGCGGTCTATACGACGACGGGGACGCTGAAGAAGACGGCCGACATCTACGACATCTGCGTGGTCCAGGTGGACTCGATCGAGCACCGCGGCGCGTTTGCGCAGCAGGACCTGAATGCGAAGGAGTTCGACACGCAGGGGACGTACTCGCTGCCCGGTCACGAGGCCATGGAGCGCGGCCTTATCCGCTACGCCACCTACGACGAGGCGAAGAAGAACCCCGGCTACGCGAAGGAAGAGGGTCCGGGCGTTCTGGTGGACAAGGTGGGCTACGGGCCCGAGGGCGAAGCGCCGACGCATGATGAGAGCTTCTTCCCGGATGCGTGGAACTACAACCATAAAGACGTTTCCAGCGGCCAATTGCAGAACAAGTGGGGCCTGGCGATCGACCTGAACTCCTGCATTGGGTGCAGCGCGTGCGTGGTGAGCTGCTACGCGGAGAACAACATTCCGGTGATCGGCCGGGAGCAGGTGAAGATCAGGAAGCCGATGCAATGGATCCGCATCGATACGTACTTTGAGGGCGACCTGCACGCGCCGCGCGCGCACTTCCAGCCGATGATGTGCCAGCACTGTGAGAACGCGGGCTGCGAGCAGGTTTGCCCGGTAGGCGCCACGGTACACACGCCCGAGGGCCTGAACACGATGGTGTACAACCGCTGCGTGGGCACGCGCTACTGCTCCAACAACTGTGTGTACAAGGTGCGGCGGTTCAATTTCTTCCTGTACTCGGACTACGACACGGAGAGCCTGAAGTTCATGCGCAACCCGGATGTGACGGTGCGCAGCCGCGGCGTGATGGAGAAGTGCAGCTACTGCATCCAGCGCATCGAGGCGGCGAAGATCGATGCGGACAAGGAGAATCGCGCGATCCGGGACGGCGAGATTGTGACCGCGTGCCAGCAGGCCTGCCCAACGGACGCGATTGTATTCGGCAACATGAACGATCCGTCGAGCAAGGTCTCCAAGCGCAAGGCGACGGAGCGCGACTACCAGGCGCTGGCAGACCTGAACTTCCGTCCGCGCACGTCGTACACGGCCGGCGTCATCAACCCCAATCCGGAGCTCGCATAGTATGGCGACGAAATCTCCCATGCATGACCCACGGCCGGACACGGTGCTGGACCCGATGATCGATCCGCGCACGGGCGAGTACGCGGTGATCGCGCCGGGTCACAACTTCAGGAGCGTGACGCAGAAGATCGCGGGCATCGTGCTGACCTCGAACACGCCTCTGGGGTGGTTCGGGGGCCTGGCGGTGGCGGGCGGCGTGGCCACCATCCTCGTGGTTGCGCTAACCTGGCTGTTCCTGAAGGGCGTGGGCATCTGGGGCGTGACCATCCCGGGTGCGTGGGGCTTCGCCATCATCAACTTTGTGTGGTGGATCGGTATCGGCCACGCAGGCACGCTGATCTCGGCGATCCTGCTGCTCTTCAAGCAGACGTGGCGCAACTCGATCAACCGCTTTGCCGAGGCGATGACGATCTTCGCGGTGTGCTGCGCGGGCATCTTCCCACTGATCCACGTGGGGCGGCCGTGGGTGAGCTACTGGCTGTTCCCGTATCCCAACACGATGAACGTGTGGCCGCAGTTCCGCAGCCCACTGGCGTGGGACGTGTTCGCAGTTTCGACCTACGCGACCATCTCGGTGGTCTTCTGGTACATCGGCATGGTGCCGGACTTTGGCACATTGCGCGACCGCGCGACCATGCCGGCGGCGAAGTACTTCTACGGGATGCTCTCGATGGGCTGGCGCGGATCGACGCGCCACTGGATCCGCTACGAGACGGCGTCGCTGCTGCTGGCGGGACTTTCGACGCCGCTGGTGCTCTCCGTGCACACAGTCATCAGCTTCGACTTCGCGGTGGCTGCGATGGCGGGTTGGCATACGACGATCTTCCCGCCGTACTTTGTGGCGGGCGCCATCTATTCAGGGTTTGCCATGGTGATTACGCTGGCGGTGCCGATCCGCAAGTTCTATCACCTGGAAGATTTAGTCACGCTGCGCCACCTGGACAACATGGCCAAGGTGATGCTGGGCACCGGGCTGATCGTGGGATACGGCTACGGCATGGAGGTCTTCATGAGCTGGTATGCGGCCAGCCATTGGGAGTTCTTCATGATGTGGAACCGCATGTTCGGGCCGATGGGCTGGGCATACTGGATGCTGATCCTGACCAACCTGGCCATCCCGCTGACCACTCTATGGTCGCGCAAGCTGCGGGTGAATGTGCTGTTCCTCTTCCTGCTGTCGTTCGTGATCAATACAGGCATGTGGTTTGAGCGGTTCGTGATCGTTGTGACCAGCCTGTATCGCGACTACCTGCCCTCCAGCTGGGGCACCTACCGCGCGACCAAGTGGGACTACATGACGTTCGTTGGGACGTGGGGCTTGTTTACCTTCCTGTTCCTGCTGTTTGTGCGCTTCCTGCCTATGATCCCGATGTCGGAGATCCGGATGATGCTGCCGCAGACCAAGATCCGCAAGGGCGGATCGGATGCAGAGACAGTGGTTGAGGAGACCGTCTGATGCCAGTGCGTGAGGGAATCTACGGGCTGCTGGCGGAGTTCAACACTCCGAGCGAGCTGGTGCATGCCACTGAGCAGGCGCATCAGGCGGGCTACCGCCGCATGGAGTGCTATACGCCGTATCCGGTGGAGGAGGCTGCGGTAGCGCTGCGCTTCCACAAGAACCGCGTGCCGCTGGTATGCCTGCTGGGCGGGCTGCTGGGCGTAACTACGGCATTTTTGATGGAGACCTGGATTGCGGTGTGGTCGTATCCGCTGAATATTGCTGGGCGGCCGCTGTTCAGCTGGCCTGCGTTCATTATCCCGGCGTATGAGTGGACCATCCTGTTTGCTGGGTTGTCGGCGGCGTTCGGGATGCTGGCGCTGAATGGCCTGCCGCAGCTCTACCATCCGCTGTTCAATGCACCGAACTTCCGCGATGGAGCGACCACGGACAAGTTCTTCCTTTGCCTGGAGGCGACGGACCCGAGATTTTCCGCGGGTGAGACGCGAGCGTTTCTGGAGCAGTTTTCGCCGGCGTCGGTGGTGGAGGTGGAGCTGTGAGCCAGAGAACGGGCTCAAAGTTCGAGGTTCAAGGTCCACGCGCGGCGATGCGAGCTGCGCGGGCCACGGCGTTGTGCGGTGCGTTCGCCGCGACGCTGGTGATGGCCGGCTGCCGGCAAGACATGCAGGATGAGCCGAAGTTCATCCCGCAGCGGGGCACGGATTTCTATGCCGACGGGCGCAGCGCGCGGCCGCAGATGGAGAACACGGTGGCGCGCGGGCAGCTGCATGAGGACTCCTACTTCTACACCGGATTGCAGGACGGCAAAGAGGGCAACACGATGCCTTTCCCGGTGACCCTGCAGGTGCTGGAGCGCGGGCAGGAGCGCTACAACGTTTATTGCACGCCGTGCCACTCGCGCGTGGGCAACGGCGAGGGAATGATCGTGGAGCGCGGCTACCGTCCGGCGGGCGACTTCCACACACCGCGGCTAATAGCTGCGCCGCTGGGCCACTTCTTCAACGTGATGACGAATGGCTACGGTGCGATGCCGGAGTATGCGGCGCAGGTAGCGCCGGCGGACCGCTGGGCGATCGTGACCTACATCAAGGCGCTGCAGTTGAGCCAGAACGCGAAGCCGGCGGATGCGGCGCCGGACGCGAAGGTTGAGTCGCTGAAGGACATTGCGGAGAAGGAAGGGCTGGGGGCGAACTTTATGCAGGGCTGGTCGCTGCCATCCACAGCCGTCTACGGTACACCGAACAACCAGGACAATGGGATTCCCGAGGCGGCGACGCCGAACAGCAAAGGCACAACCGCTGCGAGCAGTGCTCCGGCAGCAGCAAAGAAGCAATAGAAAAGATTCCTGAAATAAGGCCGAAACGAATGTCATCTGCACAGGAACATTACGGAGAACACGACGCGCACTCCCACGACGGGCTGCGGGCGCTGCCGGTGACGCTGACCGCGCCTCCGCAGCTTGCGGCGTGGCGGACGCGCGCGCTGACGGTCGCGGCGGTGTTTGCGCTACTGACGCTGGCGTTCGCGTTCACCCATGAGGGCAGGAACCACATCATGCGCGCCTACCTGATGGGCTACATGACGGTGTTCAACTTTGCGGGCGGCGGGCTGGTGGTGCTGATGCTGCAGTATGTGACGGGCGGCAAGTGGGGGCTGCTGCTGCGCCGTCCCCTGGAGGCGATGACCCGCACGCTGCCGCTGGTGGCGCTGCTGCTGATCCCTATCGTGATCCCGTATTTCGGCAAGCACCTCTACCAGTGGATATTGTTTCCCGACAGAGCTTCGACGGATAACGCGCTGCAGCAGGGCTGGATTAACAAGGAGCAGGCCCTGACGGCGAACTTCAAGCGGCCGATGCTGAACCCGCACATGATGATCGCGGAATCCTGCCTGATCTTCGCGGTGCTGCTGACGTTCATGTTCCTGCTGAACCGCTGGTCGCTGGAGCGCGACGCTGACCCCGAGCGCGGGACGGAAGCGAGCTACGAGCGGTGGCGCATCCGGTTTGAGAATCTGAGCGGGCCCGGAATCCTGATCTACGTGATCCTGCTGACGCTGGGCGCGATTGTGTGGATCAAGTCGCTGGACGTGACGTGGTACTCGTCGATCTGGGGCTTGCAGTTTCTGGTGGCGCAGGGATACGGCGTACTGGCGCTGGGCATCCTGACCGTGATCCTGCTTTCACGCTACGAACCGATGAAGACGCTGCTGCGCACCACCGAGCAGCACGATCTGGGCAAGCTGGCCTTCGCGTTCGTGATGCTGAACATCTACCTATGCTTTGCCGAGTTCCTGATCATCTGGTCGGGCAACATCCCGGACGAACTGCCTTGGTATCTGAACCGCATTAACGGCGGCTGGTGGGTGATCTGCTCGCTGGACTTTATCTGCCATTGGCTGGTTCCCTTCTGCCTGCTGTTGTCGCGCGACCTGAAGCGCAACAAGCAGAAGATGATCTGGATCTGCTGCTGGATGATTATGGCGCGGCTGATCGACATGTTCTGGCTGATCGAGCCGAACTTCAAGAACGCGGCGGGGAACCTGACTGGCGAGCCGCTGAGCATTCTGGCTTACGTCACGGTGCCGGTGACGGTGCTGGCGGCGTGGGCGGCCTACTACATTACGCAGCTGATGGCGCGGCCGCTGGTGGTCGTGAACGATCCGCACCTGGAAGAAATGCTGGAGCCTGAACATGCACACTGAGGGCCATGACATGGGCAAGGACGCCGTGGGCAATACGCCTCCGGCGGCGCAGGCGCCGAAGTTCGACGCCGAACACCCGGGCTATGAGACGACCGACGTCAACGCGCGCGGGATCGCGGTGTTTCTCGCCGGACTGTTCGGTACGGTGCTGATCTTCTTTGTGCTGTGCTACGGCATCGGCAAGGCGATCAACAGCCTGTGGGTGCGCCAGGACGGGCCCGCGAACAAGTGGACGCAGGAGGCGGGGACCGCACCCGCGGGCAAGGGCAAAGACCTGATGAGCAACACGGAAATCGAGCAGAAGCAGCTGGCGCAGATCACGTCGAACTTTCCCGAGCCGCGGCTGGACATCGACGACGGCAACCAGGCGACAGCCGACCTGCATGCGCGCGAGGACCTGTTGCTGGAGCACTACAGCACGGTGGATGGGGCGCCGGGGACGATTCGTATCCCTATCGACCGCGCGATGCAGCTGATAGCCCAGCGCGGTCTGCCGGTAGCGCCGCCGGCGACCAATACGAGCGAGCCGCTGGCACATGCCGCGCCGCCCGCGGTGCAGGCACCCCTGACCGACGGGTTTGCACGGACGGGCTATGAGCTGACGACGATCCAGGCGCGCGAACAGAAGATGGATTTTGAGCAGGCAGAGGGCGCAGCGAAGTAGAGGCAAGCGGTTTGGATCGCGGAGAGACGAGTGGTTGGGAGCAAGTGGAGAAGCAGATGATGGAGCGGCGGACAATACGGCGGATGGCGGGGCGGGCGAGGACGCAGAGCATTCTCTGCGCAGGCCTGTGCGCTCTGCTGTATGCGTCCGCCTTCTCCCTTCAGGCGCAGGTCTCTAGCTACGGCGACAAGGAGGCAGGCGAGAACTCCGGCGACCAGCTTCCTCAGGTGCTGGCGAAGGTGCAGGTGGAGCAGCACCTGAATCAGGCGCTTCCGCTGGACGCGCAGTTTGTGGATGAGACGGGCAAGACGGTACGGCTGGGCGACTACTTCGGCAGCCGGCCGGCGATCCTGACGCTGGTGTATTACAACTGCCCGATGCTGTGCTCCGAGGAGCTGGACGGGTTGACCGGCGCGCTGGAGATGGTGCGGCTGGATCCGGGCAAGGACTTCAACATCGTCGTGATCAGCATTGATCCGACGGAGACGCCGGCGCTGGCGGCGAAGAAGAAGGCGTACTACATGCGCCGCTACGGCCGGCCGGGAACGGAGAACGGCTGGCACTTTCTGACTGGGCAGCAGCCGGCGATCGACGCAGTCTCGAATGCGACTGGCTTCGGCTACGTGCGCGTGCCCGGGCTGGACGGCAAGCTGGACCAGTTCGCGCATGCCAGCGCGATCGAGGTGGTGACGACCAGCGGCCGGCTGGCGCAGTACTACCTCGGTGTGGAGTATTCGCCCAAGGACATTATGCTGGGGCTGGTTGAGGCCTCGGGCAACAAGATTGGCTCGCCGGTGGCGAACATTTTGACCTACTGCTACCACTACGATCCGCAGACCAACACGCATTCACTGAGAGTGGTTCGCGTGGTGCAGCTGGGCGGCATGGTAACGGTGGCGGGCCTGGGCGGGTTTATGTTTCTGATGTTCCGGCGTGACCTGCGGCTGGGCCGCGAACACGATTTGACCGGCAAGAGAACGGATGACGAAGGGTAACGATGGGAATTAGTCCAGTCTTATGGCAGTTTCTGATGAAGTGGCTGAACGCCTCCGCGCTGTTTCCGCGCGAGGCGTCGACCATCGCGCCGCAGATGGACGCACTGTACTTCTTTTTGCTGGGGATGACGGTGGTCGGCGTGGTGCTGGTCGTGGTGATCGTCGCGGTGTTTTCCATGCGCTACCGCAAGTCGGTGCACCCGGTGGCGACGCAGATTGAGGGATCGACGCTGCTGGAGGCGACGTGGACGATCATCCCGCTGGGCCTCTTCCTGGTGTGCTTCGTGTGGGGAGCGCTGCTCTACTTCCGCATCTACAATCCGCCTGTCAACTCGATGAACATCTACATCGTGGGCAAGCAGTGGATGTGGAAGGCGGAGCATCCGGGCGGGCAGCATGAGATCAACATGCTGCATGTGCCAATGGGCCAGCCGATCCAGCTGACCATGATCTCGCAGGACGTCTTCCACAGCTACTCGATCCCGGACTTCCGCATCAAGCGCGAGGTGATCCCAGGGCGCTACTCGACAGTGTGGTTCGAGGCGACCACGCCGGGCACGTATCACATCTTCTGCACGCAGTATTGCGGCACGAATCACTCGCAGATGATTGGCGAGGTGACGGTGCTCTCGCCCGAGGACTACAAGAAGTGGACCGAGGAATCGACCAGCGGCATGTCGCTGGCGCAAAATGGCGAGCGGCTGTTTGCAAGCATGGGCTGCAACGCGTGCCACTCCGGCAATGCAGCGGCGCGCGGCCCAAGCCTTGCCGGCGTCTTCGGGTCGCAGCTGCAACTGGCCAACGGATCGAGGGTGCAGGTGAATGAGGCGTACCTGCGCGATGCGATCCTGAATCCGTCGCAGCACATTACGGCGGGCTATTCTCCGATCATGCCGACCTATCAGGGGCAGATCAGCGAAGACGGCCTGATCGACATCGTGGAGTATTTGAAGACGCTGAACACCAACTACCGCGTGCAGCAGACGCTGACGACGTCCGAGTCCGACCAGGCGGCGCCACCGGCAACGGGGGGAGCAAACCAATGAGCGCTACCAGCACGACAATCCTGAACCTGCCCGACCAGTCGACCGCGACGATCCCGAAGAAGAACTACATCACCGCGGAGCACGGGCTGCTGAGCTGGCTGCTGACCGGGGACCACAAGCGGATCGCGATGCTCTACCTGATCTCGATCACGGTGTTCTTCTTCATCGGCGGCGCGTTCGCGGGGCTGATCCGGCTGGAGCTGCTGACGCCGCAGCCGGACCTGGTGGCGTCGGACACTTACAACAAGCTCTTCACCATGCACGGCGTCATCATGGTCTTCCTGTTCCTGGTGCCGTCGGTGCCGGCGACGATTGGGAACTTTCTGATCCCGATCATGGTGGGCGCGCGCGACCTGGCCTTCCCCAAGATCAATCTGCTGAGCTGGTATCTGTATGTCGTGGGCGGCATTCTGGTGCTGTCGGCTCTGGTGCTCGGCGGCGTTGACACCGGCTGGACCTTCACCACGCCGCTCTCCACGCATTACCTGAACACCCACGTCCTGACGACGGCGACGGCGATCTTTGTCGCCGGGTTCAGCTCCATCTTTACCGGGCTGAACTTTATCGTCACCATCCACCGCATGCGCTGCCCGGGGATGACCTGGTTTCGCATGCCGCTCTTCGTGTGGGCGCACTACGCGGCTTCGATCCTGATGGTGCTGGGCACGCCGGTGCTGGCCATCTCCCTGGTACTGGTGGCGCTGGAGCGGGTATTCGGCATCGGCGTCTTCGACCCTGCCAAGGGCGGCGACCCGCTGCTGTTCCAGCATCTGTTCTGGTTCTACTCGCACCCGGCGGTTTACATCATGATCCTGCCCGGCATGGGCGTGATCAGCGAGGTGGTGAGCACCTTCAGCCGCAAGCGCGTCTTCGGCTACACGGCGGTGGCGTTCTCGTCGGTGGCGATTGCGCTGTTCGGGTTTTTCGTATGGGCGCACCACATGTTCATCATGGGGATCTCGAATTACTCGGCACTGGTCTTCAGCCTGCTGACCATGCTGGTCGCGGTGCCCTCGGCGATCAAGATATTCAACTGGTCGTTCACCCTGCAGAAGGGCTCGATCACCTTTGAGACGCCGATGCTTTACGCGTTCGGCTTTATGGGGCTGTTCACTATCGGTGGACTGACGGGCGTCTTCCTGGGCTCACTGGGCATGGACATCCAGCTGACCGAGACCTACTTCATCGTGGCGCACTTCCACTTCGTGATGGTGGGCGGGATGCTGATGGCGTTCCTCTCCGGCGTGCACTTCTGGTGGCCCAAGATGACCGGACGGATGTATCCGGAGTCGCTTTCAAAGCTTGCGGCCGTGGTGACGTTCATCGGCTTCAACCTGACCTTTATGCCGCAGTTCATCCTGGGCTACCTGGGCATGCCGCGGCGCTACCACGCGTATCCGCCGGAGTTCCAGGTGCTGAACGTGCTCTCGACGGCGGGTGCCACCGTGCTGGGCGTGGGCTATATGCTGCCCATCCTGTACCTGGCGTGGTCGCTGAAGTACGGGGAGATCGCCGGCGACAACCCGTGGCAGGCGACGGGCCTGGAGTGGCAGATCCAGTCGCCGCCGCTGACGGAGAACTTTACCGAGATCCCCATCATGGACCACGAGGCCTACGACTACGAGTGGCTGGAGCACAAGACCCAACACGAGGTGACCCACGTTGGATAATGCGATCGCACCCACCGAGCCGCTGATGCCGCACGAGACGGCGGTGCATGAGCACGAGGAGCACGAGCACGTCTTCGTGCCGCAGCATCGGCACCACTTCGAGACCGAGGAACAGCAGCGTGAGGCGGGCAGCTTCGGCATGTGGCTGTTCCTGCTGACCGAGATCATGTTCTTCGGCGGGCTGTTCTTCGCCTACCTGCTCTACAGAAATTGGTACTACGACGCGTTCGTTGCAGCCTCCAACCAGCTGAATGTATCGCTCGGCGGCGCGAACACGGCCATCCTGATTACCTCCGGCTTCTTTATGGCGCTGGGAGTGTGGGCAGCGGAGATGCGCAAGAGGACGCTGCTGGTATGGATGCTGGTGCTGACGACGCTCTTCGGTGTCGCCTTCCTGGGCATCAAGTACGTGGAGTACAAGGAGAAATGGGAGAAGCACCATATTCCCGGCGCGAGCTTCGACATCTCGGAGTTTGTGAATCCTCCGATCGACGCGAAGACGGGCAAGCCGAGCCAGAATCCGCTGCCCGTGGACGCGGCGCAGAAGACGCAGATCTTCTTCTTCCTCTACTTTGCCATGACCGGCATGCACGCGCTGCACATGATCATCGGCATCGGGTTGCTGTTTTGGCTGATTGGGAGGTCGCAGCGAGGGGACTTCAGTGCCGGGTATGTCGCGCCTATAGAAAACTTCGGGCTGTACTGGCACTTCGTCGATATTGTGTGGCTGTTCCTGTTCCCGCTGCTGTATCTGATCAACCGCCATCCGCTGGCGCACTAAGAAGGAAGATCCAATGGCCGACGAAGCGACGCACGAGCAGCACTTCCACGATCCGCCGAACGTGACCAACCCGGAGCATGCGGAGCACCACATTGTGACGCCGCTGCAGTACGGGTATGTCTACATCACGCTGCTGATCGGCACGCTGCTGACAGTGCTGGCGGCGGACGTGGACATGGGCATCTTCAACCCGATCGTGGCGCTGGCCATCGCATGCACCAAGGCGGTGATCGTGATCCTGTTCTTCATGCACGTGAAGTATCAGTCGAACCTGATCAAGATGACGGTGGGCGCGGGCTTCTTCACTTTCCTGGTGCTGATCACGATGACGCTGTCGGACTACATCAGCCGCGCGTGGGGACTGTGGTAGACCCCTCCCCTCCCAATGTATATTTGGCCACTAACCGCCCTTGATACAGCGACATAGCGCACCACATACCATTGCAAGAATCACATAGCAAATGGCTTAGGGCCTGAATTCCTGATACGGAATGGTTTATAAGCTACGGCCAGGTAAGGCAAAGAAACAAAGGCCCCGGTTGCGCGCGGGGGCCTTTTGGCTTTTTCGATCTCTACTTCCATTATAGCGAGCCAGGCATAACTGTTACGCCAACTATTTGGCGCCCGTAACTGATCGCGGATGAGTGGGCTAGACGAATATAGGGCGCGCGCGGCGCTTGACACAAAATTGAAGGATATTCCTGCCGAAGCTAGCGGGTAATGACGCCGAGGACGACGCGCGTGCTGGTGTCGAGCGAGATGTTATTGTCGGGCGCGGTGAGCGTGCCGGAGACACCTGCGACAGAGGCGCCGGAGAGCATGACGCCTGGAAGACCGGTGCGGTGGGGGACATCGTGGATGTCGACGCCGGCGGAGACGACGGGCCGCTCGGGGTCAGTGGACGCGACAGTGGTGGTGTTGCCGAGCGCCGTGCGGGTGCGGTCGCCGATGGTTGGCGCGGAGCCGCCGACACCGGGGTCGCCCGCGATGGGGCCGGAGGGATTGCCGATGCCGCCGGCCGCGCTGCCGCCGGGGCGGGTGGTGTTTGCGCCAGGGTTGCCACCGATGGAGGCGTCGCCGGAGGGGTCGATGGGGGTGCCAGCGGGGTCGGAACTATCGGCGCCAATGGGGCTGCTGCTCATCGGTCCTGAGGGGCCGGTGGGACCACCCCAGGGACCGCTGACGGGCGAGAGGCCGCCCGCCATCGATGCGCGGCTGCTGGGGCGCGACGCGTCCGGCATGCTCACGCTGGGACCGCCCACTGCAGCGATGGTGCGGATGACGCAGCGGACGGGGACGGTGGCGCCGTCCTTCTGCCAAGCCTGCGCGCGGAGGATGCGGCCGATGAGCTTGCTGCCACGCGGGAGCTCGGTGCCGTTGGCGAGGGTAGCATCGTCGGTGACTTCGAGCGTGATGCCCTGGCCGGCAGCGGCGCTGCGGGTATCAACCTTGCCGGAGACCTGGGCATGCACGGGGGTGAGATAGCGGTCGATGAGCACGATCTGCTCGGGCGTCATGGGCGGCGGCACCGACTGAGCGTCGGTGGTGGTGGAGTCCTGTGCCTGGGGATCGAGGCGCGTGGCGGAGGTGGTTTGCGCGGGCGCGCAGGCGGGAAGAGCCATCAAGAGAACCAGCGCGGTGACTGGAAAGGTTGGGAGTCGCATAGCCTTGTCTCCTTCTCCGCGCGGTCAGGGTGCGGGTGGTTGGCTGCCAGGAGCCATTCTATGCCTGCGATGGCTGCCGCATGTCACGGAGATGTAAGCAGAGGCGAGGCGTGGCAGGCGGTACTGCGGTAAACTGAAGATGGCGCGCATTTTCCCCGGTGTGCCGTACTCCAATGCGCGCAAGAGAGAGAAGTCATCCCCAGTGAGCAGCTCCCAGACCATCCCGAACCCAGACATTGCGCCGCACGCAGCGCAGAAGACAGCGCATAGGCCGATTTACAATATCGCGATTATCGCGCACGTGGACCACGGCAAGACCACGCTGGTGGACGCGATGCTGCGGCAGAGCGGGACGTTCCGCGCGAATGAAGCCGTCGCTGAGCGGGTGATGGACTCGAACGACCTGGAGCGTGAGCGCGGGATTACGATCCTGGCGAAGAACACGGCGCTGTATTACCACGAGAACAAGATCAACATTGTGGACACCCCGGGGCACGCGGACTTTGGCGGCGAGGTGGAGCGCGCGCTGAAGATGGTGGACGGCGTGGTGCTGCTGGTGGATGCGAGCGAAGGGCCGCTGCCGCAGACGCGCTACGTTCTCTCCAAGGCGCTGGAGGCGAAGCTGACGCCGATCCTGGTGATCAACAAGATCGACCGGCCGGACGCGCGGCCGCAGGAGGTGCTGAACGAGGTGTACGACCTGTTCATCGACCTGGACGCGGACGAGTCGATGCTGGAGTTTCCGGTGCTCTACACCAACGGCAAGCTGGGCACGGCGACGACCGACCTGGCAAAGCCGGGCACGGACCTGCAGCCGCTGTTCGAGCAGATCATTACGACCATCCCGGTGGCGAAGGGCGATGCGGATGGGCCGTTGCAGATTTTGGTGACCAACCTCGACTACTCGGACTATTTGGGAAGGCTGGCGGTGGGGCGGGTCTTCAACGGCACGATGAAGACGGGCTCCGAGTACAACGTGGCGCGAGTGGATGGGACGTTTGCGAAGCACAAGATCACCAAGCTGTTCAGCTTTGCTGGGCTGAAGCGCGTGGACATCGATGAGACCGAGGTAGGCGACATCGTAGCCGTCGCGGGCATCCCGGGGATCACCATCGGCGAGAGCTTCTGCGATGTGGAGAATCCGAAGCCGCTGCCGCATATCGCCATCGACGAGCCGACCATTGCGATTCAGTTCAACGTAAACAACTCGCCGTTTGCGGGGCGCGAGGGCAAATGGGTGACGTCGCGCAACCTGCGTGACCGGCTGGACAAGGAGCTACTGACCAACGTCTCGCTGAAGATGCAGGACACGGGGTCGCCGGATTCCTTCAAGGTGCTGGGACGCGGCGAACTGCAGTTGGCCATCCTGATTGAGATGATGCGGCGCGAGGGCTTCGAGATGATGGTCTCGCGGCCGGAGATCGTGACCAAGCGAATCGACGGGCACCTGATGGAGCCGGTGGAGCAGCTGATGATCGACATCCCGGAGAACTTTGTGGGGACGGTGATCGAGCGGCTGGGCCCGCGCAAGGGCGAGATGACGAAGATGACCAACCACGGGTCGGGACGGGTGCGGATGGAGTTTCGTATTCCCAGCCGCGGGCTGATCGGGCTGCGATCTGAAATGCTCACCGAAACGCGCGGCACGATTGTGATGAATGCAATTCTGGATGGCTATGTTGCGTATCAGGGCGAGATTCCGCAGCGCGCGACCGGCGCGCTGATCTCCGACCGGCAGGGTTCGACGACTACCTACGCGCTGGACGGCATTCAAGAGCGCGGCATTCTGTTTGTTCCCGACGGGACCGAAGTTTACGAGGGCATGATCATCGGCGAGCACTCGCGCGACAACGACCTGGACGTGAATTGCGTGCGCGAGAAGAAGCTGACCAATATGCGGGCGTCCGGATCGGACGATGCGCTGCGCCTGGTGCCGTTCAGGAACCTGACGCTGGAGCAGTCGATTGAATTTATCGCGGACGACGAGCTGGTGGAGGTGACGCCGAAGTCGCTGCGGCTGCGCAAGCGCGTGCTGCAGGCCAACCGGCGGCCGAAGAAGGGGCAAACGGTCGAGTAGCGGAGCGCATTAGAGGTGCACGAATTAGAGGATTTGGGTAGTGAGTGATGGCACGTGTGAACGCGTGCCCTTCCGGTTCTGACTGCTATTTGTCGATTTTGAGAGTGAAGTCGAACTCTTTGCGCGAGTCGAAGGAGCTGATGCTCTTGACCGAACTTTTCTTGCCGGCGCTCTCCGCCCAGAGCTCATAGTCGGTATTCTGGGTGAGCTGGCCAAAGCGATAGCTGCCATCGTCGGCGGCAATGTAGCTCTTTACGGCGAGCGTGTGGTCGTCCTTGAGATAGACAGTAGCGCCCTTGAGCCCGGCGCCGGCCTTATCGACCACCTTGCCCTGCACTATGCGCGTTGTCTGTGCCGGTGTCTGTGCCGCGAGCAGGTGCGCAGATGGGACAGCCAGCACGGCCAGCGCCAGAGAAAAGACAAGCAGCACATGGCACGTGATCTGCCGGAGAGGCAGGGAACGGGACCTCGGAATTGGAATTGGAATCGGCAGAGTCATACGGGAACTATACGCGCGGAGCAAGCGTGGCCGTGCGCAGCCTACTCCTCATCCTCTTCCACAGCGCGCGTGTCTTCTTCGTCGTCATAAGCAATCGCATCGACTGGGGCAAGCTCCAGCGGATCGACGGAGACCACTTCGAGCTCGGTGCCGCATTCATCGCACTGGACGGTTTCGCCTTCTTCCACCTCGTCGGTATCGACCGAGATCGGGTTATCGCATTCGGGACAGACAACAGCCATGACAAGAGCCTCCGCGGCAGCTTAGCAGCTTAGAAGATGGACTCGGCCCACGGGATCTCCGTGAGCCACTCACCGCCCGGCCCCATTCCGGGCACCGGAGCGTATTCTGGCACACCCGCCACGGATAGTATCGGCAGGCATCCCGCGCGGCGTCAAGCGGGGATTCCACAGCGGCGGCCGTTTCGGGATGTGACGGCCCGGCGACCCGGGCAAGTATGGTGAAATGGGAGGGCAGATGCCGCGCTCTGAGCCCATTTCGATGACCTTCCCGCCGTTCAGCGGTGTGGTGCGCAGGTTGGTGCTGGCAAATGTGGCAGTGTACTTCGTGACGCTGGTGCTGGGGTTGATCGTGCCCATGACTGTGGCGCTGGCGATGGGCTACATGATGCTGGTACCCAGTGAAGTGGTGCACGGCGAGATATGGCGGTTGGCGACCTATTCCTTCTTCAACGGGATTCTCGACCTGATCTTCGGGATGGTTACGCTCTGGTTCTGCGGGTCGATTCTGGAAGAGAGCTACGGCAGTCGGTGGTTCGCAGAACTGTACTTTACGGCGACGGTGGGAGGCGCGGCGCTGGCTTCGGCGCTGACGTTCACGCATCGGCTGGGGCTGAGCCCAGCGTCGGTTACGGTGGGAGCATGGCCGGCGATCTTCGGGGTGCTGATTGTGATCGCGGTACGGTTCGGGGACATGCAGTTTATGCCGCTGTTTCCCTTCCGCTTCACCATCCGCGCGAGATACTGCGTCGCGATCTATATTCTGCTCGATCTGGCGATCCTGCTGCGAGGAGGTCAAGTGTTTGCCGCACTGGCCAACCTGAGCGGGGTGCTGTGCGGGTATCTGTACATGAGCTTTGCGCCGCGGCGCGGGATGGGCTTCGGCTTCAGCGAGCAGTTCTACGGCGTGCGCAATGCGTACTACCGGGCGAAGCGCAGGCGCGCGGCGAAGAAGTTCGAGGTGTACATGGGCAAGCAGGGGCGCACGGTGAATTTCGACAAGGAAGGCCGCTACATCGACCCCGACGGCGAGAAGGACCCGAAGGACAAGCGCTGGATGAACTAGCTACGCTGAAACTTCGCGCCCAACTTTGCGAGCTTAGCTTTTTGCCGTTACGCGCAGGTGCAGCTCGCGGAGTTGCTGCTCGGTGGGCGGGGTGGGCGCGTCGACCATGAGGTCGATGGCCTTGGCGGTCTTGGGGAAGGCAATGACCTCGCGCAGGCTGGTGGCGCCCGCGAGGATCATGACGATGCGGTCGAGGCCGAGCGCGATGCCGCCGTGCGGGGGCGTGCCGTACTCAAGGGCTTCTAAAAAGAACCCAAACCTTTCCCTCGCTTCGGAGTCCGACATACCGAGCGAGCGGAAGATCTCCGCCTGCACGTCCTGGCGATGGATACGGATGGAGCCGGAACCGAGCTCGGTGCCGTTGAGCACGATGTCGTATGCGAGCGCACGGACGGCGCCTTTGTCCGAGGTGAGGCGGCCGGCCTTGATGTCGTCTTCGTGCGGCGAGGTGAAGGGATGGTGCGCGGCGTCCCAGGTGCGGGTCTCCTCGTTCCACTCGTACATGGGGAAGTCCGTGACCCAGGCGAATTTGTAGTCGCGCTCGGTCCCCGTCTGCTCGAAGAGCTTGTGCTTGTCAGCAAACTTCTTTGCGAGTTCAAGGCGCAGCGCGCCGACGCGCTTCCATATCCACTGTGGGTCGTAGTTCCAGCTGGCGGGCGTGCCGAGCTTGGGGGTGACGACGATAATTAGGTGGCCTGTATCGACTGCTTCGGTATCGCCGGAAAAACGACGCAATTCTTCGGAGAGAAGATCGTCGATGCGACTAGCCAGCGGCGCGAAGGCTTCATTGGTCTTCAGCCGTTGAACATCGAGAATGTCCAGACCACAATCTCCAAACGATCCGCGAATCTCGCTGAGCAATGACTTCCGCGCAGTTGAACTGATTTCGCCCGCATCCGGAATGACGAAGCCGAGCACGGGCAGCGCCTGCTCGATCTTGAGCGCAGTGCGCAACTCGGGCGTGAGCACATCGGTGAGCGTGACCATGGCGGGCAGGCGCATGTCCGGCTTGTCGATTCCATAGTTCTTGATGGCCTCGTCGTAGGTCATGCGCACGAAGGGCGGCTTGAGCGCGATGCCGGCGGCGGTGAAGGCCGCGGTGAGGAAGCCCTCGACGACGGCGAAGACGATCTCCTGCGTGGGGAAGGAGATTTCTAGGTCGATCTGGGTGAACTCGGGCTGGCGGTCGGCGCGGAGGTCTTCGTCGCGGAAGCAGCGGGCGATTTGAAAATAGCGGTCGAAGCCGGAGATCATCAGGATCTGCTTGAAGATCTGCGGCGACTGAGGCAGCGCGTAGAAGTGGCCGGGATGGACGCGGCTTGGGACGAGGTAGTCGCGCGCGCCTTCAGGCGTAGAACGCGTCATGAACGGCGTCTCGATCTCAAGGAAGCCTTCGGCGACGAGGTAGTTGCGGATGGCCATGGCGACGCGGCTGCGCAGCGCGAAGTTGTGCTGCATCTCCACGCGGCGCAGGTCGAGGTAGCGATATTTGAGGCGGACCTCTTCATTGCCGATGGCGTCCTCGGCGGGCGAGAAGGGCGGTGTCTTGGCCTCGTTGAGCAGAAGCAGCTCGTCGGCGACGACTTCGATTTCGCCGGTGGGCATGTTCGGGTTCTCCAGGCCCGCGCCGCGGCGGCGGACGTGGCCTTTGACGGCGACGACGTACTCGGGGCGCGCGGTGTCCGCTTTGTCGTGCGCGGCGCCGACCTTTTCATCGACGACCACCTGCGCGATGCCGGTGCGGTCGCGCAGATCGAGGAAGATGAGGCCGCCGTGGTCGCGGCGGCGGTTGACCCAGCCCATCAATACGACGTTGCGGCCCGCGTCGTCCGCGCGAAGCTCACCACACATGCCGGTCCGTTGCAGACTGCCCAGAAAGTCTAATGTCACGATGTTCCTATTGTACGAAAGGCATCAGGGAGATGCATTTAGCTCAGCCTCTCCCATGTTGATCTCGAATGGCTTGTCTAGCGGGAAGGCTATAGAAGCCCTCCATTCGCCCTTCGACGATCCTGTTCGCGAGGCTGGGGTCGGCGTGGAAGCGCACAGGAAAGACCTGCCGCGGCGACTTTCCGAGCGTGTCGTAGAAATCCTTGATATGCATCGTGCGCCGCGGCTCTTTGCGGCGCAGATGGAAGTCCAGGGCACGCCCTCCAACAAACATGATGGGGCAATGAAGGGACAGGATTGAGAGAGGCGATCCACACCGACGAGCACTCCATTGCAATGGTTTGGCGTAGTTGCCGTCCCGCATCCTACGGGGTGGCAGCGGCACATCCCAGTCCTCGCGCACAGCTCTAAAGTATCCCGGGTAGTGGCTGCCATCGGCGAGTTCAAACGTAGCGGTCACCAGCACGAAGCCCCTCGGCTCATCAAAAGGCAACGCGCGTGTCCATGGGCGGAATGTCTGCTCGTCGGACAATTCGTACCAAGGTTCGCCGGAATCGAAGTTGTGCACCCCGATCCAGACCGGATGACGCACGAAATCATCAAAGGTCAGGTCATAGTCCTGCTTCATCTCGGGGACTGGAAGGCTCGGATCGCTCATGCCCGTAACTTGGAAGCGAGGTCAGCGCGGTCGATCTTGACCTGCTCGCCGGTGGCGAAGGTTTTGACGGTGGCGGTGTTGGTGGCGAGCTCGTCCTCGCCGAGGATGACAATGTGGCGTGCGATTTTGTCTGCGGCCTCGAAAGATTTCTTAAGACGGAAGCTGCCGTCGCCTACTTCGACAGAAAGGCCGGCCCTGCGCAGTTTACGGGCGAGGGCGAGCGCGGCGGTATTGCGCTCCACGCCCATGGGCGCGATGTAGGCGTCGAGTTTTGGGACCCACAGCGCCTCGGGATGCGGGGCGTTGACCGCGGTGGAGGCCTGGGCCTGGAGGGTGAGGACGAGGCGGTCCTCGCCGATGGCGAAGCCGATGCCGGGGGCTTTGGGGCCGCCGAGCATCTCGCTGAGGCCGTCGTAACGGCCGCCACCGAGGAGCGCGTTCTGCGTACCGAGGCCGGAGGCGGGGTCGTCCGAGCTGGGCACGGTGAACTCGAAGGTGGTGCGTGTGTAGTAGTCCAAGCCGCGGACGAGGCGCGGGTTGACGGTGTAGGGAACGCCGCAGGCGTCGAGCGCTGAGAGGACGGCGGCGAAGTGCGCGCGGGAGGACTCGTCGAGGTAGTCGGCGATCTTTGGGAGAGCGTCGATGATGGCCTGGTCGGCGGGTTCCTTGGAGTCAAGGACGCGCAGGGGATTGGTCTCGGCGCGGCGCTGGTTGTCTTCGCTGAGCTGGTGCTTGACTGGCGCGAGGGCTTCGCGCAGGGCGGCGTTGTAGCGTTTGCGGTCTTCTGCGGAGCCGACAGAGTTGAGAGCGAGTTGCCAGTTCTTTACGCCCAGCTCGTCGAGCAGTGTGGCCAGCATCTCCAGCACCTCGGCGTCGCGGATGGGTGACTCGGAGCCGGAGGTCGGCGGGCCGAGCACCTCGCAGCCGATCTGCCAGAACTGGCGGTAGCGGCCGCGCTGCGGACGTTCCCTGCGGAACTGCGGGCCGATGTAAAAGAGCTTCTGCAGCGCACCGCTCTCGCCCAGCTTGTGCTCGATGTAGGCGCGGACGACGCCGGCGGTATTTTCCGGGCGGAGGGTGAGGGATTGCGCCTTCTCAGACTGCGCACGTGCGCGATCCTCCCATGTGTACATTTCTTTGGAGACGATGTCGGTTTCTTCGCCTACGCCGCGGGCGAAGAGCTCGGTGGCTTCAAAGATGGGGGTGCGGATCTCGCCGAAGCCGTAGCGGGCGAAGACCTGGCGGACGACCTGCTCGATGCGCGCCCAGAGGGCGGTCTCAGGGGGCAGAAGATCGCGGGTTCCGCGGACGGCTTTGAGGGGCGAGGAGGGTGCAGGCATTCGCTTCCCAGTGTAGCGAAGACGAGCCGGTCAAAATTGAATTTGATGTCGTGAAAAGAGCCCAATTTTCGCAGAATCCGGTTGGAGATGGGCACCGTCCGGTGTCGAACCAGGCATCAAAACTAAACAGGAGGTATCACCTGTGAACCGATTTGCGAGAATCGCAGTCTTCTCCATGTTTTCCGCCGCGCTGCTGGCTGGACCAGTCTTCGCGCAGGGCGACCACCATGACGACCATCCTACCTATGTGAAGCACACGGAATGGAAGAAGGGCTACCACATGAAGACCGAGGACTGGGGCCGCGGCGTGCGCGTCGACGACTGGAAGGCCCACCATCTGCGGCAGCCGCCCAGTGGATACGAGTGGCGGACGATTGATGGCAACTATGTGCTGGGGTCGATCGATACCGGCGTGATCTCAACTACGTTGGTCATCAAATAGTCTGCTGCCCCAATCTGTCCTTGGATCTGAATGGTTGATTGAAGGCCCCGTTCTCGAGCGGGGCTTTCTTTTGCGCGCGTGCGGATGCGCGTAATCAGGGACGCGTCGCGGCCGTCTCCTGCACCGGCTGGCTCGGCGCTGACTCTAGCCCTACATCGCTCACCGCCGTGACCCGGTACGCGTAGCTCCGCCCTGCCGTCACCACCGCATCGCGATACGCTGCCGTCGTCACCAGTTGCGCGCCGCTGATCCTCTGCCATGTTGCACCGTCCGCATCGCGCCGGTACATGCGATAGCCCGCGATGTGCGCCTCCATGTTCGGCTCCCACGAAAGGTCGATCGCCGGCCTCGCCGCATCGCCCTCGCCCGCAAACCCCGGCGCAGCCACCAGTCCCGACGGCGCCTCCGGCGGAAAGATGTCCTCGACCTTCACAGGCCCCGCCGTCGACGGCGCGCCGCGCAACGTCAGCGCCTGCCCGCCCACGTCCACCGTGCGCACACGCCAGGCCGTGTAGCGATAGGTGTGCCCGATCTCCACGCTTCGGTCGACTGTTCCACCTAGATCAGCGCCCCCTGCATCCGCGCCGGTCTCTGCTGCTGCGCGCAGCTGCACCAACGCCGGCTCCTTCGGCGGGCTCAGCAGCCCCCCCGCACCCGCACTGCTTCCAGTCGCCGCCACGTCCTTCGCAGCCGCCACAGGAGCCACCATCAGGCGCTCCAGCTCCACTGACTCGCCGGCATTCGTCCCAGCCTGCGGCGTCCACTGCAGCACCACGCCCATCTTCGCCGCCGTCGCGTGAAATCTATCCAACGGTCCCGGAGCGGTGCCCGCCGCGGCAAACACTGCCGCCGACGCACCCGCCGTCCTCCCCGCGGCGTTGCGCAACTGCACGCGATAGGCCAGCAGCCGCGCCGGCCCGCTTGCCAGCTCTCTAGGCAGCGCATCCACCACCTCCGACTGCGCGCCCGGCGCAACCTGCACCCGCGCCACCACCGGCTGGCAGGGCGCCGTCATAGTGCTCGTCGCGCCCGATGCTGCGCTCCCGCCGGCTCCGGCCGGCTGCTCCGAACCCGGCGTCTGCACCGCCAGCCGCCCAGCGACCGCCGTCTCCCGGCAGATCTCCGCCTCGATCGGCCCCTCTATGAGCAGTTTGTCGGTGGTCCGCGTCGGCGTCGTCCAGCGCACCGTCACGGCGTCCCCCACGCGCTCTGCCGTCAGCTCCGTCGCCGCCACCACCTCCGGCAGTTTCAATGACGGCGGCAGCGGCGGCATGGGGCTCGCGCATCCAGCGGCAAACGCCAGCAGCAGTCCGAGGCCTGCTGTCCCGGATCGGGACCTGGGTGGATCCGCGTCCACCAATCCTCCGCGTACGCTTGGCCGCCTCTTCGCAAGAATATGCATCCAACCAGAGGCTATAGCATTTCTGACGGTCCATGGCGCCCCAGCGCCGCAATGCGCAATCCGTGGCGAAAATTAAATGGTTCGACCGGACAAAATCACCGATTGACTGGACAACAATGGCAACCACAACCGTTCTCACAGGCAATCTTCCTCAGCCCATGGGCCGCACCGGCCTGCACGCGGTCCCAGAAGCCTCCGCCCTGCCGATCGACGGCAAGGCTGCGGAATCGGTCATCGCGGAGAAGCGCATCGGCGAGCGTATCAAGCAGTTGCGCCTCAAGAAGTCCATGGGGCTGGTCGAATTCGGCCGCCATACCGGCCTCTCGGCCAGCTTCCTCTCCCAGCTGGAGACCGGCCGCGTGGTGCCCACGCTGCGCAATCTCGCGCGCATCGCCATGGTCTTCTCCAAGGACCTCAGCTACTTCTTCGAGCCCGAGCCGCAGACCCTCTTCCGCATCCATCGCGGGAAGGATCGCGTCCGCCTGCCCCAGTCCGGGGTGGACGACCCCTGCTACTTCTTCGAGAGCCTCGGCTACCTCGTCCCTGACCGCCAACTCGATCCCTACTTCGCCGAGTTCCTGCCCGCCGTGCCTGGGCGACGCCCGCGCAGCCACCAGCACCCCGGCTGCGAGTTCCTCTACATCCTCTCCGGCACGCTCATCGTCCATCACGGCGCGACGGCCCACCACGCCGCACCGGGCGACGCCGTCTACTTCGACGCCTCGACCATCCACAGCTACGAGTGCTCGGGCGAGGGGCCGTGCACCGCGCTCATCGTGACACTACAGCAGGCCGTGGCCCTCCCTGCCAGCGGCACACGCGCCGCTGCTGCCGTCCAGCCGACCCGCGGCCTGCGCAGCGTAACGACCTGCGCCGCACCCAGCCAGTCAGGCCGCGCCGGCGCGATTTCCAAGGCCGTCTGAGGCCTCCTTCGACGCGCAGCAGAGAATCGGTCCATACGTCTACTCTTCCTTAGTAGTCATTCGCTGCGCAGGTAGGAAATTTCGGGCTGAGTTGGCGCGCGAATCGCGGGTCTAGGAGCGCGGCAGCCAGGAGAAGCCGATGCGAGCGACCACGACCGGCGCCGTCTCGTCCTGCGCGGGATGTTCCGTGGACAGCACAGGGAACGCAAGTTCGGAGTGTTTGCGCGCCTCCGGCATCAGGGTCAGGGTCTGCTCTTTTTTGTCGCGCAGCACAGTCACCGCGAGCGTCCGGCCATGGCTGCTCTTGACGGCCTTGGCCCAGTCGCTTGTGCTTACGATCGCCTTCTGATTCGCGCGCACCACCACATCGCCCGCCTGCATACCGGCCAGCGCTGCAGGCGAGTTGGGCTTCACGCTCGACACCAGCAGCCCGTGTCCGCCGGCCGCGCCGAAGTAGCCGGCCAGCTGCGCGGGCATCTTTTCCAGCAGCGCCCCGGTGTAGGAGGAGCTCGGCAGGATGGTGCCGATGAAGCTGTTGCCGACGCGCACCGGGGGCGCGGAAGGCGCGGAGCTCGAGGGTGCGCTGCTCTCCGGGACGTCGAAGGCGTCCTGCGGCTCGGGCACGTTGATATGCCGTTCCCACGCCTCGCGCTCGACCTCTTCCTGGCTGACGGCCATCTGCGTGGTGACGGTCATCCGCTGGCCGTCACGGCTGATGATGAGCACAATGGTCCTGCCTGGGGAGCAGTCGTGCAACATGTGACGCAGCTGCTCCTCGCCGGCGATCGTCTGGCCATTCATCTGCAGCACCACATCATGCTCGCGCAGGCCTGCTTTGCCTGCGGGAGCGTCGTGATCGACCAGCACGATCTCGGCGCCGTGGGCCTCCTTCAGCTTAAGCACGCCGATCTGATCGCCGCTTACGTCGCGCACACTGACGCCGAGATAGCCGGGGCTGCTATGCGAGGCCGATGCGCCGGAGCCTGCGCCGCTCATCAGCAGGAACGCCGTGCCATCCTGGGTCTCGTCCGGTCCGCTGCCTGCCCTGGCCAGCGTGGCCGGCGCCGCCAGCAGCAGAATCAGCCCGTATCTAAGTGCCGTGTTCATTGCCTTGCCTCGTCCCGGTTAGTCAATCCTAAGTGAAGTTCGCCTAAGTGAATCTCGCGTCTCCCCGCCAGCTTGCTGCCGTCGTTGCAAAACTCGCGCCCTCGCGCGAAGCCGAGGCAGTTACTGGATGTCCGCGCTCCCCGCGAGCACATGGTTGCTGACGGTGCGGATGTACGGATTGTCGTCCGTGGTCGAGACGGTGCGCATCACCTGGCGGACGCTCGAATCGGAGTCGACCGGCTGCAACAGGTTGATGGCCCGCGTGCGCACGTTGGCGTTCGAATCGTGCATCAGCGACTCCAGCACGGCGTCGCGCACCTTCTGGTCCTGAGCTACATAGGGCTGCAGACCGTCCAGCGCGGCCAGACGCACACTGGGGTTCTTGTCATAGCGCAGGCTCACCAGCAGGGCATTCCGGATGCTGCCATCGCCGCCCATGCACTCGTGCTCGGCGCGGCACTCATTGGCCAGCAGCGCCACCGAGTCGGTGCGGATGCCATTGTTCGCCGCCGCCTTGGTGCCGATCATCAGCAGCCGCCGAATCTGCGGGTCGTCCAGCGAGCCCTGCACCGTCTCCGGCACCACGCGGTTGTAAGTCACCTGCACCACCTCGCTGTTGGGCGTCTGCACGATGCCGCTGATGTCGGAGACGGAGCCGCCGGTCGAGTTGCTGAGCACCACGGGGGAAGGAATCCTGGGCTGGTGCGCGACCTGATAACGGTTGAGGAAGTTACCGCCCAGGAAGCCCATGCCCAACAGCAGCGTGGCCAGCGCCGGCGCGCTCTGCACATGGCTCAGCCAGCTGTAGAGGCTGCTGCGTAACCGCGTCAGCAGTCCATGCGGCGGAATCAGGTCCAGCTCCTCGTCCAGCCGCATGCGCGACTGCGCGAGCAGGTTAGGCGAGGGCTCGAGCGTGGGGCGATACGCCAGCGCCTCATGCATCGCGAGCAGCGCCTTCAGCTCGCGGTTGCAGGCCTCGCACTCCTCCAGATGACGTTCGAGCGAGGCCATCTGTTCATCGGGCAGCTCGCCGTAGGTGACCAGAACGATATTCTGCTGCGCTGTTTCGCACTTCATTGCCTTTACCTCAACCAGCCTCAAAAATTTTCTGCTTCAACTTGCTCTGCCGGGTCTGTGTGCTGCCTGCCCGTTTGTGTTGCATCGCCTTTTGCGGCGCCTCGTCGATCGTTGCTAAACGTTCGTTGCTAAAAAAATCTTCGCTAAAAAAATGCTAAGTCCTGATCTCTTTCACGTTCCTCAGCTCCGCCAGGTTGGCCCGCAACTTTCGCGTCGCCCGGAAGAGTGTATTTTTGGCCGTCTCCTCCGTCGTACTTAACATCTCGCCGATGGTGCGCAGCTTCAACCCCTGGTAGTGCTTCAGCTCAAAGACCGTCCTCTCCCGCGGAGTCAGCTTGTCCAGCGCCTGGTTGATGCACTGGCCCATGTGCTTGCGATCCAGCTCGCGCGCCGGGTTGGCCATCGCCCGCGTGTCGGAGACGTTGGACAACAGATCGAGCTCGTCGCCACGCGAGTCGATCACCGTGGCCGGGTCCTCACGGCGGCTCTTGCGCCGGCGCAACTGATCCAGGCACAGGTTGGTCACGATCCGGTAGAGCCAGGTATAGAAGGAGCACTCAAACCGGAAGTTGCCCAGATGTCGATACGCCTTGAGGAATGCCTCCTGATGGATGTCCTGCGCATCCTGCTCGTTGCCCAGCATGTGCAGGGCCAGGCGGAGCACAGCCTGGTCGTAGCGACGCACCAGCGAGTCGAAGGCGCTGCGATCTCCACGTTGGGCTTCGCGGATCAGGTCGTCGTCTTCGGTGCGCTGCTGAGCGCGCGCCTCCAATTGCGCCGCCGTGAACCGGGCGCCGCTGCGTACGTTCTTCGTTGCGGGCTGCACCGTGGCCTTCGGCATCGTTGCGGACGATTCTATCGCCCGCAGCGTCTGTGTGCCCACTCCGGCGGCCGCATCAAGCAGCGCGGAGACGTGTCCGGTCGGCGTGCGCACGATCACACTTCTAAGGCGTCCACGACCGGCGATCGCCGAAAGCACCGGAGCGAGTTCGCCGCCGGCCAGGCCCAAAGCATCTGCATTCATCGTTTCTGACTCCGGAGTCAGGAGATCGATTCTTACCTGAATAGACCGAAGCGAGAGGAAAAGGTGAGCCAAGCCGCCTGGCAGCGGGGAGCGGATAGGAGCCTATACTTAGAACTTATAAACTCATCCCATGCCCTCCCGCTCCGCGTCTCCCAGCCTCTTTCCCGACCCTCCCGCTGCCGCCTCCGCCGCTGCCGGCTGGATTACCGCGCACTGCGACGGCGGCGCGCGCGGCAACCCGGGGCCCGCGGGCTTCGGCGCGCTCGTCGAGGACGCTGAGGGCCATGTGCTGGCCGAGCTCTCCGAGTTCCTCGGCATCCAGACCAACAACGTCGCCGAGTACTCAGGCCTGTTGGCGGTCCTCGACTTCGCCCTGGCTCACGGGCACTGCCGGCTGCGCGTGGTCTCGGACTCCGAGCTGATGGTGAAGCAGATTCAAGGCGCGTACAAGGTGAAGAGCCCGGGTCTGCGGCCGCTGTATGAGCAGGCGAGAGGGAAGATTGCGCAGCTGGAGGCCTTTGCGATCGCCCACGCGCTGCGCCACAAAAACAAGGACGCCGACCGGCTGGCCAACCAGGCGATGGACCGTGGAATGGGGCGTGGCATCTACCAGTCGTGAACTGGCTGCCTAAAGCGCCCGATAGGGTGACTAATAGCTGTTGGCAAGTCAGTCAATGGTAACCAGTTAGCAAATTTCAGGCCAAACGGCCGCTCCAAGCGAAATTTTTGATAAAAACAGCCGCTACAGGGTGGAAAACCGGCCGGGATTGGACTAAAGTTATTGGTCTTACGACCCTTGGGCCAGCTACCACTTTTGGGGGATGTTGTAATAGCTTCCGTCTCAATTCCGCGCCCAAGAAGGTTGTCCGAGCGTCAATACCTCGGCGATCTGATGAGCCTCTTTGAGCGCCAGCGAAGGCGCTCCGGCCTCGCCCTGACGCCTGAGTCGTTCGCCAACGATCTGGCCACCAACGACTCCCTCAGCAGCGGCCTGTTCACGCTCTGCACGGCGATCAGCCACATGGCCGAGGACGACCTCTCCGGCGAAGCGCTGCTGGCCCTGGTAGTACGTGCGCTGGGTGGCGCCGAAGGCATTGAGGGCAGCGCGGCCGCCCAGATCCCGGACAGCATGAGGGCGACATTCCTGAAGGGCTACGAGGCGTGGAGCCATCGCGAGCTGCGCGAGCCCGACCTGTGTGAGCCACAGCCCTGGCCTCCGGTTTCGCCGGACCAGCGCAAACCTTCGGCCCGCGAGGAATCGTCCGTTGTACTCGGGCCGCCACTGGAAACTGCGTCAAGTTCCGCGGAATCAGTTGAGGTGCAGATCACCTCGCCCGGTCGGCGCACCGTCCAGGAGGCGTTGAGCCTGGTGCGCAAGCATCCCTCCACCGACCATGCATCTGCCGCTCAGCATCCCACCCTTCGCGGCGAGAACGGCGAAGACCTGGGCAGCATGACGCTCAGCGAGCTGAAGCATTTCCTCGAAGATATTGAGCAGCGGATGAGCCGGCTCGGGCCGCATCTGCAGCAGTTGAACTCAATCGTCCGTCCCTCCGCCCACATGGAGAGAGAAGAGTCGGACGACTCCCTGATTCCATTCCCTGCGGCGATTACGACCGGTCGCCGCGCTAACGTCACGCCAATCACCTCCGCGCATGGTTCGGCGTTATCGCCCACCGACTTCAATCTGGATGCGTACGTCAGACGCCGCGCTCCCTCCGCGCCCGCGCAGCCGTCCGGGATGGTCGAGAGCGCTATCCCAGCCCGGCACGCAGATCCGGCGGACGATCGGCCGCCCGGGATCGACGCTCTGCTGGCCGCTGCTCCCGCTTGGGCCAGTGCATCACCGTCAGCCCGCTCGTTCGACGAGGACGCGTTTCTCTCGCGGCACGCCTACCTTGCGCCCACGCGGCGTCCCGGGGCGAATGCTCCCGCTTCGCTCTTTTACGTGATGACTCCCGCCGCGCCGCTTGCTCCTCCGGTTACCGCGCTGCCCGCCGTTCCGCCGATTGCTTCAGTGACCGTCCTGCCTCCTGCGCCGCAGGTGATCGCAAGGCCGGCTCCCGCTCTCTTCGGGCTCGACACGGAAGACGAACCGCTTCTCTCGCCCATGGAGCGCCTGCAGGCGGCAGCGCTGCGCCTCCATCCGCGCAGGGTCTTCACCGTTCTCGCCTCGCTCACCGTCCTGGCCGGCGGGCTCGCCGGATTCATTGCTTATCGCGCGCTTCACTCTGGACGCGTGCTGCAGTTCAAGGACCTCGAGTCCTCGACGCAGCTCGCTGCGGACATGCCTCCGGCGGCTGCAGCGGTGCCTGCCCCCAGCCAGACGGCGAGTCCACAGGACGCCTCCACTGCACCGCAGACGGCACCAGCCATTGCGATCACGCCTGCCGTGGCAAGACCGAAGCCGCGCGCAGCCAGCCTCCACGCGCCGGCAGTCCTGGTGTGGCCGCCTCCGCCTGCGGAAACTGCGATCACGGCTGGTGTCGCGCAGGCGGCACCGAGTGCCAAGACCGCACCTGCGCGCGCTGCGGTGCCGGACCCGGCGTACATTTCTTCGTCAACCATGATCGGCTACGCGCTCTCCGCGCCGCAGCCAGCCTTTACCGATGCGCAGACCAGAGGCGTCAGCGGCACCGTGGTGCTTGAGATCGTCGTCTCGCGGCTGGGCGATGTGGTGAGCGCGCGGCCTATCAGCGGTCCTGCTGAGTTGCGTCCCGCTGCTCTCGCTGCGGCGCGCGCGTGGCGCTTCCGGCCCTACATGCTCAATGGCAAGCCCGCCGAGGTCACCACCACGCTGCAGTTCTCTTTCAAGGGACAATAAGGTAGAGCAGCTTAGCTGTACGTTACCTTGCGCTCGCCTCGGGTAATGCGTCCGATGACGGCGTGGCGTTCATTCGCCCGGTTCAGGACAGCCTTCACCTTCTTCACCTGCTCGGCGGCCACCACCGCAATCAGCCCGATGCCCATGTTGAAGGTGCGCAGCATCTCGTCCTGCTCCACATTGCCTAGCTGGCGCAGATGCTCGAAGAGCGGCGGCACGGTCCAGCTCGCCAGGTCCACCACCGCGCCCATGCCGCGCGGCAGGATGCGGGGCAGGTTCTCCGTGATGCCGCCGCCGGTGATGTGCGCCATGCCGCGCACCAGTTCTCCATGCGGGGCCGCCGTAGTGAGCTTCTTGATGACCGCGAGATAGCTGCGGTGGGTGCGCATCAGGGCCGCGCCGGTCTTGTCCTTCAGCTCGTTCACGTACTGGTCCGGGCCATAGCGCGCCACCTCGAAGAACAGCTTTCGCGCCAGCGAGTAGCCGTTGGTATGCAGGCCGTTGGAGGGCAGGCCGAGCAGCACGTCGCCGATCTGGATGTGCTCGCCGGTGACGATCTCGCCGCGGTTGACGCAGCCGACGATGGTGCCCGCCAGATCGTATTCGCCATCGGCGTAGAAGCCGGGCATCTGAGCGGTCTCGCCGCCGATGAGCGCGCAGCCGTTGGCGCGGCAGGCCTCGGAGATTCCGCGCAGCACCGTCTCCACCGTCTCCGAATCCTGCTCGCGCAGCTTGCCCGTGGCCAGGTAGTCGAGGAAGAAGAGCGGCGTCGCGCCCTGCACTGCAATGTCGTTGACGCAGTGGTTGACCAGATCTGCACCCACTGTGTGATGGATGCCGAGTTCGAAAGCGACCTTGAGCTTGGTTCCTACGCCGTCGGCCGAAGAGACCAGCACTGGCTGCGGGAACTTTTCCAGGTCGAGCGCGAACAGTCCACCGAAGCCGCCGATCTCCGACAGCACCTGCCGGTTGAAGGTCTTGCGCGCCAGCATCTTGATGCGCTGTTTGGTGCGGTCGCCGGAGGCGATGTCCACGCCCGCGTCCGCATAGGTAACTGGGGACCGGGCTCGCGCCGATTTCGCTACCGCCGGCTTGCTGCGTGGCGCGCGCTTTCCTGTCTGCGAATCCGGTTCGGGCAGATCAGTAGAAAATGAGTTTGTGGGCGCACTTTCTGCGCGCAGGTCTGCGTCATGCTCGGCGGGCGGGTTGGCGGAGTCGTCAGACACTTGCGTTCTCTGCTTCAGCTTGCGCGTACCAGCTTCAGCTTGCATTCCTTGCTTTAGATAGCTGTGTTCAGCCAGATTGCTCGAGAGCAGATCGCCTCGACAGCCCAGCGTGACTATATGTGAAAAATGCCGCGCCGCGAAGCCTGCTCTGCTCGCTCCCACCCGGCGCGCCCTCAGTCTACCAGCGGCAGGTGAGGATAAAGGTGACAGGCCTTGGCGTCGCGGAAGTCTTGGCGTCGTCGTAAGCAGGCTCCGTCGTTATGTGTCGCCTTGACGCGCGCGCGCACAGTAACCAGCCGCGCGCGCCTTCTATACTGATGCGATGGAGCCAAGAGAACCAAGAGAACCAAGGGAGACAAAGCCATTTGTGCAGTCGCTGGAGCTGGAACGGCGCGCCGACCAGCTCTTCCCCGGCGGCGTGAACTCGCCGGTTCGCGCCTTCCGAGCCGTCGGCGGCCACCCGCCTTTTGTGGTCCGTGCGGAGGGTGCGACTCTCTTCGATGCCGACGGCAACCGCTACGTCGACCTCTTCGGCTCCTGGGGCCCGATGGTGCTTGGCCACGCATTTCCGCCGGTGGTCGAGGCCATCCGCGAGGCCGCTGGCCGCAGCACCAGCTTCGGCGCCTCGCACTCCGGCGAGTCCGCCTTGGCCGAACTGGTCCGTCGCTGTTTCCCTTCGGTCAAGAAGATGCGCTTCGTCAGCTCCGGCACGGAGGCCTGCATGTCGGCCATCCGGCTGGCGCGCGGCTTCACCGGGCGGAATTTCATCATCAAGTTCGAGGGCTGCTACCACGGCCACGCCGACGCGCTGCTGGTGAAGGCGGGCTCGGGTGTAGCCACGCTGGGCATTCCCGGCTCCGCCGGTGTCCCGGCCGAGACCGCGCAGTTTACCCTCGCGCTCCCCTACAATTCCCTCGCTGCAGTGGAAGCAGCCTTCGCCGCGCGGCCCGAGGAGATCGCCTGTGTCATCGTCGAGGCGGTGGTCGGTAACGCCGGCACCATCCTGCCCGCACCTGGCTTTCTCGCCGGCCTGCGGCGGCTGTGTACGCAGTATGGCGCACTGCTGATCCTCGACGAGGTGATGACCGGCTTCCGCCTCTCGCTCGGCGGTGCGCAGCAGATTTACACGGCGGAACTCGGTGCAGGGCCCGACCTGACCACGCTCGGCAAGATCCTCGGGGGCGGCCTGCCCTGCGGCGCCTTCGGGGGGCGCGCGGACGTCATGGACTTTCTCGCCCCGCTCGGCCCGGTCTACCAGGCCGGCACGCTCAGCGGCAACCCGCTGGCCATGGCCGCCGGCATCGCGACGCTCGGCTACTTGATCGAACATGAGGCCGCGGTCTACGCGCAGCTCGAGCGCACCACCGCGGCGATCGCAGATGGAGTGGCCGAGCTGGCGCGTGAGGCAGGTATTCCACTCACCACCAATCGCGCCGGCTCCATGTTCACCTGGTTCTTCACGCGCGGCCCCGTCACCGACTTCGCGTCCGCAAGCACCTCAGACACCGAAGCCTTTGCGCGCTTCCACCGCAGCCTATTGGAGTCCGGCGTATGGCTGCCGCCCAGCCAGTTCGAGGCCGCGTTCGTCAGCACCGCGCATACCGGCCTCGATGTCGAACACATCCTCGAAGCCGCACGCAAAGCGCTGGCGTAGTAGCGAGCCTAGCTCTTTCCCGCCTTCTCTAGCTCGGCAATGTCCAGCTTCTTCATCCGCATCATCGCCTGCATGGCCTTGGCGGGCTGGATCAGTTCAGGCAGACGCGCGGGCACCACCTGCCAGGAGAGACCGAACCTGTCCTTGAGCCATCCGCAGGCGACCTCGCTCCCACCATTCGCGGTCAGCTTCGACCAGTAGCGGTCGATCTCCTCCTGCGTCTGGCAGCTCACCACAAACGAGATGGCGTCGGTGAATGGATGCACGGAGCCGCCGTTGAGCGCGGTAAAGCGCAGGTCGTCCAGCTCGAAGGAAACAGTCAGCACGTGGCCGCGCGGCACCATGCGTGGGTCGTCGCTCGCAGTGTTGCGCAGTTCGCCGAGCTTACGCGAGTTGGGAAAGATCGAGATGTAGAAATCGACGGCCTCCTCGGCATTCCTGTCGAACCAGAGGAAGGGCGTAATGCTGGATGCATTAGTGAGGTTCATAGAATTTATCTCCGCAAGGCTTTTTCAGACATATCAGAAGCTATTGAGCAAGATCGTCCGATCAGCGCCGCTACTCCACCAGCGCCGCCAGTTGTTCAGTCGCGATGGCCCAGCCCTGATGGAAGCCCATCGCCTCGTGCGCCTCGCGGTCGGCCTCGGTCCAATGGCGCACGCGTGCGGTGTAGCGTGTGCCGCCGGCCTCGTCATCGAAGGTCAGCACGACCGTCATGAATGGCTTCGCCGAAGGCTCCCACGCGCTGGTGTATGCGTTGGTGAAGACCAGCCGCCTGTTTGGCACAACCTCCAGAAAGACACCGCGGTTGGGGACATCCTCGCCGCCGGGCCCGCGCATCACGATCAACGACGAACCGCCTGCGCGCACGTCCAACTCGGCCCTGGGCGTCGTCCAGGGCGGAGGGGTGAACCACTTCGTGATGAGCGTGGGGTCGGTCCACGCGCAGTAGACGCGCTCACGCGGCGCGTGGATCAGTCGTGTAACCACAAGGTCGCGGCCCTCGGTGGACGTGGCCGATTTAATCGCATTTGTAGCAGCAGTCATAGTTGTCTCCAGTCGGAGTTATGGACCCAGAATGCCAAACGCTGGTTAGCGCGCAGGGACAGGTACAGCGCCTGCAGCAGAAGCGGCTTCGTCCGTCCGCTTTGCCAGCGGCACCAGTGAACGCAGCTGCACATCGCGCAGCCACAGCCCGCCCCAGACCAACAGCCCAAAGAGCAGCGGAAAGGCCAGGTTGAACAGCGGCTGGCCCACGCGCACGTTTGCCTCGACCGCGCCGCCAAGAAATCCGGTAAGCAGGATCGCGCCGAGAATCGCAGTGCGTGGAATGACGTAGAGAATCACGAATACCAGCAGCGCGACTCCAATCGCGCGCAGCGTCGCTGGCGAGCTATACCCCAGCTGCGCACTGGCCTGCACCACAAACGGCGGGCAAACGATCTTCATCCCGCTGTCCATCAGCATAAAGAGCACAGCGATAGTTGACAGCACGTATCCGGTCACACGCGCGGTTTTCGAGGGTTGATTGACTTGTTGCATAAAGGCTCTCTCCTGGTTTGGTATTTGCTTTCTTTGGAAATATGCACTCAGCGCCGCTTCGGCGCCCTGTCGTTCCTGGATCCGCCATCTCTGGGGAACAGCATCTCGAGATACCGCCGCAGGTGGTCGATCGCCTCGCGCGCCACCTCTGGCGTCTGCCTGGCCTTGGCGAAGATAAATGCGCCCTGCAGCACGGACTGCATGAAGATGCCGACGCTCTCGGCGGTCCAACGCGCGCGCGGCGCGTAGAGGGCCTTTGCGGCCTCGACGTCGCGAGTGAGGGCGGCGACGTGCGAAGTAAGCGCGGCCTCGCAGGCCTGGCGGATATGCGGATGCGTGCCGTAGGTCTCCTGCACCAACGTGCCCAGCAGGCAGGTATAGTCAGGCAACTCGCCGGTCAGGATCGCGGCGCGAAAGTCAACGTAGCCGAGCAGGCGCTGCAGCGGGTCTACCGGACGGTGGTAGGGTGCGGAGGCGAAGAAGCTCTCGGTCAGCGCGCGCCAGTGGGCGACGGCAGCGAGGGCGAGGTCGTCCTTGGATTTGAAGTGATGAAAGAAGCTGCCCTTGGTGACGCCGGCAGCGTGGCAGATGTCTTCGACTGTAGTGGCAGCGTAGCCCTGGGCGCGGATAACGTGCAGCGCGGCGTCGAGCAGCCGGGTGCGCGACTGCTGCGGCTGCTGCACGGGCGGTATCGCCGCTGTGGACGCAATTGAATTCTGCTCGGGGCTCACAATTTCCACTTGCCTCCATACCGACTGGATGGTAATATACCGACCAGACGGTATGCTGTCAAGAGATTTCGCGGGCATAACCAACGGGCAGCGACGGGCAGCGACGGGCAGCGACCGGCAGCACCCAAGCACCATGAAAATCCATGGAGGAGACAACACGATGAAGATCCATACCTACCTGAACTTCGGCGGCAACTGCGCCGAAGCCTTCCGCTTCTACGAGCAGCACCTGGGCGGCAAGATCCTCTCCCCCGTCTTCAAATGGAGCCAGATGCCGGACGCCGAGAAACACACGCCGCCCGGCTACGCCGACGCCATTCTGCACGGTCGCATCGAGTTGGGCGGGACCGTGCTGATGGCCAGCGACGTGCCGCAGGACCTCTTCCAGCCCATGCGCAGCGTGTATCTGAGCCTGGGCGTGGACTCGAATGAAGAGGCCGAGCGCATCTACAACCTCCTCACCGAGGGCGGAGAGATCTTTATGAAGATGGAAGAGACCTTCTTCGCCCACCGCTTCGGGCAACTGCGCGACCGCTTCGGCACCAACTGGATGATCATTTACGAGAAGAGGATGCCGTAGCGCACGGAAGAAGGCACGGAACGGTGTCAGATAGGCACGATGCGGAACCGCAAATCGATCGTGCCAGCCAACCTCAGATGCCTGCGGTGTTTCCAACTAAGGTGACCGGGATTGCATGTGGGCCTTGAATCCGGGTGTAAGATTCGAGTCAAGACGGACGAGAGGAGACCCAGCATGTCAGGGGAGACGTTTCTCGACGTACTCATCGCGATCATGGTCATCGGCAGCATCTTCGGCGCCATCCACACCAGAGTCCGGCTGAGGAGGCACGCGCACCACACCGGTGCCACGAAGTCCGTTCGTTAGCGCGCCGGCGCATCGCTACTGCCCAACGAACCGCGCTCCCGCCCTCCAGTTGTGGAGAGAGGGAGCGCAGCCTTGCTCCTCAATCGCGCTGTGCCCCTCCTGTTGCAGAGAGGAACGGCGGAAACTTATTTTCGGGGAGAAGAACGCGAGCATTTCTTCGCGCCCTGCCCTCCCGTTTAGAAGGAGAGCAGGACGCGGATATCTCGCTCGTATCCAGCCGCCCGGATTCAGTGAGCCCGGGCTCCTGCTTTACGGCTTCTGGATCTTTACCGAGATCGTCACTGCGGCGGCGACTGGCTGGTTCTCCATCGTCGCCGGCCTGAAGCGATACTGGCTCACCGCAGCCAGCACCTTGTCGTCTACCACTGCGCCGGCGGACTTGGAGATAGAGAGGTTGCGCGGGATTCCGTAGACATCCACCGTGGCGTGCACGATCACGTCGATCACCGCCGGCTGCCCGGCCATCTCCGCAGGAGAGAGTTCGACCTCCACCGCGCGCGTAACGCTGGGTTCGGAGGACTCGGGGGGAACGCTGCCGAACACGGCATACTCCAGCGTGCCGCCCTTGATGGCGCCGACGTGGCTTGCGATGTTCACGGATGCGGCTACCGCAGGCGCGGCTGCCAGGTTGAGTCTGGCTTCGGCGTGGGCCATTACCGGGAGCAGAACGAGAGTGGACAGGATCATTCGGCGCATGGGGAGTCTCCTTTAAGCACATAGTGCTCATCACCACCTTAAATTGCCGAGAGCACGATTGTCAACTATAATTTTAGAGAATTAATAACCAGCGTGTTTTCAATGAGAATGTAATCGTCGCGGCCTGAAATATTACAGCTTTGTAAAAGGACTCAGAAAGATCGCCCTATGCGGCAGGAATTTTGATGAGGACAGGAAAGCGAGATCCCGCAACCTGGACCGCGGACCACGGGACACAGAACGCGGCGGAGTCTTCTCAGCAACAATCGGCTCTGATGATGTGAAGCGGGCGCGCAGTTCTGCCAGCGAGGCGGCGCAAATTTGGAACGATCACGCGAGAAACGGAAGCTGCAAGAAAGAGCGCGCAAATTTTCGCGGTGTAGAATCGATCCTGAATGGCACAAGACAAACTACGCTTGATCCCACTCGGCGGCCTTGGCGAGTTCGGGATGAACTGCACCGCGCTCCGCTGGCAGGACGACATTATCGTCATCGACGCCGGCCTGATGTTCCCTGAAGAGGAGCTGCTGGGCGTCGACATTGTCGTGCCGGACATCAGCTACCTCACAGAGAACCGCGACAAGGTACGCGCTATCGTCCTGACCCACGGGCATGAGGACCACATCGGCGGCCTGCCCTGGATACTCTCCGAGCTCAACGTCCCGGTCTACGGCACCGAGTTCACCCTCGCGCTGGTTGAAGGTCGCCTGGAAGAGCACCGCCTGCTGGACGACGCCGAGTTGATCGAGATCACCCCCGGCGGCCGCTTCACCATCGGCCCGTTCTCCATCCTGCCCATCCGCGTCACCCATTCGCTGGTGGATTGCGTTGCGTTCGCCATCACCACTCCCGTCGGCATCGTCGTGCACACCGGCGACTTCAAGATCGATCTCTCTTCGCCCGATGGCCGCCCCTTCGACCTGCATGCCTTCGCCGAGCTGGGCAAGCAGGGCGTGCTCTGTCTGCTGCAGGATTCGACCAACGTGGACCGCCGCGGCTACACACCGTCGGAGCGCGCCGTGCGCCCACGCCTCGACGAGATATTTGCCCAGACCAAGAAGAAGCTCTTCTTCAGTTGCTTCTCCTCATCGATCCATCGCATCCGCATTGCGATGGAGCTGGCCGCGGACCACGGGCGCAAGGTCGCTGTGGTCGGCCGCTCGCTGGACAACTCCACCGAGATCGCCCAGGACCTCGGCTACCTCGAACTGCCCCCCGGTCTCATCATCAATCCCGGCCAGATCCGCGAGATGCCCGACAGCAAAGTCATGGTGCTCATCTCCGGCACGCAGGGCGAGCCCATGTCCGCGCTCTCCCGCGCGGCGGTGAACAACCACAAGCACGCACGCATCGACGCCGGCGACACCGTGGTGCTCAGTTCGCGCGTCATCCCCGGCAACGAGAAGTCGATCTACCGCATGATCGACCATCTGGAGCGGCGCGATGCCCGCGTCATCCACGACGACGGCACGCAGGGCCTCATCCACGTCAGCGGCCACGGCTCGCAGGAGGAGCTGCGCCTGATGATCAACCTGCTGCGGCCCAAGTTCTTCGTCCCCATCCACGGCGACTACCGACACCTGAAGCGCCACGCTGAGCTGGCTGGGAGCATGGACATCGTGCAGAAGGTAGTCCTGCTCGAGGACGGCGAGGTGCTCGAGCTCGGCAAGGAGAGCGCGGAGAAGACGGGCAAGGTCACCGTCGGCCGCGTCTGCATCGACTCGGGTGGTTCGATCGACGTGGTCGAAGACATTGTGGTGCGCGACCGCCAGCACATCTCCGAGGGCGGTATCGTGCTGCCCATCATCACCATCAACAAGCGCACCGGCAAGGTGGAGAACGCGCCAGAGATTGTGATGCGCGGCTTCGCCGTCGACGACCCTGTGATGATCTCCGAGTCGCGCCAGATCGTGCAGCGCACCCTGGAAGGATCGAGCGACGAGGAGAAGGCCGACTACGGTGTCATCAAGGAGAAGATCCGCACCGACCTCAAGCGCTATATCCAGAAGTCGACCAGCCGCAGGCCGCTGATCATGCCGGTCATCCTCGAAATCTAGTTAAATTTTCTGCCGACTGCACCGTAGCGCGCGCCTTCCCTGCATCCAACAGATGCAGGAGAACGCGCGCAATGTTCACGTCCGGACTCATCGGTATCATCGTCACGCTGGTCGTCATCGGCCTGCTGCTCTATCTGGTCGACCTTATCCCGATGGACGGCACGATCAAGCAGATCATCCGCATCATCGTCATCATTGCGGTTGTTATCTGGCTGCTGGAGGCCTTCGGGCTGATCGGCTCATTGAACAATCTCTTCCATCCGGCGCCGGTACGACCCATTACGCATTGATATCTGCACGACGATCGCGCAATCCTGGCGCTCAGGCCTCGTTGTGCGTGCCGGTCTATTTGAGCCCGGTCTATTTGAGTTTTGTCCGGTCTGGTTCGCGCTTCACGTAGCGTCGTCCGGCAAAGCCGAACTCGCCGCTAAGTACGCGCGCAATCGCCTCGGAATAGGCAATGTGCTCCTGCTCCAGAATGCGCGCCGCCAGGCTCTCGGTCGTATCGTCATCCAGCACCGGCACCGCGCGCTGCACGATGATCGCGCCGTGATCAACCGCCTTATCCACAAAGTGGACGGTGCATCCGGCGACTCTCGCGCCGAACTCAAGCGCCTGCGCCTGCGCGTCGAGCCCCGGGAACGCAGGCAGCAGCGACGGATGCACATTCAGGATGCGGTTGGGAAAGGCGCGCACAAACTCCGGCGTAAGAATGCGCATGTACCCGGCCAGGCAGACCAGGTCTACGCGGTGCTGGTGCAGCCGCGCGATTATCTCCGCATCGTGCTCGGCGCGCTTGCGTCCCGCCGATGGAATTGCGATCGCGGTCAGCCCCATCTCCGCCGCGATCTTCAACCCCGGCGCATTCGGGACGTTGGAGAGGACGACGGCAATCTCCGCGCCCAGCAGCCGGTTTGTGCGCAACGCTTCAGCGATGGCGGAGAAGTTCGAACCGCGCCCGGAGAGCAGGATTCCAAGTCGCTTCACTCCGTCGCCCTCCGCGCAAGATGTGTTTAGTGCGCAGCCTTCTTTGTGCCGCTCGCACCCTTTGTGCCGCCCGCACCCGCACCCGCACCAGCCTCCGCCTCCAGCTGCTCGATGGTCAGGTAGAGCAGCGACGTGTCCGTCACATGCACCCACTCATGCTGCGTGGCGACAATGATGCAGGGCGTGTAATGCAGCCCCAGCTTGTCGCCCTGCTCTTTGTCCGCCATGATCTTTTTGATCAGTTCGCCAGTCGGGTCCGGCACAAACGGCATCTTCAGTCCATGGGACTGGAAGAAGCGCCGCGTGAAGCTCTGCATATCGTCGACGCTGGTGATCCCGGTCTGCGCCGCAAACACCGCGCCGCGATACTGGTCCGCCACATCCGGGGAGACCTTGTCCTGCAGGTAGCGCGCCCAGATAGCGGCTTCCTTGTCTCCAAACACCGCATGCTCCCCACCCAGCAGAAAATCTTTCTCGTAGATCGGGATTTGGTAATGCGTAATGGCCTGGTGCACGATGGGGAACGCGTGCGCGCACGCCGGGCACGTCAGGTCCTGCCACTCGAGGATGGCGATCTTCACGCCCGGCGGCGGTTTCAGCATCGACGTGTCTTTGAAGACCTCTCCCTGGTTTGGAGTTCCGGCGGTCCGTTGAGCCATCGTAGGCAGCGCGGCAAAGGTCAGGGCCAGCACAAGGATGGCGGCGAGGGAACGGAGTGATTTCATGTCGGTCAGGCGCATACGGTTCACATCAATATGCTATCGCAAACCGCCATTGGGCCGTGTCAATCGACCGCTGGCCTTCAGTTCGCTGCCGGCTGCTCGATCGAATCGATCACCACCACGTCCATCGGCGCCTTTGCCGGCTCCAGCTTCAGTCCCAGCTGCTCCTCCAGTGCTGTAAAGATCGACGGCCCACCCGTCTCGTCCGTCGCCGCCTTCGCTGCCGGCACAAACTCCAGCGTGAAGTCATACTTGCCCGCCAGCCCAGTCTTGTCAACCACGGCTCGGCCCACCTCAGATTTCAGAAAGGCCCCTGACAGCGACGTCAGTTGCACTCCAACCGCCTCGACCTTTCCACCGCGCACGAGACGCTCGTCCAGCTTCGGATCGTTCGCCTCCTCCGCTGTCGCCTCCTTCAGCTTCGGGCCGCCCTTCGCGACCACCAGGTCATAGACCGGCATCTCGCGTTTTTCGATATGCGCATTCATGTGAAATCGCTTGGCCAACAGCGACTGCAGCATGCGGTCCCGGTCGTCGAAGCTCAGCTTGCCGTACGCGGCCACGTCCTCGCCGGCCACCTTGGCGTCGATGTCGTATTGGGCCGATTTCTTCACCCAATCCGGCGCGCCCACGATCCGGCTCGGCTCCATGATGCCGTACGCCGCCTCGATGACGAACAGTAGCGGAACACAAAAAGTGCTCACACCGTCCGTCGACGCCCGCATCCCGGAGCCCTGCGTGCATTTCCGCGGCTCTGCCAGATGCACCGACACCACATCCCACGCCGGCAACTTCACCGGCGTTGCCCCGGATCCAGATGTCGCTCCATCCCCCGAAGTCTCCGGCGTCTGCGCACGCAACGTAGCCACGTAGAATGCCAGTGCAGCTATACATCCCACAGTTCGGATCGACCACCATCCTCTCACCAGGGACGCCCTCCGCCATACGACGCTGATCATATATGCACGTCCCAGACCAGGCGAATGCAAATCTCTGTCCTCTCGTCCCAAAAGCCTGTCAAGCCCCTCGGTTCCCCATTTCGCCCCAAAGCTGCCCAACATCAGCGACTTGCGCTTCAAAGAAAGTTGGCATTTTAGTTTGTCTCCACTGGCTACAATGGAACTAGCAATAGAAAAGGCCCGGGCCATCGCCTGGGCTTTTCTTCGCATGGACCGGCTTGCCTTTCGCATTTCTGGGGCTATTGAGTGAGCTCATAAACCCAATCGCGGGGATACTTTAGCCGCAACCCCAATGGATCGGATACTTTGCAGCCGTACCCAATACCTGAGGCAACTATCCCCCCAAGCCAAGTAGGCATCCCCTTAGCCAACATTGACGCCCGGAACCCGGACGCCGTGACGCTATTCAATGTCCACGAAAAGCTCTTTTCTCATCGCCCCCTCAATATCGACGCCCGCAATCCCGAAGGTGTGAGCCTACTCACCCCTTGCGGAGCGCGGCCATCAGGTCAGCTATCAGTGAAGCCGGGTCAACGCACGCGCTCAAAACACAGTGACATTCAGGACAAGTGAACGCCAAGCCTCGATAGAGGCTCATCGTTTCCGATGAAAGAGTTGTTGATTCCACGTCAAGATGCCCCAAATCTTTCTTGCAGTGCGGACATAGCATCATCGTTTCACCTTGAACGGAAAGGAAAGACATGAACCGCAGACAGACTATCCCGCCTCAGCAAAAGTACACAACCAAACAATTCCTCGCGGACTTCCCGACGGACGATGCCTGCCTCGAATATATGCTGAACAAGCGTTGGCCCGGCGGCATTGCTTTCTGTGTCGAGTGCCGCGTGAATCGCAAACACTACCGCGTTACGGGCCGCACCTGCTACGCCTGCCCCGTCTGCGGCAACCATCTCTTCCCGCTGGCCGGAACGATCTTCCACAAGTCCACTACGCCGCTGACGGTTTGGTTCTTCGTTATCAAGCTAATGACTTCCACGCGCGTAGGCGTGAGCGCAAAACAGATTCAGCGCGAGACGGGTGTGACGTACAAGACCGCGTGGCGCATGATGAAACAGGTTCGCAAACTCATGGCGGAGAAGATTGCTCTGCGCGGCCCGGTAGAGATGGACGACGCCTATTTTGGCGGGTCGGACTCCAATAAGCATTCGCATCTCAGGGGCAAGGCTAAGACGCCAGTGCTAGGCATTGTGGAGCGCAAGGGGCGAGTGATCGCACGAGTCCTACCCGACACCACAAAGGAATCCATCCTGCCTATCGTGGGCGAAGTCCTACCGCCGCGCACCATGATCTACAGCGACGAATCTCAGACGCTCGCGCAAGTCCGCTGGATGGGGCAGAGCCACAAGCATTCGACCGTGAACCACTCCAAAGGCTATCGGGATGGCTGGGCGCACACAAACACGATTGACGGCTTCTGGAGCCTCGTAAAGCGCGGGATCGGCGGCGTCTACTATCAGGTCGGCAGGGAGTATTTGCAGTCGTACCTTGACGAATACAGTTTCCGTTACAACCGCCGCAAAGTCATGGTGCCGATGTTTACTTTGCTGGCCGAGCGGACGACGACGCAGGTTTGCCCGTCTGCTTACGAGTCGCGGAAGTCGCTACTGCCTTCCGTCTCGACACAGGCGCAACCGTGGTAGTGCAGGCGCGGTCTAGCAGGTCGTAGAAGTCCTTACGAGTGCCGTCTGGAGTCCGCTTCATTCAGCCATGATAGTCCGCGCGGGCGATTAGGAAAAGAGTGCGGTGATAAGCTGCTCCCGCACCTTGTCCCTGATAGCCGTTTCATCCACTTCGCTCCGTAAAGCCTTCACGGTCTCGCGGGGGATGTCGTGACCCTTCAGCGCCGAATACAGCGCCTCTTGCTCAACCTTAATGTCGGTGAACATATCTTCTAAAACACTGGCGTCTTGCTCTGTCATTGGGTCTACCCTTTCCGTTCGCGCTGCAACTCCTGTATGGCCTCATGTATTTTGTCCAACCGCTTGTGCAGTTGGCTTATCAAAAACCAGATAAACAACACGCTAAAGAATGCGAGCAACACTGCGTCGGACGCGCTCATTGCCGCAGTTCCCGTTCGACAAACACAAGCCTCTGTGTCTTGCCCTCATCGTCCTTGATATAGAAGTCGTGGCCGACCAGGGCGAACTTGATTGGCCCATGGACGGTCACGAGGAGCTGCCGTGGATGGCGCCCCTTAAGCGGCCAGTTGGCTTGGTATGTATACCCCGGCGCTTCGATGAAGTAGTGCATGACTGCACTGAGGCGATCCCCGATGTAGCCGTGGCCGTCATTGAGGACACCCACCACGCCTGAGCGGGTAGTTTGCTTGATCTCGCGCAGCGTCCCATCCTGCCACGCGGAGTCGGGGATCTTCGCAGCCGACACTGGGCCAGCCAAACTCAGCAAAAGGAAAATCGCCGCCAATCGTCTCATGGTCGTTCCTTACCGTCCCGCAACTTTGTGTCTCATGCGACACGGAACGCCTCCAGCCTAACGCCATGCTTGCAGGATGGCAACAGAGAAATCCGCCTCGCTCCCTATTCGAGTGCCGCCGTCCCTGCGCCGGGGAAGCATTTGTGTACGGGTGGGCGCGAAGATTCGCAAGCTGCGCCTCGCTAAAGACTGGACGCAACAGGTTCTAGCCGATCATGCTGGAATTGAGCGGGCGCACTTGGCCCGACTGGAGGCGGGTGAGCGCGAGGCTGGATTGCTGATCTTGGAACGAATCGCGGAGGCATTGGGAATAGACGTTTGGGAGTTGCTCCGCTGAAGCGGAGCGTCTCGTGGTCAAGAGTCTAAACCATCAGGGTTGGGGTTCATCCACTCCCGCCTGAATGGGCCGCCCATCTGCCACGTTTCTAGCATCACCTTGCGCTCGGATTCATCCAGCCACGCCATATCGTTCGGATGAACCGCCCACCCATGCTCGGCGGCTATTTCGTTCCGCCGCGCCTGTTCGCGCTCCAGGGATTCGCCCACGGACTCCAATAGCCTTTGGCCCTTCCGTTCTTTGGCCCGCCTCTTGATCTCCCGGTTCCGCTCGCTTCGCTCTTTTTGCCACCGTTGATACTTGCGTGCCAGGAGTCTCTACTGTGCGTGGATTATCCCAGCCATCACTATCGTGTATTTCCGCCGTGCCTGTGCCCGTATCCCTATCGCGCCTATCTAGTTTCTGTAGTAGCAACTCCTCAAAAGTGATGCTGCGTTCCTGTATGTCATAAAACCTAAACATCCATTTCATCGCCACAAAATACAGCCCGAACCCACCAGCGACAAAGGGGATGGAGGCCCACGCAATTGGCTGTGGGTCGGACTGATAGGCGGCATGAATCAGCCATCTAACGATGTCAACGACAGTGACGATGCCCAGCATGTAGGCAGCGCATTTGAGGAAATACCCAACTCCCGGACTCGACTCCCAAAGCCGGTCAGACAGCAGCCACGGTTTATCGGTATCGTCGCGGTGGAATCTCATTGCCGATTGCGGCTAGGATACCGCAACGTCGAACGCCAAGAAGGCTCTTTCCCTCAGAATTTTGGCAAGCTCCTGCATGTCCTCTGGCGAGTCCGCGCTGTCAACGAGACTCGCGAAATGATGCTCGCTGAGGCCAATTTCGGTAAATCGCCGGTATACCTCTACCACTGTTGGTTTGAAACGGAGAGCATATTTGGCGCGGACTATTCGCCGCCAGTCAACCACGGCCATATCCGCAGGCTGCGGGTCGAGCGTCTTTACATAGGCCAGCAACTCGCCAGCTAACCGTAGGGCGTCAAGTTGCAGCGAAGACAGCACGCCAGCATAAGGATCGGGAGGAATGGAGGCGAGAGTAGATGAATCGGCAGGACGGCGAGATGCCCTAAAATTCAGAATGCCCGCAATGAGCGTACAAGCCCCTAAAGTGACTGCGCCCAACAGGACTGGGCTGACCACTAAGCCACCACCCTGAGCGTGTCCGGTAGCGTTGGCACTCGGAGGGTGTCGTGCCATGTAGACGAGAAACAGCGTGCAAGCCGTAGAAATAACGGTTGCGATTTCGGCCACAATCGTGAGCCACCTTCGCTTTTCAGCCATGAGCCATTCTCCCCCATCCGGCAGGCAGGGCTACCCCCCACTTGGTCAGGGGGGAGTCGATTTTTGCTATCTTCCATAAAGCCTCCGATGAAAGGGGATGATTATTGTGAATAACGCCCAGATGCAGGCGATTCTAGAAGAACTCCTCAAGGCAGCGGCGTTTCTGTGCGAGGAGACAGCTTCTCTGGTAGACGACAGGGCGCACCGGACTGTACCGGATGGCCAAGAAGGGGTGCGCGGCCGAGCCGAGCAGCTTCGGCTAAGTGGGCGTTCGCTTTCCGCAACCCTCGAAGCATTACATCAGCCCAGTGCAAGGTAGACTCCCCCTCAAATTCCGCGCTTGACGGAACTTGGTCAGGGGGGATAGTTACCATACCTGATCCGCCCTAACCCCTTTGAAAGGGGTACTTTGATCTTAAGTATGGGAGGGGGTACCCGGCTACAGCTTCTCTACCACCACCGCCGTCCCGTAGGCCAGCACCTCGGTCACACCCTGCATCAGCTCGTTGGCGTCGTAGCGCGCCATGATGACGGCGTTGCCGCCATGCTCAGCCGCGTGCTCCATCATCATCACGAAGGCGTCCTGGCGCGTCTTCTCGCAGAGCTGGCTGTAAAGCGTAATGTTGCCGCCGAGGATGGTCTGCAGCCCGGCACCCAGCGTGGCGAAGACGTTGCGTGAGCGCACCACGATGCCGCGCACGACGCCGCAGTTGCGCACGATGCGGTAGCCGGGCAGCTCCAGCGCCGTAGTCACCATGGCGGGATCGAGGTAAGTTTGCGGCTGATTCGGATAGGCGGACATGCGGACGGCTCCTTTTGCAAACGCGGCGCGGAATGTTGCGCCCATTTGCTGGAGATTGTACGCGCATAGGATCGCGGAAGTTCCGCGAGGCCGGTCCTCATTGGGCTAAAGCAGTTCTCAGTGATTGCTGGCCACAAGGTCCGCGACCAGCGCACTGACCGCGCCATTATCGATCGTGTGTGCGGCGAGCACGATCGCCTCGCGCAGCGCAGTCTTCAACTGGCCGGGTGCGGAGGGTACAACGCCGGCGGCGATCAGCACGGCAGCCGTGTTCAGCAGGACAACATCGCGACTCGGGCCTTTTTCGCCCGCAAAGATCGCGCGCAGGATGACGGCGTTGGCCTGCGCGTCGCTGCCCCCGCGCAAGGCCGAGAGGGGTGCAGTGGCCCGGCCAACGTCTTCAGGTTTGATCTCGGCAAAGGTGACGACGCCGTCATGAACCTCGGCAACTTGGCTGGGTCCCGAGATCGACAACTCGTCCATTCCCTTGGACCTTGTCGCATCCACAAAGCCATGCACCACAAACGCGTGGCGCGTGCCCAGCAGGCGCATCGCCTCCGCCACAATGGGCACCAGGTGCGCGGAGTAGACGCCCATCACCTGGGCGCGTGCGCCGGCCGGATTGGTCAGCGGCCCCAGCACGTTGAAGACAGTGCGTACGCCGAGCGCCCGGCGCACCGGCATCACGGCCTTCATCGCCGGATGCAGCGCAGATGCATGCAGGAAGGCGAAGCGGTGGGCGCGCAGCGCATGGGCGGCGGCCTCGGGGGACAGCGCGACGGGAATGCCCAGCGCCTCCAGCACATCGGCCGAGCCGCAGGCCGAGGTCACGGCGCGGTTGCCGTGCTTCGCAACCATGATCTTTGTCTCTGAACCGGACTCCGTGGCAGCCGCTACCAGCGCCGCAGCAGTGGAGATATTAAACGTCCCGCTGGCATCGCCGCCCGTGCCACAGGTGTCGACCAGTGCGGCGCGTTCCGTTTCAGTAAGAGGAATTGAGGTCGCCGCGGCCCGCATGGCGTCGACGAACCCGGCCAGCTCTTCGGCCGATTCACCGCGCGCAGCAATGGCGCCCAGCAGCGCGGCCAGTTCAATGTCCGCGAACCGGCCGGTGAGCACCTGCTGCATCAACTCGCGCGCCTCCTCGCGCGTTAGCGTGGCGCGCTCTTCCATGATGCGCTTGAGGTAGGGCTGTGGCGGCATGGGTTAAGCCTAGCAGGGCGGGGGATGGGGCGCGGCATGCTTAGCGCAGCGGTTCGCTCCTCGTACGGCTGCGGCCGATAATCGGGCGCGGCAAATTGCCGCTCGCTTTGCCCATCCGCTAGTATCGAGGGTGCGCGCCTATTGTCGCTCCGCGCGCGCCGAGACAATCCCCATGAAGATTCACGAGTACCAGGCGAAAGAGATCCTGCGCAAGTACGGCGTGCCCGTGCCCGAGGGCGAGATGGCCATCACCATCGAAGAGGCGGACACCGCGGGCAAGGCGCTCTTCGGCAAGGGCAACAAGGCCGTGGTGGTCAAAGCGCAGATTCACGCGGGCGGCCGCGGCAAGGGCGGCGGCGTCAAGGTCACCAAGTCGATTGAGGACGCCGACGCCGCGTCGAAGGCCATCCTCGGCATGCAGCTGATCACACACCAGACCAGCCCCGCGGGACAAAAAGTCCAGCGGTTGCTGATCGAAGCCGGCTCGGCCATCGACCGCGAGCTCTACCTCGGCCTGGTGCTCGATCGCGCGTCGGCCAAGGTGGTCTTCATGGCGTCTCAGGCCGGCGGCATGGAGATTGAAGAAGTGGCGCATGAAACGCCGGAAAAAATCTTCAAGGAGTACATCGAGCCGGCCGTCGGGCTGCAGCCCTGGCAGGCGCGGCAGCTTGCGTTCAAGCTCGGACTGAGCGCCAAGCAGATCAATGCAGCCGTCGCCTTCATGATGGGCCTCTACAGGGCCTTCATCAAGACCGACTCGACGCTGATGGAGATCAACCCCTTCATCACCACCAAGGACGGAGACCTGCTCGCGCTCGATTGCAAGATCAACTTCGACGACAACGCGATGTTCCGCCACAAAGACCTGAAGGAGCTGCGCGACCTCGCCGAGGAGGACCCGCTCGAGGTCGAGGCCTCGAAGTTCGCGCTCAACTACATCAAGCTCGACGGCTCCATCGCCTGCATGGTCAACGGCGCCGGCCTGGCCATGGCGACCATGGACATCATCAGCTACGCCGGCGGTTCGGCCGCCAACTTCCTCGACGTGGGCGGCGGCGCCAATCAGGAGCAGATCGAGAACGCCTTCGGCATCCTGCTCAGCGACCCGCATGTGAAGGCAATCTTCATCAACATCTTCGGTGGCATCCTGCGCGTGGACGTACTCGCCACCGCGGTCGTGGCCGCAGCGCGCAAGCTGGACGTCAAGCTGCCCATCATCCTTCGCCTTGAAGGCACCAACGTCGAAGAGGGAAGAAAGATTCTCAAGGACTCAGGACTGAAGTTTCAGGTCGGCGCAACCATGAAAGAGGCTGCTGATTTAGCGGTAGCGGCGGCGCGTTGATGGGGCTCGAATTCATGGCTTCCGGAGGGTTCATTGTTTTTAGATTTCGAAACCTATGGCCCATTTCTATTCGCGCGTGAAGCGGAGTATGTCTCCCGCGATGCGCTGAGAGACTTCTGGGATGAAGTCGAGGAAACCGCGAGAGGACTTGAGGACGCTGTTGGCGTTTATGTCATCTCAGTGCGAGGCCGAGGGTCTTTAAAACCATGGTACGTAGGTAAAACCGACAAAGGCTTTAGAAAGCGTTTTGCGCAGCATGCGTTCGAACTCAAGCTCTTCTCGTCGTTGCATGGTGCCGCGCCTCATGGCGCTATTGAAGTTCACCTGCTTGCGCGAATGACACCCCGTCGCAAGGGATTTAGAGCTCCGGCAAGGAAAAAAGTGCCATCGATTGACCGCCTTGAGGATCTCCTTATAGGCACATGTTATTCCAGGAATCCGCTGCTGCTGAACACCAGCAAGCTCAGCTATAAGAAACGGCTCCGGGTTCCTGGCTACCTTCATGACAAGCCGGGCAAACCAAGCGGCGCGGCATCATCTCTTAGGAGCCTTCTGTTTTAGAACTTGGATAAAATCCATATGCTGAGATCCACGAAGAGAGTGAGGATGTTATGGCAGTCTTAGTCGACAAGAACACACGTCTGATCGTTCAGGGCATCACCGGCCGCGAGGGTACATTCCACGCCAAAGGTTGTGCCGAGTATGGCAAGCAGTTCGGTAACGACATTGTCGTCGGCGGTGTCACGCCCGGCAAGGGCGGCACCACGCATGAGGGCTGGCCCGTCTTCAACACCGTCGAAGAGGCCGTCAAGGAGACCGGTGCCAACGCGACTATGATCTTCGTGCCGCCGCCGTTCGCGGCCGATGGAATTCTCGAAGCCGTCGCAGCCGGCCTGCCGCTGGTCGTATGCATCACCGAGGGTATCCCCACGCTGGACATGGTGAAGACCTGGGAGATCGTCAAGCGAAGCAGCTCGCGCCTCATCGGCCCCAACTGTCCCGGCGTCATCTCGCCGGGCAACGCCAAGATCGGCATCATGCCCGGGCGCATCCACAAGGAAGGCAATATCGGCATCGTCTCCCGGTCGGGGACGCTCACCTACGAGGCGGTCTATCAACTGACGACGCGCGGCATTGGGCAATCGACGGCCATCGGCATCGGCGGCGATCCCATCGTCGGGACCACGCACATCGACGCGCTGCGCCTGCTCAACGACGACCCCGAGACCGAGGCCATCATCATGATCGGCGAGATCGGCGGCACCAATGAAGAGAAGGCGGCGGAGTTCATCCAGGCCCATGTAAAGAAGCCCGTCGTCGGCTTCATCGCCGGACAGACCGCGCCCCCCGGCCGCCGCATGGGACACGCTGGCGCCATCATCTCCGGCGGCGAAGGCACCGCCTCGAGCAAGATGGAGGCGATGGCCGCTGCAGGCATCCACGTCGTCAAATCTCCCGCCGACATCGGTGAGACCATGGCGCGCGTGTTGGGCAAAGGGTAGGCGCGGCTCTAGACTTTGCCGCGGCCTGCCCTACAAAAAATGAGCGTGGCGTGCTACTGTCCGTCGCGCTCTTACCGTCTCTGCCCACGATAGAAGAAGCCCGCGGCGAGGAAGACCAGCGCGACCATGAACGCGAGGCTCGCATGCGTGGACGCGCGCAGCCGCAGGCTGACGATCCCATCCGCTACCCATGCCGCACATCCGGCAAACCAGATCCACGCAGTCCTGCGCATCGCTAAAGTGTAAGACGGCGAAACGACCCCACAGGCATCCATGCTCTGCTCCGCGGGAGGACGCTCGTCGAGTGCATTACACTGGAGAAGAGCGCGTTTTGCGCGCCAGGAGAATGATTTTGCCACAGCGCACCTTCAGCATCATCAAGCCGGACGCGGTCCGCAAGGGCTACACCGGTGCCATCCTCGCCGAGATCGAAAAGGCCGGATTCAAGATCGTCGCCATCAAGCGCATGTCCATCTCACGCGCGCAGGCCGAGGGCTTCTACTACGTCCACGCCGCGCGTCCTTTCTTCGGCGAGCTCACCGAGTTCATGAGCTCCGGGCCCATCTTCCCCATGGTGCTTGAGAAGGAAAACGCCATCGCCGACCTGCGCAAGCTGATGGGCGCAACCAACCCGGCACAGGCCGAGGAAGGCACCATTCGCAAGAAGTTCGCGGCCTCCATCGGCGAGAACGCCATCCACGGCTCGGACGCGGAGGAGACCGCGGCCTTCGAGATCGGCTACTTCTTCGCCGGGATTGAGCTGAAGTAGCCCGCCATGTCCGGTCCTTCATCGGAGAAGCAGACGAAACTGGAGCTTCCCCCCGGGGAGTTCAAAGCTCTCCTGTTCGACTGCGACGGCACCATCGCCGACTCCATGCCGCTGCACTACGTCGCCTGGTGTCGCGCGCTGAGCGAGCACGGTTGTGTCTTTCCCGAAGACATCTTCTACGCCTGGGGAGGAACGCCTGCGGCGGAGATCATCGCCACCCTTGGCCAACAGCAGGGGATCGCTATGCCGGTGGAGCACGTCGCGCATCGCAAGGAGACGCTCTACTACGGGATGCTGCCGCAGCTCCGCGCCGTGCCCGAGGTGCTCGAGGAGATTGAGCGCAACTATACCGGAGCACGCATCCCCATGGCCGTGGTCTCCGGCAGCACGCGCGACTCAGTCACCCGGTCGCTCGAGTTGCTTGGCCTGCTCGACCGCTTCGACACGCTGGTCTGCGCGGAAGACTACACGCGCGCAAAGCCCGACCCTGAGCCGTTCCTGGTTGCAGCGCAGCGCCTCGGCGTCGCGCCTTCCGACTGTCTCGTCTTTGAGGACACGGCGATGGGCATACACGCTGCAACTGCGGCAGGCATGGCTAGCGTCAAGATCCTTCAGCCGTGGGAACGGACGCTCCCAACTACTTCGTAAACAGGCTCAGGTCGATGGCATCTCCCATGGCTTTGTAGCCCGGGTCGCTGGGGTGCAGGTGGTCGCCGTGGTCGAACGCCGGCAGGAAAGTGTCCGCGCGGGCCGGATCCGCCGTCGCCTTGTCGAAGTCGATGTACCCGTCGATCTTGTCTGTGGTGCGGATCCATTTGTTCAGCGTCTGGCGCACCTCCTCACCGGCCGGCGATTCGTAGTGCGCTCCCACGTAGGGCGTCAGCGTCGCAATGTAGACCTTGATGCCGTGCAGGTGCGCGCGCTCGGCCATCTGCATGTAGCCGGTAATCAGGTCGTTGGCGGAGACCACGTCGTATGCGGTGCCGGGATCGTAGGCGTGGCCGATGTCGTTGATGGCCTCAAGAATCACGACGTACTTCACGCCGGCCTGTGCGATCACATCGCGATCGAAGCGAGCGAGCGCGCTGGGGCCTGTATTGTCATGCAGAATGCGGTTGCCGCCGATGCCCTCGTTCAGCACGCCGAGGTCAGCGGTACGTTTGTCCGCGAGCAGGCGGCGCGCCAGCTCATCCGGCCAGCGGGCATTGCCATTCACCGCTGCGTAGGCGCCATCGGTGATGCTGTCGCCAAACGCAACCACCGCGCCGGCATGCGCCGGGAGCTTCACGTCCACGCCCTTTAGGAATTGCCATGAGCGGATCTCGCCCGGAGAGTCGAGCGTCTTCGCGCCCACCACGTTGCCCGGCGCGGTATAGCTGGTCTGGTCCGCGCTGCCGTGCTGCGAGAGCTGTGTGATCTTCTGCGCGGGCAGGAAAAAGCTGACGGCGAGGTCGGACTGGGCGGGCAGAGTAAGCGCAGCTGAGTCGCTGACCACCAGCGCGCCGGGTGGAATGGTGACGCCGGTGCGTCCATTGAAGGTGAGGCCGGCGGAAGAGGCGGCGACGGTATTGATGCTGCTGCCGCCCTGGCTGACGGCGATCTGCGCCGCGCCGATCGTCAGCGGTTCCGTGCCGAACTCATTGGTGAAGACGACGCGCACCTCTAGGCCGCCCACCGAGACGTGCACGATCTCGCGCAGCGTCGTGTCCGCTGTTCCGTAGATGAATGCGGCCGGGCGCGGCGGCATTCCCGCACGCGCACCCGGTGCCACCACCTGCGCGGGAGCCGCAGCGGGCGTGGGCGTCTGCGTGGAAGCAGGAGCGGGCGCCGTTGCACCGGCCGGTGGCGCGACAACGGGAGGCGCAGCGGCGAGGGTTGCGGCGCGGCCATTGTTGCCCGCATACGGCGCGGTGGCCCACGTCCCTACCCAGTGGTCGGGCGCAGGCGGTGCGGCGTGTGCTGATACGGCAAGTAAGAAGAGAACGGGCAGGACGAGACGGTGCAAATGGATGGTCACGGCAGAAAGACCTCGGAAGGAAAGTTCAGCGGCTCCATATTACGCCGGTCCCTGCGTCATCTGCCTGAACGGAATATCACCTACGGTGTGTCTGCACGCCTGCTATGCGCTCGCACGCTTGCCCGGAGCTGGCGAACACGGCTGGCTTTTACGTATAGTTGGCGTTGCGGAAGCTGGGTCTGCGCGTGATGCAGGCAATCAGAAGCGCCGGGGTAGGCCGACGATGCGATGGGCGAAGTTGATTATGGGGTTGATGATGATGGCTGGAGTGCAGAACGTGAAGGCGGCAGTGACGGTGACCAAAACGGACTTCGGTAAGTTGCCTGACGGGCGGGCGGCGGAAACCTATACCCTGAAGAACGCCGAACTCGCGGTGCGCATCACCAACTACGGCGCGCGTATTATCTCGCTGGAAACTCGCGACCGCGACGGCAAGATGGGCGACGTGGTGCTCGGTTACCCCTCCGTGGCAGGATACCTGGCAGAGGGGGACAAGAAGACCTACTTCGGCGCCATCGTCGGACGCTACGGCAACCGCATCCGCGGCGGCAAATTCTTGATTGACGGCAATACCTACCAGGTTCCGCAGAACGACAACGGCAACGCCCTGCATGGCGGTCCGCGCGGCTTTGACGAGCAACTCTGGACCGGCAAAGAGATTCCTGACGGCGTGGAGATGATGCTGGTATCGAAGGACGGCGATATGGGCTTTCCCGGCACGCTCACCCTGCACGTGCGCTACACGCTGGTGGGTAGCGCGGTGCACATCAATTACTCCGCGACGACCGATAAACCGACCGTCGCCAATCTCACAAATCACTCCTATTTCAACTTATCGGGCGATGGCTTGGGCACCATCCTCGGCGAGGAGTTGATGATCAACGCCGATGCATACACGCCCGTTGACGCCGGGCTAATCCCCGTCGGCGGCCCAAAACCTGTCGCTGGCACGCCGTTCGACTTCCGGAAGATGACGCCGATTGGCGCGCGCATCCATGACGCGAACGAGGAACTTACGATCGCCGGCGGCTACGACCACAACTGGGTGCTGAATGGCCCCAATGGCGCGATGAAGCTGGCCGCGAAGCTCTACGACCCGAAGTCCGGCCGCGTGCTCACCGTCTCCACCACCCAGCCCGGCGTGCAGTTCTACTCCGGCAACTTCCTCGACGGCAGCTACAAGGGTAAGGCGGACGCGGCTTACACCAAGAACACCGGGCTCTGCCTCGAGACGCAGCACTTCCCCGACTCGCCCAACCAGCCGGCCTTCCCCTCCACGCTGCTAAAACCCGGCGAGACCATGCGCTCGGAGACCATCTTCGCATTCTCCACGCAGAAGTAGAGCAGTCTCAGCTTTCTCTGTCGGTTTGATTTGCTGCATAGGCTTTTTCGCTCGCTGACTTGATGCCTTGGCAGACCAGGGATTGTACAAACAGGAACATGCTGAACGCCATCCCGGGGGCACCAACAAACAACGAGAGTAGAAAACAACCCACCGTTGCGCTCCACATTGCCACGCATCCGATCCCGGCCCATCGAAACATCGCCAGGTAGATCGGAAGCGACGTCAGCGCGAGGAGGATACAAGCAACTATCGCGCCACTCTTAAAATCGTGCACCGGATCGGCGCCGAACCCTGCGGTCATAATGGCGAGGAATACATTAAATCCACATACAGCACCGCCCAGCACGAGTAGGCCAACCGTTGCGGGAGTGTAGCGCGTGTAGATCACTTAGGACTCAACCAGCTTGCGCTTCAGGTCTTCCGCGATCAGCCGTCCATGGAAGCGCCCGTTTTCGATGAAAATCTCGTTCGTCCGCTCGCCCGCCACGATAACCCCACCTAGATAAATCCCCGGCACATTCGATTCCAGCGTCGCCGGATCGCACACCGGGCAGCGGTCATTCGTTTCATCCAGACGCACACCTAGCCCCTCAATAAACGCAAAATCCGGATGGTAACCCGTCAGCGCGAAGACGAAATGGTTCTTGATCGTGCGCTCACCCTCAGGCGTCGCCAGCGTCACATGGTCCTCGGTAATCTGCGTCACGGTCGATGAAAAGTGTGCGGCAATCTCGCCGTTCTTGATGCGGTTGGTAATGTCCGGCAGGATCCAGTACTTCACGTGGCGATGCATCTCCACGCTGCGGTGCACCAGGGTCACCTTCGCGCCATGCCGCCACAGGTCGAGCGCAGCGATGGCCGCCGAGTTCCTGCCACCGATCACCACTACCTCCAGCGCGAAGTAAGGATGCGGCTCGTGGTAGTAGTGCATCACCTTGGGCAGGTCTTCGCCTGGAATGTCGAGATAGTTGGGCAGGTCGTAGTAGCCTGTCGCGACGACGAGCTTGCGCGCATGGTGCGTCACGCTGCGGCCGAAGCGGTCTAAAACATGAACCGCAAAAGCACCATCGCCACCCGCCACGCGCTCCACCGTCTCATACTGGCGCACGTCCAGCGCGTAGTGCTCGGCCACTTTGCGGTAGTATTCAAGCGCCTCGCTGCGCGTGGGCTTCTGGTTGGGACTGGAAAATGGCATGTCGCCGATCTCCAGCAGCTCCGGGGTGGTGAAGAAGGTCATGTTCGCCGGGTAGTGGAAGAGCGAGTTGCACAGGCAGCCCTTGTCTACCAGCACCGCATCGAAGCCCGCGCGCTGCGCCTCGATGGCGCATGCCATCCCTGTCGGCCCCGCGCCGATGACCAGCAGATCATGTATCTCGTCGCCGCCCGCGCTCGCCGCAGCTTCCTTCTCCATGGATCGATTCTATCGGAGCGTGACGTGCGAATGCCCGCGCGAAGCGGGCATTCAAAAAATGGTCCAGCGATCTGCTTTGAGCTATAGTTCCACCAGCTTATGGGCGATGGCGAAGAGCGCGAGCTCCAGCCGTGTTGAGACGCCGGTCTTGTCAAAGACGTTCGACAGATGGCGCTTCACTGTTTCCTCGCTGATCGTGAACTGCGTCGCGATGTCGCGGTTGCTGCAGCCTTCGACGATGCAGGTGACCACTTCGAGCTCGCGCGGCGTAAGGCCGTAGGTCTTGCGCCCGGGCACAGCCGCGGCCTGCGCCATCAGCTCCTGCAGGGCCTTCAGCAGATTCACCACGCGCTCGCCGCCGATCCAGTAGTCGCCCTGCAGCACCGCGCGCAGCGCGCTGCCCAGGTCGCCGGCCACTGAGTCCTTCAGCACGATGCCGCGCGCGCCGATCTGCAATGCCTCAATAATCTGCTGCGTGGAGATGGTGCTGGTCAGCAGCACGATCTTGACCCGCGGCGATTTGGTCATGATGGCGCGCATGGCCTCCAGGCCAGGCAGCCGCGGCATGGCCACGTCGAGCAGCAGGATGTCGGGCTCGAGTTCGAGGGTCTGGGTGATGGCGTCGTCGCCGTCTTCCGCCTCGCCGACTACGTCGAAGCCGGGCTCGTTGACCAGCATGTTCTTCACGCCGAAGCGCACTACCGGATGGTCATCGGCGACGACGATGCGGATGTTGGCCACGCCCATGGCTGTGGCGGCGGACTTCTTTGCGGTTGGCTGACTCATTGCGGCTCCTGCGGGATTGCCGAAACTTCGCGCAACTCGACCGCAGAACTCATCGGCTCAGGCGCGTGAACCCAGCATACGCTCAAGGCGGTCGCACGCGGCGGACAGCTCATCTAGAGAGTTAACGCCCGGCGCGAGGCCGCTCGTCTCCAGACCCGCGGCGATACGGTGCATCTCGGTCGCCCCCAGCATTCCGCAACTTCCTTTGATGGCGTGCGCCTCGCGAATGAACTGTCCAGAGTCCTGCGCGGCCGCCGAGGACCCCATCGAAGCGATGCGCGCCCGGGCGTCGTTCACGCACATCGAATACATCTCTTTCAGCTGTGGCGCGGGCATGGAGCTAACGAGCTTCCTGTAGATCTCCTCGTCCAGCACCGGCACGTCCGCAGCGCCGGCAGGCGCCGCATCTGGGGGCTTTGCCTCCTGCTCATTCATATCCGGATTGGATGCGGTCTCCCGCGCAGCTGGCCCGCGGCTGGATTCAGTCTCTTGTGCTGCGTGGAGCGAGATAAAGCTGCCCATACGCCTCTGCCCCGGCAGTTGCTCAGTGACTCCCTTTGCCTTTTTCTTCGCTGCGCCATCCTTCGCAGTCCGGCCGCGGGCGTGCGCCGTCAGAGCATCCGCAACCTGCTGCATCGTAAAAGGCTTCAGCAGGAAGCCGTCGAAGCGCGCGATAGTGGCCTCCGGCGGCCGGCTTCCGCTCATCGCCAGCAGCGGCGTAGTCCGTCCGCAGGCGCGGCGCAAACGGCCGGCAAGCCGCGTCGCGGTAAGGCCGGGCATCTGCACGTCGGCAAGCACCAGGTCGGGGCACGCGCTACCGCGATCAAGCAGCACCAGCGCGGCCTCGCCTGACTCCGCCGACTCGACCGCATAGCCCTCTGCCTCCAGCAGCACGCCCAACAGCTCGCGGCTCATCGCGTCATCGTCAACTATCAGCACGCGCGCTGGAGTGGCCGGAGGGGACATCGTTGCCGAGAAGAGTATCAGGCGCGCGCCTGCGGACGGTCGACAAATCGGCGGAGAGAAAATAGGAGGCGGAGATTTTTCCCCGTCCGCAGGCGGTGCAGATGCAATACAGTGGTGCCCATGGCGGATGAGCACCATCCCGAAGCCGGGGCAGGAGATAGCCGGCCGCAAACAGCTTCGCTGGAAGAGCGCGTAGCGCGGTTGGAATCTGCGCTGAGTGCGCTCGAGCGGCAGATTCTCGAACGGCAGATTGCAGCGCGCGGGGCTGTGCCCGCTGGTGCGCGGCCACCTGTGCCGGCTGGATTTGGAGCGCGGCCGCCTTCTCCGGCTGCCTGTACGGGCGCGAGTCTCCCTGCCGCTCAGCACCCCAGCTCCCAGCGCAGCGCATCTTTGTTTGCCGCGGCCGCGGCAAAGACGGAGGCATCCGCTTCGCTCGAGAGCCGCCTGGGCTCGCAGATCTTCAATCGCATCGCCATCGTGCTGCTGCTCATCGGCACTGCCTACGGGCTCAAGCTCGCGGTCGACCGGGGCTGGCTCGGGCCGGTGGCCCGCATCGTGGTCGGCCTGGTCGCCGGCGCGGGGATCGTGCTCTGGTCGGAGCGCTTCCGCGCCAAGGGCTTCGCAGCATTCTCGTACTCGTTGAAGGCGCTGGGTTCGGGCGTGCTGTATCTCACGCTGTGGGCGGCCTTCCACCTCTTCCATCTCCTCCCCGCGTCCGCCGCGCTGGGGCTGATGATCCTGGTGACGGCGTGGAACGCATTCATGGCGTGGGCTCAGGACTCCGAGTTGCTGGCCGCCTACGCGCTGGCCGGAGGCTTCGCCACTCCGATGCTGCTCTCGACCGGCGGCGACCATGAAACTTCCCTCTTCACCTACATCCTCGCGATCGACGTTGCGACGGTGGCGCTGGTGCGGCTCCGCGGATGGCCGCGCCTTCTACTGGGCGCATTCCCGCTGACCGTGGCGTACTTCTGCGGCTGGTATGCGGAGTTCTACCGCCCGGAGGCGCTAACCACCACTGCCGTGTTCATTGCGCTCTTCGCCGCGGCGTTTGCCGCAGCGCCGCTATGGCGTCGCGACGGCAGTAGCGCTCTGGCAGGTGCGCGCGCACTGAAGCGCAGTACGATCCTCGAAGACATATTGCTGCCGCTGGCCAATGCAACCTTCGCCGCGCTTGCGTTCTACTCCATGCTGCAGGATGCAGGCCACCATGATCTGCTGCCGTGGCTGATGGTCGCACTGGCCGCGGTCTTTCTCGGCCTGATGCGCGTACCCCAGACACCTACCGCTTCGGCGATCCATCTCTCGCTCGCCATCGTCTTCCTCACCATCGCAATCCCGCTCAAGGCCAGCGGCCACTGGATCACCGTGAGCTGGCTGGGGGAGGGCCTGGCGCTACTCTGGGTCGCAACCCGGCTGGGCGAAGAATATGCGATGCGCACCCTGCGCTGGCTGTCGATGGGCTCGCTGCTCCTGGGGCTCTGCGGCGTGGCCTTCCATATCGTAGGCGAGTCGTTCGGCGCTGTGCCTCCGTTTCTGAACAAGGGCACGGGAGCCGCGCTGACCGGCATCACTGTCTTCGCCTGCGCGGCGTGGCTTGCGCTGCGCGCCGCAAAGATCTGCGGCGGAGCATGGCCACGGATCGCGCGCGAGACCTTTGGCCTGATCCCCGCAATCGCAGTAATGTTGAGCTTCCGTGAAATCTTCTCGTGGGACGAATGGCAGCCCCACACCGCGTTCCAGAACGCCGACTTCGCGACCGCTCTCATGGCACTTGCAGTACTGGCGGGCGTCGTCGCTGTCTCGCTGAGGATCGCGCGCGCACGGCCGGGCGAAGCATTCTGGTCATCGTCGGCTGCGGGTGCGACCATCGGGTTCAACCTGATCGCCGTACTCACCGGCGTGCGCGAGGTCGGCGCAATCTGGGCGGGCGCCTCGGCCGGCGCGGACGCCGCGCTGCAGCAGGCGCTCGCCATCTCGGCCTTCCTCATGCTCTATGGCGCACTGCTGCTGGCCGCGGGTTTCCTCCGTCGCAGCGCCTTCCTGCGCTGGCAGGCGCTGGCGCTGCTTGTTTTCACGATCCTCAAAACCTTCCTCTATGACATGCGCAGTTTGAGCCAGGGCTATCGCGTGGTCAGCTTCCTCGGCCTGGGCGCGCTGCTGATGGCGATCAGCTTCGCCTACCAAAAGGACTGGCTGAATCTGCGCGAAGTGGAACCGGTGCATAATCCGCAACCTACAAGCTCCGGTCCGGCAAGCGCAAGCAATGGTCGAGATGAGAGCGTCGACGCCGGAGCCGCGCAATGAGAGCGACGGCGCTGATGACAATCCTGCTGTTGCAGGCGGCAGCGGCCTCGCCGGCCGATGCTCCGCCGGTCGCACAGCCGCAATATATGCACTTCATGCGCACGCTCAGTGTGCCTGCGGGCACGGGCCAGGCATGTGCGGTGCTGGACGCGGCCATCTTTCCTCACGCCGCACCTTCGCTCCTTGACCTGCGCCTCTTTCCGTCGCAGACTGCGTCCCATACCACTCCGCATGAACTTCCCTACGCGATCACCCTCTCCGAATCCATCAGCGAGGAGACCGCAAATGCCCGCCTCCTCAATCTCGGCGCAGGCGCGGCCGGCACCATCGTCTTCGATCTGGAGATGCCGACGCGGCCCTACACGGACGTCACGCTCGATCTCGATCCCAGCCTGCATGACTTCCTCGCAACCGCAACCGTGTCGGGGAGCGCCGCTCTCGGCACGCAGGCAAAAGGGACCGCACTCGGTTCATTCACCCTCTTCGACCTCACCACGCAGCATCTCTCTCGCTCCACCGCGCTGCCTCTCGCGGAGTCCACCTTCCGCTATCTGCATGTCGCGCTCAGCCTCTCGCCCGCGCCGGGCGCAGACAGCTCCGCCGCGCGTTTCCCTCCGTCCATCGTGGAAGGAGCCGAAGTGACGCCCAGTCGCGAGGCGGAGGCCATCTATACCACCGTGACCGAGACTGCTGCGGTCGCAACTTCAGGACGCGAGAGTATCGCAACGCTGCAGATCCCTCCTCGCGTGCCCGTGGAGCGCGTCGAGTTCATGCTTGCGCCCGGCTTCAAGGGCAACTTCAGCCGCGACGTGCGCGTGACGGCCACCACGGAGCCGCCCGCGAAGGGTGCAGCCAGGGAAGATAGCTCCTCGCAGCCCGACATGACGGACGACATGCGCGCGCCGCTGCCCGAGGTCGTCACCGGCAGCATCCTGCGCGTGCATACCACGGAGGCAGGCCGAGAGATCCACACCGAGCAGCTCACACTGCCGGCCATTCTCGGCGCAAACCTGCAGCGTGCGGCGAAGGTTGAGGTGGCAATTGAGAACGGCGACGACCAGCCGCTTCCCATCGCCGCCGTGCGTCTGCAGATGCGCCAGAGAAGGCTATGCTTCGACGCAGTCGCCGCCAGCGCCGGTCCACTAAGCCTCTATTACGGCGATCCCGCCCTCGCTGCGCCGGTCTATGACTACGAGCGGCTCTTCACCGCGGCGGAGAAGCCACTCGACGTAACCCTGGGCCCGCAGCTGCCCAACCCACTGTTCACGCCGCGCCCTACTGCACCGCTGCCCTTCACAGAGCGCCATCCGCAGGTGCTGTGGATCGCGCTCGTCGCGGCGATCGCCGCGCTGGGTCTCGTCGCACTGCGCTCGTCAAAGACCGTCGGCCGCTAGCGCATCGCCGCGTCGACTTCCTTGTAGTAGTCGGGCGATTTCAGAATCTCTCTCGGCTTCGATCCGTCCGCCGGCCCCACCAGGCCGTCGCGCTCCATCATGTCGATCAGGTGCGCGGCACGCCCATAGCCAATTCGTAACCGTCTCTGCAACAAACTCGTGCTCGCCTTGCCAAACTCGAAGACGAGTCGCACCGCATCGTCGAAGAGATCGTCGTTCGCCTCCTCGGAATCGCTCCCGGAGATTTCCTTGCCGGCCTCGTCCTTCGGCCCTTCCAGGAAGCCGTGCACGTACTCGGCTTCGCCCTGCGCCTTCCAGAACTCCGTCACTGCGGAGATTTCCTTTTCGGTTACAAATGGTGCGTGCAACCGCTGCACGCGGCTGGTGCCGGGCGCGAGGTAGAGCATATCGCCCTTCCCCAGCAGGCTCTCCGCGCCATTGCTATCGATGATGGTCCGCGAATCCACCTTGGTCGCCAGGCGGAAGCTCATGCGCGTGGGCACGTTGGCTTTGATCAGCCCGGTGATCACATCTACTGAAGGCCGTTGCGTCGCCAGCACCAGGTGAATGCCGACGGCGCGCGCCATCTGCGCCAGCCGCGTGATCGACTCCTCCACATTGGCGCGGTCCAGCATCATCAGGTCGGCCAGCTCGTCGATGATGATGATGATGTAAGGCAGCGGCTCCTGGTCCACATCGTCGAAGAGGTACTCGCTGCCGTGGTCGAATAGCTTGTTGAACTGGTCGATGTTCCGTACGTGGTTCGCGGCCAGCAGCTTCAGCCGGCGCTCCATCTCACGCACCGCGTTGCGCAGCGCATTGGCCGCGAGCTTCGCCTCGGTGATGATTGGCGTGAACAGGTGCGGGATGCCCTCATACATGCCCAGTTCCACGCGCTTGGGGTCGACCAGGATCATGCGCACCTGCTCCGGCGTGGACTTGAAGAGCACGCTCATGATCATCGCGTTGATCGCGACCGATTTGCCGGATCCGGTCGAACCGGCGATCAGCACATGCGGCATCGCAGCCAGGTCCGCCGTCACGATGCGGCCGTTAATATCCTTGCCCAGCGCGATCGCCAGCTTCGACTTCGACTGCGCGAACGATTCGCACTCCACCACGTCGCGCAGCCAGATGGTCTCGCGCTCATGGTTCGGCACCTGGATGCCCACAGTTGATTTGCCCGCCATGCGTTCGATCAGGATCGACTCGGCGGCCATCGCCAGGCACAGGTCGTCGGCCAGCCCCGTCACCCGCGCTACCTTCACCCCTGCGTCGGGCCGGAACTCGAACGTCGTCACCACCGGCCCTGGATTGATCTGCGTCACCTGGCCGTCCACGCCGAACTCGGCGCACTTGGTCACCAGCGTGCGCGCCTCATCGCGCAGCGCCTGCTCGCGCACAATATGCGCCTCCTCGGAGCGGAAGAGCAGTGAGGACGATGGCAATTTGTAACCGCGAATGGACTTTGGTGTAATGGTGACGGGCTTGATGTCCGCATCCGCGCGCTTGCCGAATGAGATGGCCTGCGGCTGCGCTGCGTGCGCGGCAGCTGGTACGGCAATTACGCGCCGAGTAGCCTCGCTAACCGGGGCCTGCGTTGCACGCGCCGGGGGCATCTCTGGAAGTTCAAATAGCCGCGCATCGTCGGAGCCACGCACGGGCGCGGAGGCGGCGGCCAGCGCTTCGGCATAGGGTGCTGCGGCCGCAGTAGCAGCGGCCAGCGGTGTCACCGGGGGAGCATCCACGTGGGTGCGTGGCATGGACTGCCACACCGAGGGCTGCGCCTCAGCCGGCTGCTCTGGAATCTCAGCCGTCGCAGCGGCACGGCGTTTGCGCCGTCCCCACCAGCCAAAGAGGCTGCCCAACAGTGTCGTGGGCGGTTCCTGCGCTTTGCGCTCGCGCTCCATCTCCGCCGCTGCGGCCTCCAGATTTTGTTCGCGCTTGCTCACAAAGACGCCGCTTCGCGCCTCCAGCGGCTCGCCCTGCTCGCTTAGGCCACGCTTTTCGGCCTTCGCCAACGCACGCTGCGCGCGCCGCTCCTGCATCCGCTCGGCGATACGCCGCACAAAGGAGAAGTGTGCTTCCACCCACTCGCGTGCGGTGTGGAAGGTGAAGGTAGTCGCCAGATAGAGCGAGAGGGCCACCATCAGCGTCAGCACAATCGCCGCGCCCGGCAGATTCAGATAGTGCAGCATCGCATCGGCCAGCAGCCGGCCGCTGACACCCTCAATGGGCAGCGTGTGCCGCCAGTAGAGCCCGCGTGGCAGCAGTCCCAGCGCTGCCGGCGCAAAGATGATCCACAGCCCCAGGCCAAGGAAGCGCGCGGTCGCCGAGCCTGCCTGGCGCTGGCGCATCCAGCAGATACCGACGCGCCCCAGCACCACCGGCAGAAAGAACGCCGCGATGCCGATGGTCTGCAGCAGCAAATCGGCCAGCCATGCACCGGCCAGCCCGGTCCAGTTGTGCGCGG
>Ga0182024_10000435_pt1 | contig 107233 bp, 89 predicted proteins | sample P32metaG_FD_120480 | JGI IMG/M metagenome (GOLD analysis project Ga0182024, IMG submission 120480) | Permafrost microbial communities from Stordalen Mire, Sweden - P3-2 metaG (Illumina Assembly) | ecosystem: Environmental > Terrestrial > Soil > Wetlands > Permafrost | place: Sweden: Stordalen... | reverse complement strand
TTGACGGCGGGGGCGACCGTCCGCGTAACTGTGTTGACGGCGGGGGCGACCGTCCGCGTAACTGTGTTGACGGCGGGGGCGACAGACGAGGAGGCATCCGAGGATGCCCCCGCTGACACAGCGGGAGTCGAACGCGGGGTGGATGACCCTTCGGAGGAGACGGGCGGGCTCACTGTTGTGGCAGCCGCTTCGCTAACAGGCGTGGTGGCGGTGCTGACCGTCGTGGTCGCGTTGGCGACGGTCTGTACCGCACTGCCGAGAACGCCGTCTGCCGGCTTCGCGGCGATCACCGGTGTCGCCCAAGCCGCTGTGCCGACGAGCCCCATTAGGACCACGGCTATCGCGCCAACGAGGACGCCAACGACCGCCCAATGACGGACGGTCCTCCAGGAATGTTCAGCTCTGCCGCGCATTGCTGCCCTCTGCTTACGGTTGACCCGCTTTGCAGCGATCTAACACCTTTTGATAAAGAAATTCTCGCAAATTGCGGGATTATCGGCGCGATTTGGAGCGGGACGCCCTCGCTCAACGCCTGGTTTCGCTTCAAGCAGCAGCGAGCGCCTCCTCCGCAGGGCTCTACCACGTCGAAACGTTGCGCGGCCAGCTGAGACGATCCCCCGCGGACCGCCGGAACGGGCGTAGAATTCGCGCGGGGGGTCGACCCTCTGAACCACACTCGGAGGCTTGGGTAATGAACATGCGGAACACGCTTGGCAGACACCTGTGCAGAGGCGGCGCGCTCACCGCCTCTGCCGTGCTGGCGACCGCCAGCGTTGCGCTTGCGGCCAACGCGGTCAAGGGCGCGTCGTACTCCGGCCATTACAAGGGAGGCGTCACAGAGGCGATCTCGTTCACCGTCTCGGCGAGCGGCAAGCAGGTAACGGACCTGTCCGTGACCACGCCCTTCAAATGCAGCGGAGGCTGCGGCGGAGCCGTGAGCCCGATCGGAGGCTCCGCGCGAATCTCCAAGAAGGGCAAGTTCAAGGCCACGCTGAAGCTGGTCGAGCCCGGGTCAACCAAAAGCTTCGGCACCGACACGGTTACCGGCACGTTTCTTAAGCACGGCAAGGCGATGGGCACTGTCAGCTCACACTTCAACGCCGACAATGCCGGCAAGACCGTGAGCTGGACCGCGACCAGCTGACCATCGGTCAGATCAGGGAGTCGGGCGCCTCACGGTCGGCGCATCAGCAGTGACGATCCAGGTCGACGCCGGAGCCACGACGCCGTCCGGTCCCTGCCAATCGGCGAAGCCCTTGCGTAGCGCGTCGGCAACCGGCTCGTGCAGGTGCGTCGCCCGCTCACCGGCCAGCCGCAGGATCTCGCCGGCCGGCCCGAGGCTCATGACGAGCTGCACGGCCTCCTCGAGGTCGCGGCCGATCGTGATCGGCAGGTCGCAGCGGCGCAGCGCGATGTTCTCGAAGCCGGCGCTGAGCAGGATGCCGCTCGTGGTGTCGGCGTTCGCCATCGAGAATGGCCCCGGACCGCAGGTCGGCTCGTCGTATTCATCGGGCTTGGCGACGAACCGCTCGGTGATCGTCTGGGCGCGATATACCCAGTCGTTCTCGGCCTTCGCGCGCCACACCACCATCACGAGCGTGCCCCCGGGTATCAGCGCCCTGCGTACGTTGCGCATCGCGGCGACGGGATTGGCAAAGAACATGGTCCCCATCCGTGAGAACGCCATGTCGAAGCCCTCACCGACCACCGTGGCCTCGACGTCGGCGACCGCAAAGCTCGCGTTTGGGACCCCCGCGTTCTGCACATCCCGCCGGGCGGCCTCGATGAAGCGCGGGGAGGCATCAACGCCGAGCGCCTGGCCGCTCGGCCCGACCAATCGCGCTATCCGCTCCGTCGTGTCACCGAAGCCACAGCCGATATCCAACACCTGCTCACCCTGACGCGGCGGGACGTGGCGCAGCGCTTCCTCGCCGTGTGCGCCGAGCCCCGTCGTCAGCAGATGACGAAAGCGGACGAACCTGTCATACAACGGCCCGTCCCACGCACGTATCGCCTCCTCGTTGGCGGGTGCGACCCGCTCCACCGCGCTGCCCTGCCCGTCGCTCAGACCAGTGCGCCCGGGACGGCCTCCTTGAGCTCACCGCGGATCTGCTCGCGCAGCTCCGGCGTGTCCTCATGCTTGTGTGCGTTGACCGCGTGGAGCGCGGCCGCCTCGAGCAGATGCTCCTCAGAGCCTGACATCGCCAGATCACAGTTGTTCTCGCTGGGCATGTCACGGCAGTCGATGTATTTGCGAGACATTTTGCGTTTCCTTTCTGATGTTGTGCGGTCGCACCCTAAACCCGCGACCGATGGCTCGTTAGGGTTTGCGCCTACCAGACCCGTCTCTGCAGTGGTAGGACAGTATTGCGGCTGAGACGCCGTGGCGGTAGCGTGGGCACGACATGACCGATCCGCGTCATCTGGCAGCCCGACTGGGACATTCCGCTGTCCGTCCAAAAGCGAGCTGTTCAGGAGGCCGGGCATGAGTGGCGAATCGGTGCTTGTTACGGGCGGGTCGGGGTTCATCGGCTCGCATTGCATCCTGCAGCTGCTGGGCGCGGGCTATCGGGTGCGGACCACCGTGCGCTCGCTGGAGCGCGAGGCCGGCGTGCGGGCGACGCTCCAGACGGGCGGCGCAGACGCGGGCGAGGCGCTTTCGTTCGCCGCCGCCGACCTCATGTCCGACGCGGGCTGGCCGGAGGCCGTCGCCGGTTGCGACTTCGTGCTCCATGTCGCCTCGCCCTTCCCCCAAAGCGCGCCGAAGCACGAGGACGAAGTCATCGTCCCGGCACGCGAAGGATCGTTGCGGGTGCTGCGCGCGGCGCGGGAGCAGGGCGTCAAGCGCGTGGTGCTGACGTCCTCATTCGCCGCGATCGGTTACGGGCAGAAACCCACGGACCGCCCCTTCTCCGAGGACGATTGGACCGACCCGGCCGGCGCGAATGTGGGCGCCTACGGCAAGTCGAAGACCTTGGCAGAGCGCGCAGCGTGGGATTTCATCGCGCGCGAGGGCGGCGCCCTGGAGCTCTCGGTGGTCAACCCGGTCGCCGTGCTCGGGCCGGTGCTCGGGCCGGATCTTTCGAGCTCCATCCAGCTCGTCCAGCGCCTGCTCGACCACGGGATGCCGGGCATCCCACGTCTGTCGTTCGGCCTCGTCGACGTGCGCGACGTGGCGGATCTTCACCTGCGCGCCATGACCGATCCCGCCGCCAAGGGCGAGCGGTTCCTGGCAATCGCCGGCGACTTCATGACGATCGAGGAAATCGCTCAGGTGCTGAGAGCACGCATGGGCGCCGCGGCCGCGCGTGTACCGACCAGGGTGCTGCCCAACTGGATGGTGCGACTCGCCTCGCTGTTCGATTCGTCGCTCAGAGGGGTGGTCCCCGAACTCGGTAAGACCAAGCGCGCCAGCAACGAGAAGGCCAGGCGCATGCTCGGCTGGGCGCCGCGATCGAACGAGGACAGCATCGTCGCCACGGCCGAGAGCCTCGTGCGCCTCGGGTTGCTCAAGAGCGCCGGCGTGCCGGCGGATTGATGAGGAGGCCTACTTCTTCTTGGCCGTGAACGGGCTGTTGGTGGCCGTGCAGAAGTAGCCGGTGCTCGTTTCGATTTGGAGGCTCAGGTGGCCTTCGACCTTGCTCCTGGCCCTGTTGAATCTGCCGGAGATCGAGAACGTATAGGTCCCGGGGGCAGCTTCGGTGGTGACGCCGGAGATGGCCGGGATCGTCGTGGATTCATGCTGTTTGCCCGAAAAGGCTCCGTTGCTCTTGATCCTCAGCGGCGCTTCGCCCGCGTTAGGCGTCACCGGCCAGAGCACCGTGCGGTCCCCGCCCGCGTTCACCTTGCCGCACAGCGTTTCGACGCTCAGCTTGTAGGAGACGACCTTGCTCGGGGATGCCTTGATCGTGACCGTGTCCTTCAAGGCGCCTTTGCCGGCGCCCTTGTAGGTCGCGATCGACGAGGCCAGTGCCGTCGCGGCGCCTGTGAGCGCCGCGAGCAGGGCGAGCGTCGCTGCCAGCACGCGAATGGAACCGGTCGCTGATCTGCCCCTGGTGAAGCGCGTGAGCATGATTCCCCCTGTTGAGCTGATTGGCGTGCCGCCGGCGGCACGCCAATCATAAAGCCAGCCGCTACGGACTCGCTATTCGGGAGCGTGACCCGTGAACTCGATCACCTGCTGGAAGGTCGAGCGGTTCGTCCAGTCCATGGTGAACGGTACGGTGAACGTCGGCGGGAGCGGGTCGAATGTGGGCGGGAAGGTGATGCGCACCGGCGCGGCCCGCCATTTGCTCGGTTCAGGCCCCTGCGTTTCCTTCAGCGTATTGGCAGCGGTCTGGATGGCCGCCCACAGTGACGTGCGACAGGCGCTGAGGCTCCCGTTGCCGCAGTAGCGGCGGCTGTAGGGTCCGGCGACGGGCAGATCGAGCTCGCTCCTCAGGTCCTTGGAGATGTATCCGTACCAACCTTCGTCGTAGGCCGAGCCGCTGGAGGACGGCGCGTTTTCGATCGGCGCCATCGCCGCGAACTCGCTCGTCAGTTCCGGGCCGAGCACGGGCCCGAGAACGGCTTCGCCGATTCCCTTGAAGGCGGCGTCGAGCACCGCCGCACCCGGGTTTTCGGGTCCGCTGACGCCGAAGCGGCTGGCGCCGTGCAGCGCCCAGTTGGTGACGAGGTCGGCCGCTTCCTTGGCCAACGGGCTGGGCGCGTGCCCGGTGTAGAGCACGAGCGCGATCCACGGCCAGTCCGCGAGCGCACGAAGGTCCTGCGTCGCCGCTCTGTTCATGATCGAAGCGACGTCGGCCTCGGTCATACCCGGCCTGAAGCCCGTGTACAGCTGGACCCGCTGGACCGGGCCGAAGGAGTAGTTGTCAGAGGAGGCCCCCCATTCCGGCGCAGGCTTGTTGTTCCAGTTCACGAACACGTCGCTGCGCGGATCCACCGCGTGGGGATGCTGTTCCAGCGAGAGGAATCCGCGCCAGTCATACGGTCCGGTGCCGAGAGTCGGCAGGCTCGGGTCGGTGCCCGGCGCGAGTATCGGCAGGCGCCCCGCCGAGAAGTAGGCGATGTGCTTGTTGTCGATGTAGGGGATGTTGAACGTCGTCTCGAGCTCGTTGGCTGCTTCGAAGAACTCCTGGGGGTTGTGCACGCGGTTGGAGTCGAAGTCTGAGAAGGCGAGCTCGCCTGCCGGCTCGCGCCCGCGTGTGGAGCGGTCCTTTGCGACCGCGTAGGGCTGGCCGTGCACCGTCACCGTGCCGCTGACCGGCCCGTGCACGGTTTCCAGGAACGTGACCTCGCGTTCGGGTTCTCCTACGGGGTTGGCCGGGTTGGCGCCCAGCGTGCCCGCGTCGAAGGTCGTCATCGGGATGCATTTGCCGTCGTGCACGTAGGAGGTGGATTCGCGCGTGGGCGGGGTGCCGTTGGCGTTGCACAGCTGCTCGAGGAACTGCTGCGTGTTCTCGTTGTCGGCGCTCGTCAGGCTCCAAGCGAATTCACGCCCGCGCCCGATGAACACGTAGGGCGAGATCGGCGCGATCGCGCCCTGCGCGTCGACCCCGCCGCCGTGCAGGTCGGCCTGCATCACGATCTCCGGGTAGAAGTAGCCGAGCTGCGGACCCATCACTGCCAGCGGATGACCGTCGGCGGAGAGCTGGGATCCGGCGAGCAGGAAGTTCGAGATCTTCCGTTTCGATGCAGCCGTCGCGACGGCCGCCTTGACGGCGGAGGAGCTCTGCGAACCGGGATCGATCACGACGGCTCCGGGGGTCGGCCCGGTTGGCACGCCGTCGTAGGGGAACGACTTGGTCGTCGTCACGGGCGCTTCGGGGTCGTTCACCTCCTTGAGGTCGCGGAACACCTTGAGCCCTTCGGTCGCTCCCAGCTTGGCCTCGAGGCCGGCCAGGAAGTTCGAGTTGTTGACTTCGTTGCCACCGCCGTTGCCGAAGATCGAGCCGATGAGCGAGAACCCTGCCATCGCGTCGACGAGGTTCACCGGCGGCAGGATCCGTTCCGGACCCAGCGAGGCCTCGTAGGCGTTTACCCCTTCCGCCCAGTCTTCGAGATCCTTGACGACCTGCGCTCCCTCGGGTCCTTTTTCGAGCAGCACCTTCTCCTGTTCGGCGACGAACGTGTAGTTCTGGGCGCTCGGCGTGAAGGAGCGTCCGGTGAGCAGCAGTTCGAACGGGTTGATGCCGGGGACGTCAGCCGCCGCGGCGAATGCCGGCCCCAGGCCCAGCGCCAGAATCAGGCCGCGGTCCTCGGCGGCGACGTAGCCCGAGCCGAACATGACCTGATCGCGCGTCTGCCCGAATACGTGCGGAATGTCGTTTTTGTCGCGCTTGATGACCAGGCCGGGCTCGGGTTCCTCGGTGCGCACGACCGGGCCCGTCACCCCGAACTTCTCTGAGAGGAAGTATTTTTCGAGATCCGCCGCGGTGACTTTGCCACCCAGCGGTGTGAGGTCGTTGTAGAGCACGCCCTGGTCGATTGAGTTTTCATCCGGCGGCAGGCCCCCGAAGTTGCCCGGCGCAAGGATCTGGTAGGCGGGCCCTGAATAGTCGAGCGGCGGCGTGACGGCCGGCGAGGCGACGGCGGACGGGGAGGGCGCCGGCGGGGAGGCCGCAGTGGCTGCAGCCGTCGACCCGCCGAGCGCGGAGAGCACGCCTGCAACGAGCAAACACGAACCGAGTCGCCGAGCCCCGCGGACACACTCCCGCCGAACCGGTCCTGTCCCGAGCACGCTCGTGCCGAACATAACGCCTCCTGAACCCTCCTGGCCATCCCTGACCAAAGGCAGTCGAACCCTCCAGTTTGACTGCTGTGGGGCGATCGTACTACTCGTGTCAAGCGGCAGCGGGATCGGTCGCTACGGCGACGAACGCCCGCTCAGAAGTCGCGGGCCCGTCACCAAGGGCCCGTGACCTCTGAGCGTCCGCCGTACAGCGGTGGGTCAGGGGTTGAGACGCTTCTTCAGCGCGCTTGCGGCCGAGAATTTCGCCGCCTTGCTCGCCGAGATGCTTATCGTCGCGCCCGTGGAGGGGTTCCGTCCCTGCCGGGCGGCGCGGTGGCTGACGCTGAACTTGCCAAAGCCGGCAAGCGCGACCTCACCCCCGGCGGCAAGCTCGTCGGAGACGACCTCAATCGTCGTCTCCAGCACCTGCCGAGCCTGGCTGGCGGACAGTCCATTACGCGTTGCGACCTTCTCGGCTAGCTCGTTCTTGGTCATACCACTCCCTTCTCGAGTGTCGTTACTTCCAGCAGGCTAACCGCTGGTGAGGACGACGAGGCCCGTAAACGCTGGACCTAGGCCCCAGAAAAGCCCTAATTTCCGGGGAACTTGACCGTCGCCTGTGCTCGCAGGCGCCCTTCTGGGCGCTTTTCGGCCGAAATCCTTGACCCGCGGGCCTCCAGCCGGCCGGCCGCACAGGCGGCCCACAGGACCGTCAGCCACGTCGCACAGGCCAGACCGACGTGCACCCAGACGAGCTCCGTGGGCAGATGTGTCTCGTACTGATCGAGCCCCACGACCCCCTGCAGCGCCAGCAGCACGCAGAGCACGGTGAGCGAGCGCTGCACGACCGGATCCGTCGAACGCCTGCGCGCGAGCCACCACACGGCGAGCGCCGTGAGGCTGAAGACGAACGCAATCTCGGCGTGGCGATGGATCACGAAGTCCATCGTCCCGCGTCCGTCGAAGTCCAGCCGGTTGATCTTCTGCCCGGGGGAGCCGCCGGCGTGGGGACCGGCGGCCGTGGCGGCGGTCCCGGCGAAGATCGTGAGCGCCCCCAGCGCGGTCAGCCCCCACAACGACCGCACCAGCAGCCGGTCAGAGACGCCGCCCCGCTGCTCGCCCGGCTCGTGCGCCGCCCGCCAGGCGAGCAGCACGGCCGCGAGCAGGATGAGCATCGAGAGCGCGAAGTGGCCCATCACCCAGCCATAGTCGAGCGCCCCCTTGACCGTGAACCCGCCGAGCACGGCCTGACCCACCACGCCGAGCGGAAGCAGTGCTCCGAGCCAGACCAGGTCGCGCCGGTACGGCCGGCGGCGCAGCGCCAGAAGCCAGGCCGCCCCCGCGGCGATCGACACCGGGAAGGTGATCAGGCGGTTGGAGAACTCGATCACGGCGTGGCTGTTCAGCGGCGGGTAGACGTTGCCGTTGCACTTCGGCCAGGTCGGGCAGCCGAGTCCCGAGCCGGTCAGCCGCACCGCGGCCCCGGTGAGGACGATCAGGGTGAGGGCGCCGAGCGCGATGTACGCGGTGATCTCATACTGACGGGGGGTGACGGTATAGCCATTGGTGCGCTCGCGCAGGCGTTCGAGACGGGGGCGCATCCGCTTAAGGATGCCACTCGAAAGGCAGCTCGCCGGCGACCTCGCTGAGCCGCGGCGCGTTGCGGTCGCGCTCGGAGACGACCAGCTCCTCGGCCGGCAGGGGCCACTCAATGCCCACCTCGGGGTCATCCCAGGCGATGCCGCGCTCGAGAGCCGCGTCGTAGTAGGCGGTCTGCTTGTACAGCACGTCGGCGATCTCGCTGAGCACGCAGAAACCGTGAGCGATGCCCACCGGCAGATACAGCTCGCGCATGCTCTCGTCGTCGAGCTCTACACCCACCCAGCTGGCGTAGGTCGGCGAGCCCCGGCGCAGATCCACCGCCACGTCCAGGATGCGCCCGCGGGCGCAGCGCACGAGCTTGGCGGCGCCGTCGCCGACGTGGAAGTGCATCCCGCGAACGACTCCTGCGCGCGAGCGCGAGTGGTTGTCCTGCACGAACGCGTCCTCCGCGGAGATCCCGGCCTCGGCATACCACTCGCTCCGGTAGGTCTCACACAGGAACCCCCGCTCGTCGAGATGGACGGCGGGCTCGATCACGACGGCGCCGGGAAGAACGGTGGGGAGCACGCGCATGGGCGCCAGAGGGTAACCGCCGCCGGGCTGAAGGTGCGCCGAGAACGTCTACATTGGCCCGATCGCATCCACCCCGCAACCGATGCCCCTCAGCGCAGAGCCGACCTGGGCGCCGGGACCGGCGCGTCCCGCGCTCGCCGACGGCGCCGTGCACGTGTGGCGTGTCGACTTGACGACCGTGACAGACAGCGTCGCGGAGTTGCCCTGCGGGGAGGAGCGGGCACGCGCGGAGCGGCTGCTGAACGAGCGCGACGGCCGGCTGTGGATGCGCTCACGGGGCGTGCTCAGAGCGCTGCTCGGCCGCTACCTGCAGGAGGACCCCAGGACGTTGCGGTTTTCAACCGGAGCACATGGCAAGCCACAGCTGAGGCAGCACGGGCTGTCCTTCAACCTGGCCCACTCCGACCGGCTGGCGCTGTACGCCATCACGCAGACAGGCGCCGTCGGAGTCGACGTGGAGGTGGAGCGCCGGCCGGTCAAGGAGGTGGCGGTGGCCGAGCGCACCTTCGGCCCTGCCGAGGCGCGCCGGCTGGCCACGCTCGATCCGGCAGACCGTGCGCGGGAGTTCCGGCGCCTGTGGGTGCGACACGAGGCTCGGCTGAAGTGCCGGGGGACGGGCATCGCAGGGGCGGCCTCCGGCGCGAGCGCTGGCGAGTTGTGGATCGCGGAGCTCGACGTGGGCGCCCTGGCCGCGGCCGCCGTTGCGGCCGATCCGCCGCCACGCGCGCTCTGCACGTGGGACTGGCAGATCTAGTCGCCCTCGGCCACGGGAACCGGTGCCTTCTCCTCGGTGGTCGGGGGCGGTGGCTGGTCCCCCGTGATGCGGATGGGTGCATCGTCGGCCTCCGTGCTGGCCTTGGCATGGAAGATACCGCCGCGAAGAACGAGGAAGTTGACGATGGGCAGCAATGCCACGGTCACGAGATACACCGCCTCGGTGGGAACGCCGAGGGCACTCGGCAGCAGCGACGTCGAGGCCGCGGTCAGGCCGTAGTTGGCGGCCGCGGCGGCGAGGAAGGAACGACCTGCTGATGCACGGGCAGCGCAAACTCCTCGTGATGGCTCCACACGAACAGCCGGTAGAGGGTGAACTGGACGACGAGCCCGGCGCTGAAGCCCATCGCCAGCGCGACCTGAAAGGGCACTCCGGCGACGTCCGCGAGCACGATTGTGGTGGTCACGTAGACCGCCACCCCGGTCCCCCCCCGCGAGCACGTAGCGCACGCCCTAGCCCAGCAGGCCCGGAGAGCGCAGGCTCCGCACCGCCGACAGCACGCGCTGAGGACGAGCGCTCGGTGCTGGCTGGGGCTGCGTCACGCGGTTAACCGTAGAGGACGCCTGCGGACCCTCCGGCAACTCCGCTTCCCGGCCAGGGCGCATCGGTTGCGTGCCGGCTAGAAGATCTTAACGGCGATCGTCCGGCTGACACTCTCGCCGGCCACCACCGCGGTGAGCGTCGTTGAGACGCCGTGGTGCTCGCGGATCAGGCTGACCATTTGCGAGCTCACGTGGATCGGCAGATGCGTGGTCGTGTCCGCGGCAAGGTCGAAGCCGCTGCGCCCGAATGTGTTGCGGCCGCCGTCTGTACTCAGTGTCGCGATGCCCTTGCAGGGCGTCACCCTGCAGAACAGCGCGACCGCGACGAAGCGTGCCTGATTGACCCCGTCCGTCTGGGGGCTGACCCTTATGGGCGCGAGCAGACCTCCCCTACCGCCGGGGCAACTGTGCACGGCATCCCGCCCGGTGCCGAGCGTCACACGGAGCATGAGTTCCTCGTTGCGGTTGGAGGCAAAGCCATCCATGGCGGTAGTGTCCATCGTGGAGAACGGGGCCCCGTTGCCGGTGCCGTTGTTCTTGATGAACGAGTCCATCGTCGATCCTCTCGCGGCGCCTATCACCTGGTAGGCGACGCCGCTTCGATAGACGTTTTCGACGTATCCGCCATCGTCGTTGAAGCCGACGTAGTCGCCCGCGACCACGCACAGGTTGTGGGGTTCGTAGGTCGAGATCGCGGAGCCGCTGGCGCCGTTACGTCCACAGATCGGGATGTAGAACGGGTTCGAGCTGGTGTTGGCCTTGACGCCTCCACCCGGCAGCGGCGTGAGGTCCTGGAAGTGGATCTGGGTCAGCGGCGTGGGCCCGCCGGGTGCAGCTTGGGCACAGCCCTCGAGACTCAGCTTGAGGACTTGTCCGTCGGCGGGCACACGGGGGTTCCCGCCCGCCACGGCGTGGTTCCAGAGCGCGGTGTCCGCGCCGAAGTGTGCCGTGTGGAAGACGCCGTTCGGAGCTTCGGGCGACGGCGGCACCGCCGTGTTCGTGCCCTGATAGTTGAGGTTCTTGGCCGTGTTGAGAGTCGCCGGGACGGACAGCGAGCTGCCGAAGTTCGTGATGTCCGCCTGGCTGGCCGCCGGCGCGAGTGTGGCCAGGAGCCCGGCGAGCAAGACCCCAAACAGCACCGGGCGAACGTGGGGCCGGATCCGGATCGGCACGTGGGTATCCATCGTGTCTGACCTCGACGGCCTTTGCTGGGGGCTTGAGCGTGGCCTTCCCGACTTCGACGCATGGCTGGCGCGTTTTCCCGTCGCGGCGGGCACCTCCTCTATCCGGGCTCGGGGCACCCGCACATGCTCCGATCGAGCCCCGTTGACGAGAGGCGCCCGCTCGGGATCAAGCGCATCCGAGTCGGCGTGAAAGATGACGAAGCGCATGAGCACAAAGCCCGCCCCCGTGACCACGGCCATCGTCGCCAGGTAGACGATCTCGGTGGAGACGCCAAGCGCACCCGGCAGAACCGCCGTGGACGCCACCGTGATTGCGTACTGCGTGCCTGCCATGGCGAGATAGCGACCCACCTGGCCGCGGAACGGAAGAGCGAACCCCTCATAGTGGACCAACACGAAAAGGCGCTGGAGGGTGCCAGGGCCAGCTGAAACGGCAGCCCCGCGACCTTGTAGAGAACGGTGGTAACGGTCAGGTAGAAGATCGTCACCAGGCCGCCGACCATGCCGAAGCGCACGAGCTGGCCAAGCAGCCCCGAGCGGGGCGAAAGCAGGTGCCTGATCATCGGTCGCACGCTCGGGGAGCTTCCCGCGTTAGGTGGACTCCATGGCCTTGGGGGCGACGAATGGCTCCATCTCGCTGATCGGGTGCCCGAAGGCGATCTTGGGATAGGCGTTGGCGGCCGTATCGATCGTCACCTCGAGCAGATACGGCGAGCCGGGATCACGCCACATCGAGTCGATCGCCTCGTTCAGCTCGTCCTCGGTGTCTGCACGTCCCGCGCCGATCCCGAAGGCGGCCGCCACGGCGACAAAGTCAGGCGCCGAGTATCCCCAGCATGTTGACTGGTAACGACCATCGAAATAGGACTCCTGAAACTGCCGCACCATGCCGTGCGAGCGGTTGTTGAGGATCACGATCTTCAAGGGCAGGTCGTTCCGCACGACCGTCTGCAGCTCCTGGAGGTTCAGCTGAAAACCCCCGTCGCCTGCCACGAGCACGACTGGGGCGCCAATCGCCAGGCAGGCACCCACCGCGAGCGGCAGGCCCGAGCCCATCGCCCCCATCCCCCCCGAGGTCAGGAAGCGCTGGTCAGGGCCAAGCTCAAGGGACTGGGCAGCCCACATCTGGTGCTGGCCGACATCCGCAACGTACGCGCCGGCGTGCACCGACGGCCCCGTCAGCCGGTGCATCAGACGGTTTGGGTTGATCCCCTGCAGGTCCGGGAGCTCGCCCGTGTCGGGCCATCGATCCTGAAGCTCGGATATCTCCGCACGCCACGCGCCGAGCTCGGTCACCTTTCGCCCGTCGATCACCTCAAGGACAGCATCGATGAACGGCTGAAGCTGGGAGACGACGGCGTGGCAGCCGAGAACGCGGTTGTTGAGCTCGCCTGGATCGCAGTCCACGTGATAGATGGGCCGTCCGTTTGCGAATGCATCGGTATCGGCGCCCGTTTGGCGGATGTCCAGGCGGCTGCCGAGCACCAGTAGGAAGTCGGCTCGAGCCAGCGCGATGTTCGCCCAGCGGTTGCCATAGGTGCCGATCAGGCCAACGCGGGCCTCGTGCTCGTAGGGCAGCACGTCCACCGCCATCAGCGAGTTCACGACGGGCACGCCGAGCCGATCCACCAGCTTGCGGAAGCTCGCGACGGCTGTGCCGGCTCGCAGGCCGCCTCCGGCGAGGATGAGGGGCCTTGAGGCGCTCTGTAGATCCTCGAGCATCCGGTCGAGGGCCGGCGCGTCGACCGCCTCCGAGGTCGGGGGCACGAAGGCTGGCGGCACAGGGGCGGTTACCTCGATCCGCTGGAGATCCATCGGGATATCCACCAGCACGGGCCCCGGGCGGCCGGCCCGAGCCAGCTTGAACGCATCGCCCACGTGGGCCGGCAGCTGCCCTGGAGTGCGGACCCGCCATGCGGCCTTGGCGATCGGCTCGGCCATCGCAACGATGTCGGTCTCCTGGAAGCCGAGCTGCCGTATTGGCCGCTCGCCCTTCTGCTCAGCGCGATTCACCTGCCCGGTGATGAACACGGCGGGCACCGAGTCGAAGTGACAGCTACCCAGGGCGGTGAGCAGGTTGATCGCCCCGGGGCCGCTAGTGCCCATCGCCACTCCAGGCACCCCGGTCATACGAGCATGTCCCTCGGCGCTGAAGCCCGCGGCCTGCTCGTGATGGCAGGAGATGATCCGCACGCGCCCGTCACGATGCAGGGCGTCGAGGATGTTGGCGATCATCCCCCCCACGACCTCATAGACGGTGTCCACGCCCTGCGCGACAAGGGTCTCGGCGATCCAATCCGAGGCCTGCATCAGCCCGCCGCTTGCCTCGTCTTCCCCCCGCGCCGAGTCGTTACAGCCGAGACCGCGGGCCGAGACCGGCCGCTTGCCCGCGCCGCGCGGCCATTGGACTTCTGCCCGGCATCGATCGCGTCGTGGAAGCTCTCGACCATGAACTGCACGGACTCATCTGTGAGCCCGGGGTAGACGCCGACCCAGAAGACCTGATTCATCACGAAGTCCGCTCTTGGGAGATCGCCCACCTGGCGGTGTGGAACATTCAGGTAGGCCGGCTGGCGCAGGAGGTTGCCGCCGAAGAGCAGGCGTGTGGCGATCTTCCGGTCGTTCATGAAGCGCAATATGTGATCGCGCGTGATCGGCGAGCTCTCGCGCAGCGCCAGCGGGAAGCCGAACCAGCTCGGATCACTGTGAGGCGTCGCCTCCGGCAGGATCAGGTGATCCTGGAGATCCTCGAGCCCCGCATACAGCAACTGGAAGTTACGTCGGCGCGCTCTTGTGAAGCCCTCGAGCTTCTCCAGCTGGGCGACTCCGACCGCGGCCTGCATGTCCGTGAGCTTGAGGTTGTAGCCGATATGCGAGTAGATGTACTTGTGGTCATAGCCGCGCGGGAGCTCGCCGAGCTGGTGATCGAAGCGTTTGCCGCAGGTGTTCTCTTTGCCCGGCGCGCACCAGCAATCCCGGCCCCAGTCGCGGAATGACTCCGCCAGCACCTTCAGGCGACCCTTGTTCGTCAACACGCAGCCCCCCTCGCCCATCGTGATGTGATGGGCCGGATAGAAGCTGACGGAGGCAAGGTCGCCGAATGTGCCGACCATTTTCCCCCGGTAGGTGGACCCGAGCGCATCGCAGCAATCCTCGATCAGCCACAGATCATGCTCGCGTGCAAACGCCGTTACGGCGTCCAGGTCGAACGGGTTACCGAGCGTGTGCGCGACCATGATTGCCCGGGTGCGATCGGACAGCGCCGCCTCGAGCATCTGAACGTCGATGTTGTATGTGGGAACGTCCACGTCGACGAACACCGGGACCATGCCGTTCTGAACGATCGGATTGACCGTGGTGGGGAAGCTCGAGGCCACCGTAATCACCTCGTCGCCTGCGCGCGCCCGCCGCTTGCCCAGCTTCGACGAGGTCAAACAGGAGAGTGCCACGAGGTTGGCGGAGGAGCCGGAGTTGACCAGGAGAGCGTGGCGCAGACCGAGCAGACGCGCAAAGCTTTGCTCGAACCGCTGGGCGTAGCGGCCGGTGGTCAGCCAGAAGTCAAGTGATGCATCGACTAGGTTGACGAGCTCACGCTCGTCGAAGACGCGGCCTGCGAAATGGACCTGCGTCTCGCCGGCTACGAACGGCTCCTCCCCAAACGCCTTCGCATGGTAGCGGCGCACCAAGTCAAGGATCTCTCCTCGGAGAACGCTCGCGTTGTCGGGCTGCGAGCTCATGGCATTCCAACGGTGAGCGCGCTCATCTCAGAGAAACGGCTGGCTCGAACAGAAGCTCCCAGGATCGGAGGAGCTTATCAGCCGCCTGGGCGCGCCTACCCCTTCTCGCGTTCCCTTCCGGCATCGGGCGGAGCTATCGCGGAAGCTCGAAAAGCGCCTCGAACTTGTCTCGCTGGACCACGTGCGGCCGCTCGAGCACGCGCCGCCAAGACGACGGATACGGATAGTCGGCCTGCTCGTTGGCGACACCCTCGAGTGCGTTGACCGAGATCATCCATTGCTTCGTGTAGGCCCAGCCGCTGACGTGGCGGTCGGCCTGTTGAAGGTGGGCGGCTAACTGATCGTGGGGTAGATGCTGAAGTGACGAGACGCTCAGCCATAGGTCAGCGTCAAGCGGGGGCAAACGTACCAGTTGGTCGGGAGTGAGAAACGCTATCTCCGAGCTCATCAGCTCGTCGACTACCGCCGCAGCGTCATCGAAACGCCGAAACTTGAAGACGCGGCGCCCCGGCAACCTCTCCATCAAGTAACGCTGAGCAATTGCCAACGCTGAGGGCCCGTCAACGAGTACGTAGCGAGCCTCGCGGTGCAGCGAGAGCATTGCCCACGCCATCCGTCCACAGCTGCCCCCCAGCTGGACCGCGCGAGCGGTGGCCAACCGATCGAGCGGCACCGTCTCGGCGATCGTCGACAAGTCCAGGGCCGAAGTCGCAAGCTCTCGTGAAATGTGACGTCCACGAAATTGGACGGTCAACCGATCGGCGGGTCGAGCCTCCTCGAGCTCGTCAAGGCTGGGCCCGAGCCGCCGACGCGCGATATCCCACATCATCGCGACGAACACGGCGTCGACTCGAGCGCCGACTGGTGCGGGTGCGTGCGCTCTGAGATGGTCGCATCCCGACCGATCCGGCGATTCCCGTCGAGCACTCTGCGTGCGGGCCAACAAGATGGCGGCTCCGGGACGCCGAAGCCATGCACGCGCTGCGGCTCGGAAGTACCGATGCCAAGGTCTGAGGACCGGGTCTACCGGCTCATCGCCCTGCTCCGGGGCAGCGCGCGCGGGCCCTGGAACTGACGCGACAAGCTCGCCCGGCTGGCGCCCAGGAACCGGGCGCACGTCGACGATCGCTCTCGCGCCGGAGGCGCTCTGGTCCAGGTCATACCAGCCGTCATACTGCTCGACCGGCGCCATGACGAGCCGGTAGCGCCCTGGGAGAGGTGGCGGGGTGAGTGATAGCTCGACGATGCGCGAGGTTCCCGGGCGCACCGGCGGCCACAACTTCGTCGGTGAGCCCGAATGCACGACTCGTCCGGTGTCGGTGTCCTCCCAGCGGCACGCCAGCATTGCGGCGAACGGACCCGCGGAGGACAGGGTAACTGAGCCCCGATTGACCACTCTCACGGTGACCCAGCTGGCATAGCCGGTGTACATTTCACTTGGAATCGGGCCGAACACCTCCACGCTGCGGTCCTGTGCTCCAACACGACTCGACGCGCGTCGGCGTGGGCCTCCCGAGGCGTAGCGGAGGGGCCCCACCGGGAGTAGTAGTGCGGGCAAGCACTGCCGCCAGTAGTAGCGTGACCACCAGAAGCGGCGAGTTAGATCGAGCAGCGCGACATGCTCGCGGGTGGGTTTGGCGCTTATGCGAAGCTGAAGCAAGGCGTCACGTGCCGCCATGTGCCGAAGTGCTTTGAACATGAGAGCCCGCCGAACGTACGATCTTCTCCCATATAGACTGCTCCACAGACGATCGAGCTCCGCCATCAACCTGCGCACGATGCGCGTGTCGAGACCAAGCTGTCCCGGCTCCCTCAGGAATATGTCACCCTCCCTGGAAATGAGAAGTAGCTCGGGACACCACACCCAGTCCGGGCACTCTGCGGCCATCCGCCCCATCACGTACGCATGTGGCACCAGCGGGAAGTCAAACATCCTCGAACGCTCGGAGTTGGCGACCTGCTGCCAGCGAGCTCGATGCACCACGTTGTTTGACAGGAACAGCGTGAGATAGCTTGCGAGTGCCACCTCGTCGAAGTCAGTCATTCGAGTGGTAGCACGCTCGGTGGGGTAAGCCTCCGATGCGACAGCGGTCCCGATCCGCTCGAGATCCGGTGTCACGCGAAGGTGCCCGACGTGAATCCCTGATGTTCCGTGGTGCTCCTCGATCAGCTCGAGCAGTCGAAGAATCGATCCAGGCGCGGGAGCATCATCGGAGCCCATCAGCCAGCAGTAGTCAGCTCGGGCGAGCTCCACGGCGCGCAAGAGGTTCTCGCCCCAGCCGTGGTCGCGGTCGCTACGCTGGTAGCGCAGACGCTCGCCAAAGCTTGAACGGTGGCGTTCCACGATCCCCGCCGTTCCGTCGCGCGAGGCGTTGTCGCTTATGCACACCTCGATCTCTTCTTGGCCAGGCTCAGCCGCCAGCCGTTCGAGCAGCTGGTCAAGCTTGGCGCCCCGCCCATGGTGTGTGGGAACACACACACTGAGACGGGGATAACTCTCAGCCGCAGGCAGCCGCGGCATAGCGTTCAGGCATCGGCCCGATCGCGTGCGGTCTCGCGATCCGGCGCCACGTCGGCATCAGCGTCACCCGCGACAACGACCATTTCAGCACGCTCCAGGTCCTCTGGCACACGCGTCGAGTCGCCTCGAGCACGGGGTGGATTGAGTACCCGATCGACGATATAGGCGGGTCGCGCCTTGACCTCCTCGTACATGTGCGCCATGTATGAACCGATGACGCTGAAGCAGATCAGCTGAATACCCCCCACGAAAAGTATCACCACGATCAAGGTCGTATAGCCCTTTGGAGCCGCACCGGGGTCGGTGATCTTCAACACGATCTCAACCAATGCCGTCAGCAGTGCGGCCCCCGTAGTGAAGAAAGCCAGCCAGCCGATCAGATCCAGTGGTGTGTAGGAAAAGGACACGATGGCCCGCCGTGCCCAGCCCATATTGGCCAGGAAGCTGTTGGATGAACTGCCGAATAGGCGCTCGGGCCGTTCGTAGGCAACGCCAATCTGACGGTAGCCCACAAACGCTCGCAGGCCGCGGACGAAGCGATGAGTCTCGGGCAACGCATTGATCGCATCGACCACGCGCCGGTCCAGCAGTGAAAAGTCGCCGGCGTCAATCGGGATGTGCACGTAGGCGAGTCGCTGAAATATGCGGTAGAAAAGCTTGCGGGCGGCGTTCGTTACAGCTGGACCCTCTCGCTTGATGCGCTCGCCGTAGACCACGGCGTACCCCTCGCGCCAGCGCGACACAAACTGCGGGATCAGCTCGGGTGGATCCTGCAGATCACCATCCAGCAGGATGACCGCATCGCCGGTGGCCAGCCGCAAGCCACTGGAGTATGCGCTCTGAGACCCGAAGGCCCGCGTGTGGTACACGACCGTCACGCGACGGTCGCGCTCGGCCAGGTCGGCGAGCACCTCCGGCGTTCGATCCGGGCTGCCGCTGTCGACGAAGACGATCTCGTAATCGACGCCGAGCTCCTTGAAGACGGCGGTGAGACGTTCGTACATCACTGGAACCGACTCGCCCTCGCGATAGCAGGGGATAACCGCGCTCAGGCGTGTCTCGGCATCGAGACTGGTGCGGTCCGACATCCGGGGCAACATATCGCTGCGGCGGATCGCCCGCCCATCCGCCGCGACCCCGCCCCCTATCAGCCGCCTGCCCTCGGCCAGTATCCTGCCGGCGTGAGCAGCTTTTGCGGGATCACGAGCGCTTCATCGGGGCGCGCGTACACGCGGCGCGACCCGGCCGGACCTCGAGCTCGCGGGTCATGATCGACCCCCAACCGATCGTGGCGCCCCCGCGCGGCCTGCGCCGGCCGTTGAGCCGACTCGGTCTCGGGGCGTGGGTGTTCGGTCGAACGGGCTGGGGAACCCAGAACGATCAGGATTCACGCGCGGCGATCCTGCGCGCTGTCGAGCTCGGCGTCAATTGGATCGATGCCGCTGCGGTCTACGGCAACGGTCACGCCGAGCGAATAGTCGGACAAGTCCTCGCCGAGCTGTCCTCTGCCGAGCGCCCGCTGGTCTGCACGAAGGCGGGCATCAAGGTGGACGCCGCGAGCGGTCGCACCAACCGGGACCTGACACCTCGATCGCTACGCGCAGAGTGCGAGGGCTCGATGACGCGGCTCGGAATCGAGTGCATCGATCTCTATCTCTTGCACTGGCCAGTAGACGATCCGGGCATCGTTGAACAGGCCTGGGACACATTCGGCCAGCTGCAAAGGGAGGGAAAGATCCACTTGGCGGGGGTCAGCAACTTCGACGTAGATCTGCTGAACAGATGTGCTGCCCAGCACCCCATCGACGCGGTCCAGATTCCTCTGTCACTACTGAGCCGGGACGCCTGTCGGTATGTGCTGCCGTGGACTGCGCAACGTGATGTGGACACGCTGACCTACAGTCCACTCGAGTCTGGCTTGTTGTCGGGGCGCTTTACACCGCGGGTCCTGCGATCGCTACCAGTTGACGACTGGCGCTCTCAGCGTGTGCAGTTTCAGCAGCCCCAGCTCGGCCGGACGTGGGACCTGCTCGCCCGCCTGAAGCCGATCGCCGCCGAGTTCGGGGCGTCGCTGGCCGAGATGGCCATAGCCTGGGCACTGGCCTGGCCTGGCGTGGACGGGGTGGTCGTGGGAGCACGTAGCGCAGGGCAGGTCGACGGCTGGGCTGGCGCTTCGGGCCTGAGCCTCGACGATTCGGTCCTGGACGAGATCGCGGCTGCTCTCCTCCAGACCGGGGCAGGAGACGGCCCAACGCATCCCCACGCGAATCCGTCACACGAGGCATGATCGGCCCGAGCGGTGCTCCCCGATCTACGCATCGCGTGTGCCCCAACAAGCTAGACTCGCAGCCCTGATGACGGCGGATGCCCAGAAGGTTCAGATGCGCGCGGATGGTACGCGCTCGCTGCGCGATCTGCCCGCGTTCTCACGATCGCCGTGGCAGATGTCCTACGGCGAGCGGACGGTGATCGAGGGTATGCTGGCGATGCTCAAGCCGCAGCTTTCGATAGAGATTGGAAGAGCCGAGGGCGGAAGCCTGCGACGGATCGCAGAGCACTCCGGCGAAGTTATCTCATTTGACATTGTCGATCCGTCGCCAGAGTTGTCAGAGCTATCCAACGTCACGACACTCACTGGAGACAGTCACGTGCTCTTGCGCGAGGCGCTGGACCGCATCGCAGACGACGGCCAGCTGGTCGACTTCGTGCTGGTCGACGGCGATCACTCGGCCGCCGGTGTGCGTAGTGACATGATCGATCTGCTCAATTCCCCGGCTGTCACCAACACCGTGATCCTCGCTCACGACACGCTCAACGAGGAGGTACGGCAAGGACTCGCGGAAGTCGACTACGACGCCAGTGAGAAGGTGGCGTGGGTGGATCTCGACTTCATCCCAGGCTACGTGGCGCGTCTACCGGAGCGGCTGGGCGAGTGCTGGGGCGGCATCGGCTTGGTCGTCGTGGACTCGTCAGGCGCCTTCAGGTCAGGGGGACCTCGGCGCGGCGAGGATCTGTTCGAGCAGGCGCAGCTCATCTGGCCGGCAGCACAGTGGATCCGACGCGAAGGCGCGGCCTCAGCCGAGCTCCTCGCGAGCATCACGCTCGTTGCAGACAGCTCGCTGACAGAGGCCCAGCATGAAGTTTCCGTACTCACGGAGGACCTTGAGCGCCACCGAGCATGGCTGCGGGGAATCGAACACTCGGTCAGCTGGCGGCTCACCTCTCCCTTGCGAACTCTGAAGCGTCGCCTGCGCACACACGGGTGAGTTGCCCGCCGCTTGGCGACTGTCCTGCGCATGCCGCTTGATCAGCGAGGAATGCGAAGCCCAGCCAAGAGCTCTGGTGCATGATCGACCAGCGCGGCGTACGCATCGACCGTCGAGATGTTGGTCTGCGAGATCATAGAGCTGTGCCCGACCCTGTATCTAGCAATTATCTCGGGGGTGAACACGCCATACCGGCCCACCTCGGCCATACGTAGCCAGAGGTCATAGTCCTCCCACCCATAGAGCCGCTGATCGTAGGAGTACCCGCCCATCGCCACGAAGGCTTCACGTCTGATGAGGGCGAACGCATCGATGTAGTTGCCGCCACGAAGGCGCTCCGGGTCCCAGCCGAAGTAGCTCAGCAGCCCTATCGGCCCATCGGCCGAGAACCGCTCCATGATCCCGTAGGCGAAGCTGGCCTCGGGATCAGCATCGAGCGCATCCATGAGTCGTGCCATGCCAATCCGTCGCACCTCGTTGTCCGCGTCGAGCATCAGGAGCCGATCCGTGCGAGCCTGTTCGGCGCCCGTGTTTCGCGCAGCGGCGAGCCCGCGGTTGAGGTCGTGACGTACCAACCGGCTCGCACATTCCGGATGGGACTCGATCCAGGCTTGGACCGCCTCTCCGCCGTCATCAGTGGAAGCGTCGTCGACGACTACAACCTCCCAGTCCGATCGCGAGGACCGCTCGAGCGATGCCAGCGCGGACAGGACCGCCTCCCGATGGTTGTACAGCGGGATGATTGCCGTGAGCGCTCGCGGCAATCCGGAGTTCCACCCGAGCGACTCTGCCACGACCCGTGTCTGCGGTGCACCTGGCGTGTCTGTCATGAGCGTGAACTCCACTCGATCGAGATGCCGTCGCAGAGCAGCGAGTGAAAGCTGCTGCTGCTTCAAGCCCCGCAGCACAAGTGCCTCGCCGTCGGAGATATCGGGGCGCTCGACAGGCTGATAGTCGAACGCCGGAGGTCGTTCACGAAACTGGCCGCGCGCCTGCTCCTGCCTGGCCGCCAACATGAGATCCTGTCCAATCGGCGCAGCATCGACCTCGCACCCGGCTTCAAGGAGATGACGGGCCCCGTTTGCGAGAGGTCGCTCCCGCACAAGGAGCTCGTAGGCGTCTGTACGCATCTGCTCGCGCAGTGGGACATTCTCCACAAGCAAGGCGCAGATCAGCCCGAGACTTCCAACCTCACCGGTAAGCACGTGACGACCAGATTGGAGCGGCGCGAGATCCGAGGAACGCTCGCTGACCACGGCGCATCCAGCACAGATCGCCTCGGCCACGCGCAGCCACTCGAAGTACGGCTCGTCCTCCCCATGCACGTTGAGCAATACCTTCGCGCGCGCAAGCAGGTCACGCTTGTGGTTGCCGGAGACAAAGGTCGGTCCGCTCGTGACGTTGGGCCGGGAGTTGTCTGACAACCCGAGGTGACAACGGAACCGTTCGAAGACGCGGGCGCAGGAAGCCAGGGCGAGCTCGCGCCGAGGTGTGAGCCGGCCGAGGAAGAGAATGTCTATATCGCGCTCAGACTGCGCCGCGTCAAGCCCGGGTCCATCCCCACCACTCGGCGGGTGTGAGCCCTCGAAGCGATCCCACAGTTTCGTGTGCCCCAACTCCAGCAGGGTGGCCTCTATTCCTTCCGAGCGGTACGCACGCACCGAACGCTCGTTGATGTCGAAGACCGCCCCCGCATCGCGCACGAGCGGTACGTTCGCCGAAAAGAAATGGCTGCCTGGTTGCTCGGCGGAGATAACGATGCTGCGCGCCAAAAGCGGCGCCGGCGGACGATATCTGGAAAGTGACACGTACTCGTGCGGGGGGAGGAACACATGCACCAGCCCCTCTCGGGCCAGGGGGATCTCCCCTATCGTCACGCGCACCACGGCTCCAAGCGCGCGCAACTCGTACGCGAGCGCGTCAGCGAGCTCGACAAAGAACTGGTTTTGTCCTCGAGCAAGTGTGAACGAAAACTCAGGCGGTCGCCGGTCTTTGTTGGACGCCGTCACTTCGTTATCCTGCGGGCTAGCGCGACCGCTCGGCGCAGGGGACGAGTCAGCTTCCAGCTCGTTGATTCGACCACGACCTCATAGCGAGCCTCCAACACATCGAGATGCGCCTGACGTGCCTGTAGATCGTGGTTGAGCTGCAACAACCCGTCATTGACCTCGACGAGTTCCCTTAGCTGCGCGTCGAGTGCTGGCATCCGCGCCAGCTCGGACTCGGTTTTCACCAACTGATGACGCAGCTCTTGGATCTCATCCCACCATTGGGCCTTCTCGGCCGCCTGCTGCGCGAACAGCTGCTCGTGAGCGGAAAGGAGATCAGCTTGCTGCTCGAGCATCTGAGTCTGCTCATGCCAAAGTGCGTCCCACTTGCGCAATTCGACTGGTGCCGCCAGCTCAAAGGTAGCATTGCCGGCTGGAGGCTTATCGTGTCCGGCCAGCGCGATCGTATAGAGCTCTGCGCCCGGCTCGTCGGCCGCGAGCTTGCGGATACTCATGGCCGACCCAATGTCCCGGTCATCGCTCATGCGGAACCGATCGTCGTCAAGCACGCCCGAAGTAATCCAGGTGCTCTGACGCTCGAGTCGTACAAACGTGAATCTACCCAAGAGCTCCTGCTCGAGCTCGCCCGGAGTGTACTCGTGCACGTGGTGTGGATTCCCGGGTGGGTAGACGTCCCGGTTCGGAGAGGACACCGCGAGCACGCCGTCCGGGCTCAGAACGCGCCGGAACTCATCCAGCGCACGTCCAGGCTCCTCAAGGTGCTCGATCACCTCGAAGCAGACGACGAGGTCGAAGCGGCCATCAGCGTACGGGAGCGTCGCGACATCGCCCTCCTCGAGGACCACGAGGTCCGGCATCTGCGGCCGGGCGGAGTCGAGGACGTCCGACGCGCGGTCAACTCCGATGACCTCTACTGCGCCCGCCTGAGCAAGCAAGGCGGAGCCGTATGCTGTGCCACAGCCCGCGTCGAGGACGCGACGGCCCGCCGCAATCTGCGATACCCAGCGATACCTCGCTAGATGCTCGGCTTCGATGATCTCGCCCTGCATGGTCGCCGGATCGAACCGCTCGGGCACATTGGAGGAAGCGGTCGAGGTCTTCAGCAGCTGCTCGCTCATGGAGTCCCAGGATATAGCCCGACCACCAGTCCTGAGGATCACGACGGCGCGAGTGCCTGTAGAGCACCGCTCACCGCCACCCGGTCCTGATAGGTTCGCCTGGTGGCAGTCCTGCCCTGGCGCCGATGACCGCTCCAGATGTCCACGACGACCGGGCGTCTCCGGCGAGGATCATCGCTCGAGTCCGTGAGCAGATGGCCAGATCTCGGGTCAGCCCGCACGTCGGAGCGGCGGCGCTGCTCGGACTCCTGCTGCTTGTCTACCTCTGGCCCGCCCTGATCGAGGGACGCGTGCTAACCGCCGACGCCTCGCTCTACAGCCTGGCGCCGTGGAAGGCGTTCACGCCCAGCAACGTCGGCCAGTTCGACAACACCATCCTCATCGACGTCCCGCGAGCGCATTACACATGGGACCTTTTCGATCGCCGGTCGATCCTCAACGGCGTGTTCCCGGCGTGGAATAACGCGATCCTTACGGGTTTTCCCTACTACGCGAACAGCCAATCAGGTCTCACCTCGGTCCTCAACCTTCCGCTCTGGTTCCTGCCGTTCAACTTCGCCCTCGGCCTGGTCGCCTGGATCAAGCTCCTTATCGCCGGCTTTGGGAGCTATCTCCTGGCTCGACGGCTGCAGTTGAGCTTCTGGCCGGGGATACTCGCTGGAGTCGCCTACTGCCTCTGCGCGTTCAACGTGGTCTGGCTCGAGCATCAAACCCTGGTGGCGAGCACTGTGTGGCTGCCATGGACGATCCTGCTCATCGAGTCGCTCTTGCATGGCGTACGCAGGCGGCACGTCGTGTTGCTGGCATTGGTGACAGCACTGGTACTCGACGGCGGGCATCCTGGAACCGAGGTCCAGGTGATGGGCGCTGCTGCGGTCTACGGCCTTGTGCGTGCATTCACGCTCACGGACGCGCCCACCCGGGAGCGCATCCGGCGGCTGCTTGTGATCGCCCTCAGCGTCGCCGTTGGCGCACTGCTGATGGCGTTCCTGCTGATCCCCGTGCTGAAGGCGTCGTCGGGCACCATCGGCCTCGCCTACCGCGAAGGCGGCGGATTTGTGATGCCCTGGTCCGCCCTGCGAACCGTCCTCTTCCCCGATTGGTGGGGTCGGCCCAGCGAGATGAACTACGGAGGACCGGTCAACTATGTCGAGCGGACCCTGTACGTCGGGACGATCACGCTCCTGTTCGCAGTTGTCGCGCTCACGATGCGTGACGAGTGGCGCCGCAAGCTGCCGTTTCTGGTCATCGCAGCCCTCGGCGTGATGGTTCCCTTCGCTGTCCCCGGCGTCCACGGCGTATTCGTTTCATTACCCCTTTTCTCTTCAGTGCAGGACGCTCGGATGATCTTCTGGCTGCAGTTCGGTGTGGCGATGCTATCCGCGTTCGGGCTACAGACGTTGATCGACTCCGGCGGACGAGTCCGCCGTCGCATCTGGCTAACACTGGGCGCTGGCCTGCTGGCCGCAGCTCTCGCTGTGCTACTCGTCGACCCGTCGCTCCACGAACTGCGCACCACGGTTAACCATTTTCGCACCGGCGCAGAATACCACGTCGCGGGAATTCTAGCCCTGACAACAATCGGCTGGTTGGCCATCTTCACCTGCAGTGTGATCGTTGTCCTCCTGATCGGTCGAAAAAGGTTTAGACCATCGTTGCTGGCGGGAACCCTGGTGGTGCTCGCGGCGCTTGACATGTTTCACTTTGCCCACGGCTTTCAGCCTATAGGTCCTGCCGCGGAGGTAATACCGCCAACGCCGCCGGTGGCAAGGTTCCTTGAGCGGCGCGCCACTCAGGGCCGCACCGTCGGAATAAACAGCGCGCTCACCAACGACTACACGATGAACTACGGCCTCAACGACGTTCGCGGCTATGACCCTCCTCAACCGACCAACCACTACTTCCACCTCTGGCAGCTCGCAAATCCCTCCCAAGGCCCCAGCGAAGACCTTGGAATCCCGCATCTGACCCCCACGGGTCTGCGCGTGATGAGTCTTCTCGGTGCGCGATTCCTCGTGTCTGACCCCTCCGAAGCTCGACTCACACTCCCAGGGTTGTCCACGATCTATGCGGGCACAGACGCTGTCGTGTACGCGAACTCGAACGCCGCGCCGGCCGCGTTCGCACCCAGGGGAGTTGTCTACGTACCCGATGAACAGGACCTACTGAACAAGGTCGCCTCCAGCGCCTGGGAGCCGAGAGGGGAAGCACTCATCGAAGGGGCTACCGGCCGTTTGGCCGCCGCTCGGGGCACTGTGTCCGTGCTGCATGACAACGACGCCGACGTCCAAATGAGCGCACAGCTCAGTCGTGGCGGCCTGGTCGTACTCAACGACCAGTGGGCTCCAGGTTGGTCGGCCGAGATCGACGGCCGCCCGGCGCGGATTCTCAGGGTGAACGACGTCATGCGCGGCCTGGATGTTCCCGCCGGAGATCACCTCATTGCGTGGCATTACGACGTGCCAGGGCTCAACGAGGGAGTGGCGGTCACGGGGGTCGCCGTGTTGCTGCTACTCCTTATAGGGCTCTGGCCGGCGCTCCGGCGCCTGCGGCTCCCCGAACGACATTGAGGACAGGGCAAAGCCGAGCGTGCGGATCTCCGACCAGAATGACGGGTCGCGCTGGCCCGGGTTGGTCCAGGTTTCCTCGGCGTCGAAGGACACGACGTAGTCGCCGGCTGCAAGTCGCAGCCGGAAACGTTCCTCGTGCCAGTCGCCATCGTGCCAGGCAAGGCGGGTTGACCAAGCCGGCACCTGCTCCTCGAGCGGGCACACCGCGACCTTTACTCCTGCGGATGGGACGGGCGGCAGGCGGAAGCTGATGCTCGCGGCGCTCACGTCCGCGACGAGGCGTACGACGACCGCAGCATGCCCAGAAGCCCATCGGAAGCCGCCGACTGCACCCTGCTCGGCGTCGAACCAGCCGCTCACGAGCTGCTCCTCGGCCGTGGCCGAGGCCATGTCCAGGCCACCGGGGGCGATCTCGTATGACTCGTGGAAGGACATGCTGGTGAGAGCGAATGCCAGCGCGCGGTTCTCGAGCGGAGGGTCCGACCACCCCCGCCGGGCAGTGAACACGACTTCGTAGTCACCGCTCGGCAGCGAGAGCGGGTGATTCTCGACCGTCCGCTCGATGTAGCGCCACAGCAGGCGGGTGTCCCACGCCGGGGCCAGGGGATCTGAGGAAGCCAGCCGTCGCATGCTGAGCTCGACTCCGCCCGTGTCGACGGGCACCTGGTGATAGTCGAGTCGCAGGCGCCTGGCCGGCGCCTTGAGCCGCACGAGCGCCCCAGCCTGCACACCGGCCCAGCGATAGGTGCGTCCGTCGACATGCTCCGCGGGGAACCATCCATACAGCAGGTGCTCCTCACTGTCCGGATCGGCCGCGTCGATGCGATCGCCGATGGTCTCCGGACTTGGCCTCAACAGCAGCGGCACGCCGGCCGGAAACCCGTCTCCCCAGGATCGGTCGACCAGGCCGTCCGGCACCCGAGGAGCTCGCCGCAGGCGCCGGCGACTGACGAGCACGCTGAGCCCGTGCCGCACGTTCCACGCCATCGCCTTCAGCTTCAGCGCGCGCCTGGACGAGTCGGCCCGCGCCAGCGTCCGCAGCTCGTGCGCCGCCCAGCGCATGACAGTCCGGGCCGGCGCGTGCTTGAGCACGACCCGCATCCGATGTCGCTCGCACAGCAGCCGCTTCTCCTTCGAGTTGGTACCGCCGCCGCCAAAGCGGTGATCGATCCAGGCGTCGGCTGCGACGACGACCCGATACCCGGCGCGCCAGAGCCTCACCCCGTAATCGACGTCGTCGTAGTAGTTGAGCATGCGGTCGTCGAACAACCCGACGCGCTCGACCGCCGAGCGTCTCATCGCCATGCCACAGCCCATCGGGTAGAGCGCCTCCGAAACGAGCTCTGCGCGTTCGTAGGACTCGTTCATGCAGAGGTCGGCCGCCCATCCCTGCCGGTTGACGGTCCCGCCGGCGCCGTTGATCACGAGCGGATTCGCGTCGAAGAACACCGTTGAGGCGACCCCGCCGACCGTCGGGTCCTCGGCGAACGCATCCACGATCTGGCTGAGCCAGTCCGGCGCGGCGAACCCGTCCGCATCGATGAAGGCGGTGATGTCGCCCCTGGCCCGGGCGAGGCCAAGGTTGCGCGCATGCGGGCAGCCCAGATTGCCGGGACTGCGCAGGATGACCACCTCGCCGTCAGCGGCCCTCGACTCTGCGACTTCGAACGTGTTGTCGTCCGAGCCGTCGTCGACGACGATGATCTCGTTGTTGCCGTAGTCCTGGGCGAGGAGTTGATCAAGGCATCGCCCGAGCACCTCGCCCGCGTTCCAGCAGACGACGATCACCGACACGAGCGCCGCCTCGCCCCCCTCGCCCTCGGACGCCGGGAGGAGGTCGGGCGGAGGAGCTGCGAGCACCTCGGCCCCGTGCTCTGATGCGACCGGGTGGCGTCCGTCCGGCGTGCGTCCGCGCCTGCGTACGGCTTTACGGAGGCTCCTCTGCTCGAGCGTGAAGGAGTCAACGTCCATGCAGCCTCGCGCGTCGACTCATGTGGGGAGCACGACCTCCGCCCAGCGTACGGACAGAGGCACCTGGCACAGCCGGGCAAAGTTCTGCACGCCGCTGTAGAGGAGCACCGGGACGGCGGGTCGGGCGGGGATGATCACCAGCGGCCCGATTGTGCGGCTGAAGGCGTCCAGGCCGTTGCCGTTCCCGGGATGCAGGCTGACACCGCCTCGCGTGATCTGGAATCGATGGCGTCCACCCGAGAGCGAACGCGACCCGATCAGGAGCCACTCGCCGGGATAGCTCTCCTGATAGGCGGCGGTGCCCACATGCCGGCCGTCGACATTGACGTTCACCGGACGGCCAAAGGATCCACTGAGGTAGAAGTCATAGCGTCCCGCCGCCACATTGATCTGCTGGCTGGCGCTCCCAGGACCGGTCGCGATGATCACTCCGCCCGCTTTGGGGAAGGACCGGCTGAGGGTCATGGTGGTATCGCCCAACAGCACGTATTTGGGCGAGGGCATGTAGGCGATTTGCGCGGCCGGACCGGCTCTGTGAGCCGCTGCCGCGACGCTCTTACAGGCCGCGCCGTTCCGAGCTCCAGCCGTTTCCTTGAACGGCACATGCGCGTACACGGTTGTAGGCGACTGCGCCCGCTGCCAGACCTCGTAGTAGGCCGAGAGGTAGACCAGGCGGTAGTTGCTCGGCGGTCGGCTGGCCAAGGGACTGCGCCGTATCACGATCGTGCGGAACGACTCGACAAACTTGAGGGGGTACTCGTCGAGGTCGTAGACCCACGTGCTGCCCGGTTCGGCGGCGCGATTGACGCCGGGCGCGAGTTCGAGCCTGGGACCGTTGACCATGCTGTCCTGATCGTCGTCGCGCAGGTAATACTCGGCATCCTCCTCGAAGTCCGGGGTCAGAGTCGGCCCCTGACCGGCAAAGCGCTTGCCGATGTGTTCGAGGTCATGCAGGCGGGCGTAGGGAGCGAGACTGGTGTCGTGATACAGCAGCGCATTGCCGGCGAGCACAGCGGCGGCAATCACCAGCGCCGGCAGCGCGCCGACCCAAACCCGGCCACTGATCCGCATCAGCGCGCCGACGCCTGCGAACGCCAGCAACAGCGAGATCGGGGAGGTCAGGGTGTCGGCCTTGAACTGGATCCAGGGGCCGTAGCGGTGAGCGACGAAGTAGAGCGCTATGGCGCCGGCGATGCCCAGCCAGGCCAAGCTCCAGGCCCGGCGCCGGAGGGCGAAGATCAGCCCGCATATGGCAAGGATCAGCACCAAGACCGCCAGAACCTCGCTCGGAAGGCGATGCGCCTCCTGGGGGAAGCGGTAGTCGCCGCTTATCCAGACCCCGGCGGCACTGATGGCCGGGACGGGAGCGGTCAGGTTGCCGAGTTCGAGCAGCCCGGGGCCTGTGGCGAGGGCAAGCAGCTTGGTGGAGGCCGCGTATGTCGGCAGCGACAGCAGAAACGCGAGGGCGGCGATCTGTATGGACGCGGCCGCCACCCGAACTCGCTCGCGCTGAAACACCAGCACCGTGAGCAAGACGCCAGCGCCGAGCACCCCGAGCCACGGAACCGTCGTCAACGAAAGAGACGCGAATGTTGCGGCTATGGCGATCGGTATCGCGAGCACGGTGCGACCGGGACGGACCCGCGGGAGCACTGTTGCGATGAGGGCTGCCGACAGCAGCAGGAAGCAGCTCGTGCTGAGCTCCTTGATACCCCCTGCCAGCACGTAGGCCACGAGGATGTTTGGCTGCGCCGCGATGAAGGCACCGAGCGCCCTCCAGCCCCGTGGCGCGATCACGCGGCCCAAGAGCGCATACAGCGACAGGGCGCTCATCGCAGACAGGAACGCGAGGAAGGGCTGGTACAGCCAGGAGAGATCTACGGGCGTCAGGTTGGACAGCGCGCCCAGCGTCCACTGCCCTCCACCCGGGTACCCGCTGCCGAGATACTTGTTGAGCACCACCTGGTAGGCGGAGGACGCCGTCGTAGGGAAGCTCCGGCCGCTGTGAGCGAAGTGGGCCGCGAGATCGAACTGATAGGAGATGTCGACGATGTGGCCATACCCGGTGAATCCGGGCTTGCCCGAGAGAACGACCGGCGCCGCGACGATGACCCAGGCGCCCACCGCCGCCGCCACCGCCCAGAGATCGATGCCTCTCCCCCGGCGCTCGACCGCCCGGCGCAGCTCACCCCTCCCCAACACGAGGCCCAGCACTCCCACGAGCGCACATGCCGGCCCGGCCAACGGGGCGAGGGACGCGTAGTAGCAGAACAGGCCGGCGAGAACAACGAGCGTCGCCAGCCCCACCGGCACGACGAGCAGCGACGGGACCGCCGTCGCACCGGTGGCGCGGCGCACCGCCAGACCGGCGCCCGCGGATAGCACGAGCATCAGGGCCGGGAACACGACCCAGGCGAAGAGGAAGACTCCGATCACTTGGAGGAGACCACGGGGCCGGCGTCTGAGCGAGACAGACCGGCGAGATACTCCAGACGGTCACGCATACGCTGCCCGGTGACCTCCGCAGAGAGCAGACTCGCTACATTCCCCGCGGCCCTGTCCCCCTTCGCCGCGGCCTCGGCCGGCTCGCTGAACACGCGTCGCATCAGCTGCGCCGCGTGCTCAATGCTTGGATCGGCCCACTCGCCCTCGGGCGGGTAGATCTCGCAATCCGGACCGACCCTGCCGACCGTGTAGTCGACGAGATAGCTGTTCTCGCTGTTCATGAAGTCGACGTTTCCCGAGTAGCCCGTGCCGATGACGGGCTTGCCGATCGCCATCGCCTCGGCCATCGTCAGCCCGAAGCCCTCGGCCCGGTGCAGAGATACGTAACAGTCGCAGGCCGCCATCAGACCGGCCATCTCCTCGCCGCTCAGCGATCTATCGACGATGTGGATGTCCGAGCGTCCGTGGGCAGCCCACAGCAGCTCCTCCTCCGCGAGCGGACGCAGCGGCGCGTTGATCGTCTTGATCAAGAGCTGCGGCCCCTCGCCGGGCGCAAACGCGAGCTTGAAGGCCTCGATCAGGCCGACGGGGTTCTTGCGCTGCACCGTGCTCAGGTAGTCGAAGACGAAAAGGAACAGAAAACCCGCGGGAACCCCGAGGCGTAGCGGAGCTGCCGGTTCGATCGGGCGCTCAACGGGCGGGGGCAGCGCCACGACAGCTACGGGCGCGACAGCACCGATGTTCTCGGCCATGAACCGCGAGTAGACCCAGACCTCGTCGACGAACGCAAACGCCCGCTGCCAGCCGGCCGGGATGCTGTTCGTCTCCCATCCCCAGATGCCGATGCGCGGTCCATTGAAATAGCCCTCTCCGAGCCGCTCCACGAAGTCTGGTAGCTCGGCGGGGTTGACGGCGACGATCTCGCAGCTGTGATCTCCCTTCTGCACGAGATCCTCGAAGCCGTGACGACCGTACCCGTCTGCAAGCTCCGCGGGAAGCGCGAGGTGATGCAGTGGCACGCTCACCGTCCTGACGGGAACGCCCACCGCACCGAGTGCCCGCACATAGCCGCGCGCCGCCGCGCCGAGACCGAGCGTATGGCCGAGGTAGCCGGTGAGGCGAACCGTGAGCCCATCCTGGGCGACCGCTGAGGGGAGCGAAGCGGGGGGCGCGACGGGCTGGGCGGGGGGTTCTGGGGCAGCAACGTCGCGCTCTGAACCAGCCGTATGCGCAGACTCTGGCGCCGTCCACTGGACCGCCGAACCCTGCCCCGGCGGGGGCGGCATGAAGCGATCTGGAATCGAAAGCTCGTCTCGCCCGAACGCCCAGCACCAGGCCACGTAGTCACGACCGTCGGCACCATCGAGGTCGGGAAAGCTCCACGTCACGTCCGGCCGAGCACGTGCCACGCGATGGAACACGTAGCGATTGATGCCGTATTCAGCACCGCGGGGCGCCGGTCCATGTAGCCAGGCGATGAACGCTCTCGTGCCGTCGGCTGCAAACAGGTCGCCAAACGGTTGCCCGAGCGCGAGCGCGGAAGCGTAGACCGCCCTCAGGGCATCGTCGTAGATGAGGTCAGGCTCGAGCCGCCTACCCACCTCCGCTCGATGATCGCGATCGCGCCAACCGTTCTGTCGCAGCTCGGTGGCATACCTCTCACACAGCTCATGAAGGACGGACGAGCGGCTGACGCGCGCCCGGCTCGCCATCGCGTTCAGCCGGTAGGGGCGGTCGGGCTCGAAGCCCTGGAGATTGAGAAACCGCAGCGGCCAGCTTCCGTCGACCGATACCCCATCCGGCGTTGCTCTGAGGGTGTGAAACGGCAGGTTCCACATGTTGAGGTTGCAGCCGGGATCGTCCAGCACGGCGCTCGCGAAGCGGGCTGGCGCGAGCTCGAGAAAGCGTCCCAGCCAGTGACGATCCTCCGGCCGGAAGCCGCTGCGGCGGGCATCCAGCGATCCGAGAGCGCCTTCGACGCGCTCGGCCCACCACGCGAGGAAGTCGTTCGCGTGGGAACTGCCGTCGACTCCCATCATCGTCGCCTCGATCCGGCCCTGTCGTTCCAGTTGGGCGCGCGAGGGTTCCAGGTCATCCTGCGGTATCTCGGTGGCCGTGCGGGGCACCAGCAGAACGTGGCGTCGCGAGAGAGCGGACTCGATCGGCTCAAGGTCGGCGATGACCCAGACAGCGTTCGGCAGATGCAGGACGGGTTCGGCGGTCCGCTCTGCGTAGCGCCGCAGCAGCGACGGCACCAGCAGGCTGGTCAGCTCCTCCTCGTCGTGCCGCGCAAGCAGCGCCTCGAGGTCGAGATCCACCTCGATCGCCCGGGCGGCCGAGCGTACCCGCCCCAGTCCCTCAACCTCGGCCTCAGCCACCGCCGAGACGACATCATCGGCAGCGAGCAGCAGGGTGTCGAGGGGCCAGTCGGGCTGCTGGCGCCGCAGGGACCGGCCAAGCGTTCGTGCCTGTGGCAGGGTGCCCAGCGTCGCCAGGGTTATGACCTGCATCAGTGCTCGGGCCCGCGTTCGTGTGAGGTCCCTTCGCGACCTTCGCCCGGCTCAACGGCCGCGCCGCCGCCGCGGCCGATCTCGCGCCGCAGTGACTCGACGCTCAGCACGATCTCGCGAACGAGGTCCTCCAAACGCTCGACCTGTTCGCTTTGGCGCTCGACCACAGACTCCAGACGCGCCAGCTTGCTCACCGCCTCAGCCCGGCGAGCGCGGCGGCGGGCATATGGCCGCGCCCACCGCCAAAGACCCTTGCGCGCCACCGACCGCAACCGCTGGCGCGAGCCCTGCAGCGGGCGGACAGGGCGGGGCGTCCGTCTGGTCAGATTGTCGGCGGTCATCGGCGCAGGCTGGCGGCCATTATCGCCAAACGTCGCCGGCCGCCGCGACACTCCTCTAGGCTAACTGCTCCGCCGGCCCGGATCCCGATGACTGTGAACGAGCTGCCCCAGATGCGCGAAGCCGCCACGCGGGGAAGCGTTGGCATCGTGATAGCCGCCCACGAGGATGAGAAGCACCTGGGGGAGTGCCTAGAGTCCGTGCGCCTACACACCGAGGAGAGCGTTCCGGTTCTACGAGTCCCGCCCAACAGCGCGGCCGTCAACGGTGCACTCGAGCAGCTGGCGCCCGCCGATGTCGCGCTGATGAGTGAGCCGTGCCGCGTGAGCGCCGCCTGGCTTCGGCGCCTCATAGACGCCGCCCGTGCCGATACGAACACGGCGACGGCGAGCGCGCTGACAGATGCCCACGGCGAGCTTGCGCTGCTCGAGAAGGACGACACGCCCGAGAGCTTCGGCGAGCTCGCCGACAGGCTGTCAGAGCACACGCTCAGGCTGCGACCACGCCTCAGCCGGGCGCTGGGGCCGTGCGTATTGCTACGGCGCGACGCACTCGAGTTGTTGGGGCCATTGGACGAGCAGCTCGAACTGCGCCCGGCGCTCGAGATCGACTTCGCACAGCGCTGTGTGCTCTCGGGACTGGCCCACGTCGCGGCCGATGACGTGGTGGTCGGCCGCCTGGCGGCGGAGCGCATCGATCTCCACAAAGCCGACGAGTGCGGAAGCAAGGAGCTACCGAGGAGCCTCGTGGAGCGCTATCCATACCTGTCCGATCCGCCTGCGCTGGCAGACTCGGGCGTCCTCACGCGGGCTCTGGAGGCGGCGCGGGGGCCGCGTCCGCTGTCGGTGACAGTCGACGCGCGTGCCCTCGACGCCTCGATCACCGGCACCCAGGTCAACATCCTCGAGCTGATCCTCGCGCTCGCGCGGACCGAGCCGCTGAGGCTGCGCGTGCTCGTGCGCTCACAGCGAATCGACCGTGAGACCCTGGAGCTGCTGCAAGGCCTCCCGGCGACCGAGATCCTGGCGGCGGAGGACCTCGATCCCGCGACGCCGCGAACCACCATCTTCCACCGCCCACAGCAGACGTTCTCACCGGGCGACGTCGCGCTCGCGCTCGCGCTCGGGGAGCGGTTCGTGCTGAGCCAACTCGATCTGATCGCGTATCGCAACCCCGGCTATTTCGCCGACTTCGACACGTGGGAGGACTACCGCCGCGCAAGTCGCTACGGCCTTTCAGCGGCCGAGCGGGTGGTCGTCTTCTCCGATCACACCCTGCGCGAGCTGCTTTCCGACGGACTCGTCGCCGAGGAGCGGATCAGGATCGTGCCTCCGGGCCTTGACCACCGCACCTCGGGGCAGCCGCAACGCCCGGTGGCGCCGGAAGACGGCGGCGAGGCATCCCTCTCCGGCAGCTTCATGCTCTGCCTGGGAACGGACTTCCTGCACAAGAACAGGATCTTTGCGTTGCGACTGCTCGCCGCGCTTCGTGAGCACCACGGTTGGGACGGGACGCTGGTGCTCGCCGGGACGCACATCCCGTACGGATCCTCGCTGGAGCTCGAGCGCGCATTCCTCGAACAGAATGCCGAGCTGTGCGGGGCCGTGACGACACTTGGACCCGTCAGCGAGCAGGAGAAGGCGTGGCTGATCGCTCACGCGGACGCGGTCCTCTACCCATCTGTGTACGAGGGTTTTGGCCTGGTTCCGTTCGAGTCCGCGCTGCAGGGTATCCCCTGCGTGTTCGCGGCTCAGTCCTCACTTGCGGAGGCGGCGCCGGAAGGGACGGCGACGATCCTTCCCTGGGACCCCGAGGCGAGTGCCGCGGCGGCGTACATCCTGCTGACCGACACCGGCGCACGCGAGCGCCATGTGCAGGCGCTGGCGGCGGCGGCCACGGCCATGACATGGGCTTCCGCCGCGACCGCGATGCTCGAGATCTACCGCGAGGCGGCGACGGCGCCCGTGCGCGACGCCGCGACCTTGAGCCGCGACACGGCCCAGCGCGAAAGCAGCCTGAGCTTCGTCGATCAGGCCGCAGCAAAGAGGCTTGTGGGTGAGCGCGAACATGCCCAGCACATGTATGACGAGCTCAACGCGGAGGTCGGCTTCGGGCTCAGCCTGATCGGCCCGCACGGGTCGTTGCCCGAGAGCCTGCAGAGGGCGCTGCTCGCGCTCACCGCGCACCCTGGGCTGAGCCGGCCACTATTCGGTGCCATCTCGCGCGCATTCCTCGCGGCGCGGGCCGTCAGCCGCGCGTTCGGCGGCGTGTTCCGGCGGGCGCGCTGAGCGATACCGGCCGATCCCGCCGCCCCCTCGCTATACCCTGCAGTGACCGTGTCCGCCGAGGAGACAGCCGCCCAGGGGCGCCCCGCGCTGGCCGCTCAAGGAGTGCACAAGCGCTTCAGAATCCCCGAGGAGCGAAGTCATACGCTCAAGGAGCGAGCGCTCCACCCGCTGCGCCGCTCACGCCACGAAGAGCTTTACGCACTGAAGGACATCTCGTTTGCGGTCTCACCGGGCGAGTTCTTTGGCATCGTCGGGCGCAACGGCAGCGGCAAGAGCACGCTGCTGAAGTGCCTGGCCGGGATCTACCGCGCAGATCAGGGGAAGATCTGGTGCAACGGCCGCATGTCCACCTTCATCGAGCTCGGCGTCGGCTTCAATCCCGACCTGGCCGCCAAGGAGAACGTGGCCCTGAACGGCATCATGCTCGGCCTCTCGCCGCGTGAGGCGCGGGCGCGCTATGACCGCGTGATCGAGTTCGCCGAGCTCGAGGAGTTCCAGGACCTCAAGCTCAAGAACTACTCCTCGGGTATGCACGTGCGCCTGGCCTTCTCGGTGGCGATCCAGGTCGATGCCGACATCCTGCTGATCGACGAGGTGCTGGCGGTGGGCGATGCCTCCTTCCAGCAGAAGTGCTTCGACGTCTTCAACCGCATGCGCGAGGAAGGGCGCACGATCGTGTTCGTCACGCACGACATGGGCGCGGTCACGCGCTTCTGCCATCGCGCGATGCTGCTCGAGCGGGGCGCGATAGTCGGTATCGGCGATCCGCGCGACGTGGCCGACCGCTACCTCGAGGTCGCCTTCGGTCGCGCGTCGAGCTACAAGGACGCGAATGCGGGGGGCACCCGCATGGGCGACGGAGCGGCGCGCGTGAGCAATGTCTGGCTCGGCGACGACCCATCTGAGCACCGCGCCGTCGCGCTGCAATCCGAACCCCTGACGGTGAAGGTACTTGTGACGTTCAACACGGAGGTGGTCGATCCGGCCCTGAGCATGACGCTGCTGAACGAGCAACGCCAGCCCGTTGTGGTTGCCACGACGGCGAAAGACCACGAGCAGACCGGCCGCTTCCAGAAGGGCGAGCAGGCCCTGTTCGCCTTCTCGTTCCACAACATGCTCGCTCCCGGGCGCTACAGCCCGATCATGACCGTCAGCCACCGCGGTGATGGACTCGACGTGATCGACCGCTTCGCCGACGGCTCCTCGTTCGTGGTCTCGGGCGCGACCTCGAGCGGCGGGATGGTCGAGATCCCGGTGCAGACGGATGTCACGCACTGCGGCATGGCGCCGTCGAGCGAGATCCAGCCGGCGGGCGACACGCGGTGAGCGGGCCCAGGCTTTCCGAGCCGCTTGAGCAACCGGCGCCGGGCCCTGCGACAGGGGCCGCCGTGGCCCTCTCCGAGCCCCTGGGACAGCCGATCCGGGGGCCGCGCGCCCTGAGCGACAGCTGGCCGCGCTTCTGGCACCTCGCCTACAACATCGCGCGCAGCGAATTCAAACTCAAGTTCTTCGGCTCGGCGCTCGGCTACCTGTGGCAGGTGGTGAGACCGCTGCTGCTGTTCGGCGTGCTGTACGTGTTCTTCGTCAAGATCTTCCACGTCGACAGGGCCAAAGGCGCCGCGTCCCACTTCTACGGGGCCCAGCTGCTCGGCTCGATCGTGCTGTTCACCTGCTTCGCCGAAGCCACCAGCGGAGCGGTTCGCAGCGTCGTCGATCGCGAGAACCTCGTCCGCAAGATCCAGTTCCCGCGGCTGGCGATCCCGATCTCGGTCGTGCTGCTCGCCCTGTTCAACCTGGGGCTGAACCTGATCGTGGTCATGATCTTCGCGGTGGCGGCCGGGGTAAGGCCGATGCTCAGCTGGCTCGAGCTCCCCCTGATCATCCTGATGCTGAGCGTGTTCGTGACGGGCATCTCGATGCTGCTCTCAGCGCTGTTCGTGAAATTCCGGGACATCTCGCCGATCTGGGAAGTGCTCAGCCAGATCCTGTTCTACTCATCGCCTGTGATCCTCCCCGCGGAAACGGTGCGCGACGATCTGATTCACGGTACGCGGCACGTGGTGCACAGCGGCGGCAGCTTCCATGTCGTCTACGAGCACGTCCAGCTCGACCGCTTCCTCTACCACCTCTACACGTTGAACCCGCTCGTGACGATCTTCCAGCAGTTCCGCCATGCGATGATCAACTCTGCGGTGCTCAGCGCCGGGCAGATCATGGGCAGCTGGGCGGCGCTGCTTGCCCCGCTGGGGCTCGTGGCCGCGATATTCGTGATCGGCTTCTGGGTCTTCAATCGCGAGGCGCCCCACATCGCCGAGGATCTCTAGCGGCGGCCCAAGGCGTCTAGCTCGCGGGGGTCTCCGCCGCGAGCTCGCCAGCGAGTGCCATCCGCCGCGACGCCGCAACCCGCTCGAAGAAGTCCTCCAGCGCGTCGATCCTTCGCTCCCATGCGTACGCGCTTGCCGTCTCGATGCCGGCGCGGCCCAGGCGCGCCCGCAGCTCGGGGTCCGCGATCAGGCGCGCGATCGCCGCGCTGACCGCCGCTCGGCTCGGCTCGGGCATCAGGCAGTTGACGCCGTCCCGGCAGAAGTCGCGGTTTCCGTGGGCGTCGGTGCAGACGACGGCGGCGCCCGTCGCCATCGCCTCCAGCGGCGGTAGCGCGAAGCCCTCATGCGTGGAGGTCTGGACGAAAACCGTCGCCCGGTTGAAAAGCTCGCTGACCTGCTGATCGTCGGGAGAATTGACATATCGCACGCCCTCGTCGTGAGCCAGCTCGGGCTCTATCCCGAACAGGCAGAGTTCGGGGCGCGGCTTCTGCAGGGCCTTCCAGGCGGAGAGCGTGAGCGGCAGGTTCTTCAGCGGGTTCGAGCGCCCCAGCGCGAGCACCATGTCCTCGCGACGGACCACCTCCTCGCGCGGGCGGAAGTTCTGAAGGTCGATTCCCGGTGGGATCAGCTCGGCGTCGAGGCCGAGCTCCCGTAGCCGATCGCGGTTCCATGAGGAGATCGTGATGTAGCGGAACTCAGGCCGGTAGGAGTCGATCACGGAGTGGCGGGCCCGCTCGTCGTCGGGGTAATAGGAGGTCTCGATGTCCTGGACGAAGTACACCGGGATGCCTCGCGGAATGCTCGCCCTCCAGACGGGGCCGGCCGTCACCCACCACGTCGCTACCTTGATCGCCTCGATCTCGGACAGCGCGCGGGCGAGCTCGTCGTAGTCGGTGAAGCTGTGCACCGGGACGTGGAGCGGAAACCACTCGGGCGGATCACCGAGCGTGTACAGCGACGCGTCGTGCCCGCGCGCGGCCAGGCGGTTGAGGTGCTCGAAGATGTCGCGGTGCCCGCCGCCCACGCCCGTGTCCTCGGTGACGTAGACGATGCGCAGCCGGCTGCCGCCGGCGTCCGCGTTCGAGTCTGCAATCACAGAGCGCGCCTCGAAGAAGTCCGACCAGCGCTCCCAGAACAGGCGCTGGGAGTCGCGCTCGCGCTCGCCCAAGTCGGTGCCGCGGGTGACCGACTCGTGGTGAATGAGCTGGGCGGCCGGGAAATAGATCACGCCGAACCCCGCCTGCCAGGCGCGCAGGCACCAATCGACATCCTCGTAGGCCATCGCGTAGCGCTCGTCGAGCAGCCCTATCTGCTCGATCAGCTCACGGCGTACGTACATGCACGCGCCCGTGACCGCGAGCGCGGCGCTGTTGCGCCCGGCCGGGCCCCAGCCCGACGCCTTGAACCGATAGCGGTGGTCGAACCACTCCGGCGCGTCGCGGTTGCGCACACTCCCGCCGAACTGGATGCGCCCGTCGGGATATTGAAGCTGGGCCCCGACGATCCCGGCGCCCTCGTAGCGGTAGGCCGCATACTGCAGGCACTCGAGCCAGCTTCCCAGCGCCTCGATGTCGGAGTTCAGCACGACGACGTCGCGCTCGCGGTCGCTCGCGCGCAGCCCGCGGTTGGTGTTCGCGGCGAAGCCCACGTTCTGCTCGCCGGCGATGAGAAGGTCGATCCCGCCAAACGTTCGCAGCGCCGCCACATGCTCGGGGCCGCTGCAGTCGTCGGCGACGATCACGCGGGCCATTCCGGGCCGCACCGTCTTTGAGATGCTCCGGACGAGCGCCTGCACACGGTCAGCGTCGCGGTAGCTGGGAATGACGATGTCCACCGGCCGGCCCTGCTCGCGATACCAGCTGACCGCGCGGCGCACTTCATGGTCGCGTGCGTGCGTGCGGAGCCGAAGGCGACGCTGCAGCGGAGTGAAGCGCAACGGAAACGTGATCAGCCTGAACAGGATGGTCTGCAGACCGTGATAGCGGTAGGTCAGGTAGATCCGCCGTCTTAGATTTGAGAAGGCGCCCTGCGGGCGGCCGTCGAGTGGGTTGTCGCTCATCAGCCGGAGACGGGGTCGGTGGGTGGCGGCTGCCTGCCATCCAGGTCCAGAGGCGCAAAGCCGCCACGACCCTCGAGCGACAGTCTGCGTCGTGCGCCTGCGGGCAGCCGCTCGGCGCGGGAGCCGAGCAGCGCGCCCGTGCGGCAGGCCGCATGGTGGCGAACGACCGCTGCGAGTGTGGCGCGACGGCGTCCGGCAGGCGCACCTTGGCGGATCATCTCATCCCGCGCCCCTCCCAGCTCTCCCCTCATACCCCTGAGGAGGTGGGCCGGCGAGGCGGGCTCACGCCAGCCGTACACCTCGCGCAGCCCTCGCCACTCGTCGAAGCAGCGACGCAGCTCTTGGAGTGTCGTGTAGTCGTGTGAGTGCAGCACGGCGGCCTGCGGGACGAACGCCTTGGCGTAGCCGGCCCGAAGCATGTCAATCGCAAGCACGCGGTCCTCGGCGTAGGGAACCTCACGAAACGGGACACGTTCCCAGGCTGAACGCGCGAGACAGGCGTTTGCGTCAGTGAAGAACCCGCGTCCGCCCATCAGACCGGCGACGTCCAGCGTGCGTTCGTGGGACTGCAGACGCTCCACCCGCGTGTTGCCATCCGGGGACAACGAGGTGAACCACCGCTCGAGCTCCAGGCGCACCGGCGCGGCGGCACGCGGCCGTGGACGGTAGGGCCCGTATGCAATCGCCACGTCGTGCGCCAGCTCGAACGCTCCCAGCAGCCACTCGAGCCAGCGCTCGCCTGCAGGCTCGGCGTCCTGGGTGAGGAAGGCGACGTGCGCACCAGAGGCGTTCTCCATCAACAGGTTGCGAGTTCCTCCATGGCTGAACTGCGACGGGGCGATTGCCAGCACGCGTGCGCCGTGCGTTCGCGCCATCTTGACCGAGTCGTCTGTCGAGCCCGAGTCGCACACGAGCAGCTCGTGCTTGACGGTCTGTCCTGCCAATGCCGCCAGCGTGCGCTCGAAGAGCTCGCCGCCGTTGCGTGTCGGGATCGCGACTGTGACCTCGGGCTCAGGCATGATCAACGCTCCCCACGCTCATGCATAGAACCCTGTCAGCGTCACAAGCTGTGAGGCATAACTGAGGCCGAGCATGGCCACGAGCAGCCCGCTGCCCGCGAACAGTGCCCCGCGACGACCGAGGGCCTGCAGCGAGGCCACCACGAGCACCGCCAATGCGGCGATGGCGGGAAACGCGTATCGCCCGAATTCTGCGACTACAGCTCGCGTTCCCGTCGTGTAGAACGCCGCCTCGAAGCCCGCCACCACAGCGATCGGGATCAGGATCAGGATCATCGCCTCCGGCAGATTGCGGCGCACGAAGGGCCGCTCTCGCCGCGCCGCGAGCACCGCAAGCAGCGGCACGACGAGCATCGCGACGAGGATCACCAAGTACACCCAATGCGAGAAGAAGACGTCATACCAGCCGAACGCGCCCCATCCGCGTTCGACGAAGATCACGAACGCGGGGAAGTGCGTGCTCTCGAAGTGGGGGGCCATGAACGGGAGTCGCGGCAGGAAGACCTGCCATAGATAGCCCAGATAGCCCAGCGGGTGTTCCGTGGCGGCGCCGGTCGCGCCGACGGCCGAGCCGGCACCCGGCGTGTTGCCCTGCGGAGCCGCAAGTACGCCGGTCAGGTGCGTCGACAGCGCACCGACCGCCAGCGCGCCGAGGGCCAGGCCGGCCCACCCTGCCGCATCGGAGCGCCGGTGATGGCGGAGGAGCGCGACGAGGAAGGCGATGGCAGCCACCGGGTAGAGCGAATAGGCCGTGCCCTTCACGAGCGGCAGGAGGATCACCAGGGCACCGGTGAGGAGGCCCCACGGGAGCGTCACACCACGCCGCAGCATCCGAATCAGCAGCCACGCCAGGGCAGCCGCACCGGCGTTGACGCCGACGTCGTTGTTGACCGCTCCCGAGATGAAGCCGTACATCGGCTGGAAGGCGACCAGCAGTGCCGCGAGAACCGCTATCCACTGGCGCCCCGGCGCCAGCTCGCGTGCCAGCAGGAAGGTGAACAGCACGGTGAGCGCCCCGATCAGCGCTGAGGCCAAGCGCATCAGCGTCAACTGCGACAACGGCGATGAGCCCGCCGCCAGGTAGGCCGGTGCGAGCGCCGCATAGTAGATCGGCCCATGCGTCGCCGCCGTCTCGTCGCCGCCACCATCAGAGGCGCTCGGATGGAGCTTCGCCACCTGTTTTTCGTAGTAGCGCTCCTGGGTGGACAGCCAGGGCGGGCGGGTGCCGCCGACCTGGTGGTCGGTGGAGAAGCTCATGTCTTCCAGCGCGAGACTCTCGGAGCTCGACCAGCGGGCCAGCGGGGAGGCGGGGTTCCGGGACGGTGCCTGGCCCCGTTCGACGAGCGATTGCGTGTAGGCGAAGTGGTCGACCTCGTCGGGGGCCTGGAAGGACGGCGTGATCAGAGCCCAACAGCTGAAGTTGACCACCGCTATCGCGAAAAGCCAGACGGCCGCACGGCGCGGAATCCCATCGCCGGACGCGGCCAGCGCAAGACAGCGAATCGAAGCCAGCGCGAGCGCGGGCAGCACGACCAGCAGAATCAGCACGTACGTCCACGGCCCCACGAAACCCGCGCGGAACAGCGAGGCGTGCATCAGGATCGCCCCGGCCCGCGAGATGTAGCTGCGCTCCACTCCGGCGGGCGGCAGGTATGAGACGGCGATGCGCGCCGCGACAGGACGACCGCCCACGGTCGGAGGGTCCGGGCTTGGAGGCGCCGGCAACGGGGTGCCGCCCCAACTGACCGCGCCGGCGGCCGTGACACACAGCGACGCAGCCTGTGACGCCGGTCTCGACGGAGATTTCGGAAGCGGGAAAACAGCCGCGCTGGCGCGGTTGGACGGGACGGCCAGCGGGGCGAGTTCGCGTTCGATCGTGCGCGCACCGGAGCGGTCGAGCGTGAGCGCGAGTCTCAACGACGGGCGAACCCGGGTGGGCGAGGTCAGCTGCATGCGCAGCCGGGCGGTCCCTGCCGGAATTTCGAGGCCCGGCACGCACGTGGCCTCACCCGCGGGCGCTTGGACGACGTAGCCGTAGACCTCGACGCTGTCGGTACCCGTGTTGTACGGGCGAGGGCGCAGGCAATAGAAGGCGATCAGCAGGACAAATGGCACCGCCACGGCGAGCGCAAGGCGCCACACGCGCGAATCGCCGGCGAAGACGACCGCCGGAATCCGGCGCGGCTGCCGCACGCTAGCGGCGGCGCAGACCGAGGATCGACAGAAGGAAGGATGAGAAGAAGATCTGGATCCCGACGATCAGCAGTGAGGCGGCTATCACCGCGAGATGTTCATCGGCGAGTGAACCGAAGCCGTGCGCGATCCAGGTGGCCACGATGACGGCTCCCATTACCACCCCGATCAACGACACGAATCCGCCCAGCAACAGCCCATGCTCGAGGCGGAAACGAGCGCGCATGCGATCGAACCAGGGGTCCTGCTCGCCCATGAAGTAGGTGCCGTAGGCGTGCGCGCACAGGCCGAGCGCCAGAACCTGCGTGCCGACGATCATCAAGAGCGCGCCACCGATCAGCGCGTGGAGCCCCCATGCCCGCCCGAAGAAATCAAGGCCTGCGCCCACGAACACGACGATCAGCGTGCCCGCGCCGGCAAGTACGGCACCGGGCACGATGAACAGATGGTTGGGACTGTGTACGAGCAGAAAGCGCAGATGGCGCCAGCCGTCGCGGAAGCTCGACAGTTTGCTCTCTCCCCCGCGCGGGTGGTATTCGATCGGGAACTCGGCAATCTTGAGGTTCGCCTTGGACGCGCGGATCACCATCTCGGAGGCGAACTCCATGCCCGTCGTGCGCAGGTCCAGTCGAGGCAGGACGTCACGGCGCAACGCGCGCATGCCGCAGTGGGCGTCCTTGACGCCGGTGCGGAAGAACAGGTTGAGCAGGCCCGTGAGCATCGGATTGCCGACATATCGGTGAAGCCAGGGCATCGCGCCCGGCTGGATGCTGTCCATGCGGTCGCCGATCACCATCTCGGCTCCGTCTTCGAGCGCCGCGACGAAGCGGGGGATGTCGTTGAAGTCGTACGTCAAATCGGCGTCCGCCATGACGATGTAGCGGCCCCGCGAGGCGGCGAACCCCGCCAGGTAGGCACTGCCGTAGCCACGCCTCTGCTCCACCACGACGCGCGCGCCCGCCTCGGATGCGAGCCGCGCGGAGTCGTCCTCGGAGTTGTTGTCGGCGACGACCACCTCTCCCTCCACGCCCATGCGCTCGAGCGCCTGCAGCGCCGCGGTCACGCAGGGCTCGATGTTTTCGGCCTCGTTCAAGCACGGGATCACGACCGACACCAGTGGCGCGGGGCGATCCTCGGCGCTCGCGGAGATTGGGGGCTTTGGCTCGACGACTGTGCTCATGGCTGTACCTCGGCGCCCGTCTTGCCTTCGACGCCTGGGCGCCGCGGGGCGGGCGCGGGGGTCATGCGGTTATAACGCGCACGCGGGCGGAAAGTGGCGCGGATTCGCGACATGATGCTACCGCCATGCGCGTCTGCGTCATCTACGACTGCCTCTTTCCGTACACCATCGGTGGCGCCGAGCGCTGGTACCGCAACCTCGCCGAGCGCCTGTCCGCGGAGGGGCACGAGGTCACATACCTGACCCTGCGCCAGTGGCCGCGCGGCGAGCGACCGGCTCTCGACGACCGCATAAAGGTCGTGACCGCGGGCCCGCGCATGGCGCTGTACACGGCCGGGGGACGGCGGCGTACCCTGCCGCCAATCCTGTTCGGGCTCGGGGTTTTCGTGCACCTGCTGCGCCATGGCCGCCGTTACGACGTGGTCCACATGTGCGACTTCCCTTTCTTCTCGCTGCTCTCCGCAGGGCTGCTGCGACCGTTCCTTCGCTTCGAGCTGCTGGTCGACTGGTTCGAGGTCTGGAGCCGCTCCTACTGGCTCGACTACCTGGGCGGCGTAGGCGGGCGCATCGGTTGGCTCGTGCAGCGCATCTGCGCCCTCGTCCCCCAGCGCGCGTTCTGCTTCTCAGAGCTGCAGGCTGAGCGCCTACGCGAAGAGGGAATGCGCGGCAACGTGACCGTCCTGCGCGGGCTGTACGCCGGAGCGAGCGAGCCGGCCACGCCGCGGCCCGCGGACCCCGTGGTCCTGTTCGCGGGGCGGCTCATCCCTGATAAGCAAGTGACGCTGGCGGTGGCAGCGATGGCAATCGCCGTCCAGCGGGTCAAGGGGCTGCGCGGCGAGTTCCTCGGCGACGGCCCCGAGCGCGCGGCGCTTGACGCGTCGATAGCCGAGCACGGCCTGCAGGAGATCGTCCTCGCTCCCGGCTTCGTCGACTCCGAGACCGTCGAGGAGGAGATGCGCAGGGCACTGTGCATGCTCCTGCCGTCGCGCCGCGAGGGTTACGGCATGGTCGTCGTGGAGGCAGCTGCACGGGGGACGCCCAGCATCGTGGTCGCCGGCGAGGACAACGCAGCGACGGAGCTGATCACGGAGGGTGTCAACGGGACGATCGCGGAGCGGCCCGATGCCGAGGTCGTAGCTGAGGCGATCGTGCGAGTACACAAGGGAGGGATCGAGCTGCGAGAGAGCACCTCAAGATGGTTCGCCGAGAACGCCGAGTGGCTGTCGCTTGAGCACTCGCTGAAGATCGTGCTGAACAGCTACAGAGCGCGATGAAGGGGTGCAGACCCGCGCGAGACTCACTCGCGGGCGCCGGACGCACGTCGCAGCCGCAGGTGGCTACGCAAGCGCCAATAACGGGTGGCCCAGCGCCAGGCTGCGGTTGAGCGCATGCCGGCAATCTGTGCCTCAAGGTCGTTGATTCTCTGTTGGCTCGCCGCCGACGCGACTCGGTCGCCCTGCGTGCCCTGCTCCTCGCCGTCCGTGCCGTGCGGAGTCACGAGCTCGCTGGGTGACTCGCGCAGCCGTCGGTTCAGATCGCTCTCCGCCACAGGCCCGTGGGTACGCTCCGCCTCCTCGAGGAATGACTCGATGTCCGTCACAAACCATGCCTTGAGAGCCTCGATCTCCTCATCCTCCCAATCCCACCAACCAAGCCCAAGAAGACGACGGCGTATCTGGGGCTCAAAGCGGTAACGGACGATCTTCGCGGGGTTGCCGGCAACGACCGCGTACGGGGGGACGTGCTTGCTGACGACGGCCCCGGCTCCGATCACCGCGCCATCGCCGACGACCACGCCGGAGAGGATGATGGCGCCCAGACCGATCCATACGTCGTGCCCTATCACCGTGGTGCCCTTGTCGAGCGTGTCGCCGGAGTTACCCTCCGCCTGATCGAAGAGGAGCGCTTTGAGCGGAAACGTGGTGGCGCGCGTGGCGATGTGCTCGCCGCCGGCGAGGATTCTCACCTCCGGCGCGATGCTGCAGAAGGCACCCACCTCGATGCGGCCGGCGGGGAAGAAGATTTTGAACGTGTTCGCGTCATGGCCGTAGGTGTGACGACCGACGGTCGCCCCACCGGGCAAGGCCGCCTCTGCGCTCACGTCACCAACCGCAGTCATCGAGAACGAAGGATGCCAGACCGCACTCAGGCCCGAGGGGGTGCGGATCCAAGCGTGCGTGCATAACTGTCCAGCGTGAGGCGCGCGGTGCGCTCCCAGCTGAACTGCTGCGCACGGGCAAGCCCGCGCGCGCGCAGTTGCTCACGCAGCGCCGGGTCCTCGAGCAGCCGGCGGAGCGCACCGGCGATGGCGTGCTCGTCGCGGGGGTCGAACAGCAGCGCGGCGTCGCCGGCCACCTCCGGCAGCGAGGAGGCGTTCGAACAGGCGACCGGAACGCCACGCGCCATGGCCTCTAGCACCGGTAGTCCGAATCCCTCATACAGCGACGGGAACACGAACGCCTCCGCGATCGTCCACAGCCCCTCGAGCTCCTCGCTTGAGACCCAGGCGGGGAAGCGCACGTCGCCGTCGATGCCGAGCGCGCGGGCGCGCGCACGCAGTTCGGCCTCGTGCGCGGTGGGGTAACCGGGAAGCACGAGCACCGGACGCTCCTGCCGCGGGATCTGCGCGAGCGCGCCGATCAGGGCGAGCAGGTTCTTGTGCGGTCGCTTGGCGGACAGTCCGAGTAGGACACGGCGCTCGCCCAGGTCGAAGCGCACACGTACGTCGCGCTCGGCGAGCGGCGATGTGCACCTCACGGCACCGAGCCCCAGCGGCACGACGTCGATGCGCTCCGGCCGGACGCCCAGCAGCTCGATCAGGTCGCTGCGCGTGCTCTGCGAGTCGGCGATCACGCGATCCGCGCGGCGTGCCCCCCAGGGCACGAGCACCTTCATCCCCTTGTCGCGGATTCCCGAGTGCGCCTCGGGAAAGCGCGCATAGATCAAGTCGTGGACCGTGACCACTCTGCGAAATCGTCCCCACAGCGGTGCCGTACTCGCGAGGCTGTGCACGAGATCGACGCCGGCGCGCGCGGCCATACGGGGTAGCAGCGCCTGCTCGCCGAACACCCACTGGACACGATTGCGCGCGTTCACGGGCACGGTCTCGGCGTCGAGCAGCTTCCCCCACGGGCCATCGCCGGCGCCAGCCGCCTCGCGATTGATGAACGCGGTGAAGCGCATCCCGGGCGGGGCCTGGCTGACCAGAGCGGGGATCAGCTCGCGGGCGGCGACCTCCATACCACCGGTCTCACCCGGGACCAGGAAGATCAGGTTGAGGCCGACGTGAGAGGCCGGCAGGCTGGGCGTCACAGGTTGAGTCAGGAGAGAGGGGCGAAAGCGCTTGGGGGGTCGCCGATGACCGGCGAGCAATCAGCCGCGGTGTGCTGCATAACAAGGACGCGAGGTAGGCACGAGTCGCGGAGTGTAGTCTTCCCGGCCGACCGGCTGTGGCATAGTGCCGCCCTGATTACTCGCGATCGAGGACGATGTGAGCACCCGGAAACCCGCACCACGCACCAGCCTGATCACGCGCACGACGTGCCGCATCTGCGGGTGCGCGCAGCTCGCGCCCGTACTGTCGCTTGGCGACCAGCGTATCGCCGGCGCGTTCGCGGATCCCAGCGGCGACCAGCCTGTCGAGCGGGCGATCCCGCTCGAACTGGTGCGCTGCGACATGACGAGCGACCAGGAAGCGTGCGGCCTGATCCAGACCAAGCACACCGTCCCCGGCTCGATCCTCTACAGCTCCTACTGGTACCGCAGTGGGGTCAATCGCACGATGACCGAGAACCTCCACGGCATAGCGCGCGGGGTCGAAGCAGTCACGTCGCTGGAATCAGGCGACCTGGTCGTCGACATCGGCTGCAACGACGGCACGCTGCTGGACGGATACAAGGCTGAGGGGTTGCGCTACCTCGGCTTTGATCCCTCCGACGTGGCGCGCTATGCCATAGCCAAGGGCTACGACGTGGTCAACGACTTCTATTCCGCGCAAGCGCTGAGACAGCGTCGCCCCGACCAGAAGGCCAAGGCGATCACGAGCATTGCGATGTTCTACGACCTCGAGCATCCGCGCACGTTCGTCGCCGATGTAGCCGAGGCGCTCGCCGAGCGCGGCATCTGGGTGATCGAGCTGCACTATCTACCGATGATGCTCGAGGCCAACGCGTTCGACGCAATCGTTCATGAGCACCTCGAGTATTACTCACTCGCGGTGATTGAGCGACTCGTAGGCGAGGAGGGCCTCGAGGTGATCTCAGCCGAGCTCAACGACATGAACGGGGGGTCGATCCGGCTGTTCATTGGGCACGTCGGCCAGCACGAGCGCACGGCTGAGCAGCTCGAGGCGCTGACCGCGCTGCGCGTGAAGGAGTTCGAGCTTGCGCTCGACTCACCTGAGCCCTATGAGGCGTTCCGACTGGGCGCAGAACGGGTCCGCGACGATCTCGTCGCAATGTGCAAGAAGCTTCACGACGACGGCAAGAAGATCCACGTCTACGGGGCGTCGACGAAGGGCAACACGATTCTGCAGTACGCGGGCCTGGACGGCACATACATCGAGGCAGCCGCCGACCGCAATCCGGACAAGTTCGGGTCCGAGACGATCGGCACAAAAATTCCTATCATCAGCGAGGACGAGTCACGGGCAATGAACCCCGACTACTACCTCGCCCTGCCATGGCACTTCCTCGAGGAGTTCCTCGAGCGAGAGCAGGAGTTCCTGACACGCGGAGGGAAGTTCATCGTGCCGCTGCCCGAGGTTCGCATCGTCGGAGCCTAAGCCGGTCAATCGCTCAGCGAGTCGATCGCTTGGCGAGTCGCCAGCACCTGATCGACCGTCCGGCTCAACGCCTCCAGCAACTCGTTGTCTCCGTCCACGAGCGTGACATGCGCTCGATCGGTCCCCTGATCGACCATGCCGCCCACCCGCGACATGATCACGGGCTTCTCGTAAAGCAATCCGCGCTCCATCACGTTCGAGGACACGCCGTGACGATAGGGAAGGACCAGTGCGTCGGCGGCGACAATCCACTCGTCGAAGGCAACGTCTGAAACATAGCCCTCTCGGAGCTCGGCTCCCGGAGTCTCGTTCGCCAACCGGCGCAACTCCTCGACATGGTCCAAGCTGGTCGGGTCCTCGCTTCGTATCGATCCCACGATGTACAGGCGCATTCGCTCGGGTCGCAGCTCGGCAAAGGCTCGAATAGCCCGATCGAACCCCTTGTGCGGCTGCAGGTGACCAATTGCCAGCAGCAGTGCCTGATCTCCGGGCAAATCCAGGGCGACCCTCGCGGCGGCTTGGTCGCGGTCGGTCCGACGCTTGAGATGGGCGCCCTGGCTGACGACGCGGATCCGATCCTCGCTGATCCTGAAGCCGGCGGCGAGGTCCGACCGCTCGACCTCCGTGTGGACGGTCACAACGTCGGCGAGCCGCAAGACCCGGCCCAGCACGGCGCGCCAGACGGGAGCGAGCGCCCCCCGTCCATAGCCCACTTCGTGAACGTACACGTCGCAGCTGCGCGCTGCCAGCATCCCGGCGGCGAGCCGCAGCAGCGACATCACCTGCGATCGTCGAGGCGCACTGGGAGCACCGAGCATCTCCGGCTGGAACTGGACGATCAGGCGATCGAACCGCCGCACAAGCTTCGCCAGACGCAGTCCAGCGCCACGATCGCAGATGTTGAGCACGAGCTCCGCGTCCGAGCGCTCGGGCGAAGCCACGACGACATCGTGCCCAGAGTCGCGCAGCGCCACGACCAACTGGTCCGCGTACGCAGATATACCACCGCGAATCGGCGGATAGTGACTGAGCACAAACAGCCGCACGTCAGCGCTCGCGGGGGCGCACGAGGATGTTTGGATCCCCTGTAGGCCGCTGCCAGACGGCTCCCAGCGGCTCGAGCGTCATCGTGTGGGAGATCGAATATCCGACGTAGTCTGCGGCCTGGAACAGCTCCTGGACCTCCGCGGCCGAGCCTCCTTGGCGCTGCAGGTGCTCCGGCTCGAGCTCGACAATGAAGTCCGGCCGCGGCCCGTCGAGCAGCCGGGGCGCCCCGCGCAACGCGCGTGCCTCCGCACCCTCGATATCGAGCTTCACAAGCTTCACCTGCTCGAGGACATCGCCTGCCAGCTCGTCGAGGGTCGTTACGTCGACCTCGACCTGGCTCCCGCTCGTCGCCGGTGCGAAGGAGCTGAAGCCCGATCCCGGATCGAATACATGCATCCGCAGGCGACCGGGGGTCTCCGCGAGCGCGACCTCACGCGCCTCCACCCAATCGAAGCCGTTGCGCTCGATGTTTGCACGGAGCAAGGCCGCCGTTGTAGGTGAGGGCTCGCAGGCGATCACACGCCCATCTGGGCCGACCCGAGCAGCTGCCAGGACGGTGAATAGTCCGATGTTCGCACCACCGTCGATCATCACCTCTCCGGGTGCCAACAGCGACTGCATGATGCAGGCCGCCGGCTGGCAGAAGCCGTATGCGAAAATGCCGCGCCCGTGTGGTGTGGCGAGATCGACGGCGACGGTCGCGCTGTCGTTGAGCGGAACGAGAGCCTCTCTGGAGCCGCTGCGCATGCTCCGCAGCGCGGCGAGGAGCACACGGGGAGCGCCGACCGCTGGCGACGTGCCACAGCGTTCAACCGCCGGAGGGAGCAGCTCGGACACGCGGCCCGCGATGTGGGAGATGATGGTGCGCAGGCGGCGGAGCGAGCGCACGCTCAACGCTCTTTAGAAGCCGGCGTCTGTTTGACTCTCATACTGCGCTCAAACTCCCGCGGCCGGATGCCTGTGCCTGAAGAGCGCCTCGCGAATCTCTACCGGAATCAACCCCAGGGCGAGCACGGCCGGCGCATAGACCGCCAGGCCCACCACCGCAGACTCCACCGGGGTGAGCCCAAGTGCGATCGGCACCGCGCCGGCCACCAACGCAACGGCGGCGACGCGCGCGACGAAGCCGATAGTGAGCCGTCGCTCGGGCTGTCCGCGGGACAGGGAGAACTCGTAGCATGCGGCAAGGGTCAACTCGGCTACGACCAGCGCGATCGCGGCGCCTCGTGCGCCGTAGACGCTGATCAGCGGCCCCCCAAGCGCCAGCACGATCGTGAGTGCGACGGCGTTCGACGCGAGTATCGTACGCAGCCGATCGAGTGAAAGCAGCGGGTATCCTCGCGCGCTGATGACGAATGTGCCAAGCAGGGCGATGGAGAGGATCCGCAAGACAACGACGTGGCTCTCATACGCTGGCCCACCGATCACTCGCAACGCGAACCCGGCACCCAGGAACACGGCGAGCGCCACTCCCGCGCCCGCGATCACCATCGTTTCCGCGAGCCTGCGGCTGGCGTAGCCGAAGCGTACGGTGTCATCCCGCGCAGCTCGCGCCAGCACGGGGAGAGCGGAGGACACGACCAGTCCAGGCACTGTGGTGAACGCGCTGAGCACACGGAACGAAACGCCGAAGTATGCGGTCTGGGCGGTGCTCGAGAGCAGCGAAACCATCACCTGGGCGATCTGAAAATAGAGCACCGAGAGGACCACGGCGCCGGAGTAGGGAATGATCCGCGCGACCATCCGGCGCCACTGGGCCGTGTCGATCGTCGGCAGGATGCGCGCCTCGCGGCCGCCAACCACCGCAGTGACACCGAGTGCGACGAGGGCGACGGGGATCTGCATCGCAAAGAAGAAGAGTAGGCCGGCGCCGGCTAGGGCAAGGAGCACCGCCTCGATCGCCACGCCGACGAGGTATCCAAGCTGGATCCCCGAAACCCACCCGAACCGCAACTGAACCTGGAGCGGGATGGAGATGCCCTGCTGACAAACGTAGATAACCATGCCGACGCCGGCGAAGATCGTCCCGACAACCATCACGGCTGGGTAGACCAGTAGCGAGAAGATCACGGCGACCAGCAGTCCGGTGCTCGCAACTGTCACGCGAATGCCGAGCATGTGCCGAAGGAAGCGCTGACCCTCCGAACGCATCGCGGTCGAGTACTCGCGAACCGCGATGCTGGAAAGCCCAACGTCGCTCACACCCGCGACGATCGTCACGAGCGCGGTGACCGTCAGGAAGTAGGCTGTGTCCGTTTGGCCGAGGTAGCGAATGACCACCGCGCTCGACGCCACGGTGGCAAGCGTTCCGAGGACATAGCCGGAGAGACGCAGCACGCTGCCGCGGATAACGCTCGGCCCGGCCTCGACGGTATCGAGGACGTCCGCCGGCGGCTGCTGCGGATCGGCGGGGGGCGGATCGGCCAGGGGCGGGTCACCGCCGGCTGGGAGCGTCGATACCATCCGTGGACAGGATATTGGACCGTCGGCGTCGCCCCGCCGCGTACATCCTCGTCAAGCGCCATGGCGGACCGCCGATTGTCCAAATGCACATAGCGCTCGTCAACCATCACGTAGGCGGAAAGGCGGGTGGCGGTGGTGGTGTGCGGCTGATGCTCGAGCTCGGGGCCGGGCTGGTCGACCGCGGCCACCGTGTCACGGTCGCGTGTTACGACTTCCTTCCCGGCAGTGAGTTCTCCTACGCGGCGGATCAGCTGGAGATCCGATCGGTCAGGCGGGGCGCCTTCGAGCTGCCGGTGGGAAACCGGGCGCTGGCCCGTCGCTTCTGGCTCGACATGCCGAAGGTCGCCCGGCTCGTCCCGCCCGATGCGGACGTCGTCAACCCCCACGACTGGCCCGCGCTCCGAGCGGGGCGCATCGCCGCCGGACGCCTGTCGCTCCCGCTCGTGTGGACTCGCAACAACGAATCGCTGTGGGAGCGCGCAATCGTGCCGAAGCAGACGATCATCGGCGATCGCCCGCCGCTGCGCCGGGCGCTGCAGGCCACCCTGACATGGCCCGATCTGCTCGATGCGCGCCGCGCCAGTGCGATCGCGGTACTGAGCGCGCAGCAGGTGGAGATGGTCCGTCGCAGCTATCACAAGGGTGCTCTGATCGTTCCCGTCGGGCCACCGGCGCATTTCTTCGATCCACCCGACCGGGCGGCGGCCCGAGCCAGGCTCGGCATCGCGGACGACGTCTTTTTGGTCGTGGGCATGGGCACCCTCGTCGAGCACCGGCGCTTCGGGGACCTCCTCGCGGCGATGTCGCTGCTGGCCGACGATCCTTCGATCCACGCGCTGATCGCCGGCTCCGACCACGAAGACCCCGCCTACGCGGATCGCCTGGCAGCGCAGATCCCGGCGCGCGACCTCGCCGACCACGTGACGCTGCCGCGACGATCGCTGTCAGACGAGGCGCTGAAGGACACCTACGCCGCCGCCGACGTCTTCGTGATCCTGAGCGAGCGCTACGCCTGGGGCCTCGCGCCGCTGGAGGCGCTCGCGTCGGGAACGCCCGTGATCCTCACGCCGGGGGCGGGCGTCTACGACATTCTCGCCGGCCGCCCGGGCGTGCAGGCGGTGCCTCCGCAGGACCCGCGAGCGCTGGCAGGCGGGATCCGACTCTGGCGATCGGGCGAGGGGCGGCGGGGGCTCGAGTCAACGCGCGCCTGGCTGCGCGAGGAGTATGCGCTTGACTCCTACGTGGCGCGGATGGAGCAGATCTATGCGGACGTGGCCGGCCCAGAACCACGCCCGTAGATCTTCATGCGCATCGCCAGCGATTCGCCCATCCCAATCTGTGGATCGAGCGCATCGGCCGGCACGCTGCGGCGTGGGAGGCCGCTCGCCGAGCGCCAGCCGGCAACTCGTCCGGACAGGGCCGCGAAGTCGCGCGATACGACCGCGTCGCCGAGAACCACCGCCGCCTCGGTGGTGAGCGCGCGCATCGCCTGACGGCTCCGAAGGATGCCGTAGCGGTGCAGCAGGTAGCCGCGCGCGAAGCCCGCGTGGCGTCGTTGCCAGGAGGTTCGGTGTCCGTGTGTCGCCGAGCCGAGGTGCACACCCACCGCCTCGGGGACGACAGACGCTCTCCAGCCGGCGCGACGCAGACGCAGCGCCAGGTCGAGGTCCTCGGAGTAGGCGAAGATCCCCTCGTCGAGCCCGCCGACCTCATCCCAAGCGGTACGCCGGTATGCCCCCGCGGCGCCCGCCGGCCCTGCCAGCCGAGGCTGCGCATCCGCGGCCAGGGCTACCGCCACGCCCGCCAGGCGCGGAAAGCCCGCGAGCGTGCGGTCGGCGCACAGCCCGACGCTGTCGATCACCTGCTCGCCGGGCTGGACGAGCAGGCTCGCGACCGAGCCCGTCTCAGGCTCGGCTTCCAGAGGCGCAATCAGACGCTCGAGCCAGTCGGGGCGGCAGTACACGTCGTTGTTCAGCAGCACCAGCACCTCGCCGTCGCCCACATTCGCGCCGTGGTTGCACGCGGCGGCAAAGCTCAGACTGTCCTCCGATCGGATCAGCCGGACCGACGGCCACTCGCGGCCGACCCGTTCGGCTGTCTCGCCGCTGCCGCCGTTGTCGGAGACGATCACCGTATGCGGGCGGGTCTGGCGCTCGAGATGCGACAGGCAGTTTCCCATCAGGTCATAGTGCCCCGAGCTCGGGATCACGATGTCGATTGTGAGCGGCAGGGGCCCATCCTAGCCTCCTGCCCTGACCTTGCACGTCCGTGATCGCCCCGCCCGGCCGCCACCTCAAGCGATGCACGCACCTCGGTACCGGCATTCAGGGTATGCGATGGGGCAAATGCGCCCGCCGCAGGCGCTCGGCTTGGCGCCGGGGCTCGGCTCAGTACGATCCAGCGGCCAGTAGTGGAACCGAAAAGACACAGTCTCCCTGAACCCCGGTGGGCCGCATCGGGTCGCGTGGCGGGGCACCTCGGTCCATCGCCACCGACAACGGGCGACAGATCTCGCGCCAGCCCGATGGATCTGCACCGCGGCGGGCGCGCAAAGTTGGTCCCGCTCGCCGTCGTCGCGCTGCTGACGATCGGGTTCGTGCTGATCACCATCTGGTGGCAGAACGCCGATGCAAGCTTCCCCGCCGGGGACTACGGCAAGCACCTGCTGATCGCCTTTGGCTACTACAACCTGATCCACGAAGGATATTTCGGCGCGCCTTTCCGCGAGTACAACCTCTACCCGCCGCTGACCCATCTCGTCGGCGCGTGGTACTCGCTGTTTGCCGGGGGCCCGTCGATCGCGCGGATGGTGATCGCCGAGAACCTCGTGTTCGTGCCCGCCTTGACGTTCGGTTGTTACTGGGCCGCCAGCGTGGCGTTCAATCGCCTGGCCGGCGTGCTTGCCGCTGTCTTCGCGCTCGGCACTCCGATGATCATCAGCCTCTTTCACATGTTCATGACCGACGGCCCCACGGCCGCGATGGTGGCCCTGAGCGTGGCCGCCATGCTCGCGTGCCGACGCTTTGAAAGCCTTCCCCTGAGCGCGCTCGCTGGGGCCCTCGTCGGTGTCGGCATGTACACGCGCAGCACGTTCGTGCTGTTCATCCTCGGCCTATTCCTGACGATGCTGGCTCGCGGCGGCTGGCGGCGGTGGCGCGGTGTCCTTTGGTTCATCGGCGTCGCGTTCGTCATCGCGGGCCCGTGGTACGTGTATCACTTCCATGACCTCTTCTCGATGACGCAAGGTGCCGTCTCTGCCAAACAGCCGTTGTGGTACGGCAACCAGCCATACCCGTCGGACACACAGCTGCTCAAGTACACCTGGTATGGGTGGGATCTGGTCAACGTGCAGCTGTACCTGCCGCTCACGCTGTTCTTCGTCGTCGGCACCATCACCCTGGCGATCAGCTGGCTGCGCGACCGGCGGTCCGACTCGCTGGTTCCAGAACTGCTCGCAGGCGGCTTCGTCAGCTACCTGTCCATCAGCCTGCTGACGCTGGAGGATCCGCGCTACACGATTCCCGCGCTCGTCTACATGGCCGTGCTCGCCGGCGGCGCGATCGCCTCGATCAGGGGGCAGCGCTTGCGCTGGGTGGCCGTGGCCGCTTTGAGCGTCGTCGCACTTCTCAACACCGACGAGAACAACCGCGGTTCGCCCGCGTGGAACCTCAGCATCGACCTGCCCGGCAGGACGGCCAGTCCAATCGGACAGGGCACACTGAATGTGTTCGCCAGCGCGGGGTTCGTCGTCAATCAGCCTCAGCGAAGTCCGGATCGGCGCGCGCTTGTGGATTTCTTCACCGCGCTCAAGCGCGAGGGCGCCACGAGCATCGCCTTCGACGCGGTCTCGATGAACAACGGCGGCTACAACCTCGACACGCTGTCGGTGCTGGCGCGCCTGGCAGATCTCAGAGTCGCGGGATACGCGGCCGACACCGTCACAGGCCCGGACGTTGTGTGGGTGTTCCGCAACACGCCGCAGGTTGCCGGTCATGCCTATTGCATCCCGAGCCCGACGCTCAACGATGGAACCGGCCTGTTTGCGGTGCGGGGGCCGCTCGGCCCGGGCGCGCGCATCAGCTGTCCGCCGCACCCATCCTAGCCCGGGGCACCGGCCCCAACCCTAGGAGACGGGAGCGTATTCGCTCTGGAACGCCTCGATCTGTGCCGCCGTGACGACACGCATGTCCGCCCCCTGCGCGAGCGCCCTATACCAGTCGACGATGCTTTGGAGCGCCGCGTCGAGCCCCACCGGTGGTCGCCAACCCAGGCGCGCCCGGGCGCGAGAGGAGTCGAGCTTCAGGTAGCGCGCCTCGTGGGGATGAGGACCGTCGTCGTAGGTCCACGTGAGCTCGGTCGGCCACAGCTCGCCCATGAGCTCGACGATCGAGCCCACCGAGCGAGCGTCCTCATCGGCGGGTCCAAAATTCCACCCCGTCGCGTGCTCGGGCGAGTCCCACAGCGATTGGGCCAGCACCAGGTAGCCGCTGAGCGGGTTGAGCACGTGCTGCCAGGGGCGAACCGAGTTGGGGTTGCGCACGCGCACCGGCTCGCCCGCCAGTGCCGCGCGCATGATGTCCGGCACCAGCCGATCCTCGCCCCAATCCCCGCCACCGATCACGTTGCCCGCGCGGGCCGAGGCCACGCGGGTGCCGTCGGGGTCCGAGAAGAAGGAGTTGCGAAACGCGCTCGTCACCAGCTCCGCGCAGCCCTTGGAGCTCGAATATGGATCGTGTCCGCCCATCGGCTCGGTCTCGCGGTAGCCCCACTCCCACTCGCGGTTCTCATAGCACTTGTCGGTGGTGACGTTGACGAGCACACGCACACCGTCGCCACCGCGGCGGACGGCATCCAGCACGTTTACTGTGCCCATGACGTTTGTCTCATACGTCTCGCGCGGTTCGGTGAACCCGCGGCCCACGAGCGCCTGCGCCGCCATGTGGATGACGACCTCCGGCGCAGCCGCCGACACCGCCGCCGCGGTCGCCTGCGAGTCGCGGACGTCGCCCTTGATGCTCTCCACGCCGTCCGCGACACGCGCAAGCTCGTATAGCGATGGCTGCGTGGGCACCTTGGCTGAGTAGCCCGTCACGCGGGCGCCGAGGGACTGGAGCCAGAGGGCCAGCCAAGCGCCCTTGAAGCCGGTGTGGCCGGTCAGCAGCACCCGGCGATCCCGCCAGAAGTCGGGGTCCACGGCGCCGCGGGCAATCGGGTTTGTGGGAGTGCTCACCGCGCTATGCCCACGTCCGCCAGGGAGCGGCACCCGAGCGCCAGAGCTCCTCGAGGTGGTTGCGGTCGCTCAGCGTGTCCATGGCCCGCCAGAAACCCAGGTGGCGGTAGCAGGCGAGCTGGTCCTCCCGCGCGAGCGCGCGCATCGGCTCCTGCTCCCACACGGTGTCGTCGCCTTCCAGGTAATGGCCGACCCGAGGCGAGAGCACGAAGAAGCCACCGTTGGTCCAGCCACCGTCCCCGCGCGGCTTCTCCTCGAACTCTCGCACCCGCTCAGCGTCGATATCGAGCGCGCCGTAGCGCCCGGGTGGCTGTACAGCGGTCACCGTTGCGCTCGTCCGCTGCTCGCGATGGAAGGCGATGAGACCGGTGATGTCGATGTTCGAGACGCCGTCCCCGTAGGTGAAGCAGAAGTCCTCATCGCCCACGTACTCAAGCACGCGCTTCAACCGGCCTCCGGTCATCGTCTCCTCGCCGGTGTCGACCAGCGTCACACGCCACGGCTCGGTCTCGGACCGATGCACCTCCATGTCACCGCTCGCGAGGTCGAAGGTGACGTCGCACGTGTGCAGGTAGTAGTTGGCGAAGTACTCCTTGATCAGATACCCCTTGTAGCCCAGGCAGATCACGAACTCGTCGATCCCGTGGGCGGCGTAGATCTTCATGATGTGCCACAGCATTGGCTTGCCACCGATCTCCACCATCGGCTTGGGGCGCACGGCGGTCTCCTCGCTCAGTCGCGAGCCGAGACCTCCGGCCAGGATCACCGCCTTCACGGCGTGCAGGTTATTGGACGCTGCCCCTACGGTCGGCTCATCACCGCTCCCTGACCCCCACGACGTTGGAGGATCCGGCCCCGAACGGGAAGTCAGATTCGCGTTCTGAGCGAACGCGGAACTGGTAGGCGGCCGGGCCAGCGAACTTGAAGGTGTAGCTCGAGTGATAGCGACCGTGGGCGTCGGTGCTGATGACGTCGAACTCGATCCACTGACCGCCGGGGGAGCGCGCCTCGAGCACGAGCTGCTTGCCGCCGGCCGGGATGGGCCCACCGAGCAGCCGCCCGCGAAAGGAGATGCTCCGCCCCACGCTCGCGCTGCGCGGCGTGACGCTCAGGCGGATACCCGCACGCACGCCGAGCCTCAGCGCGCGGGCCGTCGCCACCGGCGCTTCGCCAAGATGGCTGCGGTAGGCGAAGTGCAGCGTGCGCGAGGAGATCCCACCCCGCAGGCGCAGGCTGAAGCGCCCGTCCGCTCCGGTCCGCGGGCCCGACATCGCCACGGGCTTTGCGCCCACGTAGGCCGGGTTCGCGACGAGGTCGATGAGCGCCCCGGAGATCGGTACCCCGCCAGGACCCGTCAGCCGGCCCTCGACCGTCGCCGAGCGCCCGTAGGAGCGCGTGATCTGCTGCTTGCGCGTGCCCTTCCAGGTGACGCTCAGGCTCGCCTGCGCGGAGGCATTGACTCCGTTCGTGGGTCCGGGCGGGGGCGGGTTCGCGACCGTGATCTGGCGGTCCAGCACGGGTGCGGCGTTGCCCGCGGCGTCGATCACGCTCACGATCAGATGGTGGGAGCCGTTGGTAACCCTCGTGCTGTCGAAGGGCACGTCGGCGCTCACCGCCGGCGGGCACGGGCGCACATACAGGAAGGCCGGCAGCCCGTCTGATGTCTGACCTACGTTCCGGCAGCCCCCGCCGTTCGGTTCCACCACCGTGCTCTGGACCACGTGCCCGTCCACGTTGAAGAGGGCCTCATACACGCCCGAGACGGGATCGCCGGCGCTGAACGTCACGTCGCTGTCGCCCCGCACGGTCGGTGCGCTCGACAGTTCGCCGCCCACGTTGGCGGCCGTCGGGCCGGCGCTCTGTTCGAGCACCACGTCCGAGGCGTACACGTACACGGCCGCGGCGTAGCCGCTTGCGTCATGTGCGCCTTCGCCGCAGCTGAAGCCCGCGACCCCGCCGCAGGAGGCGATCGCAAACAGGCGCGAGCCCAGGTTGGCGCCCGGCACCGTCACCCGGTTTTCGCCTGACAGCGGCTGCTCGGGGTCGCCTCGGCCCGGACACGCCGATCCTGCATCGCATTCGTCGAAGATGTTTGTTTCAGCCGGGCCCGCGAGCCAGAACTGATACGCGGCGTTGACCACCGCGCCGCCGTCGGCGTCGCCCGCGCGCCACAGCGTCGCGCCGGCGATGCTCGTGCCGGCCGGCGCTTCGAAGGCCCATGTGGCGATGCCGGTGTTGGCGGTGCGCTTGGCCTGGCCGAGCGCGGCGAGCAGCGCCCCGCCCGGCTGCTGACAGGTGTTTTCGGCGTACACGGCCGACCCGGTCACCGATCCGCTCCACCCGTCCGCCGGGGCGCCTTCGCCGGAGGGGGTCCGGCAGCCGTACACGTGGTAGGAGCCGGCCTGCGCGCCCGCCGCCATCGCCGCCAGCGCCAGGCAGGTCACGAACGTCCCCTTCAGCACCGGCAAGGTCATCTCAACCCCATGTCGCTCCGGGGGGCCTCGTGCCCCCCCTCCCAAAGGAGTCTGTCAGAGCGAGAATCTGATCGGCAGCTCGGCCAGGCCGTAGATCCCGGAGACGCTCTCGAACACGGGCTCGCCGTCGAGCTCGAGGCCCCGCAGGCGCTGGGCGAGGAAGGCGAGCCCCTCCTGCAGCTCGACCCGCGCGAGGTTCGCCCCCAGGCAGTAGTGCACGCCGGCGCCGAACGTCAGCGGGCGCGCGCGGCCGTAGTCGGCGGTGATATCGAAGCGGTTCGGGTCGCTGTTCCCCGTTGCGTCGGCGTCGAGGTCGCGGTTGCCGGTGAATGCGCACACCATCAGCACGGTGCCCTCGGGGAAGGTCACGTCGCGGAAGGACACCTCCTCGGTCAGGATGCGGGCGGTGAACGGCGTGATCGGCTCGAACCGCAGCGCCTCCTCGACCGCCTGGGGCGCGAGCGCCGGGCGCTCGGCCAGGAGCGCCCACTGCTCGGGGTGTTCGGCAAGCAGCCTGATCGCGTGGGCCAGCTGGCTCTGGCTCGTGTCGACGCCGCCGACGAGCACGTTGAACACGAGGTTGATGCACTCCACGTCGCTGAGGCGATCGCCCTGCTCCTCGGCCTCGATCAGCTTCGAGATGAGATCGTCGCCGGGGCTGTCCCGCCGGGCGCTGACGAGCGCCTCGGCGTATTCGTAGAACTCCTCGACCGCCTCGGAGATCTGCTCGAGCTCGCTCGCCATGCTCGCCGCGTCGAACTGCCGCTGGATCCAGTTCGACCAGTGGTGCAACCTCGGCGCGTCCGTCAGGGGCGCGCCCATCACGGTCGCGATGGCAAGCGACGGATACGGCTTGGCGAACGCCTCCACGAATTCGCAGCGGAAGGTGCCGTGGTCGGGGTGGCCGTTGGCCGTTGCCGCCGAGGAGGCCGTCGCCTGTGCGAGCAGCTGCTCCAGGAAGCCCCTCATCGCGGGGCGGTAGCGCTCCACGGCGCGCGGCGACAGCGCCGGGTTGACGAGGCTGCGAAGGCGCGTGTGGTCGGGGCCGTTGACGTGCAGGATGTTGCGCTTCATCTGCTCATACAGAGGCCCGTCGGTGACGCCGAAGATCTCGGCGATCTTCATCCCGGGGAAGATCGCCGAACGGGTGCGCAGGAAGAACTCGGCCGGCTCCCGGTCGAGCACCACGTAGCCGTATGGGCCCGCGGCGAGCCAACCCTGAGAGCGCGCCTCCGCCATCGCCTGGTGGAAGCGCTCTCCCCGCAGCGAGGGATCGGTGTGATCGAACACGGGCAGCTCGAGGTCGGTTACCAGCGCCATCGGACCATCCTCTCACCTCGGTGCGATGCGCTCGCCGCGCGCCGGGTCACGCGCGAGCTTCTTGCCGGGATTCAAGAGGCCCTTGGGGTCGAAGATGCGTTTGACCTGCTCGTGCAGCTCGACCGCCCGGGGGTCCCATTGCGACTCGAGCAGGCCGCGCTTCAGCCAGCCGACGCCGTGCTCGGCGGCGATCGAGCCTCCGAGCGAGACGGTCAGCGCGAACAGCTCCTCGCCGGCCGCCTGCGCAGCGTCGAGGTCGGCCTGCCTGCCCGGGTCCACCAGCACCGTCGCGTGCACGTTTCCGTCGCCTCCGTGTCCCCACGCGCACGAGCGCAGCCGATGGCGATCGGCGATCTGCCCGAACCGCTCGAGCCCCTCGGCCAGCCGCTCGACGGGGAATGCGACGTCCTCACTCACCTTGCCGCCGCGCACAGCCGTGACCACGCCGTTGAACCCGTCCCGCCAGCGCCACAGCGCCGCGCTGTCCGGCGGCTCCTCGATCGCGACCGCGCAACTCGCGAGCAGCTCGAGGAGCGCCCCGCGCTGGGACTCGACCTCCGCGCAGCTCCCGTCGACCTCGGCGAGCAACGCGAACCCGGCGTCCGCCGGCACGACTCCCGGATAGCCGCCGGCGACCATCTCGAGCGTGTCCCCGTCGATAAAGTCGAGCGCCGAGGGCGTGATGCCCGCGGCGAACACGTCGAGGATCGCCGCACAGCCCTCCGCGGCAGTGCGCATGAACGCGACCAGCGGCGCGGCCGCCTCCGGCGCCGGCAAGAGCCGCAGCCTGACGGCGGTGATCACCCCGAGCGTTCCCTCCGAGCCGATCAAGAGGCTCTTCAGGTCGTACCCGGCCACGTCCTTGCCCGCCCATCCGCCGAGCTGCACGAGCTCGCCCGGCGCCAGCACCACCTCGAGCCCCCTCACCCAGGCGCCTGTCACGCCGTGCTTCAGGGCGTGCGGCCCGCCGGCGTTGGTGGCGACGTTGCCGCCGATCTGCGACTGCTCGGAGGCTCCCGGATCGGGGCCGAAGAACAGCCCGTTCTCGCGCGCGAGGCGCTGCACATGCCGGGTGCTCACGCCGGCCTCCGGCTGGATCCGCCACAGAGCGGGCTCGAGCTCACGCACCGCGCGCAGGCGCTCGAGCGAGCACACGACACCTCCATGTGTGGGCACGGCGCCGCCGGTCAATCCGGTGCCCCCTCCGCGGGGCACGATCGGGACGTCGTGCTCATAGCACCAGCTCACCACCTCGGCAACCTCCCCGGCGCTTCCCGGCAGCACCACCGCCTCGGCGCGCCCGCCCACGCCCCGCCGGCGCGCCGCGTCCTGGTTGTAGGGCGAGTGCGGCGGCACCTCCAGCACGTGCTCGGCGCCGAGGAGCCGGATCAGCTCACGGTGCATCACAACCGCCGAGGCTAGCGGGCTCAGTAGCATGGGGTGGGTCATGGCGGTCACCCCGAAGCCCCCCGCGGAGGCGGCCGAGCCGAGCTTTCGCACGCTCTCGGGAGAGCCGGTACGCGAGCTGTACACCCCCGCCGACCTACCCGCCGGTATCGACGGCCCGGATGATCCGATCGGGCTGCCCGGCTCCTATCCGTTCACGCGCGGGATCCACGAGTCGATGTATCGCGGGCGGCTGTGGACGATGCGCCAGTTCGCGGGCTTCGGCACGAGCGAGGAGACCAACGAGCGCTTCCTCTACCTGCTCGAGCACGGACAGACCGGCCTGTCGACCGCCTTTGACATGCCCTCGCTGATGGGCCACGACTCAGACCACGAGCGCAGCCTCGGCGAGGTCGGGCGCGAGGGCGTGGCGATCGACACGCTCGACGACATGCTCACGCTCTTCTCCGGCATCGACCTCGGCGAGGTGTCGGTGTCGATGACCATCAACGCGCCGGCGGCGATCATGCTCGCCTTCTACGTCGCCGCGGCCGAGGCGGACCCGCTCGGCGGCGCGGGGCCGATCGCGCCCGAGCGGCTGTCGGGGACCATCCAGGCCGACATCCTGAAGGAGTACATCGCCCAGAAGGAGTGGTGCTTCCCGATCGACCCGGCGATGCGCCTGTGCGGGGACATGATCGAGTGGTGCACCCTTCGCATGCCCCGCTGGCACCCGATCTCGATCTCCGGCTACCACATCCGCGAGGCCGGCTCCACCGCCCAGCAGGAGCTCGCCTTCACGCTCAAGGACGGCCTCACCTACGTCGAGCAGGCGGTTGAACGCGGCCTCGACGTCGATCAGTTCGCGCCGCGCCTGTCGTTCTTCTTCAACGCCCAGATCGACTTCTTCGAGGAGATCGCCAAGTACCGCGCGGCGCGGCGCATCTGGGCGCGGGAGCTCAGGGAGACGTTCGGCGCGAAGGACCCGCGCTCCTGGCAGATGCGCTTTCACGCCCAGACCGCCGGGGTCAGCCTGACCGCCCAGCAGCCGCTCAACAACATCGTGCGCACCACCATCGAGGCCCTCGCCGGCGTGCTCGGAGGCACCCAGTCGCTGCACACCAACTCCTACGACGAGGCGCTCGCCCTGCCCACCGAGGAGGCGGTCACGATAGCGCTGCGCACCCAGCAGGTGATCGCCCACGAAACCGGGGTCAGGAACACCGTCGACCCGCTCGGGGGCTCGTACTTCGTCGAGGCCCTCACCGACGAGCTCGAGGAGCGCTGCTATGAGTACTTCGCCAAGATCGATCAGCTCGGCGGCATGGTCGAGGCGGTCAAGCGCAACTACCCCCAGCGCGAGATCGCGGATGCCGCGTTCGCGCTTCAGCAGGAGATCGACGGCGGCGAGCGGATCGTCGTGGGCGTCAACCGCTATGCGCTCGCCGAGGAGCAGCCGCTCCCCACGCTGCGCATCGACCCGGCGCTCGAGCGCAAGCAGGTCGGCCGGCTGAACGCCGCGCGCGCGAGACGCGACGGCGAGGCGGTGGAGCGGGCGCTCGCGGTGCTCCGCGAGGACGCCGCCCACGACGAGCGCAACCTGATGGAGCCGCTGCTCCAGTGCGCCCGCGCACACGCCTCCGAGGGCGAGATCGTGGAGTCGCTTCAGCAGGTGTTCGGCGACTACACCGAGACGCCCGTCTTCTGAGCGCCCGGCGCCCAGCCCAATCGGCTCAGGCGGCGCCCACCCCGCCCAGCGAGGCCTGCCGAGACAGCGGGCGCTTGCCCCAGCCCGTCCTGTGCGCGTAGGCGATCAGGCGGTCGAGGTAGTCGCCCGGATCGGGCTTCTGAACGCCGGCGCGCTCGAGCAGCTCGCCGGCTCGGGCATCGCCGAAGCGGCAGCGCACGTCGAAGTAGGGCACGAACGCCTCCCCTCCCGCCGGCAGGCCTTCGGCGGCCTGCCGGCCGGCAAAGCGCACCGGCGCCCGCCCGGTCAGCGATGAGTGCAGCTCGACGAGCTCGCGCGCGCTCAGCGCCCGACCGCCCGCGACGAGGTTGTAGGTGCCGCTTGCCCGCTGATCGCCGAGCAGCGCGAGGATCCCGTCGGTGACGTAATCGACCGGCACGAAATCGACGATCGAATCCTCCCTGGCGGGCACCTCCTCGAGCAGTCCGCGTTCGAACGCCCGCATCGGCCAGTAGAGAACGTTGAACACCGGCGTCCAGCCGCTCGCTCGATGCCCGACGACGATGCTCGGCCGCGCAATCACGAGCGGCAGATCCGGAAACCGGCGCAGCAGCTGCTCGGCCTCGTTCTTGGAGCGCTCGTAGGTGTTGCGGAACTCCTGGCCGACGTCCAGATCCTCCTCGCCGAATTCGCCCGAGTGACGGCCGCTGACGTATGCCGTGGAGACATGCACCAGGCGGCGAAGGTATCCCCCGGCGGCGATGGCGGCGGCCAGCTCGATCACGCGCGCCACACCCCCGACGTTGATCTCCCGCGCCTGCTCCAACGGCAGCTCGAAGGAGATCGACGCCGCGCAGTGGATGATCCGGTCGACCGAGCCGATCAGCCGCTCGCGGTCCTCGACGGACAGGCCGAGCCCCTCCTCGAGAAGGTCTCCGCGCACCGCCCGCACCTGCGCCGCGGCGGCCGGAGGCTCGTCGTAGAGGCACGAGAGCACCGTCTGCAGGCGCTCACCGGCCTCCTCGTCGTCGCGCGCGCGCACGAGCACCACGATCTGATCCTCGCCCTGCTCGATCAGGCGCGCGAGCGTGTCCATTCCCAAGAAGCCCGTCGCCCCCGTCAACAGGATCGCGTCACTCATGCCGTGGCGTGGACCGATGGGACCGAGGCGGGGGTGGGACAGCCCATGGCGTGATAGCCGCCATCCACGTGCAGGATCTCCGCGGTGATCCTGCGGGCCAGCGGTGACAGCAGGAAGCAGGCGGCGTCGGCGACCGGTCCGGGATCCTCCGCATCCCAGGCCAGCGGCGCGGTGTCCGACCACAGCGCGGCGAGCTCGGAGAAGCCGGGGATGGCGCCGGCGGCGAGCGTCTCTATGGGACCCGCCGAGACGAGGTTCACACGGATCTCCTGCCCTCCGAGCTCGCGCGCCAGGTAGCGCGCGACGGCCTCCAGGGCGGCCTTGGCCACTCCCATCCAGTCATACGACGGCCATGCCAGGCCGGCGTCGAAGTCCAGCCCGACGACGCCGGCGCCGCCGGGCGCCGCTCTGAGCAGGGGCAGGAGCCCCGCCGTCAGCGCCTTCAGGGAGAACGCGCTCGTCTGGAACGCGACCGCGGCGCTGTGGGCCGGGGTGTCGAGAAACCCGCCCCCGAGGGCATCGGGCGGGGCGTAGGCGACGGCGTGCAGCAGTCCGTCGAGGGCTCCCCAGCGGGAGTCCAGCTCGGCGCGAACCCGCTCCAGGTCCTGGGGATTGTTCACGTCGAGCTCGAGCACCTCGGCCCTGCGCGGGAGCTGCGCGGCGGAGCGCTCGGTCATGCGCCTGGTGCGCCCGAAGCCGGTCAGGATCACCTCGGCGCCCAGCTCCTGGGCGCGGCTGGCGGTGGCGAAGGCGATCGAGTGCCGGTTCAATACACCTGTGACGAGGATGCGGCGTCCGTCGAGCATGTGCCTCCTACAGCGGGATGTTGCTGGCTCGGGATCGGGGGCGGTGGGCGTCCGCCAGGGCATCCAGGCAGGACGCGATGCGAGGGCGGCTGCTGTGCGGTGCGATCACCTCGTCGATGAACCCTTCGGCGCTCGCGGCATCGACATGGAGGTGCTCGGCGGCATACGCGCCGGCCAGCCGGCGCCTGACCGCGGGTGGATCCGGCGCGGCTGAGATCTCGCGGCGATTGAGAATCCCCACGGCCTGCTCGGCGCCCATCACACCGAGTTCGACCTCCGGCCAGGCGAAGACGTAGTCGGCGCCGAGCGCCTTCGAGTTCATCGCGATGAACGCGCCCCCGAACGCCTTGCGCAGGATCAGCGTGACGCTCGGCACGGTGGCCTCGGCAAAGGCATGCACGAGCTTCGAGCCGTGGCGAATCACCCCGTCCTTCTCCTGGCGGGAGCCGGGCAGGAAGCCCGGCGTGTCGACGAGCACGAGCAGCGGCAGGCCGAACGCGTTGCAGCTGCGCACGAACCGCGCGGCCTTCTGCGAGGCCTCCGCGTCGAGCACGCCGCCGAGGTGTCTCGGCTGGTTGGCGACGACCCCGACCGCGCGACCGTCCAGGCGCGCGAGGGCGCAGACCATGTTGCGGGACCGCCGCGGGGAGACCTCCATCAGGCGCCCTCCGTCGACCAGCGCGGTGATCACGTGGCGCACGTCGTAGACCTTGCGCGCCTGGGTCGGCACGGCCCAGTCCGGCGCGAGATCCGGCGCCGGCACGGCCGGCCACAGCTGGGGCGACTCGCCGGCGTGCTGGGGCAGATAGTCGAGCAGGTCGCGCGCCAGGAGTGCCGCGTCGACCTCGGTGGGGGCGGTGAAGTGACAGACGCCGTTGCGCTCGTGCACGCGCGGACCACCCAGCGAGATGGCGTCCAGCTGCTCCCCGGTCACCTCCGCGACGACGGCCGGCCCCGTCAGGAACATGGCCGCACGGTCGCTCATGATCACGAAGTCGTTGAGTGCGGGTCCGTAGGAGGCACCCCCGGCCGAAGGCCCGCACACGATCGATATCTGCGGGACCAGCCCTGACAGGCGAACGTGCTCTGAGAAGATGCGCCCGTAGCCGGACAGGGCGGCCAGACCCTCCTGCATGCGGGCGCCCGCAGACTCGACGAACCCCAGCACGGGCACGCGGGCGCGACCGGCCATTCGCAGGACCTCGACGACGGTCTCCGCATGGGCCTCCCCGAGCGAGCCACCGGCGAACGACGCGTCCTGCGCGTAGCAGTACACCTGGCGCCCGTCGATCCTCGCGTGGGCGGCGAGCACTCCGTCACCGGGCTGGGCACGGTCGCCCATGCGCCGGGAGCGCACCTGCGTGCGCAGCGGCTGCAGCGATCCGGGATCGGTCAGGGTCTCCAGGCGCTCGAGCGGTGTGAGACGTTCGTCCAGTCGCTCGACGAGCGCCAGCGTCATGGCCCCTCCAGGCACAGCACGGCGTTGTGGCCGCCGAACCCGAACGAGTTCGACAGCGCAAAGGCGGGGCGGCCCTCGGCCGACGCCAGAGGCCTCGCCACCTCGGGCACGTAGTCGAGGTCGAGATCCTCCTCGCGCTCTGAGAAGCCCAGTGTCGGCGGGGCGATGCGATCGCGCAACGCGAGCACGGTGGCCACCGCCTCGACAGCGCCGGCGGCGCCGAGCAGGTGCCCGATCGCGGACTTGGTCGAGGAGATCGGGATCCGCCCTGCGCGCTCGCCGAGCGCGAGCTTGATCGCCTGCGTCTCGGCCCTGTCGTTCAGCGGGGTGGAGGTGCCATGCGCGTTGACGTAGTCGATCTCGCCGCCGGCGAGGCCGGCGTCGGCGAGCGCCGCGGTCATGGCATCCGCCTGGCCCTCACCATCCTCCCGCGGAGCCGTGAGGTGATGGGCGTCTGAGCTCGAGCCGTAGCCCCTGATCGTGCCGAGCACCCGCGCACCCCGCGCCGCCGCGGGACCACCTCGCTCGAGCACGAGCACGGCCGCGCCCTCGCCCATCACGAAGCCATCGCGGCGAGCGTCGAACGGCCGCGAGATGCCGCTCTGGGAAACCGCGTCAAGCGCGCTGAACGCCGCCCGCGCGAGCGGCGCGAGGCCCGCCTCCGACCCGCCCGCCAGCACCGCGTCGGCTTCGCCGGCCTGGAGCATGCGCATCGCCAGCCCGAGCGCATGCGCACCGGACGCGCAGGCGGTGCTGACCGCGAAGCTGGGGCCGCGCAGCCCGTGGCGCATCGAGATGGCGGCGGCGCCGGCGTTGCTCATCATCAGCGGCACGGCGAGCGGTGAGACGCACTCCGGACCGCGTTCGCGCAGGGTGTCCTGCCCGTCGACGAGCGTCGAGATGCCGCCGATCCCGGTGCCCAGCACGCACCCGATCCGGCGTGCGTCGTAGGGCAGCTCGCCCTCCCAGCCGGCGTCGGCGAGGGCCTCCGCGCACGACGCCAGCGCCAGCTGGGTGAAGCGGTCGGCGCGGCGAGCCTCCTTGACCGACAGGAAGTCCCCCGGGTCGAAGTCCACGCATGCTGCCTCGCCGTCGCGGATTCCACACACCCCCGCGCTCCAGCGCTCTGCAAGCTCGCGCGCCCCCACGCCCAACGGCGTGACGGCCCCCACGCCCGTGATGACGACCGGCTCCATCGGCCTATGCCCGTTCGGTGATGAGCCTGATCGCGTCCCCGACGGTCTTCACCTCCGCCACATCGGCGCCCTTCAGCTCGACGTCGAAACGCTCCTGCACGATCTGCGAGAGCTCGGCGAGGTCCAGCGAGTCGATGTCCAGCTGCTCGAGGGTGGCCTCGGGGGTGATCTGCGCCGGCTCGGCGCCGAAGCTCGCCAGCGACTCCACCACCACCTGCTCTATCTGCGCCTGGCTTACCGCTGTGCTCATGGGGCTCCTTTCGCCGTTGTTTGAGAAGGCGTCCGAGGACTAGGCACTCAGGCCACCGTCCACATACAGGGTGCTGCCGGTCACGTAGCCGGCCCCATCGGAGGCGAGAAAGCGCGCGCAGGCGGCGACCTCCTCGGGACGTCCGGCCCGGCGGGCGGGAACGGCGCTCAGGAGCTTGCCGTCCAGCCCGTCGATGAAATCTGTCACCACCAGCCCGGGGGCGATCGCGTTGACGGTGACCCCGCGCCGGGCCACCTCGACCGCGACGGTCTTGGTCATCGCGATCAAGCCGGCCTTGGCGGCCGCATAGTTGCACTGCCCGACATTCGCCCGTGGTCCGACGATCGAGGCGATGTTGACCACGCGCCCGAAACGGGCCCTGATCATCCCCTTCAAGCCGCGCCTGGTCACCCGGAAGGCGGCGCTGAGGTTCGTGTCGATGACCCGCTCCCAGTCGGAGTCCCGCAGCGACACGGCCAGGTCGTCCGAGCGTACGCCCGCGTTGTTGACGAGCACCAGCACGCGCCCGAACGCCCGCTCGAGGGTTTCGAACAGCATCTCGACCTCCTCGGGCGACGTCACGTCGGCGCGCACCGCGAGCGCGCGTCCGCCGGAGTCCTGGATGCGCTCGACGGTCGCCGCGGCGGCGCCCTCGTCGCTCTTGAAGTTCACGCCGACCGGCCACCCGTCGGCCGCCAGCGCGGAGGCGATCGCCGAGCCGATCCCGCGCGAGGCGCCCGTCACGAGTGCGCAGCCCTCCCGTGCCTCTGCCGCCATCAGCCGGAACCCCAGGTGACGGTCGTGGCGCCCCAGGTGAGACCGGCGCCGATCGCCCCGAGCACGACCTGGGCGCCCGGAGCGAGGGCCCCGTCACGGACGGCTGCGGCGAGGGCCAGCGGCACGCTCGCCGCGCTCGTGTTCCCGAGATCGGCGATGCAGTCGAACACTCGGTCCTGTGACAGCTCGAGGCGATCGGCCACGGCGGCCAGGATCCGCGAGTTGGCCTGGTGGTAGATGAACAGATCGACGTCAGCGAGTGCGAGCCCGGCGAGCTCCACGGCTTCCGCGGTGCAGCTGCTGAGCCGCTGGACGGCCTGAAGGAAGGTCTCGTGGCCGTCCATTTCAAGGAGGCCGCGGGCGCGGGTGGCGCGAATCGCCCCCGCTCTGCTGCCATCGCTTCCGAACACGAACGGGCCGATCCGCCCATCGCCGTCGGGTGAGACCACGATCGCGCCTGCGCCATCGCCGAACAGCGGCGCGGTGCGGCGATCGTCGAGGTCGATGAAGCGCGTGAGGATCTCCGCGCCGATCACGAGCACGTGGCGCGCGCGTCCGGCCTCGATCCAGGCGGTCGCGTGCGCCAGCGCAGCGACCGAGCCGGTGCACGCCGCGCCCACGTCGATCGCGGCCGCGTTCACGGCCCCCAGCTCGTGCGCGACGATCGGCGCGGTGGCGGGGGTGATCTCATCAGAGGCCACGGTTGCGACGAGCAGCAGGTCGATCTCGCCGGCCTCCAGGCCGGCGTCCTTCAAAGCGACCCGCCCGGCGCCGGAGGCGAGATCTGAGACCCGCTGTCCGGGCGCGGCCGAGCGGTGCTCGCGAATGCCCGTGCGCCGTTCGATCCAGTCGGCGCTCACGCCCAGGCGCCCGGCGACCTCGGCGCTCGATACCCGGCGCTCGGGAAGCGCGGTGCCGAGTCCGACGATCCCGGCGGTTCGAGTCACCGCGGTGATCGGACCGCCCGGGCGCTCAGCGCTCTGGAGCGTGGGCGACTCAGGCGACACCGCTCGACTCCAGAACACTCGAGGAGGACTCCGCCCCGGGTTCGATCAGGGTCGCGTCGGGCAGGTTGCGGCGCACCAGACGCGCGAGCACCTGCCCCGGGCCGACGTCCACGAACCGGTCCGCCCCGAGGCGAGCCAGGGCGAGCATCGTCTCGCGCCAGCGCACCGGGCTGGTGATCGCCGCGGCCAGCTCGCCGCGAACATCCCCGAACGGCTGAGCGCTCGCGCCCGAGATCACGGGGATCGCGCTCGGGCGGATCTCGACGCTGTCGAGCGCTCTGCGAAAGGGCCCCACCGCACCCGCCATCGAGGGGGAATGAAAGGCGCCCGCGACATCGAGCAGGATCGCGCGCACTCCCAGCTCGCGCGCCGTTGCGCGGGCAGCGCGCAGCCGGCTGAGCAGACCGGCGAGCACCACCTGACCAGGCGCGTTGTCGTTCGCAAGCACCACCCCGTTCTCCTCGGCGAGCACCGTCACCTGCTCCTCGGATGCACCGAGCACGGCCAGCATCCCTTCGGCCTCACCGGTCTCCGCGGCGGCCATCAGCTCACCGCGCCTGACCGCCAGTTCAAGGCCGGTGGACGGATCGAGCGCCTCGGCCGCGACGAGCGCGCTCAGCTCCCCGAGCGAGTGGCCGGCGAGCGCAACCGGGCGCAGATGCTCACGCAGCTCCATCCAGGCGGCAACGCTCGCGCAGAAGATCGCGGGCTGCGCGAACCTGGTGCTGTCGGCGACGCGCGCGAACGGATCCTCGCCGACGAGCTCGATGCACCGCTCCGAGAGCTCGGGGAGCGCGCGCTGGACACGCCCGCGAAGGTCGCTCGTCTGGCTTCCCTGGCCGGGGAAGAGACCCGCTGTCGAGCCGGCTGACACGCCACAAACATCCTCGCCCCTGTCGGCCCGCGGGCCGGGAGGAGCCGTCCTACCCCCCACTTGGGGGGGTCATTCCGTGCCTTTCGGGGGTGGGCGGGCGACCTGGAGAGGCCGCTTCAGCCCCTCAGGCCGAGACGCTGGGCGCGCTGGACGGCATCGGCCCGGTTGCGGGCCCCCAGCTTGCGATACAGCGTGCTCGTGTGCTCCTTGACCGTGTGCGGAGACAGGTACAGCGTGCCCGCGATCTCACGATTGGTGGCTCCCCCGGCGATCAGGGCGAGTATCTCCGACTCCCGATCGGTGAGCGAGGGGAGGGCCGGGTTCGCCGTCTCGGTGAACACCTCCATCCCGTCTCCCACCATGCGCACCATCCGAGCGATGTCGGTGGCCGAGGAGTCCTTGGATATGAAGCCCACAGCCCCCGCGGCCCGGGCCGCGCGAGGGGAGATGCTCCCTGCCCCGGACATCAGAAGGACCCTCGGCGCCGGGGCCTCGGCCCGCAGGCGCTCGCAGATCTCCGGCCCGGACTCCCCGCCGAGGAACAGGTCCACGAGCGCCACATGGGGCTCGTAGCGCCGGCATACGGCCACCGCCTCAGAGCCCGTGCGCGCGCTGAGGCAGCGCTCGACCCACTGCATCTGGCCGAGCATCAGGCGAAAGCCCCAATGGACCACGTCGTGGTCGTCGACGACGAGCACGCGCAGTCGCTTCTGCTCGACCGGCGCGTCTGAGTCCTCAGTCATCGGTGTGGACGTGCTCATTGGCTCGTGGGCACCACCAGACGCACCTGCCATGCGCCGGGCTCTGACTCGCCGTACTCGAGCACTCCCCCGCACTGCAGCGCCTCGAGCGTCGCCAGGCGCAGGCCGACCCCGGCCCGGCCGCCGCTGTAGAGATGGGCTCCGTCGTTACGCACCTCAAGTACGAAGGTACCCCCGTCGTTGGCAAGCGATACGCCCACCCGTGTTGCGTCGGCGTGCTTGCGCGCATTGCGCACCGCCTCCACGAGGATCGACTGGGCCAGCGCCTCGAGACTTTGCGGGACGTCCTGGAAGCGGCCGCTCTGAAGGACGATCTCAAGGCCCGGGTACAGCCCCCTCACCCGCTCGAGCTCCTCCTCGAACGTGACGGCCGTCGGACGCGAGGAGTGTCCCAGCGGGCGCTGCAGCGCCGTGCGCAGATCGCCGAGGGCGGCCCGCACCTCCAGTGCGCAGCGCCGCTGGGTCTCGGCGTCGAGCAGGTCCTCGCGCGAGAGCGCCAGCGAGATGCCGAACAGGCGCTGCACGACGCCCTCGTGAATCTCGCGCGCCAGGCCGATCCGCTGTTGAAGCTGGCGGCTCTGCTCGTCGGAGGCGGTCACCTCCCGTGCCAGCGAGGCCATCGCGATGGCCTTGCCGAGAGTCCACAGCAGGTGGCGCTCATCCTCGCCCATCTGCGGGACGTCCGGCTCGCGCTCTGACAACACCACGCCCACGTAGCGGCCGGCGGCGGCCATCGGCGTGCACACGATGTGCACCTCCTCGAACAGCTCGCGCACGGATGCCGGCACGTCGAAGTCGGCGGAGCCCACCGCTTCGAGAACGCGGTCCTCGGCGAGCGCCCGCCGCGCCACGGGCACCGAATCGACGGTCACGAACAGCTCGGCGAACAGCTCCAGCTCGATGCCGTGCGCGCCGACCGCACGCACGCGGCGGCGGGCGCGGTCGTAGCGGAACAGCACCGCGCGGCGCATCGACGTCAGCCGGCAGATCGCATCGCAAAGGCTTGAGAAGAACGCGTCCGGGGGCGAGCCCTCGCCCACTCCGAGCAGCAGGTCGGACATCACCTCGAGCGCCTCCACGCCCACGGCGCTCGGGCCCGCGCGGGCATCCGTGAGCTCCTGGGAGGAGCCCCTCCCCGAGCCTCTGTTGATCCGAGCCGCGTCGCGCATTCAAGCAGGATCTCACTTGCAGCCCCTTCGCAACTTCTTCGCCTGCCGAGGTGTCGTGAGGTTAGGATCGCTCCGCAGGTGACCCACCGACAGCTTCACAAAGGCCTCTTCTGCGCAGGCGTGCTGGTGGCCCTGTGCAGCGCCACCACGCTTGCCCTGGCATCCAAGCGGATCGTCGCCGAGCAGGGAGCCTTCCGCGCTCCCGCGGCGGCGCGCTGCGAGCCGGCGAAACCCAACGTCTCGGCGGTGCTGCCCGGAACGAGCCTCGCGGTCTCACCGCTGCCCGGCTCCTACGACGCCTCGCCCTACACGCAGATCAGTCTGCTGGGAGCGCCCACGGGAGCGCTCAGCGGCGTGCGCGTCTCGGGGTCGAAGACGGGCTCGCACTCCGGCGGGCTGCGGGGCTACTCCCAGGGCGACGGCGCGAGCTTCGTGCCGTCACGCCCATTCAGATCCGGCGAGACGGTGACCGTACGCGGGAGGGTCAGATCGGGCTCGCGCACGCAGCGATTCGGGTTCCAGTTCGTCGTCGCCACGCCGGATCGCCTGCCCTACTCGCCCCCCACCCTCCCGTCGGGCAAAGACCCGCTGGAGATGCAGCACTTCCAATCGCGCCCTGATCTGAAGCCGCCGGCGATCGTCGTCAGTGCGCGCTCGCCCCAGACGGCCCCCGGGGATCTGTTCGTTGCCCCCTACGGAGGGCCGGGGCCGGCCGGACCGATGATCCTCGACGAAACGGGGGCGGTCGTCTGGTTCCGCCCGCTCGCGGCAAACCTCGCGGCGGCCAACCTGCAGGTGCAGCAGTACGGCTCGGAGCCGGTGTTGACCTGGTGGCAGGGCTATATCCCGCCTCAGGGATTCGGCGAGGGCGAAGAGATAATCGACAACAGCTCATACGCTCAGATCGGCCGCGTGCGCGCAGGCAACGGCTACAAAGCAGATCTCCACGACTTCCACCTGACTCCCCAGTACACGGCGCTGCTGACGGCGTTCGCCCCGATCGACTGCAACCTCTCGGCGGTTGGAGGCCCGAGCGGGGGAGCCGTGACAGACAGCATCTTTCAGGAAATCGACCTGCGGACGGGACTCGTTCGCCGCGAGTGGCACAGCCTCGACCATGTCGGCCTCGCCGACTCCTACAGCCCTGCGGTCGACACGAGCACGCAGTGGCCGTTCGACTACTTCCACCTCAACTCGATCGATGAGCTGTCGAACGGCAGGACGCTGATCTCGGCGCGCAACACCTGGGCGCTGTATGAACTCAACACACAGACCGGCCAGGTTCTCACCCGCATCGGGGGCAGGCACTCGAGCTTCAAGCTGTCGAGCGGAGCGGCCACCGCCTTCCAGCACGACGCGACCGTGCTTGCAAACGGCACCGTCAGCATCTTTGACAACGGCGCGGTGCCGAGGGTCCATCCCCAGTCGCGCGGCATGGTCGTGGCGATCAATCCCCAGGCCAGGACCGACACGCTGCTGAGCCAGTACGAGCACCCGGGTGCGCTGTCCTCCGGCAGCCAGGGCAACGTGCAGCTGCTCGAAAACGGGGACCTGTTCGTCGGCTGGGGCTCTGAGCCCTACCTGTCGGAGTTCAGCGCCGGCGGACAGCTCCTGTTCGACGCCCACATGCGGGGCTCCTACCAGTCATACCGCGCATACCGATTCCCCTGGACGGGGGCTCCGAGCGAAGCCCCGGCGATTGCCGCCGCGGCCCCCTCCGCGGGCGGGGCCGTGACCGTCTATGCCAGCTGGAACGGCGATACGCGCACCTCGAGCTGGCTCCTGCTCGCCGGGCCCTCTCCTGCACAGCTTGCGCCAGTGGCGGCAGCCGCCCGTGCGGGCTTTGAGACCGCGATCGTGACGCCCGGCCCCGAGAAGGACGTGGCGGTGCAGGCGCTCGACGCCTCGGGCGCGGTGCTCGCCACCTCGCGCACGATCGCCGGCTGAGGGGGCGAGCAGGCGGTAGTGTGAAGGCTCCGGTGAATGTTCCGGTGTCGACGGGGGGACCTAGGGGGATGGTCGTGCGCAACGTCAGAGCCAAGCCGCTGAAAGGCGGCTCGGCGGCGGTGCCCGCAAGCGGGGGTGGGACGGCCCACGTCGAACCCGATGAGCGCTACCGGCGCCTGCCCACCGGCACGCACGGCCTCGACCCCGAGGAGGTCCGCCGCGACCAGCGAAAGCGCCTGCAAGCAGCGCTGATCGAGCTGGTCGCCCGGCGCGGGTACAGAGCCGTGCGCATCCTCGACGTCAGCAAGCTCGCACGCGTCTCGCGACCGACCTTCTACAGCCTGTATGCAGACAAGGAAGCCCTCTTCCTGGATGCCTACGACGAGATCTCAAGCCGCGCCGCCCAGGCGGTCACAGCGGCCTATCGAGCCGAGCGCGCAGCGGGGGAGCGCGACGACGACGTGCCGATGCGCGTGTTCTGCGCGCTCGCCGCGGCCGAGCCCGAGGCCATGTCGCTGTTCGTGCTCGGCGCCTTCGGCGCGGGCGCCAAGGCGCTCGAGCGCCGCAAGCAGACGCTCGAGGCGCTCGAGTGGGTCATCCGCTCGACCCGCAATCCGGACTCGGCCGAGCGGACCGTCGACCTCACGGCGAAGGTCATCATCGGCGGCACCCGTGAGGTGACGGCCGCGCGCCTGCGCCGCGGCCGCTCAGCTGAACTGCCCGAGCTCGCCGGTCAGCTGGCGGCCTGGGCGGCCTGCTACCCGGGCCGGCTCCCCGATGGCCTGGAGTGCCCGCAGCCCCCACCGCGGCGGCGCTCAGATGCCGGCGAGACCGGGGTTTCGGCGCGCGCGCGACGTGCACGGGGGCGCCTGCCGCGCGGCCGTCATGCCCTGTCGCGAAGCTACGTCCTCAACAGCCAGCGGGAGCGAATCGTCGATGCGACCGCGGCGACGATCGCGGCGAAGGGCCTCGCCGGGTCGACGATCCCGGAGATCGCCCGTCGCGCGAACATCTCCCACCAGACGTTCTATGAAATCTATGAGACCAAGCACGACGCATTCCTCGGAGCCCTGAAGGTCAGCGTGCACCAGGCGCTGGGCGTCTTCGCCCGGGCCTACGACGCGCGCTCAGACGATTGGCCGCGGGCGCTCTCGGGCGCCCTGCGGGCGCTGATCGAGTACGTGGTAGCCGAGCCCGTCCACGCGCATCTGAGCCTCGTCGACACCTTCGCAGCTAGCCCCGACGCGATCGAGATCCGAGACAGCGCCCTGAACGCCTTCGCCGCCTACCTCGACCCCGGCTATGCGCTCGCCCGCGGACATCGCGACGTCCCGGTGATCGCCGCCGAGGCGATCACCGGGGGCGTCTGGCAGATTCTCCACGACTACGTCGACGCCGGCCGCATCACAGAGCTCCCAGACCTGGTCCCCCAGGTCAGCTACCTGGCGCTCGTCCCGTTCCTGGGAGCGGATGCGGCTGTTGAGGCTGTCAGCTGAGCGCCGCGCCGTGCAGGCCGCTCGTGGGGCGCTCGCGCTCGTCCCACCATTCGTTGACGACACCGAGCGCTCCACCGATGATGCCCTCCCTGAACGACATCGTGTCATTCAGCCGCGGCAGCGGCTCGGCGGGGACCTCGACCCCGAGGAAGCCGCACAGCGGCCCCCACCCTTCCGCCGGATCCCACACCAGCAGGCGCTCGGCCGGCACGGTGCTCTTGACCTCGTCGTTCCAGCGGTTCATCACCGCGGCCAGTCCGGCGTCGGTCGAGGTGTCGCCGGCGAGCACGCCGCTGCGCTCCTCCCAGGTTATGCGGTGCATCAGGGCGGTATAGCGTTGCCACAGCGGATCGAGCACCGCGCGCGTGTCGGAGACGTGGTGGATGACCGAGTCGCCGTGGAACATCCCCCACACGGTCGCGCGCATGCTGCGCACCCACGCCTCGCTGTCGCGCACGCTGAGCAGGACCTTGGCGTCGGGGTAGTAGTCCATCAGCGCCCGGTAGTAGCGCGCAGAGGGCCAGTCGACGGTCGACTGGGCATCGCCGAAGATCCGCTCCCAGTCCGGAGAGCCTTCAGCAACGCTTTCCCACAGCGGCAGCCCGTTGTCCAGATCGGCCAGCAGGTCGCGCATGTGGTAGCACGCGCCGAATCCGAGCTGTTCGAGGGCGACCGTCTGGGTGGTCGTCGCGGTTCGCATCAGTCCTGCTCCGATGACTTGCATGGACCCCCTTTGAGATTTTCGGCTTTTCTATCAGCCCATACCCCGCGGATGTGGGGTTGGATCAGTAGTTGACGGAATTCTTCATATTGGTTTTTCGGGGCGATTCAGCCCGCCACGCGCAGGTAGGCGAGCACGGCCAGCACCCGCCGGTGATCGTCGTCGCACGCGGGCAGGTCCAGCTTGGAGAAGATGTTGGTGATGTGCTTCTCGACCGCTCCCGGCGTGACCACGAGGCTCTCGGCGATAGCGGTGTTCGATCGCCCCTCGGCCATCAGCTCGAGCACGTCGCGCTCGCGCCTGGTCAGGCGGGTCAGCGCATCCATCGAGGAGTCGCGTGACACGAGCAGCTGGGTGACCACCTGGCGGTCGAGCACCGTGCCCCCATCCGCAACGCGCGCGAGCGCGTCGAGGAACGCCTTGATGTCGCCGATCCGCTCCTTCAGCAGGTACCCGATCCCCGCTGTGTTCTCGCCGATCAGCTCACTGGCGTAGGCCGTCTCGACGTACTGGGAGAGGACGAGGACCCCGAGCGCAGGCTGTCTTCGGCGCGCCTCGATAGCCGCCCTCAATCCCTCGTCGCTGAACGTCGGAGGCAGGCGCACGTCGACGATCGCGAGGTCCGGTTGATGCCCGGCGATCGCCCTCAACAGCCCGGGCCCGTCTTCGACCTGCGCGACCACCTCGATGCCATTCTCACGCAGCAGCGCCACCAGCCCCTCGCGCAGCAGCGCGAGGTCCTCGGCGATCACTACGCGCACGGAATGCTCACCTCGATCACTGTCCCCTCCCCGTCGGGGCTCACGACGGACAGGCTCCCGTCGAGGGCCTCCACGCGCGCGCGCAGCCCGGCAAGCCCCGAGCCGCCGGGGTCGGCGCCACCGCGGCCGTCGTCGCCCACGATCACCAGGAGCGCCCGGTGCTCGTCACCGAGACGGACCCAGCTGCGCCGCGCCGTCGCGTGCTTGGCGGTGTTGGTGAGCGCCTCGGCGATCACGAAATATGCCGCGCTCTCGACGGCCGGGGCAAGACTGCGATGGGTGCTCGCCTCGACGGCCGTGCCGAGCCCGTAGCGGGCCGCCAGAGACTCGACGGCCGCGAGGAGCCCGCGATCGGCGAGCAACGGCGGCACGATCCCGCGGGCGAGGTCGCGCAGCTCGGCGATCGCGTGATGCGCTTCACGCTGGGCCTCTCCGATCAGCGCCCGGACCTCGGTTTGATCCGAGGCGCGCAGCTCGGCCCGACCGAGCTGGAGCGTCAGCGCGACAAGTCGCGCCTGTGCTCCGTCGTGCAGGTCGCGCTCGATGCGACGCAGCTCGGCCGCCTGCGCGTCAACGGCCTGACGGCGCGTGCGGGTGAGCAGGTCGATCCTGGCCCGCAGCGCGCGCCGCCCGCGGGCGACCAGCACGCGGTCGTGCAGCGCGATCAGCGAGTAGGCGCTGCCCGCGGTGGCCAGGCCGAGCAGCGCCCATGCGGGCCAGAACTCGTGCACCCCCGCCAACAGCCAGGTGAGCAGCCACGTCATAACCAGGATCACGGCGGCGACGCTGACGAGCGCCCACACGCACGCGACTCGGCGCACCGCGCCGCGCGGATGCCGCCATGCCCACCCTGCCGTGAAGTCGAGCAGCACCGGCACGATGAGCCCCAGCCAGACCCAGGCCGGCCAGAAGTAGCCCTCCCCGTCGAGCGCCCAGATCGCGGCCAGCAGGACCGCGGTCAGGGCGGCCAGACGGCGAACCAGCGACCGGGCGTACTCGGTCAGCGACAGTCCGGCCGCCAGCGTCGGCATCCACCGCCGGGGCGCGCCCGGCGGCGCGCCCGAGATATTCGATATCTGAGCTCGCTCGCCCACCGCGCCAATCCTCGCACGGCGCGGGGGTGCGCGCATCACCCCGTGAGCGCCCTGGCGGCCTGTCTGTCGTGACTCACCCGCTGCACATCCCAAACGAGCCCGGCGCGCTCGAGGGCGGAGATGAGGATGCCCGAGAAGTCGATCTCCCCGCGGCCGAGTCCATGGACGGCGGAGGTGGGAAAGGCATGATGATTGTTGTGCCAGGCCTCCCCGAAGGAGAGTGGAGCGAGCCACAGCAGGTTGCGCGACTCATCCTCGGTCGCAAAGCGCCTGCGGCCGAAGAAATGACACAGCGAGTTGATGCTGTAGGTGACGTGGTGCAGCACGAATATGCGCACCACCCCTCCCCACAGCATTCCCTCCAGTCCGGCGCTCAGCGTCCCTCCGATCAGGACGCCGAGACCGAAGGGAATCGCAAGGCCGACGAGCGACCACAGCACGAACGTGGCGTCCACGAAGCTGATCACGGGATCGGCCACGAGGTCGGGGGCGAAGCGATCGCGTGCCGCCCGCTGGGAGTGATTGAAGAGCCATCCCAAGTGGGCATGGGCGAGGCCGCGCAGTGCTCCCCGCCAGCCCACCCCGTGGTCGACGTGAGGGCTGTGCGGGTCACCCAGGCGATCGGAGTAGGCGTGGTGCTTGCGATGGTCGGCGACCCACGAGATCACCGGACCCTCGACGGACATCGTCCCGAGCACCCCGAGCAGTCCCCGCATCCCGGGCGAGGTCTTGAAGCTTCGGTGGGTGAGCAGACGATGGAAGCCGACGGTCACGCCGAGGCCCACCGGGATGTACATGATCAGGAAGATCGCGACGTCGCGCCAGTGAAGCTCGCGGTTCCAGGCAAGCCAACCCGCGATCAGGAGGGCGAGCGGGGGCACCGCCGTGATCACCCCCGTGATCGCCCGATCGAGGTTCACGAGGACGGGCTCGCGAATCTCCTCCGGAGTCGGACCGGCGTTCTCGGCGCCGGACGCCGGCGGATGCTCCAGCGCCGCGTCCGGGGGGGCCTTGACCCGGTACTCTGCGACTGATCCGGCGGGCGCGGCCACGCTGCTGATCCTGACCGCGCCGAGCGCTCCCGTCACTGCAGCCGGCCACCGGAAGGCGGCGGCTCTCCCCCCAGACGGAGTTGTGGATAACCGGAGATACGCGCCCGCGACGTCGCGGGCGCGGGCTCTCAGCCGGCCCGCACGTCCAGCACGATCTTGCCGGTCGCGCGCCGCTCCTCGATCGCCTTCAGCGCCTCGCCGGCTCGCTCCAGCGGGAATCGCTCGCCCACGATCGGGCGTATGAAACCCTCGTCCACCATGCGGTTCACCGCGGCACCGATCTCCCGGTTGAGATCCGGCTTGCTCATCACATAGGCGCCCCACCCGGCCCCGACGACCTCCGTGTTGCCCAGAAGCAATCGGTTGACCTTCACCTCGGGAATCGAGCCGCCGGTGAAGCCGACCACGATCAGGCGGCCATTCTCGCGCAGCGAGCGCAGGCTGTCGGTGAAGCGATCGCCGCCGACTGGGTCGAGCACCACGTCCACGCCGCCGTCGGAGAGAGCCTTGACCTCATCCTTCCACGGCTGCTCGGTGCGCAGCACCTCGTCGGCGCCGGCCGCTTCGGCCACGCGGTGCTTGACCTCGCTCGAGACCAGCGCGATCGTGCGGGCGCCCACGGCCTTGGCGACCTGCAGCGCCGCGGTGCCCACGCCGCCGGCCGCGCCATGGACGAGAACCGTCTCGCCCTCTTTCAGGCGCCCGCGCAGCACGAGCGCGAAATAGGCCGTGTGGTAGTTGAGGATCAGCCCCGCGCCCTGGGCGAAGTCGAGCTCAGGGGCGAGGGGGAAGGAGAAGAACTCAGCGGCCACGGCCGTCTCGGCGAAGCCGCCGAGGCCGCAGAAGGCGGCCACGCGATCGCCCGCCTTCACCTGCGCCCCGTCGGGCGCGCTGCGCACCACCCCGGCGACCTCGCTCCCGGGCACGAATGGAAGCGGCGGTTTGAGCTGGTAGGAGCCACGTGTCTGCAGCAGCTCGGGGAACGAGACCCCGGCGGCATGGACGTCGATCAGCACGCCGCTGCCCGGGGTGAGCATGCTCGACGGCTCGGGCTCTGCCAGCTCGACGAGAGCGAGCGCGCTGTCCGGTCCGCTGAGATCGACGATCTGGACGGCCTTCATGACCGTGGAGTATGTACGACCCCGTTTATCAGGGCGGATCCGAGCGCTCCAACAGCGGTCGGGAATCTTAGTCGGCGTTTATGTATCGGCGCCTGCGAGCCGATTTACGTGGCATGACGGCGTTGACGAGCGGCGGCGGCACAGCCGTAACCGTGGAATCCGGCGACGGCACAGGCCGGGACGTTGACACGCGCCTGATGGTCAGGACCCTCGGCAGGCTGTTCGTGGTGGGCCCGACCTTGGTGCTGCTCACGCTCGCGCTTCCGCAGTCCCCTCGGGCCAGCGAGCTCGGGCTGCTGGTGATCGTCGGCCTTGCCTACCTGGTCGGTGCTCTGCTGCTGTGGCGTGCGGGGGACATGCCGAGAGCCCTGCTGCCCCTCGTTCTGGCCTTCGGAGGCACACTGGTCACTGGGTTCGCCTACTTCTCCGCCCAAGATCCCAGCCCGATGATCTTCTTCTACCTGTGGGTGTTCCTCTACTCCTCATACTTCTTCACCGCGCGGGAGACGATGGCGCAGATCGCCTACGTGGGACTCGCCTACGGCGCTCTGCTGATTACCAGAACCCCTGCGGGGGGGATCGCCGAGTGGTGGATCATCGGCATGGGAACGCTGCTCGTCGCCGCGGTCCTGATCCGCTACATGCGCGAGCAGGGAGTGCTGCTGATCGCCAGACTCCACGAGGCCGCCCGCATCGACCCGCTGACGAAGCTTTCCAATCGTCACGCCTACCGCGAGCTGCTCGACCTCGAGATCGAGCGTGCGCGCCGTGGTGGGGCCCCGATGACCATCGTGGTCGGGGACCTCGATCACTTCAAGGAAGTAAACGATCGCTCGGGCCCCCACGCCGGGGACGCCGCCCTGCAGCGGCTCGCTCGCCTGCTCGAGCGCGGCAAGCGCCAGATCGACGGGCTGGCGCGGGTTGGCGGGGAGGGGTTCGCGCTGATACTGCCCGACACCGATGAACACGCCGGGTTCATCCTCGCCGAGCGGCTGCGATGTGATCTGCGCGCGGAGTTCGCGGCTGACGCGGTGCCCATCACGATCAGCTTTGGGGTGGCGAGCTACCCCGAGCACGGCGAGACCGCGGGCTCGCTACTACGCGCGGCCGACCAGGCGCTCCACGTCGCCAAGGAGAGCGGCCGCGACAGGACCGTCCTGCACAGTCCCTCGCTCGGGGACGCGCCGCACTCAGACGGTGATCTCAGGGACATCGCGAGCGAGCGCTTCGTCGCCGTCGTGCTCGACCTTGCCGAGGCGGTGGATCTGCGTTTCAGCGGCAGCGCCCGCCATTCAGAGACGGTGGGACGCTACGCCGAGATGATGGCCCGGGAGCTGGGCCTTCCCTCCGAGCGCGTGGGCCGGGTGCGACTCGCCGGGATGCTGCACGACATCGGCAAGATCGGCGTTCCCGACAGCATCCTCAACAAGCCCGCGAAGCTGAGCGACGAGGAGTTCGAGATAGTCAAGCGCCACCCCGAGCTGGGCGCGCAGATCCTCGAGCATCCGAGCTTTGCGGACGTACGCAGGTGGGTGGGCGCGCATCATGAGCGACCCGACGGACACGGATATCCGCGCGGGCTGCGCGGCGAGGCGATCCCCGTGGAGGCCCGGATCCTGGCCGTGGCGGACGCCTACGAGGCGATGACCAGCGACCGCTGCTACAGCTCCTCGATCGGACACGCGGCCGCCGCCGCCGAGCTCAAGCGCTGCGCGGGGACGCAGTTCGACGAGCAGGTGGTGGCCGCCCTGCTCGCCGTGGTCGCGCGGGAGGAGAAGCGCGTCGAGGCGGTGCTGAGCGGCTCCTGATCGGGAAGGATGCCGTGCAGGTCGGGGTCTTCACCTGTTGAGGCCTTCACCATCCGAGGCCGCAAACCCCAGATCAGGAGGAACTCCCGTGAAGCGAACCCACATGCTCTTGGCTCCAGTGCTGGTGGGCGCGATGAGCGTCTCAGCGGTCGCCGCCGCGCAGGGCGGCGTCCCGGCCGCACACGCCGCACGAGCGGCCACCGTCCAGCTGCACAACTCAAGCCTCGGAAAGATCCTCATCGACGCCTCGGGCTTCACGCTGTATCAGTTCACAAAGGACTCTCGCAACAAGGACACCTGCGTGAAAGTCAGCGGATGTTCAACGGTGTGGCCTGCGCTCAGTGCCCATGGCAGCCCCACAGCGGGATCCGGTGTCAGGGCCTCGCTGCTGTCCACGATCAAGCTGCCCGGAGGGGCCCGGCAGGTCACCTACGACGGTCACCCGCTGTACACCTATGCCGAAGCGACCGAACGCGGGGAAACCGCCTACGTCGGCGTTTCACACTTTGGCGGAAAATGGGAGGCCGTGAACGCAGCCGGCGGCGCGGTCAGGTAGGCCCGGCCCGCCTGCGGGCGGCCGGCCCACCTCAGAACAGGGCTGAGAGCGCTTCGACGAGGCCCGGGAGCTTGTTGGGCCCCCGCGCGAGGTCCAGCTGGCGCACGGGCCTCGGCGTGGCGGCGAGGTTCCTGGTCCACTGCAGCTCCTCAGTGCAGCCGAGCTCCTCGGAATGGGGGGCACACATGGCCAGCACCGACTCGAGCACCTCCGGGACAGGCGAGCGGCGTCTAAGGCGTGCGTCGATCAGGCTTGCCTCGACACCGTCGCGAGCCGCGAGAAAGCGGTTCTCGGCGAGCACCTCCGGCAGATCGACGGCGGGGTCTGCGCCCGAGCCCTCGTTGGCCTCGAGGCGCACGAGGCACTGGACGAGCGCCGTCAGCGCCGCCGAGTCGGCGACGGTGGTCTGGGCGTCCATGATCCTCACCTCGATCGTGCCGAAGCGCGGCTGCAGGCGAACGTCCCACCACAGGAAGGTGGGCTCGGGGAAGGCCTCGCATCGCAACAGCAGGTCGATCGTCGAGACGTAGTCCTCGTAGTCGCGGAAGGCGCGCGGAATTCCCACCCTCGGAAAGGCCTGGAACAGCGGCGTGCGAGCCGAGGCGAGTCCGGTCTCGCGACCCTGCCAGAAGGGTGAGTTCGCCGACAGCGCCAGCAGCAGCGGCAGGTGCGAGCGCAGGCGGTTGAGAGCGCGCATCGCGCTTTCGGGGTCGGGGACGGCCACGTGCACGTGCAGGGCGAACGTGGGCTCACGACGTGCGAGCTCTCGCATCGACCCATACAGGAAGCGGTAGCGATCACCGTCGGAGATCCTGGTGTCCTGCCACAGCGTGAACGGATGAAGGCCCGCTGCGGCCGGCCTGAGATTCACGGCAGCGAGCTCGCGTGCCAGCTCACCGCGCAGGTCCTCGAGCTGAGCCAGTCCGTCTGAGACGGTCGCGTGCGGGTCGGTGCGCAGCTCGAGCGCCGAGCCGTGCGTCTCCAGGCTCGTGTGCCCCGCGAGCTCTCCCGTCAGCCGCGCGATGACAGCGTCGGCGTGCGAGGCGAGCGCCCAGCCCGAGGGGTCGAGCAGCATCACCTCCTCCTCCACGCCGACCGTCCAGGGCACGACGTCGGGCGCCCATCGCGCCCACGAGCCATGGCCGCTCAGCTCAACCGCCGGTGCCAGGGTGTCAGACGGCGTGGGCACCGGAGTCCTCCTGTTCGCCGGAGTCGGAGTCCTGCTGCTCGATCAAACCGGGCCGCTGCTCGGTTTCACCGGCGGCCTCGATCAGGCGCTCGAACAGCGCGAGCTGCTCGGCTTCGGCGACAAGGGTCTCGGCGTGCCACTGGACGCCCATCACGAACTGCCCGCCTTTCCCGAACTCCCTGTCCTTTCCCTCGACGGCCTCGATCAGACCGTCCTTTGACCATGCGACCGGGCGCAGATCGAGTCCCAAGCGGTCGATCGCCTGATGGTGAAAGGAGTTGACCATCACGGGGCCCCCGCCGGTCGTCTGCGCGAGGCTCGAGTCGGGCGCGACGCGCACCTCGTGGGTCGTCTGATGCCCGGGCAGCGTCTGACGGTGCTCCACCACTCCCTTGATGAACTCGGGCACGTGCTGATGCAGGGTGCCCTGCCGGGCCACATTCAGCACCTGTGCGCCGCGGCATATGCCGAGGATGGGCGTGCCCCGCCGGTAGGCCCTCCGGCACAGCTCGACCTCGAATGCGTCGACGACCGGGTCTGTTGGTCCGAGCTCGGGGTGAGGCTCCGCCCCGTAGCAGGAGGGGTCAAGATCGGGACCTCCGGTGAGCAGAAGGCCGGAGAGGTGATCCAAGACCGAGTCGACGTTCTCCATCGTGAACGGCGGTAGGGCGACCGCCAGCCCGCCGGCCATCTCGACCGCGCGCATATAGGCGAGCCCGAGCGTCATCTCGGTCTGCGTGGGCTCCCCGTGAAGAACGTTCTGGACGTCGTGCTTATGGCGAATCTCAGACACGGTGACGCCGATCATCGGTCTGCTCATGCCAGCACCCAGGTGTCCTTGCTTCCACCGTTCTGGGAGGAGTTGACCACGAGCGCCCCCGGCTCGAAGGCCACGCGCGTGAGACCGCCGGGGAGCACACGCACGTCGTCTCCGATCGAGATGGCGAACGGTCGCAGATCGATATGCCGGGGCTCGAGGCGCCCGTCGGTCACCGTCGGGTGACGCGAGAGCATGATCATCTCCTGGGCCACGAAGCGCTCGGGTGCGGCGGACAGGCTCGCTGCCACCGCCCGCACATCCTCCGCTCGGGCGTGGGGCGCGATGACCACGCCATATCCGCCGTGCCCGGTGCGGGGCTTGATCACGAGCTCGTCGATGCGCTCGAGGATCTCCTCGAGCACCCCGGGCTGGGTTGGATCGTAGGTGGGCACCGACCGGAGCAGCGGCTCCTCGCCCAGATAGAAGCGCACCATGTCCTCGACGTAGGCGTGCACGAGCTTGTCATCGGCAACGCCCGTGCCAAAGCCGTTGACGCACGCGAGCGTGCCCCCGAGGATGGGGCCGAGCAGCAGCTCGGCGATCCCGGTCGGTCTGCCCTGATCGTCTGTGAGCCTGTCCTCATCGGTGCGCCGGTAGACGACATCGACCGGCCGCTCACCACCGTCGATCTGCGCGTAGAGGCGCCCGCGGCGGACCGACAGCTGCTCTTTCAGAACCAGCGGAAGGCCGAGGTGGCCCGCGATGGTGGCGTGCTCGTAGTAGGCCGAGTTTCGATTTCCGTCACTCAGCAGGACCACCACGGGATCCTCGCCTGCGGCCGCCGGCGCTGCCGCGATCAGGGCCTCGCCGAGCATCTGGAAGGCGGCGTCCAGCGAACGCACGCGCAGACCGCTGGGAGGGGGCAGGTGGGCGCCCAGCACCTGTCGGGTCGCCACGGCATACGCGATGCCCGAGGGCGTCCTCAGGTTGTCCTCGAGCACCTTGAAGGAGCCATCGCTGTCGCGGACCACATCAAGACCCGCGACGGTGATCCAAGAGCTGATGCCCTGGCCCATGCCGCTCAGGCGAGGCTCGTAGTGCTGGGCGCCGTCGAGGCAGTGCTCCGGCACGACGCCGGCCCGGACGATCCGCCGCTCGCCATAGACGTCCCTGACGAACAGCTCGAGCGCGCGAACGCGCTGGGCCACTCCGTCCGCGAGCACACGCCATTCCGAGGCGCCGATCAGGCGGGGGATGGGGTCGATGCGAAACGCCTGCTCGCCGTCGGCCGAGCCGAACGACACGCCTCTGCGGCTTGCGTCGCGGGCCACGGCGGCGCTCAGCTCACCGAGATCGACCTCGTCGATCGACTCCCGCACGCGGCGATCGGGCTCGGTGGCATGCCGTCCGACGGTGGCACCCTCATCGAATGCCGCTCCGGCGCGGGTGGGCAGGCGCCCCACCACGGACGAGCGGTTGGCTCGTACGACACGCGACTTGCGGCGTCCGTGCGGCACATCGGCCCGTAGGCCTGTCCTGGGCATACTCTGATTCTCCGCCCAACTTGCGCTCAGGTCGTTCGACCTACGTCCAAAATGGCGCTCTATGACTTTGGACGCCGGCGCTCTCTCCCGTTCACGCTAGCAGCCTGCTGGTAGACGGGCAGCGAATCGCGTTGCGGGCAGCTCGGCGGCCGGCGCGCACAGGTGCGCAAAGGTGGACAGCGGTGGGCAAAGGGTATTCTCCGGGAGCCGTGAGGTATGGAGATCGCCAGTGCAGCAGCTGAACTACCTGAGTGCGAACGAGCTGGCGTGGCGGGAGGCGCCGAGCCCCGAGCTCGACTCAGACCGCGCCGCGCTGGTGCGCCCGCTCGCCGTCGCCACCTGCGATCTCGACGCCCTGATCGTGGCGGGCAATTCGCCGTTTCGCGGGCCCTTCGCGCTCGGGCACGAGTGCGTCGCGGAGGTTCTCGACGTCGCCGATGGGGTCCGCAACATCCGACCCGGGCAACGGGTGAGCGTCCCCTTTCAGATCTCCTGTGGAGATTGCCCGGCGTGTCGTCGCGGACGTACGGGCAACTGTGAGACCGAGGGACCGTTCTCAACCTATGGGTTCGGACCCGCGGTGCAGCGGTGGGGCGGTTTTCTGGCCGATTCGGTGCTCGTTCCGTTCGCCGACCACATGCTCGTGGCGGTGCCCGATGGACTCGACCCCGCCGCCGTGGCGAGCGCTTCGGACAACATCAGCGACGCCTGGCGGAGCGTTGGCCCCCCGCTCGATCGAGAGCCGAATGCACCCGTACTCGTGGTCGGCGGGGGCGGCGCCGGGTCGATCGGGCTGTACGCGGTCGCCATCGCGCTGGCTCTGGGCGCCGAGGCCGTGACATATGCGGACCTCGACGAGCGCCGCTTGAGTGTGGCAGCGTCGCTTGGCGCGAACGCCCTGAGGGAGCCCTGGCCGAAGCGCCTCGGCCCGTTTCCGATCACCGTTGACGCGAACGGAACCCAGGAGGGGATCTCACTCGCGCTGAGCTCGACCGCGCCGGACGGCATCTGCACGAGCACCGCCATCTACTTCGGCGAGCAGCCACAGCTGCCCCTGCTCGAGATGTACACGAAGATCGTCACCTTCAAGACGGGCCGCGTGCATGCGCGCCCGATCATGCCCAAGGTCATGGAGCTGGCCGAGCGGGGCGCATTGCGCCCGGAGTTGATCACCACCCGCGTGGTGGACTTCTCCGAGGCCGCCGACGCGCTGCTCGAGCGCGATTGGACAAAGCTCATCATCGCGCGCGCGTGAGGCCGGCGCCGATCGTTGCGGTTTAGGGCCGGCTCGGTTAGGTTTCCTCGAAATCGCCGACCGCAAGGGGGGATCATGTTCAACTCGATCGTCGTGGGGACCGATGGCTCGGATACCGCCACGCAGGCGGTGCGCGAGGCGGTCGACGTGGCCGGCGCCGTGGGAGCGACGCTCGAGCTCGTGAGCGCATATGCACCCGTGTCCGAGCAGCGCCTGCGCGCCGAGAGGCGCGATGCTCCCGCGGATGTGCAGTGGGCGATCAATCCGCGCCAGGACGTCGAGGCGTCGCTTGCGGACGCCGCGGAGATCGCGCGGGCGGCCGGCGTGAAGGTGAACACCCACGCGTGTCAGGGGGACCCCGCCGACGCGATCCTCAACGTCGCCGAGGAACAGAACGCCGATCTGGTGATCATCGGCAACAAGGGGATGACCGGCGCCAAGCGATTCCTGCTGGGCTCCGTGCCCGACAAGATCTCCCATCATTCCCCCTGCTCGGTGCTGATCGTCCGAACCACCTGAGCTCAGGCGAGCGCACCGCGACTACAGCTCGGCGACGCGGCGTGCGAGGAATCGCCGCTCGGGCTCGGAGTGCACGAGCTCGAGCGCTCGCTCATACGCCGAGCGGGCCTCGGCGGGCCGGTCCAGGCGGCGCAGGAGATCGGCGCGGGCGGCATGGAAATAGTGGTAGGTGTCCAGCTCGCGGCGGCCGTCGATCGCCTCGATTGCCCGCAGGCCGGCCTCCGAGCCCTCCGCTTCCGCCAGCGCGACGGCGCGACTCAGCTCGACCACAGGGGAGCGGGTGACCCGCGACAGCTCGCCGTACAGCGCGGCGATCTGGGGCCAGTCGCGCGTGTCCTCGGCGTGCAGCGAGGCGATGGCTGCCTGCAGCACATACGGACCCCGCCCACGCAATGAGAGCCCGCGGTCGAGCGCTGCTCTGCCGGCCTCGATCCGGTCGCGATCCCACCGCGTCCTGTCCTGGTCCGCCAGCAGAACGAGCTCGCCCTCGCGGAAGCGGGCCCCGGAGCGCGAGTCGAGCAGCAGCATGAGGGCGAGAAGGCCGAACACCTCGGGCTCATCGGGCATCAGCTCCGCGAGCGCGCGGCCAAGCCGAGTCGCTTCAGCCGCGAGCTCGTCGCGACCGTCATAGCCCGCGTTGAAGATCAGGTAGACGACCGCGAGAACGGCGCTCAGCCGGCCGGGCAGCTGATGCGCCGGAGGGATCCTGAAGGGGATCCCCGCTGCCCTGATCTTGCGCTTGCCGCGCACGAGTCGCTGCGCGATCGTCGCCTCTGAGACCAGAAAGGCACGCGCGATCTCCTCGGTTCTCAGACCGCCGAGCGTGCGCAGTGTGAGCGCAACCTGCGCGTCGATCGCGAGCGCCGGATGGCAGCAGGTGAAGATCAGCTCGAGCCGCTCGTCGGGAAACCTGCGTTCCTGCATCTCCTGCTCCTCAGCCCTGGGAAGGTCGAGCAACCGGTACTTGGCGGCGAGGGTGCGGTCGCGGCGAATCCGATCGATGGCGCGGTTGCGCGCGGTGGTCAGGAGCCATGCGCCCGGGCTGGCGGGCATTCCCGAGGACGGCCACCGTTCCGCGGCGACCGCGAACGCCTCCTGCGTGACTTCCTCGGCGAGGTCGAAGTCGCCGAGGTAGCCGATCAGCGCGGCCAGGACGCGGCCCCATTGGTCGCGGAAGATCCGCTCGAGGTGAGCTGTCACTCGACGATCGGGCGCACCTCGATCGCGCCACCCATGCGCGCGGCCGGGATCCGCGCGGCGAGCTCGATCGCAGCGTCGAGATCGTCTGCCTCGAAAAAGAAATAGCCGCCGAGCGCCTCCTTGATCTCCACGAACGGGCCGTCGGTGATCAGCGTCTTTGAGTCCTTGACCTGTACGGTGCTCGCCATCTCCGGAGGCTCCATCCGCTCACCGGAGGTGACCCCCGGAGTTTCGTTGATGGCCCTGTAGTCGGCGTAGACGCCCTTCTGCTCATCCTCGGACAGGCGCGCCCACGCCTCGGAGTCCTGTGGCGTCGGTGTATCACCCTGATGGATCAACAGCATGTACTTCATCGCTTGCTCCTCCTAGAGTACGTGGATGGTCGTCTGTAGGACGAACGAGCGGCGCGGAAATCGACAACGCCGTGCGGATCGACCGGGATGGACCTGAGCGCGTTGGGCCGCTGGCCTCGCCCCGCGCTCACCGTGGACGTCGCGGTGTTCGTCCGTGGGGCGCCTCCGCTCGTGCTTCTGATCCAGCGCGCCGAGCCGCCTTTCGCAGGCGAGTGGGCCCTCCCGGGAGGCTTCGTGGAGGAGGGCGAGACGGTGGCTTCGGCGGCGGCACGCGAGCTCGCGGAGGAGACCGGAATCGAGCCGGGAGGCCTCTGGCTGCTCGGCGTCTACAGCACGCCCGGGCGCGATCCGCGCGGGTGGACGGTGTCGGTTGCCTACGTGCACGAGCTGGACGCCGAGCTCGCGGTGAGGGGCGGCGACGATGCGGCCGCAGCCCGCTGGTTCGCGGTCGATCGGCTCCCGCCGCTTGCATTCGACCACGCTCAGATCGTCACGGAGGCGACCGCGGCGGTGCGGAGCCGGCTTCGATGATCGACCCCGCCGGCGGCCTTCCGGCGATCGCCGCGTCTTCGCACTCGCGCACGCAGCGCCGGTAGACGGTATGAAAACCGAGCAGCTCAGGTACCGTCAGGAAACGGTAGCCGCGAGCCCGCAGCGCGTTGATGATCAGCGGGTAGGCGGCGAGCGTCTGCGCGCGGGGGCCGCCGCCGTCGTGGGAGATGATGATCGAGCCCGGTCTCACCTGCGCGAGCACGCGCTGGACGATCGCGCTCACTCCGGGGAGCGCGTAGTCGGACGGGTCGACGTCCCACAGGATCGTCGCCAGCCCCAGCGACCTCGCCGTCTGAATGACCGATGCATCGTAGTCGCCATAGGGAGGACGGAACACACAGGGGGTGTAACCGCTGAGCCTGTGAATCACCTCGAGCGTCTGCTGCAGCTGGCCGCGCACTTCGCCGCTGAGGAGCAGGTCGGGATGGCTCCAGGTATGGTCGCCGAGCGCGTCGCCTTCGCGCAGCTCGGCGTGCAGGGTGCTCAGGTAGGAGCTCGTCACTTGGCGCCCGATCATGAAGAAGGTCGCCACCGCGCGATTGGCGCTCAGCATCTGCACGAACCGCGGCGTGAGCGGACCGGGTCCATCGTCGAAGCTGAGCGCCACGACCTTGCGAGCGGGACCGCTCCTGAACGCGGCCGCGGGGCCACTGCGCTCACAGCGCACCGGGCGATAGCGGACGTCCTTTTCGACGGTGGCGGGCGCGCCCTCGGCCGGGTCCACCCCGCCCGCGCGCAGCCACGCGTAGGACCCGGGGGCACCGATCACCACGAGCACCCCGAGCCAGATGGATGCGGCTCGCCGGGCGCGTGCTCGCGACATCGGCTCAGACGCTCGGCAGGTCGTCCGGCAGCGGAATCTCCTGGGGGGGCAGCCCCGGCCCATCGTCCTGCCACGAGAGCCACGCGTGACCATCTCGGCCAAGGTGCTCCCCGGAACCGCCCAGCGCGACCATCACGACCCGCCGTGCTCCGGCGTTGATGAGCTGACGGCGCACCGGCGCACCGACCCGCACCAGACGGTCTGGGCCGAGCACGTGCTCGACGCCCTCGATGAGCAGCGTCAGCTCCCCCTCGAGAACGAGGTAGACCTCCTCCTGGCGGTCATGCGCGTGTATGCGTCCACGCTGACCGGGCTGGAGGATCATCAGGTTGATCCCGAAGGCGCTCATACCCAGCTCCCGCCGCAGGGATTGGAAGCGCTCATCGCTGTCGCGATCGATCCGGGCGAACGTTGCGTCGGGCTCGGCCATCGATTCGCCAGCATAGACCCGCCCGAGCGCAGCCGATGCGGCCCTGGATGCCAGCTTCATACCAATCATTATGAACTACCTATGATCTGGAAAGTGCTATGATATTAGGCATGGCGCAAGCGATATCCGACGACAGGCAGACACCGGCCGAGGCCGAGTTCACCCAGCACGCGGGCTTCCTTCTCGCGCAGCTCGGACGCGCGGTGACGCGCCAGTACAGGACCGCGCTCTCACCGATCGGCTTGAAGCCCCGGGCGACGGCCGCGCTCCTGCGCCTGCGAAGCGGCGGTCCGCTGAGCCAGCAGGCCCTGGGAGCGACGCTCGACATCGACGCGAGCAACCTCGTGGTGCTGCTCAACGAGCTCGAAGCGGAAGGACTGATCAGCCGCCGCCGAGACCCCAAGGACAGGCGCCGCCACGTGGTCGAGATCTCCGAGCACGGCGCGAAGGCCGTGTGCGAAGTGGAGCGCGCCGCCGGTCAGGTGGAGGATGAGTTCTTCGCTGCGCTGAGCGGGGACGAGCGCTGCGCGCTGCGCGAGCTGCTGGCCCGGCTCACCGACAGCGCGGATGTCGCCTCACCGGCCGACGTGACCGGCGAGGACTGCTGACGCGGGCCGGTTCGCTCCGGCGAGCTCTCGCGCAGCTCACACAAGCAGCACGATCTTGCCGTGGCTGTGGCGCGCTTCCAGCTCGCGGTAGGCGTCGCGAATCCGCTCCAGCGGGTATGTGGCCGCGATCGGTATCTCGAGGTCTCCGTCGGCCACCAGTGCCGCGAGCTGCGCGAGCTGCGCAGCGCTGGCGCTCGAGTGGGTGCCCTGCGCTTGGACGCCCAGTCGCTCCACCGCCTCGTAGTCGATGATCGTGTTGATCCGCTGCGGAGCGACGCCCAGGCTGATCGCCAGATCGACGTAGCCTCCGCCGAAGGTGTCGATGAATGCATCGACGGTGTCGCCGGCCGCGGCGCGAATCCGCTCAGCCTGCCCCTCGCCGTACGTCACCGGGACGATGTCGTGGCGGCGCAGCCAATCGTGGTTGTGCTCACCGGCCAGCCCGATCACCGTCGCCCCGGTGCGCCGCGCAAGCTGGACGGCCGTCGAGCCGACCCCGCCGGCCGCGGCCGAGACGACGACCGTCTCACCGGCCTTCGGAGCGACGGCCTGAACCGATGCATAGCCCGCGAGTCCCACAACGAACAACGATCCCGCCACCTCCCACGGGACCGTCGCCGGCTTCGCTGTCAGCTGATCGACGGGAACGACCACGAGCTCGGCGTGGCTGGCGCGCTTCTCAGTCCAGCCGAGCACCTCATCCCCCACGGCGAAGGAGCTGACGCTTGCGCCGATCGCGTTCACGACGCCGGCGAGATCGGTGCCCTCGCCCGAAGGGAACGTCGCCGGCCAGCGCTCATGAAGACGCCCCTCGCGGATCGAGACCTCCCCGGGGTTGATCGCGGCCGCCTTCACCGCCACCAGCACCTCTCCCGGCCCGGCGACGGGATCCTCCACCTCACGCACCTCCAGCACATCGACGCCGCCGTAGTGATCGAACCGCACAGCCTTCATGTCATCTCCCCGGCCGTTGTCCTTGTCCGCTCGACGATACCTCGCATCCCCGCGCCGGCCATTCAGGAGGTGCGTGGATCCCTCGAGCAGGGGTTCAGGGCCGGCAGTCGATCCAACAGCGGTGCGGAACGGGAGCGACGGGACTCGAACCCGCGACCTCTGCCGTGACAGGGCAGCGCTCTAACCAACTGAGCTACGCCCCCCGCGCTTTGCGTGGGAGATGTTCCCGCGAATCCGTTCGCGCCCTGCCAGTATGCCAAGGCTTCGCCCACGCTCGTCGTCTTCCCCGCAGCGAGTCGCCCCGGAGCCCTGGCCGGGTGGCCAGTTCCACTACGCTCTGGCCCGTGGCGCTCGTCGGCCCTCCTCCGCTGCTGAACACGAACCCGTTCTCGATGCTTCTGCGCGACCTCCGAGACGAGCGCTCGGCCTCAGTTCCGTTTCCACCGGGGGAAACGCGGCTCTCGATGTCTCGCACCAGGCACTTTGCCGAGGAACCGCTGCCGATGCTGCTGGAGGCCTACGAGCGCTATGGCCCGATCTTCACCCTGCGCCTGTTCCACGGCAACGTCGTGTTCATGCTCGGGCCCGCGGCCAACCACTACATCACCGTCTCACACGCCTCGAACTTCACCTGGCGCGACGGCCACTTTCGCGATCTCATCGGCCTGATGGGCGATGGGCTGCTGACCATCGACGACGAGTTTCACCGTCGCTCGCGCCTGATCATGCTCCCGGCGTTCCATCACGAGCACATCCTGAACTCGGTCGACATCATGGTCGAGGAGACCAACCGGGCACTTGACGCGTTCACACCCGGTGAGGAGATCGACGTGTATGCCTGGACCCGCCGGCTCGCGCTGCGGGTGGCCATGCGGGCCCTCTTCGGCCTTGACCCCGACGGCGAGCGCGCCCGCGCCCTGGACGCAGCCGGCCTGTTCGAGCGCGCCCTCTCCTTCTACTCCTCCGACTACGTTCTGCGCGTGCTGCGGGCTCCATTCACACCCTGGGCGCGCATGCAGCAGGCCGCACGCGAGCTCGACACGCTGATCTACTCGGAGATCTCCCACCGCCGCGACACCGGCGAGCGCGGCGAGGACATCCTCAGCCTGCTGCTGGACGCCCACGACGAGGACGCCACCAAGCTGAGCGACCTTCAGATCCGCGACGAGGTGATGACGCTGATGTTCGCCGGCCACGACACCACCACCTCGACGGTGGCGTTCATGTTCTATGAGCTCGCCCGCAACCCGGACATCGCCGAGCGCCTGCTTGCCGAGCAGGACAGCCTGCTCGAGAATGGCCGGCCGACCGCCTCCCAGCTCACCTCCGGCGAGCTCAAAGAGCTCGAGTTGGTGCTCGATGAGACCCTGCGCAAGTACCCGCCCGCCTGGGTCGGGCCGCGGCGCTCGATCGAGCCGTTCGAGTTCGAAGGTCACAGCGTCCCCGGACGTGCGTTCGTCAACTACTCCTCGTGGGCCAGCCATCACCTGCCCGACGTGTTCACAGACCCGGAGGAGTTCCGACCGGAGCGTTTCACGCCCGAGGCCCGCGCCGCCCTTCCCAAGGGCGCCTACGTGCCGTTCGGCGGAGGTTCTCGCACATGCATAGGCATGCGCTTCGGCCAGCTCGAGGTGCGAACGATCGCCACCGTGATCCTCTCCCGCTTCACGCTTTCATTGACCGACGGCTTCCGACTGACGATCCGCCAGATGCCCACGATCAGCCCCAAGCAGGGCCTGCCGATGGTCGTCCGCCGCCGTGCGACGGCGGCTCCCGCCGATCTCCCCGCGGCCGCCTGACTCAGCGGAGGCTCGCCCTCATCGTCAGCCGGTAGCTCAGGGGCTTTGAGGGTTCGACGCTGGCTCCCACCGCCTGCACGTACACGTGGGGGTCGCTGAAGATCGTCAGCTGAAACCCCGACAGGAGCCCTGCCGCCGGATGGACCACGAGCTTGCCCCCGCTCGCGACCGCAACCGCATCCACCGAGCTTCTCACGCCGAACAGGCCACCCGCCGCCCTCACCTTCACCTCGCCGCCTTCACTTGAGAGGAGCTGGACCTCGACCCCTTCCGGGAGCGCGGAGCTCACGTCCGCGGCGGCCAGGCGCGCCTGGGCCGCGAGCGCCTGACCCTGCTTGCGGAAGCTCACATCGCTCAGCCGCAGCGGACCCTCGCGCACGCTCCCGGCAGTCATGGTGATGCGGTCGAGCCCCCGCGCTTCCCACAGAAGCTTGGCAGTCTGTACGGGGCTCAACCTCAGGCTCCGGGCCCTTACGGTCACGGAATCGGCGCTCCCCCACAGCAGCTTCACCGCCGGCCACGCCTTCACGTGTACGCTCTGAACGGTCCCGTATCGACCAAGCCGCGAGGAGATCCGGCTGGCGGCGATCCGCGGCAGGAACAGTTGCGCGAGGCCCAGCAGGAGAACTGCGCCTCCCGCAACGAACAGGGCGAGCCTGCTCATCCGTCGAGGTCCGCTACCACGCCACATCTGCTGCAAGCCTCGCAGGCCAGGCGGCGTGGGACGCGCCCGAGGCCTCTACGGGCCCACGCCGTTGACCGCGAGGAACGGCTGGGCAGACGGTGGGTTCCCGCTAGCCTTGATGCCCGACCCGGGCGCGTAGCTCAGCTGGCTAGAGCACCTCGCTTACACCGAGGGGGTCGCCCGTTCGAGTCGGGCCGCGCCCATCCTCCCGCCCCGCACCCCACGTCGCGACACCGCCTGCCATGACCGATGACCCACCCATCCGCATCGCCGTGATCGGCTCGGGCCCGGCCGGCTTCTATGCCGCCGGGCACCTCCTGAGCGACAAGAGCGAACGCTTCGAGGTCGACATGATCGAGCGCCTGCCCACGCCGTGGGGCCTGGTCCGTTCCGGCGTGGCCCCCGACCATCCCAAGATCAAGTCGGTGACCCGGGTGTATGAGAAGACCGCCGCACACCCCCGCTTTCGGTTCTTCGGCAACGTCCATTTCGGCGAGCAGGTCTCACGCGAGGATCTGCTCGCCCATTACCACGCGCTGGTCTATGCCACCGGGTCCTCCGTCGACCGCCCCCTGGACATACCGGGCGAACATCTGGGCGGCTCGCATCCCGCCACGGAGTTCGTCGGCTGGTACAACGGCCACCCCGACCACCGCGATCTCGAGGTTGCCCTGGACTCCGCCGAGCGTGCCGTTGTGATCGGTAACGGCAATGTGGCCCTCGACGTCGCCCGCATGCTGTCGTTGACCCGTGACGAGCTCGCCGGCACCGACATCGCCGATCACGCGCTGGATGTGCTGGAGCACAACCACATCAGCGAGATCGTGGTCGTCGGCCGTCGCGGACCCGCGCAGGCGGCGTTCACCAACCCCGAGCTGCGGGAGCTCGCGGACCTGCTCGACGCCGACGTGATCGTCGATCCCTCGGAACTCGACCGTGCGCTCGCTGTGGCGGACCCCCACACCACACCCACCGCCGAGCGCAACGTCGAGGTGCTGCGGCAGTACGCCGCGCGGCCGCCCCTCGGCCGGCGCCGGCGGATAGTGCTGCGCTTCCTGCTCTCACCCGTCGCCATCCTCGGCGACCCTGTCCACGGAGTCACGGCCGTCGAGCTCGTTCGCAACGAGCTCCTGCCCGATGAGGACGGCACGCCCCGGGCGCGCGCCACCTCCGAGCACGAGACGATTCCCGCGGGTCTCGTCTTCCGCGCCATCGGCTACCGCGGCATCCCCCTGGCGGGCGTTCCCTTCGACGAGCGTCTCGGCGTCATCCCCAACGAGGGAGGCCGTGTCGTCGACCCCGCGACCGGGGATCCCCGCCGGGGGGAGTACGTCGTCGGGTGGATCAAGCGCGGTCCCTCCGGCGTGATCGGCACGAACAAGAAGGACGCCCAGCAGACGGTCGACGCGATCCTCGCGGACGTCTCAGCCTCGGTCAACGGCGATGTCCCCCTGCTGGCCCCCGAATCCCCCGACCCGATCGCGGTCGAGAGCATGCTCATCGCCCGGCAGCCCGATCTCGTCACCTACGAGGGCTGGCTGTCGATCGACCGCCACGAGCGCGCGCTGGGCGAGCCCTCGAACCGCCCCCGCGTCAAGCTCACGACGATCGAGGAGATGCTGCGCATCGCGGCCTCCGAAGGTCCTTCTGAGGGTTCCTGAACAGGGAATCTCTGCTCGGCGGCAGTGCCCATCTGCCACACTGTCGCCCGCGAGCCCCGTTAGCTCATCTGGTAGAGCGCCGGACTTTTAATCCGGTGGGGCGGGTTCGAGTCCCGCACGGGGCATGTAGAAAAGGCCTGCGTAGGGGCGGATTTCACAAGCGCGCTCGATCGCGAATGCTGATTTGGTCCCCATGTGGTCCCGAGATCGGTCGGCGCTCGTGCGAGGAGGCCAGCGGCCCAGCAGCTGGCCTCGAGTGCTCAGGCCGCGGAAGCCGTCAACCGCCCAATCACCCTCCTTGCCCGTGGCACCCTGCCTGGGCTGCTCGCGCAGGTGCTCTCGGCCAGCGAGGTTCGGCTCTTGTCCGCGAGGCATCGACCGATCTGCACAAGGCGCTGTTCCTGACCGCTGCTTTCACCGGCTTGCGAATGGGCGAGTTGCTCGCGCCGCGCTGGGGCGAGTCGACTTCGGCGCCGAGACGATACGCGTCGTACGCAGCCTCACGATCGGAGGCGAGAGCAGTCCCAAGTCAGGCAAGCCTCGCTCCGTCCCGATGGTCCATGACGTCGCAACCGCCTTAGCCCGCCTTGGCCAGCGCGAGCGGTTCACGAGCAGGGTCTCGACGGCCATGTCTCTCACCGCCTGGGTCTTCCACGCCGGCAGGTTGGCCCGTCTTCGCGGGATAGGCGGCTCTGAACTCGAGGACCCCGAGGTCGGGCTCGGCTTACCTCAGCCAGGGTGCGGACAGGACAACACCAGGGTTTTTTGGTTCCGTCGAGGGAGATTGGCCTGGAACCGGAGATCCGGCGAAGAAGACCAGCCAGACTGCCAGTGCAAGGACGGCGATGAACACGCTGATCATCACGATCCGCTCAGGCGCTGTGATCCCCACACGGCTGCTGATGTGTTCATCGGCCTCGGCGCGCATGCTGCGTAGCCAGGGCAGCCGCCGTTCGATTTGTGGCCGCCCGATGAGCTCGTCGTAGGTGTTGTTGAGCCAGGTGAGCGCCACGCCGAGCGCGGCGACTGACAAGGCAAGCACCAGGAGGACGACGAATACCTCCGTCATTGTGAGGGTTTGATGGCCGACCCGAGAGCCAACCCAAACTGCGAACACGGGTGCTCCCGTGAAGAGATTGACAGCTACGAACCCGGTGGCGGCGGCCAAGCTCAGTCGCTTGAGCGTCGTGAAGCGGGGGGGATCACCTTGCTTGGCGGTTCGGTGATCTGAAGAGGTCGTGGCATCCCGACTGTTTGATGTCCTTGGCCGGCTCATGATGGGACTCCGCTGTTGCCGGAATGAGCAAGTCTGCGCAGAAGCTCAAACCGGGTCGGGGGCCGTGTCGTGTGGGGACGTCGCCCAGCCAGGAATCCCGGCTCGGCGAAGGCTCGCTCTCCGCTCAGAGCCGGCAGACCGCTCTCAGCCATCCCAGCACGCCCCGATACCCGCCCATTTCCATAGTTTACTAGTTCACCAGCAAACTGGAGATCTCGCGTTGCGCTCGCTACCCTACGGGCATGACTGAGGGGCTCGATGCAGTCGGATTGGACGGCCTTGCGATCGATCGCAAGGCCGAGGTGCCGATCGGGGTGCAGCTTGCGTGGGCTCTGCGCAGTCGCATCGGCGGGGGCGGCTTGGAGCGCGGGCAACGACTTCCCGGCCTGCACGAGCTGGCCGAGACGGTCGGCGTGAATGTCAACACTGTTCGCGCCGTCTATCAGCAGCTCGAGCGCGAGGGTCTGATCGAGAGCCAGCAGGGCAGCGGCACGTTCGTCGCGTCCACCCTTGGGCGTGCATCCGCTGTTGCCGCGATCGCCGCAGATGCGGCGCGGGCGGCCCACGAGACCGGGGTCGAACCGCGCGAGGTCGCCGCTGCGCTTTACGTCTGTCCGGATCCTGGCGACCAGCCTGCCGACGGCGCAATTGAACGACGACGCGTGCTGCGCGAGCAGATCGCAACCCTCGAGCGGACCCGCGCGGAGATGGAAGCCAAGCATCCAGGTGTCGCGCCCGCACACCCCAAGCCTCGTGATGTCGTCGGCCCGGTGCTTCTCGATGTCGCGGAGCTTGAGCGGGTGCAAACGACGCTCGTCCGCCGCCTGGCGATCGTCCAAGCGGCGATCGATCAGCTAGGAACCGAGGAAATTGTCTGCGAGCAGGAGCCGCGGGCTGCGGCGAAGAGCAGCCGCAGCGTTCGAGCACGACCGAGCACCCGTCCTGCGTCGGCGGGTGCTTGAGGCCCATGGTTCAGATCGATTTCCTCCTCATCGTGGTCGGAGTGCCGTTGAGCCTCCTTGTCGTCGCGATGGTTGCCGCCCGCTTACACCGTGGCGGATACTCGGAGATACTCGACTGGAGACCCACCCGCTCCCCGGAGAGAGAAGCCGAACTGCTGCTCAACGATGTCGCTCAGATGCTCGCCGCTCAGAACAGGTACCGGCGCCAGCGAGGTGCACCCGAGCGCACGCTCGAGGAGGTGAGCGAGCCCGCCTCGGCTGTCCTCGAGGCAAGCGCGCCGACTTGCCCTGATTCTCGTGAAGGCCCCCCGCTACCGCGTACCCAGCGGAGCGGGCGTCTCGCAATCGACACCTGACACTGCTGCTGGGACGAGCACCAGCACGGACGCCCACAGCCCCCCGAGACTGCTACATCGCGTCGTCAAAGCAGTCGTCTTCCGGTCGTCAGCGCCGGCGCCCCCAGGTCGTCCCAAGCGAGCGTCTGATGGACAACGGGCCAGACGACTCGTATTGCGCGAAAGAAGTCGTGTGGCCCGCGAGGAGCCGGGCCACAACGCCCTACCGCGGATATCAGCCTAAAAGTCCGCCTCAGCTCGCCTGATGGTGATCCCGCCTACACCCCGACGACAGCGACAGCGGCACCCTGGTGCTCTCCTCGCGTGCAGGTCATCGGCGGCGAGTCTGCGCCGCAGTACGATCAAACGGCTTGTCCACTGGTTCACGGTGCTTCCGGTGGCGGGTTCAGGTGGACAATCACCGAGCGCTGAGCTCTCTGATGAGCGGAGTCGATTGCGGACAGAGTGAGTCGCAGCAACCGAGCTTCCTTGAGCACTCGCCACAGCCTTTTGGGAATTGGCACGTCGACGCGCTTCGTCTGTGTCCGCCCGGTGACGACGATGGAGACCGGGGCGAGCTTCGCGTCATGGCCGTGGCCGCTGCGAGAAGGGATCCGCAACCTCACATACATGGTGCACACACCAGGACCCGAAAGAGTGCAACTGACCGGGACGCCGTGGCTCGCGCGCAGATCGCGCAGCGTCGTCCAGGGAGTCGGGAGGATTGGGCCGGTGACGATCGGTCCCAGCGCAATCGACGCTGGCGGGGCCGGAGGTGGCAGGTTCGGCACGCCAGGGAAGAGAATGTCGAGCGCCGCTTCGCTCGTTTCCGTCCGGGCGGAGAACAGTGGGTTGAGAGCTTCGTCGCTGGACCACGCCACAAAGAAGCCACCCTGAGGGAGGGCGAGGATCGAGGATTGTTCTGCCTGACTCTCGAGCGGTGACAGCGTGACCGGCGGCTGCCACCCGCCGTCCGCGGTGCGGATCGCGGCTTCCACAACTTCGGTGCTTCCATCCCAGCGGCTCCACGAAGCTGCCTGGTCGCCCGACGCGTCGATCGCGATCTGCTGATCGGGCCCCTGATACTCGTACGGATCCGGGATCACGAACGCAGATCGCGCGGGGAGACTGGGCGCCTGCCAGGCCCCGCCGGGCGCACGAGTCGCCGCTTCGATAATCACATGCGTCGCGTCGGGAAATCGTCGCCAGATCACGCTCACATCCCCCTGCGAGCCCGTGGTAACGGTAGGATCCGGAGCCCGATCTTCACTACGCGCGTAGCGCAGATCGAAGACGCCGATGGTCGCGAGCGTGACCGGTGGCTGCCAACCTCCGGTCGCGGTGAAGCTCGCCGCTTCGATCTGGACTGCACTCTGCCCAATGTCATGGGCTTCCCAAGACACAGTCATTTCACCCAGCGGCCCCACGGCTAACTTCGGCCGTTCCGCTTCGACCAACGTCGAGGAGAGACGTACAGGCACCTGCCAGTCGGCATCTCCCGCGCGCGTGGCGATTTCGACGGTCTGACCGTGTCCGGTCCCCGGACGCGAACTCGACATAAGGATGGTTGCGTCTCCGAGGGCATCGACGGCGGCTCCGCGCGGACCGCTTACTCGACCGGGCACACCCAACCGCTCTGGTGCCTGCCAGCCACCGCCGGCGGGCCCGACCACGGCTTCTGTGACTTGGCTCGCGGGATCGCTGTGGCTCGATCTCGACCAGGCCACAACCACGCTGCCAGACGCGCCGATCGCCGCGATCGGAAGGCGACCTTCGACGCCGGGCGGCGGAAGCCGAGCCGGAGCGCTCCAAGCACCGCCAGCCAAACGGCGCGCAGCGATCACCGTCCACTTGTTCTCGGATAAGGGCGACTGTTCCCATGTCACGGCCTCGTCCCCGCGCGCGTCGCTCACGAGCTCAACTTCGCCGGGACTCACGCCCGGCCCCGAGATCCGTACGGGCCGCTGCCAAGCGCCGCCCGCTGGACGTTCCTGAGCCATTAGAAACGATTCGCCGGTTCGGGCGGAGACCAGCTTGCTCCAGACGACAAACACCGTACCTCGCGCGTCGACGGCGACGTTCGCATCGCCCGAGCGCTCCCCCCTCGGTAGCAGCGCGGTGGGCGCCTGCCAACTGGCCCTCGCAGTCGCCTCACCTCGTGCAAAGAGCGCGACGCACGCCAGCACGGCCAGTCCGGCCACGAGCGGATTTCGCCTCACCCCGACTAGAACACCACTGCCGAGTCGATGTTGCGACCGCCAGCGCCCTGGCGCATGCGCGAGGCAAGCTATACGTGCCTCGCTGCACGGAGGACGGCCTCCTGAGCGGCGTCGCATCGGCGCACCCCGCTACCGCGCGGCCACGAAAAGCAGGCGTCCCTCGGCGCGCAGCCGACACTAGCGCTCTGGACGAATAGCGGGGCGCGGCCGAGCATCTGCGAGACTCGCATTGTTCCAATCGCGGTACCCGAGGCTGCGGGCTGGCACGCCCGAGTTCGCGCGAGAACGGAGTTCTCGCTGATGTCGGGCCCACGGCGGACGGGGAAACCGCGGGCCGATGAGCTCAGGCCGCTGCGGCAGTCATTATGGGCAGATTCGAGACCCCGAGGAGTTGACATGAGCAAGCTCAGACTCAGCATCACGATGTCGCTGGACGGCTATGTCGCAGGTCCTGACCAGAGCGAGGAGAACCCGCTCGGAGTAGGCGGGATGGAGCTGCACAAGTGGTTCTTCCCGCTCAAGGAGTTCAGGGAGATGCACGGCGAGCAGGGCGGCGAGACCAACGCCAGCTCCTCGGTGGTCGAAGAGCGCCGCGCAAACATCGGCGCCACGATCATGGGACGCAACATGTTCGGCGGCGGCACGGGACCCTGGGGCGACGATCCGTGGCCGGGCTGGTGGGGCGAGGATCCGCCCTACCACCATGCGGTGTTCGTGCTCACGCACCACGCGCGCGAGCCGCTTCAGATGATGGGCGGCACCACCTTCCACTTCGTGACCGACGGGATCGAGTCGGCGCTCGCACAAGCCAAGGACGCCGTCCAGGAGCAGGACATCTGGCTTGCCGGCGGCGCGTCGGTGGTCAACCAGTACCTGGCTGCGGGCCTCGTCGACGAGGTCGACATCTCGATCGCGCCCTTGATCATGGCCGGCGGCGAGCGCCTGTTCGAGGGTCTCCAGCGCGGGGCTCTCAAGCTGACGCAGATTCGGGCCCTCGACGCACCCGGCGTCACACACATCAAGTACAAGGTCGGCTGAACGCTGTTGAGCAGAGGCGGTCAGGCTCCGCCTGTCGGATCGCCCCCTTTGGTGCCGGCGCGAGCAACTTCGCGAACGGCGACGGCTACCTCCCTCTGCGCGCAAAGCAGGCGCCCCCCGCGTAGCCAGCAGGGCTCCTGAGTTGGACGAATCTCGACAGCGCCGGTCGAGGACCGGGATCCGCTGCTTTCGCGGCCTGGACCTGGAGAGATGTCGCGGCTCGGAGTGCCCCAGGGCGCCCCGCCGGTGACCTCCTGTCTTCTGCTCATGCAGTCAGCGTGGTGGCCCACAGACCTCAAGATCGCCAGCGCCGGCGGTAGGCGATCGTTCGCTTGCGACCGACTGAGTCCGCTAGGTCGGGTGGGATCCGCCGTCGATCAGGATCGACTGGTTGCTCAGGTAGCCGTTGCGAACAACTGCAGCGACGAGGTCGGCGACCTCGTCGGCGCTGCCGAGGCGACCGACGGCCCGCGATGCGCCCAACTGCCGTCGGATCTCCGGGTCGTCGGGGATCATGTCGGTATCCACGAGGGCCGGGGCGACGACGTTGACGGTCACGCCCGCGGGCGCTCCCTGCCGTGCGAGGCTGTGGGCGAGGCCGTTTAGCCCGGCCTTCGACGCGGCGTAGTGTGCGCCCACAAGGCCCCCCGTGTAAGCAGCCACCGACGAGATGAACACGATGCGCCCAAAGCCGCGTTCGCACATGCCCGCAAAGGCGCTCTGCGCAAGAAGGAAAGGTGCGGTCAGGTTGACAGCGAGCATCCGGTCCCAATCCTCGATCCGGATGTCCAGCACTCCGGTTGGAGGCGTGACGATGCCGGCGTTGGCGATCAACACGTCGACGGCGCCGAGCTCGCTCTCGACTCGCGCGATGAGATCCCGGGCCACGTCCGCGCGGGCCAGGTCCCCCGCCACGGTGATCGCCCTGCGCCCGGCGCCTCTGACCTCGTCGGCCACCTCGCCGGCAGCGTGAGCCTGCACGGCGTAGCCGACCGCGACGTCATGGCCATCGCCGGCCAGGCGCAGCGCGATGGCTCTGCCGATCCCCCGGCTGGCTCCGGTCACGAATGCTACGGACATCGAGTAGGCACGCTAGACGATCTGACCGCGGCCATCCTCTTCCGGGCCGTAGGCACGAACGCTCGCTTCGCCCGGCTTAAGCAAGCGTGTGTCGGGCCTACGCTGGCACGACCGCAGCTTGACAGGAGGCCTTTCGGAGACGATCACCGAACGTGTCGAGTAGTCCCCGATGGAGGTGGTCGACGACCCCTTGGCCGAGCAAAGCGGCAGCCGCCGATCGGTGCCCGAGACGCGAGCGCCGAGGCTCGCGCTCGCGCTCTGGGCGTCCGGGTTCGTCAGAGTTGAAGACCGGCCGTCGCCGACATCATTGGTGCTCGACGTCTGTGGACGGTCGAGATGATCTCCTCGATATCGATTCCCTGCAGGTAGATGCTGGTCGTGCCGAGGTTGCTGTGACCGAGCTGGCGTTGGATGACGTTCACCGACACTCCCTCTCGCGCGAGCTCTACTGCGTGCGCGTGGCGCAGCTGGTGGGGCGCGAAGCGGCGCCTGACGCCTGCCTCGGCTGCATGACGGCGAAACTCGTTGCGGACCGCAGCGGCCGACCAGGGTCGACCGCAGGTGGGGCCGTCAATCACGCAGAACAGCGGGCCCGCCGGGAGCCCGAGGCGCACTGAGAGCCAGGGCCTGAGGTTCTCCCAGCCCCACGC
>Ga0182024_10000434_pt1 | contig 107287 bp, 100 predicted proteins | sample P32metaG_FD_120480 | JGI IMG/M metagenome (GOLD analysis project Ga0182024, IMG submission 120480) | Permafrost microbial communities from Stordalen Mire, Sweden - P3-2 metaG (Illumina Assembly) | ecosystem: Environmental > Terrestrial > Soil > Wetlands > Permafrost | place: Sweden: Stordalen... | reverse complement strand
TGAGGCAGACGTCTACGCATTGGCGCGATCCATTCTAAGGTTTTGCTCTAACTGCGGGGCATCGACGCAGTGGCGACACGCTGCCGACCATCGAGCCGCCGGAACGGCGAGGTCTGGGCTCGTAGTTCCTAGCTTTCCAGAACGAATCGACGCCAGGGAGGGCCAAATGCGGTTACCGTCTGGAGAGCCGGGCCAGGCGAAATTGATGCCCAGCCGCAAATCGGCAGGAGTCGAAGTTGCCGTACCGGAGGCGACGGGGCAGGGGCCACAGCCTTCAGCGTCGCCCGCGGCTATCGCTCGCGCTGCCAACCGACGCCGCGATGTGCGTACGCGGGTAAGCTTCACTGCCTGCGTACGGCACGAAGGCCAGGAAGAAATCGTCGAGTGCGGGAACGTCTCGAAGGGCGGCTTTTCCTTTCGGAGTCGTAAAACATATGTAGCGGGTTCCGCGATTGAAGTGGCTTTGCCTTACTATCCCGGCACGGAGCTCATGTTCGTTGGCGCTCTGGTTCGCCATGCGCTGGTGCTTCCGAACAACAACTTCCATTACGGCGCGATATACGCCACGACGAATCGTACCCCGAGCTGCTAACCACCGCTGCGTACAAACTACATTCCCGTCGCGGAGTACGCTATGCTTTCTGGACCATGCATGATCTCAGTTACTTCAGGGAACATCTGGATGAGTTTGCCGAAATGGCGAAAAAGCGCGGCACGACGCTGGACCTCGATGCGTTTCGGGCGCTCGACAAAGAACGCCGCGAGCGTATCACTGCGACTGAGGGGCTTAAGGCGCAGCGCAACAAGGCCAGCGAGGAAATCGCGCGGCTGAAGAAGGGAAAGCAGAACGCTGAGACCTTGATTGCGGAAATGAAGCAGGTTTCCGATCATATTAGGCAGGACGACGAACGAATCGCGCTGCTGGATGCCACGCAGCGTGAACTGCTGCTGACCATTCCCAATATTCCGCACGCCAGCGTGCCGGTGGGTCATAGTGCCGCTGACAATATCGAGGTGCGTCGATGGGGAACGCCGCCTTCCTTTGATTTTGCGCCCAAGCCTCACTGGGAAGTAGGCGAAAGAGCGGGAATTCTCGATCTGGGCGTCGCGGCGAAAATCACCGGTGCGCGATTCGCGGTCTATAAGAGCTGGGGTGCGCGGTTGGAGCGGGCCCTGGCAAATTTCTTTCTGGACGTGCACACCGGCGAACACGGCTACACCGAGATTCTGCCGCCATTTCTAGTGAACACCGCTTCCTTGATGAGCGCCGGGCAGCTTCCGAAATTTGCTGCCGACCTTTTTAGAGTTCAGGATACGGACTTCTGGCTCACACCCACGTCCGAGGTCGAACTGCATAACCTGCACCGCGACCAGACGCTTCCTGAAGAAGAACTGCCCATACGCGTGACCGCTTGGACTTCGTGCTTTCGATCCGAAGCGGGCGCTGCGGGAAAAGATACGCGGGGAATTCTTCGCCAGCACCAGTTTCAAAAGGTGGAGCTGTTCAAATTCACGCACCCGGACAAAAGCTACGAAGAACATGAAGCGCTGGTGCGCAATGCCGAGACCATCCTGCAGAAACTCGGCCTCCATTACCGCCTGATGCTTCTTTGTACCGGCGATATGGGATTTGCCTCGGCCAAGACCTATGACCTCGAAGTGTGGCTGCCGTCCGGTGAGGAATTCCGCGAAATCTCGTCTTGTTCCAATTGCGAAGCATTCCAGGCGCGGCGTGGTGGCATCCGCTTCAAGCCCAAGGGCGGCGGGAAAAGCGACTTCGTGCACACGCTAAACGGCTCCGGTCTCGCGGTGGGCCGGACGTGGATCGCGGTGATCGAGAACTACCAGCAGGCCGACGGATCCATCGTGATCCCGCAAGTCTTGCGTCCATATATGGGCATCGACCGTATTCCGGCAAGCCAGACGGGAAAGGATTAACGGCGGAAACCGGTCGCTCTTCCGGGCTGTATCTTATTCAATACAGATAGCTTACACGATCTGCAGCGGGTGTCGGTAGGCCCGCAGTGTCATTTCACGGTCGGTGCAAGCTGTTGAATTTACGCCTTTTCGTTTGACTCACCCTTTTCCCCTTGCATACACTCGGCTCACCGCTTCTGTTGCGGGTTTGAGGCAAGATGTCCCAGATCGCGGCGAGCGTAAGACCGGTTCAGTCCGCAATTGGGTCACGTTCAGCAAAGATTCAATGAGCTTTATTTCCCGGGTCATACGATATTTGTTTTGGCTTCTGATCTTGTCCTGGAGCGTGGCCTTACTGCGACGCCTGGTGGCTTGGATGATCCGCCATGCTTGGACCTCCTCAACAGGGGCGTCACGGGGTCCGGATCAGCGTGTCGAGGTCGGCGCAAACTCCGAAGGCGTTGGCATGGCGCGGCGGTTGGTTCGCGACCCGGTTTGTGGCGCGCACGTAGCGGAGGTTCTGGCGATTCCGTTGCGCGACGGCAGCGAATTGTTGCACTTCTGCTCCATTGCGTGTCGCGAAGAGTATTTGCGAGTCAGCGCTGGCAACAACACGAGCAAAATCGCGGCCAGCCGCTAAAGGATTTCGACCGAAAAGACTTTGCAGTCGCTTCCGGGCCAAGTGCAAGACTTCAAGACTTAAGGATAACACTCGATCGTATTCGAGTGATGCCGCGTACAGGAAAGGACCGAAAGTTCATGGCCACGGTCGCCAAGCCCAGCGTTCCTCCAATGATTCCGCGCATTGCCCCACGCGAGGATCTGAATCCATTTCGTATCGCGCAGATTCAATTCGATATGGCGGCGGAGTTTCTGAAACTTGACCCTGGCCTGCGGCAAATTTTACGGACGCCCAAGCGCGTTGTTGAGGTTTCGATTCCCACCAAGATGGACAACGGGCAGGTGAAGGTTCTCGCCGGCTTTCGCGTGCAGCACAATGTCGCGCGCGGCCCGGCCAAAGGCGGAATCCGCTTCCATCCTAATGTGACGCTGGATGAAATCAAGGCACTGGCCACCTGGATGACGTGGAAGACCGCCATCGTCAGTTTGCCGCTGGGCGGCGCGATGGGTGGAGTAATCTGCGATCCAAAACGCATGTCCAAGAGCGAACTGGAACGCATGACGCGGCGTTATGCCAGCGAAATTCTGCCACTCATCGGACCGGACCGGGATATACCCGCGCCGGACGTGTACACCGATGCGCAGACCATGGCGTGGATTATGGATACGTATGCGATGACCGTCGGGCACGCTTCTCACGGTGTCGTTACGGGCAAGCCGCAATCGATTGGCGGATCGGTGGGAAGCGAAGAAGCTGCGGCGCGCGGTTTGGTCGCCGTTGTGGAGGAGGCTTGCAAGCTGAAGAAGATTCCGATGCGCGGAGCTACCATTGCAATACAGGGTTTCGGGAACTCCGGCGCAGCAACGGCGCGGGTTTTTGCTGAGAAGAAAGCGAAAATAATCGCCATCAGCGACACCCGCGGCGGCGTAACGAACTCTCGCGGCATTGATCCTATCAAAGCCGTTCGCTACAAGGAGCGCGCCGGCACGGTCGTGGGCATGCCGGGGGCTTCGCGAATTTCGCATGACGAGTTGCTCACCATGAAGTGCGACATCCTGGTGCCGGCAGCGCTGGAAAACGTCATCACGCTGCACAACGCCGAAGCCATCAAGGCGCGCATCGTAGCGGAGGCCGCCAATGGCCCGACGACGCCGCACGCGGACGAAATTCTGGCGCGCCGCGGCATCACCGTATTGCCCGATATTCTTGCCAACGCCGGCGGCGTTACTGTCAGTTACTTCGAGTGGGTGCAAAACCAGCAGGGGCTGGTGTGGGAAGCGGAGGAAGTCAGCGCACGCTTGCAGAAAACGATGGTGCGCTCTTTCCACGAAATGGTGGACACCATGCGCAAGCATCACGTTCCGCCCCGGGCCGGGGCCATGATCCTCGCGGTGAACCGCGTTGCCGAAGCGCTGCTGGTTCGCGGACTTTTCCCGTAGACCCGTTGCAGGGCGATTCCCGGTTTTGTGACGCAGCGCACACGAAATATTTCTTGCGCTGACCAAACAAACGCGCGTACATTCGCAGTGCCGGTACATCCCGCGGTTGGGGCGTACTGGCACTTTGCACTTTACGACCACTCGGGCGTCTCGACACCGTTTTCGTGAAGCGAAAGTCTGACGGTGCAACGAAACATCCTAAATAGCGGGGCAATCAGAACGAAATTATGGGCACTCACAACGGTCACAACAATCATGCGAACGCCACGCCTCCGATTCTGTTGACCATCGCGGGATTTGATCCAAGTTGCGGCGCGGGAATTGCCGCGGACTTGAAAACATTTGCGGCGCACGGATGCTACGGCGTGGCGGCGATTACCGCCCTTACCGTTCAGAATACCCAGAGCGTCGGAGAGGTGCAGAATACGCCGAGCGCTACTCTGCGGGCTCAACTTGAGACGCTCGCGAACGATTCGGAGATCGCGGCGGTGAAAATCGGGATGCTGGGCAATCGTGGGAACGCCGCGGTGGTCGCGGAATTTCTGGATGCGCACAAATTTGCCGATGTGGTGCACGATCCGGTGATGAGATCGTCGAGCGGGACGGAACTGCTGGATGCGGCGGGCATAAAGTATCTCGTCTCGGAGTTGCTGAAGCGCGCGACGGTGATCACACCCAATATTCCTGAAGCGGAAATCCTTACCGGACTGACTATCAAGGATATCGGTGACATGGAGGCAGCTGCGCGCAAGATTGTGGAGATGGGCGCACACGCCGTGATCGTCAAGGGCGGACATATGGACCGCGCTGTGGATGTATTGTTTGACGGCAACGAGGTCGTGGCATTGGCTGGCGATCGGGTACGAGAGGAAACGCTACATGGGACCGGATGCGCGTTTGCTGCGGCGATTGCGGCCCAGCTCGCTTCAGGGCGCACGCTGACCGAAGCGGCGATGCTAGCGAAGGCTTACGTTACCAAGGCCATTGAGAAGAGCTATCCCACCGGTAAGGGGCGTTCGCCTCTCGATCATTTTTATCGGAGCAAGATTGAACCGCCTGCGCGTGGCATTCACGAAGTGCCGCAACATGGCTTGCATCCTGCGGCGGAGGCTCACTAGTTCGCTTCTGAATCTGACACACCTTGCTCGGTTTGTTCCAGCTAAGAAGGAAAAAAGCGAGGCGCTCCGGCGCGTTTTGGCGGCTCGCTGACGGGCACCGACCCTTCGAGGCTCATCGTGAAACAACAGAGTCTGGGTTACTTCGGACTCCGTGCTTCCAAACCACGCGGCCAGCTACGATCGTCGCCATGGGCGCGCCCTTGAACTCGCGGCGATCGAACGGGGAGTTGCGCGATTTGCTTGGCGAGTTCTTTACGTCATACGTCCAGTTGTAATCCGGCGAAAAAATCGTGATGTCGGCTGGCTGGCCTGCGACGAGCGCGCGTTCGATGCCGAGCACACGGGCTGGTCCGGTCGTAAATAACTCGACCATACGCATCATGGAGATGCGTCCACTGTGAACCAGTTGTTCCAGCGAGAGCGCAAGGGCCGTCTCGAATCCGACAATTCCGAATGGGGCGCGGTCAAACTCTACGTCTTTTAGTGCCGGCTCATGCGGGGCGTGATCCGTCGCGATCGCGTCGATTGTTCCATCGGCCAAGCCTTTCAGAAGAGCTTCGCGATCTTCGCCGGCCGCCAGCGGGGGATTCATTTTGAAGCGCGAATCGTACTGCACATCTTCATCGATGAGTGTGAAGTGATGCGGAGTTACTTCGCAGCTCACGCGCAGTCCGCGTGATTTCGCCCAACGCACTTGTTCGAGCGAGGCGCGCGCGGAAAGGTGCGCGATGTGCAACCGCGCGCTGGTCAATTCGGCGAGTTGCACGTCGCGCGCCACGCAAACCGATTCCGTTGCCGCGGGCATTCCCGCGAGTCCCAGCCGCGTCGATGTCACGCCCTCGCGCATCACTGCTCCGGCGGCCAGCGAAACATCTTCGGCATGCTCGATCACCGGGATATCCAGCGACTTGCAATAGTCCATCACTTGCCGGGCGAGTTTGGCCGTCGCGATAGGCTTCCCGTCGTCGCTTACCGCTACGATTCCAGCCTGCTTCATCGCTGCGATCTCTGCGATGGCTTCGCCCTTGCTGCCGACGGACGCCGCGCCGATCGGCCAGACACGCACGGTCGCACTGTCTTTCGCGCGATCCATGATGAATCGCGTTACGCTGGCATTGTCGTTTACGGGCTTGGTGTTCGGCATGCAGCAAACGGCGGTGAAGCCACCGCGGGCCGCTGAGCGCGTGCCGGTTTCGATCGTTTCGGAATTTTCCTGCCCCGGCTCGCGCAGGTGCGCGTGAACGTCGATAAATCCGGGTGCGATGATCCATCCTGCGGCGTCAAAAATCTCCGCGTCCTTCGCGCGCTCAGAAAGTTTGTCCGGTTCTGCGACCTCTGCGATGCGCTCGCCGTCCACCAATACGTCCATCAGCGCGTCGGTGTTTGTCGCCGGATTCAGGACGCGGCCATTTTTAATGAGCAGCATGCGAAGGGTCCTTTAGTTCCTTTTGGTCGGTAGACCGCCGATTTCGCGGCGGATTTGCTTCCGCTTCACCCGCGGGCTGCTTGTCATGGTCAGAACCACCTGCTGCCAGCAGAAAAAGCAGGGCCATGCGCACGGCAATCCCGTTGGTTACTTGCTCCAACACGCAGGACTGCGGACTATCGGCCACTTCGGGGGTAATCTCGATGCCGCGATTCAGCGGTCCAGGATGCAGCACGATCGCGTCGGTTTTAGCGTGGCGCAGACGTTCCGCGCTCAGTTGATACAGCAAAATGTAATCGTTCAGCGATAGCGCCGGCTCGTGTAGCCGCTCATTCTGAACACGCAGCGCAATGATTACGTCGGCGTCTTCCAAAGCCTTTTCGATTTGGAAAACGCGGCAGATTTGCGATCCCTCCGGCCCGATGTTTTCCAGCTCGCGCGGCACCCACATGGCCGGACCGCACAGCGTGAATTTGCATCCGAACTTGGTTAACAGATGAATATTCGACCGCGCCACGCGGCTGTGCTTGATGTCCCCGAGAATTGTCACCTTCAGATTTTCGATGGTGCCCTTGCGATCGCGGATGGTCAGCGCGTCCAGCAGTCCCTGCGAAGGATGTTCGTGCGTGCCGTCGCCCGCATTGATTACCGGAATTTCCAGGTGCCGCGCGACGAATTCCGGTGCGCCGGATGCTCCGTGCCGCATCACCAGGCAATCTGGCTTCATCGCGTCCAGCGTGTGCACCGTGTCCAGAAGAGATTCGCCTTTCTTCAGGCTCGACGCTTCCGCTTGGAGGTTCATAGTGTCGGCGCCCAGCCGCGAAGCCGCGGTGCCAAAACTAATGCGCGTGCGTGTGGAAGTCTCGAAAAATGCCAACGCAATGGTCTTGCCGCGCAGCACCGCCAGTTTTTTCAGGGGATGCCGCTGAATTTCCTGGAAGGATTTACTTTGATCAAGAAGAAATGTCAGTTCGTCCGCGTTGAGCGGTTCGAGCGCCAGTAGGTCACGAAAACGGTGCGTCACATTTTCACTCGTTGCCCGAACTCTTCGCTCCTGAGCAAAATCTTACTCGACGCGGTCGACCAGCACCACTCGCTCTTCATTGTCGATCTCGCGCAACCGTACCTCGATGATTTCCGTCGCGCTGGTCTGCACCACTCGCCCGGTAAATTGCGATTCGATCGGCATTTCCCGATGCCCTCGGTCGATCAGCACGCACAGCGATACGCGTTTCGGCCGCCCGAGATCGAACAAGCCGTTCATCGCAGCCCGAATCGTCCGGCCGGTATAGAGCACGTCATCGACCAGCACCAGATTCATATTGTCCACGCCGAAAGAAATGTCGGACGATTGCAGCACGGCGTGCGACGCCACCTTCGACAAGTCGTCGCGATACAAAGTGATGTCCAGCGTCCCCACCGGCACGTCGACGCCGTCGATCCCCCGCATGGCCTGTGCGATCCGCTGCGCCAGCGGCACCCCGCGCCGGCGAATGCCAATCATGGCCAGATGCTTGGTCCCGCCGCTTTTCTCCACGATTTCGTGCGCCAGCCGCTGCAAGGTGCGGTCAATCTCCGACGCGGACATCAACTGGGCTTTTTCGACGAGGCGCATGTCCGCGTAATCCTAGCATAAGCCGGGACGCCCCTTCGCATCACTCGACGGCAGAAACTGCGGACCGCGCGGTCCAACCGGCCACTTCCCGGCACCGCAAAGCAACTTGCGTCGAATCAACGCCTACGAAACTCTATCAAAACAAATATCTTTAGCCGCCCGTAGAACCAACACTTAGCAAAAAACGATGGAGGGGCCACCGGCAGGCGCGGCAATGAATCGAGAACAGTAAGGTACGGACGCGAAAATATGCCGTATCCGTTCTCCCCGATGTGAATCCAAATGTCGGCCAGGTTGTGAATTGGCCAGAGGAGAACAGGACGATGGACCGGCTCAAAAATAAACGCACACTGATTACCGGCGGCACCAGCGGCATCGGGCTCGAAACCGCCCACCAATTTCTGGCTGAAGGTGCCCGGGTGGCCATTACCGCCAAAGATTCCAAGAGCTTGGAATCCGCGCGCCAGCAGCTGGGCAGCGACGCCCTGTTCATCGCGTCGGACGCCAGCAATCCGTCTGCGCAGAAAGAACTCGCGGCCACTCTGAAGGAAAAATTCGGCGGTCTCGACGCCGCTTTCATCAACGCCGGAATCGCCGACCTGCGCCCTGTCGAAAAGTGGGACGAAGCTGCTTTCGATCGTACCTTCAACATCAACGTCAAAGGCCCATTTTTCCTGATTCAGGCGCTGCTTCCGATTCTGGCGAATCCCGCTTCCATCGTGATCAACGCTTCCGTGAACGCGCACGTTGGCATGGCCAACACCAGCGTCTACGGCGCATCCAAGGCCGCCATCCTCTCCTTCACGCGCACGATTTCCGGCGAATTCATTTCGCGCGGCATCCGCGTGAATGCCGTCAGCCCCGGTCCGATTGCCACCCCGCTATATGACAAACTCGGTCTGTCGGGAGCCGATCTCAAAGCCGTATCCGATTCCATCAAGGGTCAAGTTCCCGCAGGCCGCTTCGGAAATCCCAGTGAAATTGCTAAAGCGGTGGTCTTCCTCGCGTCGGACGAATCCGCGTTCACAGTAGGTGGCGAACTGCTGATCGACGGGGGGCTGAGTCTCTAACCTTGGGGGTCCTTTGCGCGGCTGCGTGTTAAACTTTCGCGCGATAACACACGCAGAGGTCTTGGAATGCCCACTTGGAAGTCGGTACAACTTGCGCCGCAACGCCCCTGGTCGGTCTCCATCATTAGTTGGGCGGTATTGCTGCTTGGGTGCGCTGGGCCCGCTGCCGCTCAGACGGCCAAACCGTCCCTTTCAGCTAAACCGCCGCAGCGCCCCAAGCTGGTCGTCCTCCTCGTTGTCGATCAGATGCGCGGCGACTATGTGGACAAATTCCGCGGACAATGGACCGGCGGCCTAAAGCGCCTGATTGAGGAAGGCGCGTGGTATCGCGACGCGGCCTATCCGTATGCCGCCACCGAAACCTGCGTTGGCCATTCCACCATTTCCACCGGCGCATTCCCTGCGACGCACGGGATGGTCGCCAATGCATGGTGGGATCGCGAAACGCAAAAAATGGTGACCTGCACCGCTGATCCCAACGCCAAGAATTCCGGCTACGCAGGCGCCGCCGCAAAAGGCGGCGACACCGCTTGGCGAATGCTGATTCCTTCCTTTGCCGAGGAACTGAAATTTCAAACCGGTGGCGCCGCCCGGGTGGTGACTTTTTCGCTGAAAGCGCGTGCCGCGATCACCATGGCGGGCCACAAAGCTGATGCGGCGACGTGGTTCGACAACGGCGGATGGATGACCTCCAGTGCCTACGGCACCATGCCTTTTATCGAAGATTACGCCAAGGCTCATCCGGTGAAGAGCGACTATGGCAAGACTTGGAAGCCCGCCTTGCCCGCGAGCGACTATTTATACGATGAGAAGACTCCGGGTGCTGGGCCCCCCGAGGGATGGGGGCCCACTTTCCCGCATGCACTGCGAGGAAAGGGCGTGGACGCCGAGCCCGACGCCGCGTTTTACGAGCAGTGGGCGAGCAGTCCGTACGCGGACACCTACTTGACTCGCCTTGCGGAGACTGCCGTCGATCAACTCGGCTTGGGTAAGAGTGGCGCGACCGATTTTCTGGGTGTTAGCTATTCCTCGATCGACTATGTAGGGCACGAATTCGGTCCCCGCAGCCGAGAAATTCAGGACATCCTGATCACGCTCGACAAGGATCTCAGCGAATTGTTCGAGCACCTCGATAAAAAGGTGGGCCGTGGAAACTACGTGGTAGCCCTCAGCGCCGACCACGGGGTCGTGCCGATTCCAGAAGACATGGCCAAGACCGGTGCGGACGCCGGAGTGCTGCATCTTCCGGAGCTACAGGAAAAGATCGAGAAGTCTCTCGAACCCTTCAGCTATCCGAAACCCGCCATCGCGCGAATCGCCGGCAGCGACGTGTATTTTGCTCCGGGCCTGGCGGATCGCCTGAATCAGGACGGCACCGCCATGCAAGCGGTATCCGATGCCGCTCTCTCGCAACCAGGTGTAGCGGCGATTTATTGGGCCGATGAAATCGAAGATCGCCCGGCGACGCAAAATCCGATCCGCACTGCTTTCGCTGACAGCTATTTCCCGGGACGCAGCGGCGACCTCTTCATCGTCTCGAAACCGTATTGGCTGATGGACAGCACCCCCGCAGGAAAGACGCGTTCCTACGGCACCGGCCACGGGACGCCCTACAACTACGATCAGCACGTACCTATTTTTCTGATCGGCTACGGCATTCAGCCCGGTGATTACTACCGTGAAGTAAGTCCCGCCGACATTGCGCCCACGCTAGCCTCGTTGTGCGGTATCACGCTGGTCCCACGCGACGGCCACGTGCTGGCCGAAGCGCTGTCGAAACCGGCTGCGCGTACCACCCGCAGCGCGCCGTAGTCCGATGGCTAATCCATCGCAACGCGAAGAGCGAAGCCACAGCCAAGTCATCAATGCCGAGGTTCGCATCGGCCACGTCCACTTGAAAGTCGCCGATTTGGAACGAGCCATCGGCTTTTACTCCGGCATTCTCGGCTTCCAGATCATGCAGCGCATCGGCACCTCCGCCGCCTTTCTGTCTGCCGGCGGCTACCATCATCACATCGCGTTGAACACCTGGGAAAGCCTTGGCGGCGATCCTCCTCCTCCGGGCACAACGGGTCTGTATCATTCCGCCATCGTCTATCCCACTCGACCGGCGCTCGCCGCAGCCTTGCGGAGAGTATTGGCCGCGCGCATTTCCCTCGAAGGCGCAGCTGATCACGGCGTAAGCGAATCGATTTATCTACGCGATCCCGACGACAACGGCGTCGAGCTCTATTGTGATCGGCCCAGAGAACTGTGGCCACGCGACGCCCGCGGCCATCTGGCGATGTACATGCGCCGGCTCGATATGGAAAGTCTGCTCAGCGAGCCGCCGTTAGACGTGGAACTGCCAGTCGGCCCGCCCGATCTATAGCCGAGTCTGGTCGCACCTTCCTTTTTGCAGCCGGCGCAGGCAGGATGGACAACCATCCGGCTTTGGCCGCTAGCCCGCATCCCAAAACTCAGGAACGTTTGTCTGGCTGCCGACAACCTCGACCAGCTTGTTCAGTTCTACGAGCGCCAGCCAAAGTCGAATCGCGGGGAACATAGCGGCTGGTAGCCAAATTCCCGGCTGCGCATGGCCTGGCCTGACCCCCCGTGGTGCGCTAACTTCTCGCTCCTCTCCAGCCGCCGTACGTGATACGCTGCTGCGCGCTGTGACTACCGCAGCGGCTGTCGACCTGAGCGTACCAGTGGGCGCCCTGCGCCTACGCAATCCCATTATTGCCGCCAGCGGCACCTTTGGCTACGGCATTGAATTTGCCCATCTGGTTGACCTGAACCTTCTTGGCGGCATCGTCGTGAAAGGCCTCTCCCGCGAACCCATCGAAGGTGCGCCCCCGCCCCGGATTGTGGAAACTCCTTCCGGAATGTTGAACGCCGTTGGCCTGCAAAATATCGGGGTCCGGGCATTTATTGCGGAAAAACTTCCGGTACTAAGAAAATACCTCACACCGGTGTTTGCCAACGTTTTCGGAAACACCTTAGAGGACTACGTTGAGGTTATCCGAATCCTGGAAGATGCCGAGGGGCTGGCCGGTTATGAGCTCAATATTTCCTGCCCCAACGTAAAAAGGGGGGGCATTCAGTTCGGCAGCGAGCCCGCCAGCGTGGCCGAGATCGTGAAGGCCGCCCGTCAAGCCGCTGTCAACCGCCCCCTATGGGTCAAACTTTCGCCGCTTGTTACAAACATTGGACTTATCGCTCGAGCAGCGGCTGAAGCAGGGGCTGACGCCCTGACCGTCGCGAACACCTACCCCGCCATGGCCATCGACTTTCGTACCGGGAAGTCGCGCTTGGGCAATCGCACCGGGGGTTTATCGGGACCGGCGATCAAGCCCATTACGCTCAAGCTGGTGTGGGACATTAGAAAAGCTGTGGATATTCCTGTAATTGGGCTCGGCGGGGTCGAGAAGGTGGACGACGTGCTTGATTACCTGTCTGTAGGGGCGTCGGCCGTGCAGGTTGGAACGGCTAGCTTTGCCGACCCAGCGGTTACGGGACGCCTGGTGGAGGGCCTAGAGGCCCTGCTCTTGGATGCTAAAGCGTTTACTATCAGAGGGATAGTTCGTGACTTTCGTACAGAAATCGGTTGACAAGCCGAGGTTTTCTTGCTACAATTTTTTGGATGTTCGTAGCATAAAGAACACACTATGAGACGACCACTATTCTTCCTTTGGGCGGCAATCCGATGGGTACCCCTGATGTTCCTCATCGCTCCAGCGATGGAGGCTCCCTTGGTGGCTCATCTGAGCGATCCCCCGAAGCCGATCAAAAGCTGGGTGGGAAATGCCAGTTGGTACGGTCCGGAATTTAACGGACGAACGACTGCGGACGGGGAGCGTTTCGACTCCGAGTCTTTGACTGCCGCGCACCCCAATCTGCCTTTCAACTCGCTGGTGCGTATCGTAAATCCTCGAAACGGCAAATTTGAGGTGGTACGAATTAATGACCGCGGCCCCTATCAGGAAGGCCGCGAAATTGATGTATCCTATCGCGTCGCCCGGAAGATCGGCTTGATTCATTCGGGTGTTAGTCAAGTCCGACTCGAACTAATGCAGCTACCCGAACGGCGCTAATTCGTGCTGTCGCGGTCGCCGACATCAGTTTAGAATAGCGGCGACCGCTCACCTTGACCTTCGGCGCCCATCCGCGAAGCAGCCTGATCGTCGCACTTGATTTTGATTCGCTAAATTCGGCCCTCAAATTCGCCAAACAGATTGCTGATCTCGTTGGTATGTTTAAAATCGGCAGCCAGCTTTTCACTTCGGCAGGTCCGGCCGCGGTTCGCGAAGTTACCGCCTTAGGTCCCGGTGTTTTTCTCGATCTAAAATTTCACGACATTCCCAATACCGTGGCTGGGGCGGTGCTTTCTTGCGCTGCGATGACCGGCGTGCAGTTGGTGAACGTGCATGCATTAGGCGGTCATGCGATGCTTCACGCGGCGGTGCAAGCGATCGGCGCAGGCCAGCCTATGGGCGCTGACCGCCCCAGGCTTCTCGCAGTGACCATACTCACCAGCATGGATCAGAAAGCGATGCGCGACGTCGGACTTGGTGGGCCGCCGCAAACACGGGTGGTGAAACTGGCCAAGCTGGCCAAAGCTGCCGGTGTGGACGGCGTCGTTGCTTCGGTCCAGGAAGCCCGCGCAATACGAAAGGCTTGCGGGCGCGATTTTCTGATCGTAACTCCCGGCGTACGACCCAAGGACCAGGATTCCGTGGCGGCAACAAAATCAGACGATCAGGCCCGGACCGCCACTCCTACCGAAGCAATCAAAGCGGGCGCCGACTTTCTGGTGGTGGGCCGCCCAATTCTGGCGGCCACTGATCCGCGTGCCGCTACCCAGGCCATCGTCGACGAAATCGCCGCCGCGAAGTAATTCATCAAGCCGCCATCGTGAAACAACCTCGGTCGTTGGTTGCACCTGTCGATCAATTGGGGAGCCAGCGTCGGACCATCGTGACAGCTCCAAATCATAAAAATCCTGCAAATTCAGCCAGAATTCCGCATTTCTATTGAAATATCGAGCCACGCACCTCTTGGGACAACGTCTTTACTTGCCGGTTTCATCGCGTGCTGATTTGACCGCGAATTCCTGTCCCCGTAACATCGAGCGTCACCTTCCCGACTCCATGAGCACTCCGTTAAAGAGCGTCATTGTTGGTACTGCTGGGCATATCGATCACGGCAAGTCTGCGTTGGTCGAGGCCTTGACTGGCACGCATCCGGATCGACTTGAGGAGGAAAAGCGGCGAGGAATCACGATCGATCTTGGATTTGCCTTTCTGGAGGAAGACGGGGTGCGTTTTGGGTTTGTGGATGTGCCTGGGCATGAGCGATTTGTCAGCAACATGCTTGCCGGGGCGGCTGGCTTGGATTTGGTGCTGCTGGTGATTGCGGCGGACGAATCGATCAAGCCGCAAACGCGGGAGCATTTTGATATCTGTCGGCTGCTGGGCCTGAAGAGCGGCGTGGTGGCGCTGACCAAGAGCGATCTGGTAGATGCCGATACGGCCGGCTTGGTGCGATTGGAAGTGGAAGAATATTTGCGTGGCACGTTTTTGGAAGATGCGTCGATTGTGCCGGTTAGCGCGAAGACTCGCGCCGGGTTGCCGGAGTTGAAGAGGCAGTTGCATGCTGTTGCCAGCGAGGTCGGTAGCAAGAATGCCGGGCATCATTTTCGGTTGCCGATTGATCGCGCGTTTGCGATCAAGGGTTTTGGATCTGTCGTTACTGGAACGCTGATTTCCGGAGGCGTCGGAGCGGATGATGAAGTCGAATTGTTTCCGCAGCGCAAAACGCTGCGCGTGCGTGGCGTGCATTCCGGCGGAAAAGCAGTGGAACACGCGGTGGCCGGCCAACGCACCGCGGTGAATCTTGCAGGGATAGAGCATACGGCGCTGAATCGTGGCATGGTGCTGGCTACGCCGGGAAAATTTCGGGCGACGCGCAGGATGGATACCCGGCTGCAGCTTTTGCCGTCGGCACCCAAATTGAAGCAACGCAGCCGCGTGCATTTTCACGCCGGCACTTCAGAAACGATCGCTGAGATTTTTCTTTACGGGCTCAGTGAGCTCGCGCCCGGGCAAAGCGCGTATGCCCAGTTGCGTTTACAGGATGAAACGCTGGTGCTGCCTGGCGATCGCTTTATCGTGCGGCAATTTTCGCCGGTTAGCACCATCGGTGGAGGTGTGGTGCTGGATGCGCTCGCACGGCGGGCAATGGCGCGGGATACCGGCCGTGTTGCGTTTCTCGAAGCGCTGAACCGGGGCGAGAAAGTGGAAGTGCTGTCGGCTATGGCGGAACGAGGGATTGGAGGGATTCCCTTCGCAGACATTGCGGCGCGAACAGGCTGGCTCGATGCGGAAATCCGTGACACTGCGGGTAAGCTGGCTGCGTCCGGCCGTGCCAAAGTTGTTGCCGATCCATTGATTGTAGTCACCGCTACCGCGTTTGAAGAGGTTCGGCAAAAAATCACGGCGCGCGTGGAGAGGTTTCACAAAGAGAATCCGTTGCTGCCGGGAATTTCGCGTGAAGATTTGCGGACAAGTTTGGGACGCCGCGTGCGGCCGGAAACTTTTCGGGCAGCACTGGAAGAACTGGCGCTGCGGAAAACGATTGAGCTGCAAGGTGAACTGGTCAAGCGCGCTGGTTCAGCTATCACACTGGAACCGGAAGAGGCGCGGGCTAAAGAGCAAATCGAAACCGCGTTCGCGGGTGCCGGCCTCACCGTGCCGGCGGTCAAAGAAGTCTTGAGCAGAGTGCCGGTAGAAGCGAAACGTGCGGAACGCATTCTGCAGATTCTGCTGCGCGAAAAGAATCTGGTGCGTATTACGCCGGAACTGATTTTCCACCGCGATGCGCTGGCTCATCTGAAAGAGCGGCTCTCTATGTATCGGAAGACGAGGGGTGAACGCATCTCTGTACCCGTTTTCAAGGAGCTGACCGGGATCACCCGCAAGTACGCGATACCCCTTTTGGAGTACCTTGATCGCGAGCGAGTAACGCGGCGCGCGGGGGACGAGCGTGTTATCCTATAGCTATCCGTACACTCGGCGAGGGGCTTGCCTGTGCGAGGCGTCCTGCGCTAGGGTGGGAATATAGCGCGTCGTTGCAGGGCGCGTGGAGGTTGTTCATGGGTGAATTCAGCGTTTTTCACTGGCTGATCGTTTTGGCTATCGTGTTGATTTTGTTCGGCGGACGAAAGATCCCGGAAGTGATGAAGGGACTGGGCGAAGGTATCCGCAACTTCAAAGACGGGATGTCGGGATCGACGCAAACGCCTCCGCCGCCTGCGCCGCCGGTCCAGACCGTGCCTCCGGTGGAACGGCCGGCGGAGGAGAAGAAAGCGTAAGACGGTCGAGAGTCGACTGGTTAAGAGTCAAAAATTTCTAAGAGGCGCCTGCAGAGCGCCTCTTTTTATTTGGCGTAGCGGCGGGTTTTCAGCGTACCGGGTTATTTGGCAATACGGCCTGCCGGGATTTCCATGCCGGCCCTCGCGGTTTTTCGTGAATTGGGGGCTGGGGCGGGGGAATCGGGTCTGAGAACGCAGCGCGGGACCTTTTTTCTGGGATTATTCGCACGCCCCATTATCGTATGAATCTGAAAGGATGGAGGTTACGGGAACAGTATTTCGTAAGTATATGATTCTAGACGAGGAAATTTTTCCAAACTCCAGGTAACCTAGTCCCGGGAAGCGGCGTCTATATAAGTAACTAACCACTTCGAGGACACACCCCGGGAAGCAGCTAAGGCCAACACCTTGGCTGCTTCTCTTCTTTTTTTGAGCCTCTTTTAAGGCGTTGCTCTTCCCAAGTGGGACCTTGTGTGTGCACAGGCCCTCTAGCCAACTGTTTCTAAACGAGTTAACTTTTGGAGTGGGAATGAAAAAGGCGCACGTCGGGCGCTTGGAACGAAAATTCTCAGTTCCCGTAGAATAGCACTCTCTGTGGAAAAGTCCAAGGCAGGCATTATTCTGGGGCTCGGTTCGCTTCCGGTTGTCGAATTTCTGGTTGTTGTTCGACTATAAGCAGGAGGCAAGACCAATATGCAATATTTGCTACTGATTTACGATTCTGAAGCGACCTGGGCCAATTTGAGCCCGGCGGAGCAGGCGAAGATGTATGAGGAATACGGGCGTTTTACGAACGAGATCAAGGCCAAGGGGAAACATGTTGGGGGGCATCAGTTGAAGCCGGTGGCTAGCGCGACTACGGTGCGTGTGCGGGATGGGAAGCGCGTGGCTACGGATGGTCCTTTTGCGGAGACCAAGGAACAATTGGGTGGGTTCTATCTGATCAATGCAAATGACTTGGATGAGGCCATTGCCATTGCGGGGCGGATCCCTTCGGCTCGAATGGGATCGATTGAGGTGCGTCCGATTGTGGTGCGCGAGGCGGCGGCGAACGGGTAGGCCAGGGCTGAGTGCTGCGGTGGGGGCCTGGGCGTCAGGGGCGCAGGAGTGCTGCGCCCCTGCAAAATTGAGGCTGCAGATTTCTGGCTCAGATCGCTTATTGTTGCGGACATGGATTTTGAAAAATTGCATCGCGAGGAGTCTGGGCGGATTCTGGCGACTTTGATCGGGTTGCTGGGTGATTTTGATTTGGCTGAGGACTCGTTGCAGGAGGCTTACGCAACGGCTTTGCAGAAATGGCCGGTAGAAGGGACCCCGGCCAATCCACGGGCGTGGTTGATCAGCACGGCGCGGCACAAGGCTATTGACCGGATCCGGCGAGCACGACGGTTTGAGACCAAATCGGGCGAGATTACGAGATCGTCGCGAACCGCTACGGAAGCAGACAATGATTTCAACGACGATATGGTTTCCGATGACCGCCTGCGATTGATTTTTACATGTTGCCACCCGGCCCTGCCGATTGAAGCGCAAGTGGCTTTGACCCTGCGAACCGTTTGCGGCGTGACCACGGAGGAGATTTCCAGGGCGTTTTTGGTGCCGGTGGCCACCATGGCGCAGCGGCTGGTGCGGGCCAAGAATAAGATTCGGGACGCGGGCATACCTTACCGCGTGCCGTTGCAGGAAGACCTTCGCGACCGGCTCGATGCGGTTTTGCTGGTCATCTACCTCATTTTCAATGAGGGATATCTGGCGAGCAGCGGGGATGCGCTGATCCGCAGAGAAATGTGTGCGGAGGCGATACGGCTGGGCCGCGTACTGTGCGAATTATTGCCGCGGCAAGGGGAGGCTCGGGCGCTGTTGGGGTTGATGTTGCTGCACGATTCGCGTTGCGATGCGCGGGTTAGCGCGGACGGGGAGTTGATCTTGCTGGAGGAGCAGGATCGGAGTTTGTGGCGCTGGGACCAGATTCGCGAGGGAACTGAGTTGGCGGAGTCAGCGCTGCGAGGTGGGGTCGCCGGGACTTATACGGTGCAGGCTTCGATTGCCGCTTTGCATGCAAATGCGAAGGCGGCGAAGGACACGGATTGGCGGCAGATTGCCGGGTTGTATACCGTTCTGCTGAAGATGGACGCTTCGCCGGTTATTGAGGTGAATAGAGCTGTGGCGGTGGCTATGAGTGGGGATTTGGAAGAAGGGCTGGCTATCTTGGACCAATTGCAGGATCGCGGAGAGTTGCAGGGATTCTATTTGCTTCCAGCTGCGCGGGCGGATTTGTTGCGGCGGTTGGGGAGGAAGGGTGAGGCGGCCGAGGCGTATCGGCGGGCTTTGGCTTTGGCTACGAATGATAGGGAGAGGAGATTTCTGCGCCGTCGGTTGGCAGGGGCTCAGAGCGGATTGGCGGTTTGAATCGGGCTGGTACGCGTGAATGTGTGGCCTGGGCGACGCCCACAGGCATGAGTGTCTGTGCTAGTTACGGGATTTGGATTAGAGTGTGGCTGGCGCTTGTCGATGGCAGTCGTTTTGGCGTTCTGGGTAAAGATGATGAGGTATCGAGTTCTTCAGATTACCTGGGTGTTGGCATTCCCGCTGGCATTGTATCTTGCTGAGAATTTGTGGCTGGATGCTCCGATTCGAGCGAAGTTTGCCGGGGTGCCAACGCTTGTGCCTGAGCCGCTTACTTCCTTATGGTTTGCGGTGTTCGCGGTGGGCGGGGTGGTTTGCGTCGTGCTGGTGGTGGGTTTGGTGCTGGTTAGCCGGCATCGAGGGATATCGTCGCAGGGGAAGCTGGCAACGGGCATGGCTGTGATTGTTACTTGCGCGATATGGGGATGGTGGTTTAGCTCGACCAGTGGGGGGACATCGGCAGCTTCAGGAGCGGGTCAGCATAGGCACTCGGTGACGCTTACGTGGAATGCCAGTTCCTCGCCGGTCGTCGGATATAACGTGTATCGCAGTACAGTCTCGGGCCGGGGCTATGTGAAGATCAATGCAGCCCTTGTAAAGGATCGGCTTGGCTATAAGGACGAAAACGTCGAGAGCGGCAAGATTTATTACTATGTGACTCGGGCGGTGGATGCGAAGGGGAAGGAAAGCGGGGATTCGGTGGAAGTGGTAGTTACGGTTCCTTGAGGTGGGAACCGACATTGGGTTCGAGAGAAATAGCCCCGGCTCGCGCTCAAGCGCGTCGCTCCAAGTGCCTCATTCGTGACTTGGTTATCGGGTCCTAACGCGCGGCCGTTGCGACTGCGTTGGTGCCTACCGAGGAAGCGGCTTCCCTCACGAGCTCGGCGACTTCCTTTGGGTGAGAAAGCATGGGTAGGTGGCTTGATGAAAGCGTCAGGGTCTTGGCGCCCATGCGCTTGGCTGTGCTGATTTCCTGTTCGGGCCAGATGACCTGATCGTGGGAAGCAATGACGAACCAGCTGAGCTTGGTGTGCCAGGCGGCCTTCTTGGTCGGGGTGGAGAGGATGGCGTTTTGAGTGGCACCTTGTGCTGCGAGCACAAGTTCCCGTTCGTCGGGAGCGAAGGCAGCTACGTACACTAGCCCCGCCACTTTCGGGTTGTTGCCGGCTTCGGTGATGACTGCGCCACCATAGGAATGACCGACCAGTAGGACCGGGCCATCCTGAGCGTTGATGAGGCGACTCGTGGAGGCCACGTCAACGGCGATCGAACTGAGGGGGTTTTGCACCGCGACGACGTGAAGTCCCTTGGCCTGCAGCAAGGGAATAATCTTTGACCAGCTGGAGCCATCGGCCCAAGCTCCGTGAACTAGCACTATCTCTTACTCCCGGCATAATCCCTCCCGGGTTGTGAATTTGAGTTCGGCAATAGTAAAAGTTGACAGATGACGTCAGGCGTTTGGATCGGCCCTCTATAGACGCCGGCGGTGCCTTTCTTGCTGTTTTTATTTTCGTCTTGAGAATCGGCGCGGTGACGCGCCTGGCCAAAGCCCGGCGCCTACACGGCCATTTACTCGGCGCGGAGGGCGTTCATGGGTTGGATGGAGGCGGCGCGGTTGGCTGGGATGATGGCGGCGAAGAAAGAGCAGATGGCCAGGGCGCTGGCGGCTATCGTCAGGGCCAGCGGATCCCACGCGGGCACGCCGTAGAGTTGGGCGGAGATCAGGCGGCCGGCGCCTACGGCTAGCGGCAGGCCTAAGGCCAGGCCTACGAGGACGCGCTTGAATGCACCGCTTAAGACCAGGCGCATGACCTTGTTGCGGTCGGCACCGAGGACCATGCGGATGCCGATTTCGTTGGTGCGCTGGGCTACCGAGTAAGCGGTTACGCCGTAGAGGCCGATGGCGGCGAGGATCAGGGCCACTATCCCGAAGAGGCCGGCCAGGCTGGCAACGGCGCGCTCTTGATCGAAGGACAGATCGATTTGCTCTTGCATGGTTCGGATGCTGGTGATGGTCATGTCGGGGTCGAGGTCTGCAAGCGCGCGGGTGACCAGAGGTTCAAGCGTGCCTGTGGGTGTTTCGGTGATGAGCAAGATTCCCTCGAGATAGTGTGAGCGAATCTCCAGTTTTTTCATCAGGTCATTTTCGTATTTGACGTTTTGCATCAGCGGTACGTAAAACATGGGGCGGGCAGGCTTCTCGAGTTCGAATCCCGCGAACTTGGCATCGCCCACGACGCCGACGATACGAAATGTTCCTGCTAACTCGGGGACGTCCAGGCCGAAATGCTGATCGATGGGATCTTCGTTATTTTTGAAGAAGCGTTTGACGAAGGCTTGGTTCACGACCGCAACCGGGGCAGTCGTTTCGTTGTCTGCCGGGGTGAAATAGCGGCCACGGATCACCGGAACACCGAGATCCTGCAAATAATTGGCGCCTACGCGATCCCACGACGCTCCTGACTCGTTGTCCATCTGACCGGGAGGATGGCCGGCCACCATGATCAGTTCACCCCAATTGTCGGTGAGCGGATTGTACATGGCGAGGTCGGCGCTTTGGACGCCGGGAAGATGGTTGAGGGTGTCTTCGAGCTGGCGATAGCGGACGAGCATGCTAGTGACGGGAAGCTCCGAAGAGGGTTGCAACACTTCGACCTCGACGCGGTTCGGGACCTGGAAGCCGAAATCCTGGTGCTCGAGTTTGTTGAGGCTGCGGCCGAGCATGGTGGCGCCGGCGACCAGGACCACCGAAAGGGTGGCTTGCACGACGAGCAATGCTTTGCGGGCGAAGGAGGAGCGGTCGGTGTTGCCGCGGCCGGTGCCGCGCAGAGCGTCGGCGGGATCGGTGCGGGTTGCGAACCAAGCGGGGGCGGCGCCGAAGATGATGCCGGTAATCAGCGCCAGGACGAAAGCGAAGGCCAGGACGACGAACGAAGGCGCGGTGCTAATGGGCAGAAAATGGGCGCTGTGGAAGGCCAGTGCGAGCAGCAGACGCGCGGCTGCGACCGCGACTACCAGACCAGCGATGCCGCCCGCAATCGCTAGCAGGATGCTTTCGGTTAGAGCTTGCACGATGATTTCACGGGGTGTTGCGCCGACGGCGAGGCGCACGGCGGTTTGGCTCCGGCGGCTGACCGCGCGAGCCAGCAGCAAGTTCGCGACATTGGCGCAGGCGATGAGCAACACGATGCCGCACACTGCCAGCAGGATCTGCAGGCTTCGACCGTATCGTTCTTTCATGACGGCAACGCCAGCTCCCGCGGGAACGATGTGGATGACCTGTTTGGGCAGCAGATGAACGATGTCGGACATCCAGTTTGCGGGATAGCCGGAGTCGTACTGCATCCACTGGCGGAGGACGCCGGTCAGACGCGGAGCTATTCCGGCGGTGGTGGCTCCGGGGCGCAGGCGGCCGATGGCTCGTAGCCAAGCGGAGAAGGTTTGATGCAGGAGCGCGGTATTGCCGTCAAGGACGGCTTCCTGTTGGAGGGGAATCCAGATGTCGGGAGGATCGCTGCCCAGCGTCTCGCCGAAGAATCCGGGAGGCGCGATGCCGATGACGGTAAAGGGATGGCCCTGGACCGCGAATGTGGAACCGAGGATGGTGGGGTCGCCGCCGTAGGCGGTTTGCCAGACGCGATGACTTAGCACCGCAACCGGGGCAGAGGAAGGAGTGTCGTCATTGGGAGTGAAGACGCGGCCGGCGAAAGCGCCCACGCCTAGCGTCGAGAAATAATTTCCGGTCACATATTCCGAGCGTAGCGGGCGGGCGGCGGACTCGACGCCTTCGCGACGGACCGTGGCGCGCCAGCCACCGGCTTGGAAGGCGGCGAGTTCTTCGAACTCGGGGGCTTGCGACTTCAGGCGCCCGAACAGCGAGTAGGGGTACATGCCCCAGATGTCTTGCGGGCCACCCTCGACGCAGCAATCGTCGCCTTCGCCGATGCGGTAGAGGCGAGAGGGATCGGATACTGGGAGAGAGCGGAGCATTACGGCGTGGATCAGGGTGAAGATGGCGGTGGTACCGCCGATGCCGAGGGCGAGGGTGAGCACGGCTGCGGCGGTGAAGATGGGGGCCATCCGGAATTGGCGGACTGCGTAGCGAACGTTGGCTAGAAAACCGCGCATGTATGCCTCACACAGCCTTACGAATCGTGACAGTCACAAGTTCCACCGAATTACCGCAACCCAGCCGGACTTGCTGGGACCCAGGATTCTTTCTTGGCAAGGAGATATAAAGACGACGGCGGTGAGCCGATGGTTAGGTTTTGGCGAAATTGAGGTTGCGGAGCGTGTTTGGTTCGAGTGCTCAGCCGCGATACCAGGTCGCGGGGAAAAAGTTGCCCGGAGAGGTAGGGGCGAAACGGTGTGCTAGCATGGAATCTTACGCTGTACCAGGTTTTGCGTTGCTACTTTAACCTCTCCGATGACGACTACCATGAAAGCTTTGCGCAAGATGCAGCCGGGGCGAGGCCTTTGTTTTGAGAAAGCAGCGGTGCCGGCGATTGGGCCGAGTGACGTTTTGGTGCGGGTGCGCACCGCGTCGATCTGCGGAACGGACTTGCACATTTATGGGTGGGATCGTTGGTCGCAGGGACGGATTAAGCCGCCGGTTACGCTGGGGCATGAGTTTTGCGGTTTCGTTGAGCGAGCTGGGGATGAAGTTACGGCGGTGCGGGCGGGGGATTTTGTCAGCGCGGAGATGCATGTCAATTGCGGGCATTGCCGGCAGTGCCGCGTGGGCGAGGCGCACGTTTGCCAGAATTTGAAGATCATTGGGATCGATCAGGATGGGGCGTTCGCGGAGTTTGTGAAGATTCCCGCTTCGAACATTATTAAGTTGGATCCCAGTATTCCGGAACACTACGGCGCGATTTTGGATCCGCTGGGGAACGCGGTGCATACCGTCTTGGCTGGGCCGATTGCGGGGATGACCGTTTTGGTTACCGGGTGCGGGCCGATTGGGTTGATGTCGATCGCGGTGGCGAAGGCTTGCGGGAGTTCGACGGTTTTTGCCACCGAGACGAACGAGCAGCGGCGAGCTATGGCTACCAAGATGGGCGCGGATATGGTGATCGACCCGGCTGCGGGGGATGCCGTGGCGCGCATTGAGGGTGAGACCGACCGGACTGGCGTGGATGTTTTGCTGGAAATGTCGGGGAATCCTACGGCGATGCAGCAAGGATTCAAGGCTTTGCGGGCAGGCGGCCGCGCTTCGCTGTTGGGGATTCCCACCGAATCGGTGCCGCTGGATTTGGTGAACGACGTAATTTTCAAGGGTGCTACCGTTCAGGGCATTTACGGGCGGCGGATGTACGGGACTTGGGTGCAGATGACCGCTTTGCTTAAGGCTGGGCGGTTGAATCTGGATCCGCTCTTCGGGGAAAAGGCTTCGCTGGAAAAATTTGAGGGCGCGTTTGCTATGTTGCAGGGCGGGTTGGCGGGGAAGATCTTGTTGTATCCCGATGGGGTGAAGTGAGTCCAAGATAGAAAAAGATTTAACGCGCAGATCGCGGGCACCAAGAAGAGTCTAGCTAGGAGCGACTGGGATGTCAGAGACGGGGACGCAGACCACGAAACAAAATCCACTGCAGTTTGTGACGGATGCGCTGGGGGAGTTGCGCGCTAAAGGCGTTGCGCCGCGGTTGCGGGTGCTGGAGGGCGAGCAGAAGCCGATTGCCAATTTTGATGGCAAGGAAGTGATCAATCTGGCTTCGAATAATTATCTGGGGCTGACTACGCATAAGGCTTTACGTAAAGCGGGGATTGAGGCGGTTCGAAAGTATGGTGCTGGGGCTGGAGCGGTCCGCACCATCGCCGGGACGATGAAATTGCATATGGAGTTGGAGGAGCAGATCGCGCGGTTCAAGAAGGTTGAGGCTTGCGTGGTGTTTCAATCGGGGTTCACTGCGAATGCGGGTACGGTCTCGGCGGTTCTGGGCAAAGAGGATTTAATTGTTTCCGACGAGCTGAATCACGCTTCGATTATCGACGGTGCGCGGCTTTCGAAGGCTACGATCAAGGTTTTTAAGCATAAGGATGTGGCCGACTGCGAACGGATCCTGCAGGAGACCGCTGATTGGAAGGGTCACAAACTGATCATCACTGACGGCGTGTTTTCGATGGATGGCGACATTGCGCCGTTGCCCAAGCTGTGCGACCTGGCGGAAACGTATCACTGCATCATGATGGTCGACGACGCGCACTCCTCGGGCGTGCTGGGACGTGGAGGGCGCGGCACCGTTGACCATTTGAATTGCCATGGTCGCGTACACATCCAGGTCGGAACGCTGAGTAAAGCGATTGGGGCGATGGGTGGTTACGTTTGCGGTTCGCGGGACTTAATCGATTTTCTGTACCTACGCGCCCGGCCGTTCTTGTTTTCGACCTCGCATCCTCCTGCTACCGCGGCGGCTTGCCAGGCGGCATTTACATTGTTGGATTCTCCAGAGGGTGAGCGGCTGGTAAAAAAGCTGTGGGCGAATACTAAATTTTTCAAGCGCGAGCTCAAGAAGCGCGGCTTCCAGTTCAAGGTTAGCGAGACGCCCATCATTCCCATCCATGTGGGAGATGCGGCTAAAGCATTTGAGTTTTCGAAGCAGTTGTTTGCGGCGGGCGTTTTCGCGCCGGCGGTAGCCTTCCCCACGGTGGCGGAGGGCAAGGCCAGGCTACGCGCGATCGTTAGCGCCACCCACAAACGGGAAGAGCTGCTGCGGGCCGCGGATACCCTGGCCGCGGTCGGAAAGCCGCTGGGAGTCATCCAATAGGGGAAGGTGTGGCTTGTTGGGCCGATTCGGATGGTCGGCTGTGGAGTATTTTCGTAGTACTGGGACGCTATTTTGGAATCTGTTTTTGGATTGGTTTGCCGGCTAAGCTCAAGAAAACGTTATGTTTCAGATTTGGCTAGGCCCGTGCATGTTTGACCGGTGCGGTCTTCGTGTCGGCGTTGTTGAGGCGCCCAGCGGTCCCACGCAAGAGGGGGACGCGTCATGATTAAAGTCGCGGTAAATCTACTTCTCACTATAGTCACTCTCGTCACTATTGCGGTATTCGGGTTGACATTGAGTGCCCAAACCCCGCCGGACATCCAAAAAACTGCCAAAATTGGCGGGAATGAGGCCTCAGCTCCGGTCATTGCGCCGCTAGGGGTAGGGACAGCCTTCAACGCGTTGTTGGATGACACGCTGGACACCCGCAAGACCAAAGCTGGCGACAGTTTCACCGCGGAAACGGCCGAAGATGTCTCCTACCAGCGCTGCATGATTTTTCCTAAGGGTACGAAGATTGTTGGCCATGTGGTGCGAGCTTCCGCTGGGGGACATGGTCACGCAGGGTCGGCCATCTTCGTCCAGTTCGATAAGGCTACGACGAAAGATGGTCAGGAAGTGATTTTGAATGCGGGTATTCAGGCACTTGCCGTCGCCGGAGTGGCCCCGATGTCAGCCGCAAGCCCGAAAACCGGGAATGCTGCGCCGGTCGAACCCATCGTAGACGAAAGCGCCTCGTCGGCGCCACCCGGCGACGCGTTGGTGGTCTCCACACTCTATCCTGGACAGCGAAGCGCGCTGGATTCCCAAGCGCCACAGGGGCAGTTCACCTCGAATGGCCTATTTTCGGAAAATAGTAAAGGGGCGTTTGGCCGACCGGACATGAAAGTCTATACACCAACGTCGGAAGGCTCCCACGGCACCGTCCTGCTGTCGTCCAGAAAGAATATGCATTTGGACGCAGGCACGCACCTGCTGTTGGTGGTTCAGCCGCCGCCAAATGCGGACCCGGTTGCACCCGGTTCTTCCACCACGGATCTTGATCCGCAGTAATAAACTCGCACCTCACCCAACCGGGTATCCCTTCCTGGAGGTTATTTCCATGGAATTAAGTGACTTGTTAGCTGTTGCGCTCACCGGCGGCCTGGCACTGAGCGTATTTACGATCCCGACTTTGGCTCAGGAGGCCGGTTCGGCGGCTGGAGGGAGGGCCGAGGTTACGCTCGCAAACGGCACACCCATATTGTTGGAACTCAATAACAGCGTGGACTCCAAGAAAGCCAAGGTGGGAGATGCCATCGTCGCGCACACCACGGTGGCCTTGAAGTCGAACGACGACCGGACGATCTTACCGAAGGGCGCGAAAGTGGAAGGGCACATCACCCAGGCTGGCGCAAAATCGAAGGGCGCCTCGGAATCGGCACTGGGAATTCAGTTTGACAAAGCCATCCTAAAAGATGGCGGAGAGATTACCCTCGCGGCGGTTATCCAGGCGCTCGGGGCTCCCACAAGGTTCTCGAGTGCGAGCGATGCCAATTCGCAGCCCAGCCCGTCGACCATCGGCACAAACCAGACTTCGCCTATGGGCGGGCAGCATACACCGCCTCCAACGCCGCAGGACGTGGGGGGTGCCGCGCCCCCGCCCGACGCGGGGCTGGTGTCCTCTCCCCGGCTCGATGCGAGAAGCCGCGGCGCCGTCGGCATGCATGGGATCACGCTGAATGACCAGCCTGTCAATGATCGGCCGTCAACCGTAGTCGTCTCCAACGGCAAGAGTGTGCACCTCGACGACGGCACGCAAATCCTATTGGTGGTACAAGCGCAGGCACCCCGAGCATCCGCGGAATAGGAAGCCATCCGCATAGGCTGCTTCGACCTGCGCCCCACGGCCAGGCCAGCAAATCGTAGCGGCGCGGATGCCCGCCGCCTTTCAAAGTCCAGCGAGAGGCTTTGCTATACTCGGCGGGATGCCCTCCGTTCCAAAAAAACTCTTTCTGATTGATGCTATGGCGCACATCTACCGGGCGTTTTTTGCCCCGATGGTGCGCATGAACGCGCCTTCTGGCCTTCCTACCAAAGTCCCTTTCCTGTTCAACAATATTCTGCAGCGGCTGTTGAAGGACTATAAGCCGGACTACGTAGGGGTCGTTTTTGACACCAGTAAGCCGACCTTTCGCGACAAACTTTTCGAGAAATATAAAGAGCATCGGGCGCCGATGCCGGATGAATTGTCGCTGCAGGTGCCGTACGTGCGGCGTTTGTGCGAGGCGCTGCAGGTACCAATCCTGGAATATGACGGATTCGAGGCGGATGACGTACTGGGCGCGCTTGCCGAGCAGGGCGCGAAACAGAAGCTGGATGTGCTGCTGGTCACCCATGACAAAGACATGATGCAGCTGGTCGGCAACAGCGTTCGCGTGCTGCGGCCGGGCACTGGCGGGTTGAAGAACGATGTGATTGTGGATGCGCCCAAAGTAAAGGAAATTCTGGGAGTGACGCCGGAACAAGTGGTGGACTACATGGCGCTGTTCGGGGACAGCATCGACAACATCCCCGGAGCTAAGGGGATTGGAGAAAAAGGCGCGGCGGAGCTGATCCAGAAATATGGCAATGTCGAAAACGCCCTGGATCACGCCGCGGAGGTTCCGAACAAACGATATCGCGAAGCTTTGCAGCAGCAGCGGGAACAAGTGATGCTGTCAAAGCAGCTGGCGAAGATTGCGACGGATGTACCCGTGACCTTGAATCTGGAACGCTTGAAACGTCGCGAGCCGGATAGCGCATTGTTGACGGCCTTGTATCGCGAGCTGGGATTTAACTCGTTGCTGAAAGATTTAGGCGCGCAGGCCACGGCCACGGCCGCGGCGAACGAGCAGGCCGCAGTGAAGACGGATTACGCGCAGTTCGCCACGGTGGAGGAATTTCGGTCCTACCTGGCGCAGTTGCCGTCAAAAGTGCCGCTGGCGGTTTGGTTCAATTTGGAGACAGGGGAACGCCAAGCGGAAGGATTCGGAACGCGCGTGGCGTCGATTGAGGTGTCGTCCAAAGCCGGGGAAGGCCGCTGGGTATGGATGGATGAAAAAGGCGAAGCGCTGAAGGCGCTGCTCCCGCTCCTGACGGATCCGGGCTGGCCCAAGATCGTGCACGACCCCAAACTGTTCCACATTTTGGGTGGTCGCGCGGCCAATATCGTCCACGCCACGCAGATTTACTCGTATTTGTTGCGTCCTACCACCGGCAATCACAACTTTGCGGATGTAGTCATGCGGCAGTTCAACGTGGTGCTCGGAGGCGGGCCCGGCGAGCGCGCGGATTACCTTCAACGGATCGCCCCGGTATTGCGCCAGAGTCTGGAAGCGCATGGGCTCGATAGCGCTTACGAGCATATCGATTTACCGGTCGCCGCGGTCCTCGCGGAGGTAGAACGCAACGGCATCCGCGTCGATCCACAGGCGCTGGACGCAATGTCGCTGACCATGGAAAAGGAAATCCGGCGCCTAGAGAAAGAAATCCGGGATCTGGCCGGCGTGGAGTTCAACGTCAATTCCCCAACGCAGCTGGCAGAAATTTTATTCGACAAGTTAAACTTGCAAGCGCCATTTAAACGTGGCCGCGGGCGTGTACGTTCCACAGCCGTCGACGTGCTCGAAGACCTAGCGGAGCAGCACGCGATCCCCGCAAAAGTAATCGAGTACCGTGAGGTGGCAAAACTCAAGTCCACCTACGTGGATTCGCTGCCAAAATTAATTCACCGCGAAACCGGCCGCTTGCACACCAGTTTCTCGCTCACTGGCACTGCGACGGGACGCCTTAGCTCTTCCGATCCCAATTTGCAGAACATTCCTATCCGCACTGAACTCGGCCGGCAAATTCGCGCCGCGTTTGTAGCGGCACCAGGAAAAATCCTGCTGGCCGCTGATTATTCGCAAATCGAATTGCGGGTAATGGCGCATCTCTCGAATGATCCTGTCTTGTTGGAAGCCTTCCGCAACGCGGAAGACATCCACGCACGTACGGCGCAAGAAGTCTTCGGCGTCGGCCCTATGGGCCAAACTCCGGAACATCGCCGCGCCGCGAAGGTCATCAATTTCGGCATCATTTATGGCTTATCGCCGTTTGGCCTGGCGCAAAATTTGGGCATTCCGCAAAAAGAAGCCGCCCAGTTCATCAGTGCCTATTTCGCGCGTTATCGCGGCGTTAAAGAGTACCTCGACAATTCCCTGGCCGAGACGCGCAAGACCGAAATGGCGAAGACCTTGTTTGGGCGCATCCGACCGATCCCGGAGATCAATTCACCGCAGGTTCAGCTCCGCAATTTTGCCGAGCGCACCGCTTTGAATTCTCCGCTGCAGGGTACGGCAGCCGATTTGATCAAGCTGGCGATGATCGCTATCGACCGGCGCCTGGCGGAAGAGAAACTGGACGCCAAGATGATTTTGCAGGTGCACGACGAACTTCTGTTCGAGGCTCCGGAGAAGGAGCAGGAAGCACTCACCGAGCTGGTGCGCGACGAGATGGAAAATGTGCATAAACTGGCAGTCCCGCTGGTAGTGGAAATTGGGGTCGGAACGAACTGGCGGGACTTGGAGTAAACGTCGGAGCTGAGCGTATGACCATTGGCGGACCGAAGCGGGCCTGCAGGGGTGCAGCAAGCGTGCACCTAACAGGCCTAGGGCTGACTTGTTTGGCTAAACGGGCATTCCCGCTTAGGTAACACGGTTGGGTGGTAGTGGACGGGCGTAAAAAATCCCCTGCTAGACTATAAAATAGCCACCTGCTCTAGGACTCTAATGAAACGTACTTGCTTACTGCTGCCATTGGCGGTCGTACTGATCCTTGCGGGTTGCAAGAGCGGCACGGCGGGCCGGGTTGTGTCGGTGAGCGTTACGCCCACAGGCATCAATGTGGTGGTCGGAACAACACAGCAAATGACCGCGACGGTCATGGACACCTTCAACACCGCCGTGACCTGGAGCTTGGCGGGCGGCGGCAACAGCGGCACAATTTCCAGTACCGGTCTCTATACTGCTCCGGCCACAGTGCCGACACCAGCGCAGATAACTGTCACGGCCGTCTCCCAGAAAGACCGCACCAAATCCGGATCGGCTACCTTGACGATAACGACGGCGGCCGGGCCGTCGAACATCACCGTCGCAGTGGCCCCCGCTACGGCGACTGTAGCCAACTTCGGCACCCAGCAATTCCTGGCGACCGTGACGGGCAGTGCCGATAGCGCTGTAACGTGGCAGGTCAATGGCGCAACCGGTGGCAGCCAAACGACCGGATTCATCTCCTCAACCGGGCTTTACCTCGCGCCGGGAAATGTGCCGACCACCTCCAACGGCACCGGCGACAGCGTCACCACGACCTTGACGGTGACCGCCGTCTCGCAGGCAAGTCTGGTGGCGTCAGGATCATCGATCGTCACCATCGTGCCCGGAAATCAGGGGCAACAGACCGGGCTGGTTGAGTTGGGAACCTCGGGCGGCAACGGGAATGATTCCATCTCCAACCCCACCAACCACACCATCACCTGCTGCGGCGGCACACTAGGCTCGCTGGTGACCCGCGGTGGCACTCAATACATTTTAGGCAACAATCATGTGTTGGCGCGCAGCGACAGCGCTGCCGTTGGCGATCCTATCGTGCAGCCCGGCTTGATTGATGCGGGTTCGACCCCTAATACCAAGTGTGACAAGACGCAAGCGACCACGGTCGCGAACCTCACCGAATTTGTGAATCTGGAGTCGGAAGACCAAAACGCCTCGTCATCGAACATCGATGCAGCCATCGCGCAGGTGGTGCCAGGATTGGTCGATACGGCAGGGAACATTCTTTATCTTGGCGGCACGACAGACTCCAATAACGTACCGGTGCCTGGTGCGCCAAATGCTGGATCGGGAGTGACAGCTTTTCTCGGTATGTCGGTAGCCAAGAGTGGCAGGTCCACCGGGTTGACCTGCTCAACAGTCCTGGCGATCGATACCGACACCAGCGTGCAGTACAACAAAAGTTGCGACGGAACCGGAACCACTTTTACCGTCGACTACGACAATCAGGTGGATGTCGCCGGCGGCGGTTTCGGCGCCGAGGGTGATTCCGGCTCGTTGATCGTCTCTCAAAACACCGCCGACCCAGTGGCTCTGTTGTACGCAGGGTCGGACAGCGACACCGTCGGAAACCCGGTAGCGCCGGTGTTGAATTTTTTCGCGTCCGGCGGAAATGCGGTCACCTTTGTCGGCGGATCCGCACATGCCGTGATTGGATGCACGCTGCCGACCGCTCCGCAGTCTGCCGCGAAAAGCGTACAGCCGGCATCGCTCGCCGCCGAAAGTATGCACGACGTCCTGGCCACGCGGAACGCGCAGGCTCCGTCATTACTCGGACATCCGGAAGTCCAGGCCGTGGGCGTTGGCGCCAGCCTCGACAATCCAGCGGAGCCGGCCATCGTGTTCTTTGTGATCAGGGGGCAGCCGCACGCGGACATTCCGGCTCAGGTAAACGGCTTCCGCACGCGCATCGTGGAAGGCGACTTGTTTCCGCGTCGAGGTGCGATTTCCGCCGCAGATACGGCCGTCAACGAACAAGCCACCGCGCCCGCCCAGCTCGTCTATTCCCTGACGTCCGCGGAGATGCAGCGCGCTAATGTGGTTCACGCGGCGCACGCCAAAACCCTGATGCAGCAGCCTGGAGTGCAAGGCGTGGGCATCACCTCCAGCGTCGATTCCCCAGGCGAAGCCGCGCTGATGATATTTATGATTCGCGGCGTAACCCATTCTCCAATTCCGCAGCTGATCGATGGATTACGAACGCGCGTCCGAGAATCGAGCAGGTTCCGCGCCGGCTACCGTGGCATTGAGCCGCAACGCGCCTGCATGATTCCTGCGAAACGCGCTGCACGCTGAATCGCTGAAAACGGCCCGTTGACCACTGCGCCACACCTCATCTTCCTCACTATCTTTCGCCTCCTTTCCGGGCGTAGAATCCGCTCACGATTAGTCGGTTCCTTCGGTCCGATTCGTTCTAAGAGGAGGTTGATATGAAGCGCTCTCTCCCTGTTGCGGGTGCGTTTCTGCTGGTATGTTTCGCGGTGTCCGCGGCGCCAAAAAATGCGCCGCAGGAAAGTCCGGCGAAATCTGAGCCTGCCGCCGACGCTTATAAAGTCACGCCGGAAGATATTGCGCGCAAAAATCCCATGAAATCGTCCCCGGAAGGGTTAGCGGAGGCGCGGCGCGTTTTTAAGTACGACTGTGCCATGTGCCACGGAGCCGGTGGAGACGGCAAAGGCGAAATCGTGGAGTCCATGCAGCTGACCATGCATGACTGGCATGATCCCGCGGCCCTCGAAGGAAAAACCGACGGCGAGATTTATTACATCATCACCAAAGGCAAGGGAAAGATGATGGGCGAAGGAGACCGGCAACCAGAGAAACTGCGGTGGAACCTGGTGAACCTGGTGCGCTCGATGGCCGGCAAAGGGGCCCAGGCGAAATCTCCTGCGTCGCCCGCAGCGACTTCGCGTTGATGTGGTGTAAACCCCGGCTTCCGCGCATATGCTAGGCTTTCCAGTGAAACAATCTGGGAAAGGGAGGCGCGCATGGGGCACTCATCGCAATTTCTAAAGCTAGTGCAGGATGCCAAGAAAAACGTAAAGGAAACAAATGTTGCGGACGTTAAGCGCCGCAGCGATGCCGGAGAGAAGTTCCTGCTGATTGATGTGCGCGAAGACAATGAGTGGGTGAAGGGTCATTTGCCAGGCGCCATACACCTGGGCAAAGGCATCATCGAGCGAGACATCGAGCAACGCGCTCCGGACACCAGCGCAACGCTCATCCTTTATTGCGGCGGCGGCTTTCGCTCCGCGCTGGCCGCGGACAACCTGCAGAAGATGGGCTACACCAACGTCGAATCCATGGACGGTGGTTGGAAGGGATGGCTCGAGGCTGGACTTCCCACCGCGAAGGACTAGTTGAGGTTGGTCTCTCGAACAAATCCAAGAAATGGCTGGGGCGGAAGGATTCGAATTTGGGCCAACGCCCACCCCAGGCATCGCCCAAGCGACGTGCAGCCGTCGGGAAGTCTGTCGACGAACCCGACGTAGGCCCGCTTTTCGGCCGCTACTCCCAGCGTAACTATGAGCTACACCGCAGGTAATCAGCTCATTTACAGGTAAATACGGGAATCCCGAACAGCACCTGGTTGGCAGGAGCGGAAGGATTCGAAAACGAACCCCCCATGCTCAAACACTCTGCCAACCATGGTTTTGAGGTGGGGCTTGAGAAGTTCAGTCAACCAGGCGGCGGTAGTTCCTTCTACCAAGGTCACGTGCAAACCGCCGCGCAGGCCGCGAATAAACTGCAAAATCGTTTCGGCTTTGGTTTCGAGGATAGCTTCCATCACCCGCTTGCCGGCATCCTGAACGGCCGCCGAGAGCGTTGCTGGATGAACATCCAGCCCAATAGATGGCCTCGTTCGTGAGGGCGCTCCTGGTTGTAGGCGTTGATGCGAACGATCAAAACCTACTCCAAAACGATCGCCCTTTTATATGCGTTTATCAAGACTCAGCTGTTAGCGAAGTAGCTTTACGTCAACCTCCCAGTGTAAACGTCATATCCCAAATCGCGCCCGCTGTAATCTGGCGGGCCGAGTCTAGCGGTGCAGCGCAATCCCGCGTCCCAACACGAAAATGAAAACGAGCGAAAAGGCTACAGCCACGATGATCCACGCATAGTTCCTGTCAATGCAATCTGATCGGCGCTCGGGAACCGTCCTTTTCGGAATGCAGTACCTTAACCACAGAAGCCCGGAGTGCGCACCGGCGGCTGCTGGCAGAGCGGATTGCCACATCAGCTGGATTCCAATCGGATTCAGCAGTCCACCCGTGCTTAAAAGGAGCACCGCTGAGAAGTAAGGGATGAACGTGAGTATCCTCAACCGACGGGGGGCGGTCCTCGGAACTCCGACGTAGCGAACCAGCGCGGTGCCCACGACCAACACGGCGCCGCAATACGACGCCACTCCGACGACGACGAGGAGTGCCCGCCAGAACCAGTGCGCGTGCAAGCCTTCGATTACGGCAGCCCAGTCACCGAAATTGGTGACGCCGAGAAGAAAAGTATCCGGTGCCGGCTAAGATGTTGAACGCCAGACTTGTGAGCGGAAAAAAGCGCAAACGAACCGACCCGCCTGGCGCGCGGCGCAGCGCAATCCAAGAGACCAAAGCGGCCACCAGGTTCGCCAGCGTTCCCCCCGCGGCAACAAGTCGCGAGTCGAAGTCGCTGCACCACGCGACGGTCGTCAACACACCTGATTTTGCGCCGGTAAGCAGAGCGGTCGCAGCATGACCCAACCCTTCGTGCAGGACATTGGCGAGAATCTCAGCCAGGAGGCTGATGGCACAGACCGTTAGTACGTCGTCGTTCGCCTGCACCGACGCTGGGCTATCGTTTGCTGGCATGTCTCCTTCGGTCGGTATTCACGCAGCATGCTTGCCCAAGATGACAGCTCTTGAGGTTGGAGGAAAGACTGGATCACGAGCTGTCTCATGACGGACCGTTTTCCGATTTTCACAAGGCTAGAGACACTCCAAAGCAGGGCAATCGCTAGGAAAAATACTCGAAGCTGCCGATACCATCATTATTTAGAGAGAAAAAATTGGCTGGGGCGGAAGGATTCGAACCTTCACCGTCCTCATTAACAGTGAGGTGTCCTACCGATTGGACCACGCCCCAGCAGTTTAAAATAAAGCGCTTAGCTACTACGAGTGCGCCGTGCTGGTAGGCTTTTCACTGAACTTACACTTAACTTAGCACGTTTGCCCTGCACTTTGCGCATCGCCTCAACCACATCCGACTCGTCAACAATGTTGTAGCGGTCAAACACTGCTCGCGTTTTATGGCCGCTGATAGCCATTGCAACGCGCTCCGGAACTCCTGCGCGGACCAAGTTGCGAACTGCTGACCGCCGCAGGTCGTGGACGATAAGGCCAGTGTACCGTTTGTCTTTCTTACCTTCAATCTTTTCCAGCTTTCCCAATTCAACGGCATCGCACGCTACCTGCCAAGCTTTACGGAGATTGGTGCTGTCAAATACGAGGCCTTCCTTTGGCTCCTGTAGCTCAAGCATTCCTAGCAGCACATCTGGCAGAGGCACCGTGCGTGCTGTGTCGGCCTTCGTTTGTTCCTGCGCAAGCCGGATCACCGCAGCCTTCAAATCCACCTGTGACCAATCAATCTGCTCAGCCTCACCAACGCGAACTCCGCAGTAGTACAGGAACACGATCAGAGGTTTTAGGTTGGTCGGAATCTTGGCAAGCAGGCTGTCAAACTGTTCTTTCGGTAGAAATCCTTTGCGCGCAGGACCAGCCTCCATCATGCGGATTTTGGGCACGATCAGCAGCTTGCCATCTTCACGTGCAATGTTCAGCATTCGCCTAAGCAGGGCCAGCGAACGATTGACGGTTCCGTTTGCTGCACCTTTGCTGATCAGATCGCTGGCGAAGTCGCGTGCTGCGTCGGTCGTGATCCGCGTTGCCGGCATACCTTTGAAGAACGTATCCACGGCCTTCAAACCCCAGATCGTCTCATCACCGTTCGCGTAGGTCTCCAAGCTCTTGTTCCCACGCTCGGCGTAGTTGTGCAGCAGTGCAGCTCGCAGGCTTTCGTAATGAATCTTCCTAACGTCGCCCACAAACGGCTCGCCTCGCTCATTTGCAACGATCAGGTTACGCAGAAAGCCTTGCGCTTTTGCCTTGACGACAAATCGTGTGGAGACGCGTCGCTGCTTGCCGTGCTTGTCGTAGAACTGCGCGTACCAGTAGCGACAGTTCTTCAGCTTGATTAGACCTCCTGTTCCACGCTCGCGCTTAGCCATAAGCTGCATTTTAACCTGGGCCGCATTCCTCATCCGGTTCAAAACCTGTTCAAATTTCTACATTGCTACCGTGAGGCGTCGTGAGATATAATTGGTCTACGTTGTGCGTTAACGGTCGCACACGACGCGATACGCGTCCTGCCTTCACTCATCCTGAGTGGATCTGAAGGCTCCGAATACTCGGAGTCTTTCCAATGTCTTCAAAACAAGTAGCTGCGCCGGCTGTCACTCCACGCATGCTCACGGTGCAGGATGCTGCTAAGTATCTCGGCTGCACGATTTGGTTTGTGCGGTCACTCGTGTGGGATCAAAAAGTGCGCTCGCTTACGTTTGGCAAGCGCATTGTGTTTGACCGCGCTGACTTAGATTTATTTGTCGAACAGCAAAAGCAGATGGCTTAACTGTTCGCACGTACAGTTGGTCGGGCGAACGAATGACGATGTTCTAGGTTGTCAGTGCGGTGAATTGACGTGAAAATGATTCTGCCTTGCACTGCCGTCAGTCTTGCGTAACACGCTTACGTAACATTGCGGACCATATTAGAAGTACATTGGAGCGAGTGCTAGCTCTTGAAAACATAAAGCACCCAGCGGCAACGCTGCGAATTGGGATCACGGCAACGAAGTCCATACTGCTGAACGGTACGCTCTACCGACAGAGGCGGTCACTGCGGCTTCGTTGCTTTCTCAATTAGAAAAGAGCAGCCGTGCCTACCTGGAAGAAGCGCGATCCCCAACACAAAGCATTCAACTGTGGATTTTATTGGCACTACCGCAAAAGCGGCCTCTATCTCGCTGTGTACGACCTGATTGGCAACGTCACTAGCGGTGGCAAGAACACGTTCTTCAGCTCCATTGAGAAAGTCGCCGAGTACTTTAACGCGGACTACGAGACCGTTCGCCGTGTGTTCAAGCAACTGGTAAAGGCCGGATGGCTTAAGCGTGCGCCGAACACGCGCAAGTACTTTTGGGTTGATCACGACGAATGGGTCAAAACGCATCCGAACGAGTGCTGCAAAAGACTTGAGCTCGTCTGGCAGCAGGACACTGATCCGCTGGTTGGTAAACTGTACGCGATCTGCGACGGAACTTTCCGGCTGTACGAAAATCACGTAGTAGCGATGCGCAAGCATGCATCCGACGATGAAATACTGCACAAGTTCCGTGTTGAAGTGGAGGCTGCAAAGGCCAGCAGAGGGCGCGGATCCTACACGGGCACTTCTCCGAAGTCTTGCTTTTGGCGCGTCCATAATCACTTCAAGCAGCGAACGCAACAAGCGAAAACCCTGTCTACACACAGGGTTGCGTGAACCACAAATCACCAAAAGCTACGGTAGAAAATGCTGGCTACAGGCAGGATGTGAATGCTGGCTACAGACAGTATTCGATCCTGTGTGCAGGCAGGATAGCAACCCTGTCTGGAGCCAGTGCATAGGTTTGACTTTAGGTCCTACATGGCGATGCATAATCGCTGTTCCAATCCCACGCTTGACAACTGGGAGCACTATGGCGGCCGTGGGATCAAAGTCTGCAAACGCTGGACAGGCTGGCTCGGGTTCCAAAACTTTCTAGAAGACATGGGCGCGCGACCGGAAGGCAAGACACTGGATCGCAAGCGTGTAAACGGGCACTATACGCCTAAGAATTGCAGGTGGGCCTCTCCCAGTCTACAAAAAGCAAACAGGCGATGCTCCAAGATCAGCAAGGAAGATTTGAAGGTCTTAGAGGAGATGAATGAGGAAGAATCTCCTTACTAGAACCAATGCCAGTTGCCGTGAACATCGACGCGTGACATGACGTAGACCGCCAGCAGCAAACCAAGGAACATGCAGCCAGCGATATACACGATGAACAGGCCTTGAGGCGAGTACGGCGAACTGTTGTCGGATGGCTGCGACTCGAGCGCGTTGAACTTGCGGAACGGATGAACTGGATCCGATATTGCGCCGATCCGAATTCCCCAGCCTAAGCGTTTGCTGATATAGAATCGCATTACTTCCTCCTCACGACGATTTGAATAGGATCTCCAGGCGATGCACACGTTGGCGAGGACACAAGCGCCCAACTGCCGGGTGCAGTAAAGCTATCAACGTCAACGAGCAAATCCACGGCAGCGTTCTTCTTCACGCGCGCTATAAATTCTCCCTGCAAGTCTGTATAGATCGTCTCCTTGCCAATCACGATGGCTGCTCCTGCGACCGCGACGCCAAACTGATCCTTCACAACTCCGCGTAGCTCATAGCCTCCAATTTTGGCGTGCGCTTGTGCGCCTGCGTGCTGCGTAGCAGGTAGCCACGGTGCCTGCACGTACGAGCCGCCATATGCACTCCAGCGCGTGCCTCCAGTTGGTGCAGCTACCGTTGCGAGGTTGACAGTTGTGCCATGTGGAAGTTGAAAAGCCAGCGTGACCGACAAGACTTTCTGAAAGGGAATGTTGCTAAACGGGATGAACTGCTGCTGATAGCCAACGCTTGCTGTGACCAAGTTTGATGTGTACGATCCTCCGAAGTTTACAGCCGTTTGTCCATTACTTCGTGTCGTAAACTGGCTCAGCGACCAGCGTCGCGAAAAGCGCACTGTGAGGGAACTGGAAAGCGAACGCTGCTTGGCGAGGAACGCATCGCCTCGCACGATTACAGGTCCAACGTGCAGGCCAGCGCCAACAGTTTGGCCCGCTGCTAGGCTCGAGCTGTACGCTGTAGCGTGTGCATCGACCGGACCAAACCACGTGCTTGCACTACCAGAACTTACGGTGCTGCGTTCTCCTTGCCAAATTAGCGTTTGGCGGCCAGCGTCAAAAGCTGCATGATTCAGCCTCCAGCTTGCAGATCCGATCACGTATGCACGGCGCTCCAACAAGCCGCCAGTGCTTTGCAACTCAAGACCACGCCAGTGCCAAACCGCACCTTGGAGAATTGTTGGCTTGCCATTTGTGTAGGCGACGACTGACGACAGGTCCGCGTTATGGAACTTGCGCGTGAACTGGAATCCGGTTCCGAACGCGTGCGCCTCAGCGCCAGAGAAGAACGGCGTGCTGTATGCATCGCCAACCAGTCCGGAGAACACGGTCAGCGTGCTATTGGCTGTCTTGTGTTGCGCTTGGAGACCGCGGAGTGTAGTTGACAGACCTAGCTGCTGCGTTGCGAGGAATACGTTTTTATCGCCTGCCGTGATGTCCCAACCACGCGATATGAATTCTGAATTTGCGCCTGCGACGATCCTGCCATTGGAGACGCCAAGGCCAATCGTCTCGTTTGTGTTCGCCGTGTACAACGTAATCGATCCTCCCTCAGCGTTGAAAAGCGTACTGGCTCCAACCTGCACATTGATGGTCTGTGCGTGCAGGACGGAGCCAGTTAGCAGGAGCAGCGCGAGGAGGAACGTCTTCATTGGCCTGCGGGAACCCCTGCGGCAAGCCGAACGCGCTTGCGACAATCCTTGGCGCGATCAGCACACAAATAAATTGAATGCGGAACGATGATTCCGATCTGCAAGCCTTCCGACGTGTGCAGACCAGTCACCATGCGCGGCAGCATTGCGACAAGGCACGGCTGCTGACTCATGCACTGGACCTCGTAGGCGAACACGTGATTCTGCTTTGCGCCAATCTTCGCGCTGGTCTCCAGCAACTTGACGACGACGTTGTTGGTGTCGAGCGGCAGGAAGATGGATTCGCCTTGAGGCGACAGCTTGAAGGTCATCGCCTGCACTGTGGTCACCATCGGCTGCACTCCGTTGTTGGTGACAACGAACTCGCCACGTGCACGGCCTTTGCCGCCTTCAGCTAGTAGCGGACCTACCGTTTGCGCACTTGCGGCAACTGCGGAACTGAGAACCAGGATCAATAGCCAAAAGATTTTCATTTGCGTTCCTCCTAAAGGAATGAGGGCGTCGCTGTGTGGGACGACGCCCTCGGTTGGAGTTAAACGACCTTAGTTAGCGCCAGCGACAATCGACAACTGGCCAGTGTAAGTACCTGCCGGAAGTGAGGGCGACAGGCCTTGCAGTTGCAGGACGAACGCGGAGCTGTTCGAGCCTGATCGGTTCGCGGAAGTGATCGCAACGCCAAAGCCAACGTTGCAAGTACCGCCAACCGTCGCAATGCCAGTAACTTCCGGTGCCGGGTTCGAGTTGCAGGCTGAGAACGCGCTGCCGTTGAAGTTAGCGAAGACCTGAGACGATGGAATGTTGTCGCCAGCACCGTCAGTCAGAGCAGCGGTTGGAGTCGCAAAGAAAAGATTCGTATCGATGTGAGTGCGCGTTGCAGCAAGCACCCATGTCGTGACGATGGTCATCGTGCCAGTTGCCGGGAACGGCGCGCCGCTGAACGTCAGAGTCGGAGGAGCGCCAGTTACCGTGATGCTTTCGCCGACCACATACGACAGGTTCACGGATGCTGTGCTGCTGACGATAGCCTGCGCGTCGGCTGGCAAAACAACACCGAGCGTGAGGATGAAAGCCACTGCGATTACTGCGTAGCGTTTGAGAGAGTTCATCTTGTTCTCCAGAGTTAGATTTTGGTGCTACTGCAATCGGGTTGAGCACACAGAGAACCCGAAAATCGATCAAGCTGCTTGCTGAAAGAGTTGGTGCGCGCGCAAGTTTTCTGCACGGTAGGAATTGGGAGGAACGATTTCCTCGAGCACGCAAATGCGCATGCCAGGAACGTTGTAGGCCAGCTCCAGCGCGTGAGTCTCGTAGATCGGCGTCGCGTACTTAGCGAAGCTGGTCCAACAAAGGTCACGGCCGTGTTCGTCACGCAGGTTGGTGAGGAATTCACCGTCGGAGTTTTGGATCACCAGCGTCATGCCGCAACCGCCAGATTCTTCGGCTTGCGCTGCTTGCTCGCGAACTGTGAGAGAACGCGACCGCACGCTTTTTCAGCATAGCGTTCGAATTCAGTGTCGGATTTGAGGATGGATGCGCTGACAGCGCGCGCTGAGATTTGAGAGATTGGCAACGCAAGCGTTGATCCGGTTGACGGGCTGTTGAAGAGAACTAAATCTTCATGCAGCACGTCGTGGCGATCACGAAAGCTGGCTTGAATGCCAACGTACGTGCCACCACCGAGTTCAATCATTTGCGTTAGCAGGAGTTGCTTGACACTTAGGCTAGACTGGTTTGCAGCCATTCAACCTCCATGCAGGTTTGGGTGGATAGGAGCCGTCAAGTGTTTGCTGCACTTGGCGACTCCGTTTACTTACCAACTGATAATCAACGCACTAGGAAATTCAGACCATAGTACTGCTGGCCTATCGGTAACTCTTACCTCCTCTCATGCGCTCCAGTAGATGCCGCGTGCTGCGTACGGCATCCGAGCAACGCACTACGCTTTGGCAGCAGCGCGCTTGGCCTTGCGCTCGAGCCGTGCAAGCAGAGCCTTAACCGTGTAGCTGGATTTGACAGCGTTGGAGATGGACGCCTTGAGTTCACCGCCAGCGTCGGAAAAGCCGGAGACGAACACGGTGACAAGACCATCCTTGCCAGCGTCGGCGAGCACGCGATAGAACGGATAGCCAGACTTTTTGCTAGGCGCAGCGAACCGCATGCCAAGTACGCCAAGGATCGGAACAGGCCTGCCGTAGCCAGCGCGCAGCGCCTTGCGGATCACGTCGTCGAGCCGTTGCATGTCGGCGCTGTCCTTCGACGTGTTGAACTTCACTTTGGCGTCGGACGTCTCCGGAATGGCTGACTTCGCGGATTTCGCGGCCTTCGGCTTTGGAGCCGGCTTAGCTGCAACTATTGGCTTGCCGGCCTTCGCGTCTTTCACGGCCTGCGTCACGTCGGCCTTGTTCTTCGCGGCAGCGGACTTGCGGCGAAGGTATTGCACGGCGCCGATCCGGTTGAGCTTGCGCTCCTCCATCACAGCAGCGATTTCGGCATCCGTCGGATACGCTTTCACTTCAGTCGCGGTAGTCATTGTCAGGTCCTTTTGGCGGCAGGCTGTGCCGCGATTAGCGTGTGAAGACGTATGCAAAACTTCCGATGAGAGCCACAGCAACGGCGAAAACGTACGGTGCAGCACTCGTTGCGATGGATCGGAATTGCATCTTGCATGTCCTCCAACACGGCAATCGTCACCAAGATCGATCCGACTGGAGATCAGTACTTCTGGCCTGATATTTCGTGGACCATTTGGCCTGGGCCGACTGGACCGGGACCATTCACGGCTAGGAATGGGTACCTAGTTCGGTAACGAATCGGTAGCAACTGGCCTTGAGGACAGGATGCGTGCGACGGAGCGTGCTGGCAGGATTGGCGGCTGGAGGCTTTAGGACCTAATGGCTCAGAAAGACGAAATCACTTTTGGCAGGATTGTTCGTGAGAACACAATTGAATTTGAGCTGGAGTGTGCTGTACCGCCGGACCCACAAGCATTTAAGGCGAAGATCGCTGGATGGGCAATCCAATACAAAGCGAAGAGCTGGCGCGCGGATGAATCGAACGGCCGATGGCGTGTGCTGCTCGACTGGCCGAAAGAACAATTACAGGATTCAATCGATTTCACCGAATACTTTAGAGCTCGATCACGGCAGCAGCAATCGAAGTGTCACTGCGGCACCTGTCCAGACTGCGTTGCGAGACGCGTTGCGACGAGAGCAAGCAACAAAGCGAAGGACAAAGTGCTGGCAGATCAGCAACTGACCATTCCGGTTGAGCACGGAGGAAAGTGATGGACAGCTCAGACGGTAAGACCGAGAAGTGGTCGACAGACTTCATCTGTGGGATTTATGAAGGTTACTACCTTGCTCTGTTCCAGAACTACGAAGGCAACTATGAGGAAGGCGCTGACGAAGAACTGCAACAGAGGGCGCGCACGATGACAGAGGCCCACGTTGAGAGCAACTGCCCGTGGCATGAATTCAGGTTTGTTCAGCTCGAGATTGACTATGAGGACCTGAAGAGAAAGTGCAAGGAACGAGTTTGGCTTAATTAGCCTCACTTCCCAACCACGTCCTCAAGCACTTTCGTATTATGTTCGCCTATGGTACACTTCGCGGTTAGGAGATGTGCCGTGCGTTGTGAATATAAAATAGTTGCTGGCGGTTTAGGGCTTACTCTGCTGGTGACCCTAGCATTCGGGCCACACGATCTTCACGCTCTCGAAGCGCAGTATCAACAGGAGCCGCAGCTACAAGGAACGCTTGCGAGTAGCACGGTCTACACGCCAACGGCGAGAGTGGTGCTGCCGCAGTCAGGCGCCGCGAATTTGACCGGTGAAGCTTTCAGGCTGAAGTTTTAACACTTGCCTCTAGCCATTTGTCAGTTGATCAGCGGATTTTTGTGAGATCTGTTTGGCGTTCTCTTCGATTCGCTCGTTAACGGCAGTGTCGAGCCTAGCTTTCCATTGCCTGTATTCAGCATTTGTGAGCTTTGGGTTGTGCGTTCGCAAGAGCTGTTTGAACATCTTATCCGTTAACGTCCGGAGCTTCCTTGCCTGCTGGCCAACGGCGACGGACTGCTTCACTCGCTGCTTATGATACTTCTTCACCGACACCTTACCTGCCAGCATTCGCATTGGCGTGGCACTGCTGCTAACAGGCTTCATAATGATCCTTAGAAGCTTGGCATTTTGGATCAGCCATTCCCTGCGGTGCTGTGTGGTTTCTGGCACAACATTTTGGACGAAGCTCTTCATCAGGAAGGCTTCCCACATCAGTTTCGTTTCAGTCGGCCACGAACTCACCGTGATCCTCCATCCAAAACCTTTCACTGTACTTTACACTGACGCGGCCTAAAGTCACCTCAAATTAGCTAACATCGCCTGCGTTAGATGCTTGAAAACACAGCGCACGCTTGAGTTGCGCGCGTTTAACAGTGAGGTGTCCTACCGATTGGACCACGCCCCAGCAGTTTTACCCGCCGCTCTGACGCCCAAAGCAAAATTCACCCTGACCGCGCAAAGCAGATAGAATCCGCCGCGAGCGTTGCGGCGGAGGGTTTCCCTAAGATAACACGAGCCAACTGTCCGATGTATGCCTGCGAGTGGAAAATAAATCCAATGGTCTGCTGAATGCATCATAGCGGATGCAGGAAGAACATCGGACCAAACGGTACGATTTCTAGAAATCGGGGGCCCAACGCGATTCCAAATTGGCATGAGCCGGCGGCGAATCTGTTCGGGATCGAATGATTTGAATCAGCTTAATTTTCCATGCGGATGATCTTATAAAAAAAGTAACGAAAAAAAAGGGTTGGACAGTTGCATTCCCGAATGTTTTGTTGGAAACTCATCGCGTCAATTTGGACTCGGGCTGGCACATCCCGGATAGGTTTTGGTGGACGCCTAGGTTGCCGCTCCCTCCCGGAGCGCTCGCCTCCAACGTGCAAACATAGACATGGCGCAGATTTTTCACCGCAGCACGAATTTCATCTCTCGTTTCAGTGTCTTTGCGTCGGCGTTTCTGGCGGCTTTGGCTCTGACGGGTGTCCTGTTGGCGGCGCGCTCTCCGTATTTGACGAACCAAAATGTGATCCGTGATCAACCCATTCAGTTCAGTCACAAGCATCATGCGGGTGACGACGGGATCGATTGCCGGTACTGTCATACTGCCGTGGAAAGTTCCGCCACCGCTGGTGTTCCTCCCACCAAGACCTGCATGAATTGCCATTCCGTCCTCTTTAACAATGCGGGTTATCTCGAGCCGGTGCGCGAAAGCTATCGCACCGATCACTCCATTCAATGGGTTCGCGTACACCGGCTAGCCGACTACGTGTACTTCAATCACAGCATCCACGTGGCCAAGGGCATTGGGTGTTCCACCTGCCACGGCCAGGTGAACCAGATGCCGCTGATGTTTCAGGCTTCGCGGTTGCAGATGTCGTGGTGTCTCGATTGTCACCGCAATCCCGAAGGTATTCTGAGGCCCAAGGAGCAAGTTTTTAATATGGATTGGAAGGCGCCCGCGGACCAGGCTGAAATCGGCAAGAAGCTGGCGGTAGAATACAAGATTCGAACGACGGCCGAGTTGACCAGTTGCTCGACTTGTCACCGTTAATGAGGATTATGTAGCGGTTTTGACGCCCGGATGAAATTAGTGAAGAACTTTTTATGACCGACGGTATGAACTTAGACGAACACAAATATTTTGTGATGCACCCGAGCGGCGGAGACTCTCACAAGTCTCACGAAGAGGATGCCCCACAAGAATTAACGCCCAGCGAACGGCCGCTGGATCTGGCGGCGGTTCGAGCGCGACTGCATTCGAAAAGTGGCAAGCAGTACTGGCGTACGCTGGATGAGCTGGCGGACGACCCGCACTTCGAAGAGCTGCTGCACCGTGAATTTCCGCGCCAGGCATCGGAATGGGATGACGCGGTGGATCGCCGCGATTTCCTGAAATTGATGGCTGCCTCACTGGCCTTCGCCGGCCTCGCAGGCTGCAAGTCCAACGAACAAGACAACATTGTGCCGTACGTGAAGCAGCCTGACGGCATGGTCCTCGGCCGGCCGCTGTTTTTCGCCACCGTGATGCCGTTCGTCGGCGATGCCATTGGCGTGCTGGTCGAAAGCCATGAAGGCCGCCCCACCAAGATCGAAGGCAATCCCGACCATCCCGCCAGTCTCGGCGCAACCGACGTGTTGGTACAAGCTTCCGTGCTCAATCTGTACGACCCGGACCGCGCGCAAACTGTCACCTACGCGGGCGAATTGCGCACTTGGTCCTCGTTTCTGGACGCCGCTCAGGCCGACGCCGCCGCGCTGAAAACCACCAATGGCGCTGGTTTTCGTATCCTGACTGGAACCATCACCTCGCCAGTCCTCGCCGAGCAGATGCAAGCTCTCCTGAAACAATATCCGCAGGCGAAGTGGCATCGGTGGGAATCCGCCGTCAGTGACGGCGCCCGCGAAGGCGGCAAGCTAGCCTTTGGTCGCTACGTCAACACCGTTTACCGCCCGGAACGCGCCGAAGTGATTCTATCGCTCGACTCCGACTTCTTGGCCAGCGGTCCTGGGCACATCCGCTATATGAAGCAGTTCTACAAGCGCCGAAAGCTCGAACAGGATCCGCAGGTCGAACAATTAAGCAGCGAGATGAACCGCCTGTACGTCGTCGAGCCGACCCCGTCGGTAACCGGTTCCAGCGCCGATCATCATTTGCCGTTGCGCGCTTCGGAAATCGAACAGTTCGCGCGAGCCCTAGCAGCCAAGCTGGGCTTGGGCGGAAGCGGAACGCTGTCGCCAGCCGCGCAAACGTGGTTGGACGGCGTCACCAAAGATCTTCAGGGCCATCGCGGAAGCTCGCTGGTCCTAGCTGGAGAGCAGCAGTCCGCCGAAGTCCATGCTCTAGCGCACGCCATCAACGCGGCCCTTAGTAATCCCAGCAACACGCTCTATTACACCGAGCCGGTGGAAGCCAACCCGGTCAACCACCTGGAATCGCTCCGCGAACTGTGCACCGACATAGACGCAGGCAAGGTGGACACGCTGCTGATCTTAAGCAGCAACCCCGCTTACGACACGCCGCACGATTTCGATTTCGCCGCCAAGCTGCGCAAGGTTCGCAACACCATTCAACTCAGCCCGTACTTCGACGAAACCGCCCAACATTGCCGCTGGCACATCGCGGAATCTCATTACCTCGAAGCGTGGGGCGACGCCCGCGCGTTCGATGGGACCATTAGCGTGATTCAACCGCTGATCGCACCGCTTTACTACACGCACTCCGCACACGACGTCCTCGCCGCCTTCAGCGACAAGCCTGGCGTAAATACCTACGACGCAGTCCGCGATCGCCTGAAAGCCGCCGCCGGCAATGGCGACTTTGAGAAATTCTGGCGTAAGACGTTGAATGACGGAGTGCTGGCGAACAGCGGGTTGCCACCGATCAGTGTCAGCGCGAAATTCAATCCGGCAAGCTTGCCGGCCGCAAAGCCTGCGCAGCCCGATGATCTCGAATTTATTTTCCGTCCCGACCCCTGCGTTTACGACGGCCGTTTCGCTAACAACGGCTGGCTGCAGGAACTCCCCAAGCCGGTTACCAAACTGACTTGGGACAACGCGGCCATGGTCAGCCCAAACACCGCCGAAAAACTTGGTCTTACCCATCGGGTCGCAGCCCGCGGCGGCGAGCACGGACAGATTCTTTCAAACGTCATCGACATCGCGCTCTCTAACAGCAAGGTAACCGCCGCAGCCTGGATTCTTCCGGGCCAAGCCGACGGCGTAATCGTTCTCCCCCTAGGGTACGGGCGCACCTTCGCAGGCTACGCCGGCACTCACAAGGGCTTTAACGCCAATGCCGTGCGCGCTTCGAACGCTCTATGGACCGCAACAGGGGGCCAGATCACCAAGACCGGCGCCGAATATCCCATGGCCTGCACCCAATATCACTTCAACATGGAAGGCCGCAAGATTCTCAGCTCCGGCACCCTCGAGGAATACAAGAAGAATCCGGCCTTCGCCCACGAAGGTGACGAAACTCCCTTAAAGCAAGAGACGCTCTACAAAGAGTTTGCCTACCCCGGCTACGCCTGGGGCATGGCCATAGATCTAAATAACTGCAACGGCTGCAACGCTTGCGTGGTCGCCTGCGTCTCCGAAAATAACATTCCGGTAGTCGGCAAAGACCAGGTGATGCGCGGCCGCGAGATGCACTGGATCCGCATCGACCGCTACTACAAAGCGGAAACCAGCACCAACGATCCCTCGACCAACGAGAACGACGCGCTGGCCAATCCGCCGACCTTCTTCCAGCCAGTCCCGTGCCAGCAGTGCGAGAACGCACCCTGCGAGCAAGTCTGCCCGGTGGGCGCAACCGTGCACAGCGCCGAAGGCCTGAACGACATGGTCTACAACCGCTGCGTCGGCACCCGCTATTGTTCGAACAACTGCCCCTACAAAGTGCGGCGCTTCAACTTCCTGCGCTTCCAGGATTGGGAAACGCCTTCGTTGAAACTCCTGCGAAATCCGGAAGTCACGGTACGCAGCCGCGGCGTAATGGAAAAGTGCACCTACTGCGTGCAGCGCATCAACAACGCCCGCATCGACGCCGACCGCGAAAACCGCGACATCCGCGACGGCGAAATCGTGACCGCTTGCGAAGCCGCCTGCCCGTCGGACGCCATCGTTTTCGGCAACGCCAACGACCCGAACAGCCGCGTCGCCAGGCTAAAAGCGCAACAGCGCAATTACAATATTCTCGGCGAACTGAACTCGCGGCCGCGGACCACCTACCTGGCCGCGGTTCGTAACCCGAATCCGGAGATGGAGAAGGCATGAGCGTCGGCCAACCGCCCCTCAACTCGCCTGAAATCCGCCGGCTCTCCGCGGTACTCGGACCTGGGCATACCTATGCCACGGTAACGGATAAAATCGCTTCGATCGTCCTGACCAGGCCCGTTTCCTTGGGATGGCTGGCGGGCTTCGGCATAGCTTTCACCTTGGTGATGGTGCTCAACCTCGCCGTCGGGTGGCTGGTCATTAAAGGCGTAGGCATCTGGGGCATCAACATCCCCATCGGCTGGGGCTTCGCCATCGTCAATTTCGTCTGGTGGATCGGTATCGGCCACGCCGGCACGCTGATCTCGGCGATTTTGTTCCTCTTAAATCAAAAATGGCGCACCTCCATCAATCGCTTCGCCGAAGCCATGACGCTGTTCGCGGTGGCCTGCGCCGGCCTCTTCCCGCTGATCCACACTGGCCGTCCGTGGATGGCCTACTACATGTTCCCATATCCCAGCACCATGGGCGTCTGGCCGCAATTTCGTAGCCCTCTGATCTGGGACGTCTTTGCCGTTTCGACGTACGGCACGGTCTCGCTTCTCTTCTGGTTTGTCGGCTTAATCCCTGACCTGGCAACGCTCCGCGACCACGCCCTCGGCAAGCCCAAGCAAATTATTTACGGCATGCTGGCCATGGGCTGGCGAGGTTCCGCACGCCACTGGCATCGGTACCAATCGGCGTACCTGCTTCTGGCAGGTCTGGCGACGCCGCTGGTCCTCTCGGTCCACACCGTAGTGAGCTTCGACTTCTCGGTCGCCATCGTTCCCGGCTGGCACACCACCATCTTCCCGCCATACTTCGTAGCCGGAGCCATCTATTCCGGCTTCGCCATGGTGCTCACGATTGCCATTCCGCTGCGAAAAGCCTACGACCTGCAAGATTTCATCACCATGCGGCACCTCGAAAACATGGCCAAAGTGATGCTAGCCACGGGCCTGATCGTGGCCTACGGCTACTTCTTCGAATTTTTCTTATCGCTCTATAGCGGCAACAAGTTTGACGTCTTCCTGGTGCAGCAGCGCCTCCATGGTCCCTACAATCATTTCTATTTCGCGCTGATCCTCTGCAACATCCTCACCCCGCAACTCCTGTGGTTCCAGAAGATCCGCACCAACGTAGCCGTGCTCTTCGTCATGTCGCTGATCATTAACCTCGGCATGTGGCTTGAGCGTTTCGTAATCGTAGTCATCAGCCTCACTCGCGACTTCATGCCCTCCGCGTGGGGCCGCTACTCTGCCACGGTTTGGGATTACGCCACCTTCGCTGGCACCCTGGGTCTGTTCACCATGCTGCTCTTCTTGTTCGTCCGCGTGCTACCGGCCATCTCCATCGCCGAGATGCGTGAACTGGTCGCCGAGCAGACTGAGGAATCGAGATGATCGAGCATCGCTCACACACGTACGGCGTGCTGGGTGAGTTCGAAACCGAGCACGAGCTGATTCACGCCGCCGAGGCCACCCGCGTCGCCGGCTACCAGCATTTCGAAGCCTACGCGCCATTTCCGGTGGAAGGTTTGTCGGAAGCCCTGGGCCTGAAACGCAACAAAGTTCCACTGATCACGCTGCTCGGCGGCCTGTGCGGCGGCCTGGGCGGCTTTTTCTTTCAATATTGGGTGAACGTATATTCCTATCCCCTGAACATTGCCGGGCGTCCCCTAAACAGCTGGCCGGCCTTCATTCCGGTAACCTTCGAGCTTACCGTGCTGGGCGCATCGCTTTCCGCGGTCTTCGGCATGCTCGCGCTGAATGGCCTCCCGCAACCACATCACCCGCTCTTCAACGTCGAGCGTTTTTCCAAGCACGCCACCACCGATCGCTTCTTTCTGTGCATCGAAGCCCGCGACAAAAAATTCGAACTGGCCGAATCCTCACGCTTCCTGCAAGGCCTGCACGCCCACCACGTGACCGAGGTGGTCGATGACTAAGTTTACGCGCGTCACCACCCCTTCGCGCCTGACGGCAATTCTTTACGGCGCCACCTGCGCCCTGCTGCTCGCAGGCTGCAGCCTCAAGCAGGACATGGCCGTACAGCCAGCCTATCGCCCGCTCTGGCCGTCCGATTTCTTCAGCGACGGCCGCTCCGAGCGTCCGTTGGTTGAAAACACCGTAGCCCGCGGCTCGGTCGACAACGATGCGCTCTTTGTAGCCAAGGATTCCAATAAATTTCCGCTTCCCATCAATCAGGAATTGCTCGAACGCGGAGAAACCCGCTACAAAATCTTCTGCACGCCCTGCCACGGCCTGCAAGGCGACGGCAACGGCATGGTCGCGATGCGGGGTATGAAGCACCCGCCCAGCTATCATCAAGACCGCCTGCGCCAATCGCCCAACGGCTACTTCTACGACGTAATCGCCAACGGCTTCGGCGCCATGTACGGCTACTCCGCTCAAATTCCACCGAAGGACCGCTGGGCCATCGTCGCCTACGTCCGCGCGCTGCAGTTGAGCCGTAACGTCAAGGCCTCCGAGCTGCCGCCCGATCTTCGTGAAAAGCTTATGCATCCACCCGCCGAAACCAAACGGGAAACACCGGGAGCGTCCAAGGAATGATCGCGCAGGACTTCAAAGCGCCGGAGAGTGTCGGACGCCTGCAAAAGGGCGCGTTGGTCGTCGGCGTAATCGGCGTCGCACTCTGCCTCATCGGCTACGTAAAGTCGCCAGTTTCGTTCCTGCATTCCTACCTGATGGCGTTCATGTTTATCCTGGGCTTGTCGCTAGGCTCTCTGGGTTTGCTGATGCTGCAGCACCTCACCGGCGGCATGTGGGGCATCGTCATCCGCCGCCCGCTCGAATCGGCCACCCGAGCCCTGCCATTGATTCTGGTTCTGTTCCTTCCGCTCTTCGCGGGCATGCGCACGCTGTACGGCGCGTGGCTGAATGCGCCCGCCACCGGCGAAGGCGCTCTGTCCGACTTTCAAAAGCACTATCTGACCCCCGGCTGGTTCCACATCCGCTCGCTGATCTACTTCGCGGTATGGTTGCTGTTGGTGTGGGTCTTCAATCGCTGGTCGCGCGAACAAGATAGCAACCGCGACGATCGCACGCGCCGCCGCCTCAAAATGCTGGCGGGCCCTGGCATTATTCTCTACGTCTTCGCCATGTCCTTCGCCGCCATCGATTGGGTGATGTCGCTGTCGCCGCACTGGGCCTCCACCATCTACGGCTTTCTCTATGTCGCCGGGCAGCTGATTTCGTCGATGGCGCTGATGATCTGCGTGGTGGTACTGCTCTCGCGCGCCCCGGTATTTCAGGGCGTTCTAAAGCCGCGTTACCTGCACGATCTCGGCAAACTCCTGCTGGCCTTCGTCATGTTGTGGGCCTACTTCAGCTTCTCGCAGTTGTTGATCATCTGGTCCGGCAACGCGCCCGACGAAATCAGCTTTTACCGCTCGCGTCTCTACGGCCAATGGGGCTACGTCTCCGTCATCATTCTGATCTTCCACTTCTTCGTCCCATTTTTCCTGCTGCTTTCGCGCGACCTGAAGCGCAATCCCAACACCTTGCCCAAAGTAGCCGCGTGGATGATTTTCATGCGCCTGGTCGATCTTTTCTGGCTGACCCGCCCGGAATTCACGCCCAGCGCCGTGCCCACTGTCTGGGATGTGGCCGCCGCACTGGCGCTCGGCGGCCTGTGGTTTTTCGTTTTCGCGTGGCAATTGCAGCAGCGGCCGCTGCTTCCTCTAGGCGAACCAGAACTGGAGGAGGTGCTGGATCCCCATGAGCACTGAAATGCACAACGCCGCTCACCGCGCCGCCCACGATGCCAACGGGGAAGCTCGTCATCCTGATGTTTCGTATGAAAAGTCCGACGTCCGCGCCACCACCATCTACTGGTATCTGGGAGCCCTGGCCGTCTCGGTACTCTTGTCTTACGTGGTCTGCGTTTTCGTGCTGCGGGCCACCACAAAAATGGCCCATGATTTCGACACGCCTCCGCCGGCCATTCGCGAGGAAATGGGCAGCGCCTACGAATCCATGCCGCCAGAGCCACGCCTGCAAGGCGTTCCAGGCCACAGCAGCGATCCGCAGGCCGATTTACGCCAGAAGATTTTGTCGGATACTGCGGCCAATGAAAAGCTCGGCTGGATCGATCAGAACGCTGGAATCGCGCAGATTCCCGTGCAAGACGCGATGAGGATCGTCGCCGAAAAAGGACTGCCGGCCGCCCAGCCGGCGGAAAAGAAATAGATGAACTGTCTTCGCTCCATCGCCGGAATCGCAGTGCTGCTGGCCCTCGCCGCCGCCGCAAACCCGCAGGCCGTGCCGAGCAATACCGGCCCTGCGGCATCGGGACTCCCGGTGACCTTGCGCAACGTCGGTTTCGAGCCGCCGCTGAACGGCCAAATTCCGCTCAACGCGAATTTCAAGGACGAAACCGGCCGTGACGTCCGCCTAGGCGATTATTTCGGCCACAAACCCGTGCTGCTCGCCCTGGTTTATTACGGCTGCCCGATGCTCTGCAATCAGGTGGAGCAGGGAGTCGTGGGCTCGCTCAAGATGCTCGCATTCAACGCCGGACGCGACTTCGACGTCGTCTTCGTCAGCTTCGACCCGCGCGAAACTCCCGACATGGCCGCGCAGAAAAAAGTTTCAGCCCTTTCCCATTATGGCCGACCGGACACTGCTGAGGGCTGGCACTTTCTCACCGGCCCGAAAGAATCGATCGATGCGGTGACCCAGGCGGCGAATTTCCGATACTCGTTCAACGGGAAGTCCGGGATCTTCGCGCACGCCAGCGGCATCATGCTGCTCACCCCCGACGGCCGCATTTCGCGCTATTTCTACGGCGTCGAATACCCTTCGCGCGACGTGCGCCTCGGCCTGGTCGATGCTTCCGCCGGCAAAATTGGCAATCCCATCGACCATTTACTGCTCTATTGTTTCCAGTACGATCCATCGACTGCCCGCTACAGCGCCACCATCCTGCGAATGATTCGTCTCGGCGGCGTCTTGACCATCTTGACGATGGTGATCGGTTTCCTGATTTTCCGGCGGCGTGATCTTCGCGCCCCCGGTCCGAAATCGCATCCGCCGTTCAGCGGTCGCAGCGAGCAAGGAGCACACTAGATCGTGCAGTCGCAAATGCCATTGTATCCGGAGCAAGCCAGCAACTTCGCTCCCAACGTAGACGCCCTGTTTATCTACATCACCGCGGTGTGCCTGTTTTTCGCGGCGGCGGTCACCGTTGCGGTGGTCTTTTTCTTCTTCAAATATCGCCGCAAGACGGCCGGCGAAATCGGCGTTCCCATTCATGGCGATATGCGGCTGGAAATAATCTGGCTGGTAGTTCCGCTGCTCCTGGCGCTCACCATGTTTGCAGGCGGCGCGGTGATTTACGTCGATTTCCGCCGTCCGCCGATGGATACCCTGGACATCTACGTCATCGGCAAGCAATGGATGTGGAAGCTGCAGCAGCCGACCGGGCTGCGCGAAATCAATGAGCTGCACGTACCCGTCGGGCGCAACGTCAAGCTGATCATGGCCAGCGAAGACGTGATTCACGATTTTGCGGTGCCGGACTTCCGCGTCAAAATGGATGTGGTGCCCGGACACTACACCACCCTGTGGTTTCGCCCCACCAAGCCGGGGAGGTATCACTTTTTCTGCTCGCAGTATTGCGGCACCAATCACGCGTTGATGGGCGGATGGGTAACCGTGCTGGAACCTTCGGACTACGAAGCATGGCTGTCGGGTTCATCCAGCGCCGATGCGAATCCGTTGGTCGCGGGTGAAAAATTGTTTGCCGAGAAAGCCTGCAACACTTGCCATCTTCCGGACGGCAAGGGCCGCGCTCCATCGCTGAACGGCGTGTATGAAGGCAAGGTGCAGTTGGCCGACGGTTCCACGGTTACCGCCGACGATGCCTACATCCGCGAATCGATTCTGGTGCCCGCTGCCAAGGTCGTTGCCGGTTATCAACCGGTGATGCCATCGTTCCAGGGTCAATTGACCGAGGAGCAGATTCTGGCACTCACCTCTTACATTAAATCATTGCAGTCGCAGCCGGTTCCCGCGACGGGCGCCGGAGTTGCGCCGGCAGGGAAGAAATAAGTTATGAGCACCAGACCACCAACGCCAAGCAATGAACTGCCGCGGGAGAATTATCTCAACGCCACCTACGGAATCCGTTCGTGGCTGCTGACCACCGATCACAAGCGCATCGCGCTGCTGTACCTGGTCTCGGTCACTTTCTTTTTCTTCATCGGTGGCGCGTTTGCCACCATGATCCGGATCCACCTGCTGACCCCGAACGGCTACCTGGTTACGCCGGAAACCTACAACAAGCTGTTCACCATGCACGGCGTGGCCATGATTTTTTTCTTTCTGATTCCGTCCATACCGGCGGTCTTAGGAAACTTCCTGATACCGCTCATGATCGGGGCCAAGGACCTGGCCTTTCCCAAGATCAATCTTTTGAGTTGGTATATTTACGTCGTCGGCGGCTCCTTCGTTCTGTACTCGTTCTCGACCGGCGGACTGGATACTGGCTGGACCTTCTACACTCCGCTGAGCAGTGTCTATTCAAATTCTGCGGTCACCCCTGCGGTCATCGGAGTATTCATTAACGGCTTCTCGTCGATTCTGACGGGGCTCAATTTCATCGTCACCATCCACACCATGCGCGCGCCGGGTATGACCTGGTTCCGGCTGCCACTCTTCGTATGGGCGCACTACGCCACCAGCATCATCTTCATCCTGGGCACACCGGTAATCGCCATCACTTTGCTGCTGGCCGGCCTGGAGCGCATGTTTCACCTCGGGTTTTTCAATCCAGCGCTCGGCGGCGACCCCATTCTGTTTCAGCACTTGTTCTGGTTCTACTCCCACCCTGCCGTTTACATCATGATCTTGCCGGCCATGGGTGTGATCAGCGAAATCATTCCCACGTTCGCGCGCAAACCGATTTTCGGTTACGCCTTTATCGCGGCTTCCAGTATCGCTATCGCGGTGATCGGATTCTTTGTTTGGGCGCATCACATGTTCCTGACCGGAGAGTCTGCCTACGCCGCGTTGACGTTCTCCCTGCTCAGCTACCTGGTCGCGATTCCGTCGGCGGTCAAAGTTTTCAACTGGACCTCGACTCTCTACAAGGGCTCGATTTCCTGGGATACGCCGATGCTTTACGCCCTCGGCTTCATTGGCTTGTTCCTGATTGGCGGCCTTACCGGATTGTTTCTGGCCTGCCTCGGCCTCGACATTCACATACACGATACGTACTTCGTGGTCGCTCACTTTCACTACATCATGGTCGGTGGCGCGGTAATGGGTTACGTCGGCGGCCTGCACTTTTGGTGGCCGAAGATTACTGGCCGGCTGTACCCCGAATTTCTGGCGCGCATCGCCGCGGTCACTTTGTTCGTCGGCTTCAACCTGACTTTCTTCCCGCAATTTATTCTCGGCTACCTGGGCATGCCCCGCCGCTATCACAGCTATCCGCCGGAATTTCAGGTGTTCAACGTGATGTCCACCGCTGGCGCATCCATCCTCGCGCTGGGTTATCTGCTGCCGATGGTTTATCTCATCTGGTCGATGCGCTACGGCGCGGTGGCTGGCCGCAATCCGTGGCCCGCCACCGGTCTTGAGTGGCAGACCGATTCACCGCCGCTCACTGAGAATTTTGACGTCACGCCCGAAGTCACCTGGGAAGCGTACGACTTTGAGAACCGGCCCGATCTGGGCCTGGACGTGAAAGGTGCGCCGTCGCTTGCGCCGGCTCATGGAGACGACTAACCAGCAGCTAGACGCGCGGCCCGCATAAAGCCGCAAGAGGAGCCCGAGTGCATCGCACCGGAGAGTTGTACGGCCAGTTTGAGACGATGGATCAGCAGCGCGAAAGCGCTGCGCTGGGCATGTGGGTGTTCCTGGTCACCGAAGTCTTGTTCTTCGGCGGCATGTTCATGACCTACACGCTCAATCGCTCGATGTATCCCGACGTATTTGGCGAAGCCAGCCGCTCCATCAACCTCACGCTCGGCGCGATCAACACCGTGGTGCTGATCGGCAGCAGCTTAACCATGGCCATGTCGGTGTGGGCTGCGGCAGTGGGTCGCAAGCAACTGGTCACTCTGTTCCTGATCTTGACCCTGATTCTCGGCACGGTATTCCTGGGCATCAAGGGCGTCGAATATCACGAAAAGTTTGTGGAGCACCACATTCCCGGCCTGAATTTCAATTTTGAGCCGGGCGCCTCAGTTGCCACCAACGCCCACGCACAACTCTTCTTCTCGTTGTATTTTGCAATGACCGGTCTGCACGCCCTGCACATGATTATCGGCGCGGGCTTGTTGATCTGGTTGATCAAGGAATCGATACGCGGACGTTTTACAGCCGATTACAACACGCCGGTGGAGCTGGTAGGCCTGTATTGGCACTTCGTCGATATTGTCTGGATTTTTCTTTTCCCGCTGCTGTACTTGATTGACCGGCATTAGCGGGAGACTTTCGAGAGAGGGCAACTCGTGTCCGAACATCACATCGTCTCACCCAAAGTTTACCTGGGCATCTTTGCCGCGCTCATGGTCTGCACGTTCTTGACGGTTGAAGCCGCAAAGATCGACCTGAATCAGCACTTCCCCGGTCTCAACATCATTGTTGCCTTGACCATCGCCACTTTTAAGGCTTCGCTTGTCGTTCTTTTCTTCATGCACGCGAAATACAGCCCCAAGCGCACGCAACTGGTGATCATCTGCTCGGTCTTCTGGCTGGCGATCATGCTGTTCATGACCATGAGCGATTACGTCACCCGTCACTGGGCCTAACCGCCAATTCCCGTAGGGCACGGCGAGCTGTGTCCGCCCTTCCCCGGTCCACGCCATTCTGTGGGTACTGCGCAGCACCAAAAAACAGAATTTTCGGTATTCGTTTTCTTTCACGACGATGCGCAGCGTGCCGACACACCTTCGCCGGTTCAGGTGTTTGGGGTGTTTGGGAGGTCGGCGAAAGTGCGAAGAAAGGAGACTCGTAACAGTGAAACTAAGGGGGAACAGCGAACCGGCCCAGCCCTCAATCCCCTAAAGGGATCCTCGGCTCGCGCCCCCCCACCCTCCAGGGGTGCAAACCATAAGCCATTTCTAACGTTCCTATTTTCAGCGTACTGGTCCCGCGGTCCCCGGTAAAAATGCGGTACTCCCCCGAAAAATTACCCGCCATCCAAATATTCTACCAAGATCGCTGTAAGGCTATCGAAAGCAGCCTTTCCGGCCGTATTCGCAGATATCAGCCCCAAGATCGGTCTTCGCAATTCCAAAATGGGAATTCTCCGACGCCGGTTCGCTTGATTGTTTGCGGTTTTACTTTCCGGTTTTGCTTGGTTGAGTTGGACCGTTCTCATTGCCGTTCTGATGCGCACCTGCTATTGTTAAAAGTTATTCTGGCCTCAGTGTACCCACTGTGCGCCTGGGCTCCTGAGCATGGAGCTGTGGGGATCATGGGCCTGACTAAACTCGTTGTTCGCGGCGCACGCCAGCACAACCTAAAGAACATCAACGTCGAAATTCCGCGCAACACGTTGACCGTCATCACGGGTTTGTCGGGTTCGGGGAAATCCTCGCTGGCCTTCGACACCATTTATGCGGAGGGGCAGCGGCGTTATGTGGAGTCGCTGTCGGCGTACGCCCGGCAGTTTCTGGATCAGATGGAACGCCCGGATGTCGATGTAATCGAAGGACTTTCGCCGTCGATCGCCATCGAACAAAAGACCACGACGCGTTCGCCGCGCTCGACGGTCGGCACCATCACCGAAATCTACGATTATCTGCGCGTAATCTACAGCGCTATCGGAGTTCCGCATTGTCCGCAGTGCGGGAAACCCATCGCACGGCAATCCAGCGAGCAAATCGTCCAAGCCATCCTCAACGGGGATTTGGCCAAGACCGATGACCGCATCATGATTCTGGCGCCAATGGTGAGGGGCCGCAAAGGCGCGTACCGCAAGGAGTTAGAGAAGCTCGCGCAAGACGGATATCTGCGCGCGCGAATCAATGGCGAGCTGGTGCCGCTCGACGAAACGCCGGTACTCGACAAGCGCAAGAACCACACCATCGAGGTGGTCATCGATCGCCTGCTGGTCAAGCCGGGCATTGCCGGACGGCTCGAGCAATCGATTGCGACGGCCTTGAAGCTTGCTGCTGGGCTGGTTACGGTTTCGATCGTTGGTGGCAAGGACCATGTTTTCTCCGAAAAGCTGGCCTGCCCAGATTGTGGCATTTCCGTTCCACAATTGGAGCCGCGCTCGTTCAGCTTCAATTCTCCGTACGGCGCTTGTCCCGCCTGCAACGGCCTCGGCTCGAAATATGATTTCGATCCTGCCCGCGTGCTTGTCGATTGGACCAAACCTCTTTTTGACGGCGGCTTGGGTCCCGGGTCCAGCTCGGCGATGCTGAAGCGCACCGTGGAACTGGCGGCCTACGCTCACGGATTCAGCCTGGATACGCCTTTCGAGAAGTTTTCGCAGCGCATCCAGAATCTGATTTTGTATGGTTATCCGCCATCGAATGAGCGATCTGCGGACGCTTCAACGGGCTCCAGCGCAGCGTCGAAAAAAGCTCGCGGCGAAAAAGGTTTTCGTTTTCCTGGCATCCTGAAATTCCTGCAGCGTAATTTTGAGGAGTCCAACTCCGACTCGTACCGAGAATGGATGACGCAATATATGTCGGCGACGCTGTGCACTGTCTGCCACGGCAAGCGATTGCGCCCGGAATCGCTGGCCGTCAAGAACGCCGGGTATTCGATTGCCGACTTTACGGCGCTGTCGTTGAGCGCCGCGCGTCCCGCGGTCGATAAAATTCTGGCGCAACTCACCCAGCGTCAACGTGATGTGGCGGGACGTCCGCTGGAAGAGGTCGGCGAACGGCTGGATTTTCTGCTGGCGGTCGGCCTGAATTATTTGAGCCTCGATCGCTCTGCGGCCACGCTCTCTGGCGGAGAGGCACAGCGCATCCGCTTGGCCACGCAAATTGGCTCGCGCCTTCGTGGCGTGCTCTATGTTCTCGACGAGCCTTCGATCGGTTTGCATGCTCGCGACAACGACCGGCTGCTCGGGTCGCTGGAGCAGCTTCGGAATCTTGGCAACACCGTCCTGGTTGTCGAGCATGACGAAGACACCATTCGCCGCGCGGACTTCGTCGTCGATCTGGGCCCAGGCGCCGGAGATGCCGGCGGCTACCTGGTGGCACAGGGCAAACCGGAGCTGATCGCCGCTACCGCCGAATCGCTCACAGGTCGCTATCTCAGCGGTGCGGCGCGCATTGCCGTTCCGGAACATCGCCGCAGCCCGAACGGCAAAGCCATCCAGATTCTTGGCGCGCACGCCAACAACCTCAAGGACGTGGATGTCACGCTGCCTCTCGGGCTGCTTACTGTCGTCACCGGAGTGTCCGGTTCCGGCAAATCGACGCTGGTTAATGACATCCTGTACCGTGCCTTGGCCCAAAAACTTTACCGCTCCCAGGAAGCGCCGGGTGCGCACCGTGAGCTCTTGGGCGCTGAACAGATTGATAAGGTTATTGAGATTGATCAGGCTCCCATCGGCCGCACGCCCCGGTCGAATCCGGCCACATACACGGGGGTCTTCGCACCGATCCGTGAGCTATTTGCCATGTTGCCCGAATCACGGCAGCGTGGGTATCGGCCGGGGCGGTTCAGCTTCAACGTAAAGGGTGGGCGGTGCGAGGCTTGTCAGGGCGACGGCCTGCGGCGCATCGAAATGAATTTTCTGCCGGACGTTTATGTCATGTGTGAAGTGTGCCGCGGCCGGCGATACAATTCGGAAACGCTCGCGGTCCGATTTAAAGGGCACTCGATCTCGGAGGTGTTGAATCTTCCCGCAAGCGACGCGCTGAAGCTGCTGGAAAACATCCCGCAGATACAGCAAAAGCTGGCAACCCTGGTGGAGGTTGGGCTCGGCTATGTCCAGCTTGGTCAATCGGCTACGACGCTATCCGGCGGTGAAGCCCAGCGCATCAAGCTGGCCCGCGAACTGTCCAAGCGGCAGACCGGTCGCACCCTCTATATTCTCGACGAGCCAACCACCGGTCTCCATTTTGACGACGTGCGCAAATTGCTCGACGTCCTGCAGCGCCTGGTTTCGCTGGGCAATACTGTGCTGATCATCGAGCACCACCTTGACGTGATCAAGCAAGCTGACTGGATCATCGACCTCGGCCCGGAAGGCGGCGAAGGCGGAGGCCGAATCGTCGCGCAAGGCCCGCCAGAACTTGTTGCCCGCACAAAGAAGTCATACACCGGCCAAGCTTTAGCACGGGTCATGCCAACCAACGGAGGCGGCCATCTGACCAATGGTAAGTAGCGATGCGAGTTGAGCCGGCTTTTTGGCTAAGGGAACTTGGAAGGAACTTGAGCTCCTCGGCGGTATTGAGTGGCAGGGACAAAGGGCGGAATGACTTGTCATTCCGTTCTCGGTTTTTTCGTACACCAACCCCCGGGGCGAAAGCGCGGGGCTGTGAGGTCCACAATCAGTTGATTTTACTGCTTTTAAACCGTCGCATCGAACGGCTGGGCGGCAGCGGCGGCCCGTGACCTAGCGCAGGAAGATCGGAAAGGTGTTCGATCGTTAGGGGATGGCCGCGACGCGTTTACTAATGGGTACTGTACCAAAGTCAAGACGTAACGTATCTCGAATATTTTCGTAACCCCAGGGAAACGCGCGAGTTCTGCGGGCGGGCCTTGCGCCTTGTGGATCTTGCCCGTAGAGTGAAATTGCTCCATGAGCATCTATACAACCCAGCCGCTCACGCTTGGTGGCGTCCACACCTACCCGCTCGCCTCCCGTAAGAGCAAGGTCAGCTTGCGGGAATTTGCCAAGGCGCCTGCGAGTAACGGCTCGCTCGCGAAATTTCTCGACTCGCTGCCCAGCATCCTGGCAGCAAACGACCTGCGGAACGTTTTAACCGCTATTCTTCGAGCTCGCAGCCTGCGTAAGGCAGTGCTGTGGGGTATCGGCGGGCACGTTATCAAAGTTGGTTTGGGCCCGGTGCTGATTGACCTGATGCGGCGGGGGTTTGTATCTGGCATTGCGATGAATGGCGCTGCGTTGATCCATGACTTTGAGATTGCTCTTGCTGGGAATACCTCGGAGGACGTGGACGCGGGAATCGGCGACGGGCGGTTTGGCATGGCCGCCGAAACGGGCGAGTACATCAATGAAATTTCGAAGCTCGCTGTGCGGATTCGCATCGGCTACGGCGAGGCGGCCGGGCAATTTCTGAACAGCGGAATCATCGACGTCGCGCATGGAGAATCCAGCGTGCTGGCAGCGGCTTATAAATACCGAATTCCAATAACGGTACATTTGGCGATCGGCACGGATATCCCGCACATGCATCCCGCGGCGGATGGAGCTTCGCTGGGGATGTCGACGCTTTATGATTTCCGGTTGTTTAGCGCGCTGGTGAAAGAAATGCATCCTGGCGGCGTGTACCTGAATTGGGGTTCAGCGGTGATTCTGCCTGAGGTTTTCTTGAAGGCTGTTTCGGTGGTGCGGAATCTGGGAGTGGCGTTGCGGCCGATCACCACGGCCAATTTCGATTTTGTGCAGCATTACCGCCCGCTGCAGAATGTGGTCAAGCGTCCCACAGCTTCCCCGTCGGGGTCCCGCGGAACCGAATCTCGCGGGTACGCCATCACCGGGCACCACGAAATTATGTTGCCGCTAGTAGCGGCAGGGTTGGCATCTAATTGGCCTAAGGACTCGCCGGGCAAGGTAGCTCGCGGAAAAAGGCGATGAGCATTTTCGACGATACCCCGCCGCATTGCGGCGAATCGGACCCGCTCGCGCATCCCGCGGAAGGGCCCCACTCCATCCAGGAAGTATCGGCTTCCCTCGATGGCGATCCCATGACCTATGCGGCGGCAGTTCCCGCGGGTGCGTATAGCCAGAACCTCGAGATTCCCGAGGACTTGCGTATCTCGTGGTCCTGGCCGCATCTCCTGCTTTTTTTGTTTTTCGCGGGCGTCAGTTTCGTGGTGGTGCAAACCGGACTTTTTTTTTATTACGGCCCGCGTCAACCGATGCCGAAACAAGAGCTGGAGCGGTACCTGCTGAACAAGCCGCAATTCATTTTTGGGACCAATCTTCTGTGGTATGGGGCCGTTTTTTTCTTTCTTTACGTGACGCTGAGTGTGCTTCGCGGCGTTCCTTTCTGGAAGACGCTGGGTTGGACGAAACTTAAATCCCGATTTTCCGGAATCTGGGGCGGGGCCTGGGCCTATTTCTTTGGGGGGTGCGCGCTAGCCATTTTTGTGGGACTGGCGAGTTCGCGGGTGCACACCAATGAGAACATGCCCATCCAGGAACTGTTCAAGAACCGCGAGAACGCGATACTGCTGATGGGCATGGCGGTTTTGATTGCTCCGCTGGTAGAGGAAACGGTTTTTCGCGGTTATCTCTATCCGCTGTTTACTCGGATCACTTACGCGATAAGCCGGCACTTCGGTGTGGGAGCTTCCGGAGCGGTGCGCGTGGGGACGAGAACCAGCATCCTGCTGACCGGTGTGCTTTTCGGCTTGATGCACGGATCGCAGCTAGGGTGGACGTGGGGTGTGGTGGCTTTGCTGATTTTCGTGGGTGTTGTTTTCACCTGGGTGCGGGCTCGGACGGGCACGGTGCTGGCGAGCTTTTTGCTCCATCTTGGGTACAATTCCATGATCGCGGTCACGACGATGATCGGTACGCATGGCTTCACGCGCATCCCGACCAGCCCGTAAGAGATGCGATTCAGGATAGGGTTGGCCGGCAACCCGGTCGCGCACCCCTACATTTGGCTGGGCTTGCGCTACAATTAGAGGGTTTGGCGGGACATTGTGAAGCCTTATGTACGTAGCTCAACCTATTGAATGGACCGATCGCGGAGTGGTCATGCTGGACCAGCGGCGGTTGCCGTCGCAGGAGATTCAATATACCTATACGGATTATCGTGAGGTGGCTTCGGCCATTCGCGACATGGTGATTCGAGGGGCGCCGGCCATTGGCGTGGCCGCGGGCATGGGTGCGGCGCTGGGCGTATTACGCTCGGCAGCTACGTCGGTCGAGGAATTACGCAGCGAATTTGCAGAAATTTGCCAGATTCTAGCAGCGACGCGCCCTACGGCGGTTGATCTATTCTGGGCGCTGGACCGGATGAAATCGCGGTTGGCGGAATTGAGCGCGCAGAGTTCGGATCTCGAGAAAATTAAGCAAGGGATGGTTGCGGAAGCGCAGCTCATTCACTTGGAAAAGAAGGCCACCGACGAAGCGATCGGGCGCTATGGTGCCGAGTTGATGCCTCATGAAGGCCTGGTGATGACGCAGTGCAACGCAGGTGCGCTCGCCACCGGTGGCATCGGTACTGCGCTGGGGGTTATTCGCGTCGCCGTGGAGCAGGGAAAAAGGCTTCACGTTCTGGTTCCCGAGACGCGGCCGTATCTGCAAGGAGCGCGGCTCACTGCCTGGGAACTGCATCGCGGCGGGATTCCGCTGACGCTCATTACCGATAACATGGTTGGATATTTTTTGAAGACGGGAAATGTGAGAGCGGTGGTTACCGGGGCGGACCGCATTGCGGCTAACGGCGACGCTGCCAATAAGATCGGGACCTATCAGATCGCGGTGCTGGCGAAAGAGAACAACGTCCCGTTTTATATCGCCGCGCCGGTTTCCACTTTTGATCTTACGATTCCTGGCGGGGACCACATCCCTATCGAAGAGCGCGCGGCTTCCGAAGTGACCCACCTGCAGGGAGTGCGCATTGCGCCTGACGTGCACGCCGCCCATCCGGCCTTCGACGTGACCCCCGCTCGGTACATTACTGCCATCTTCACCGAACGAGGGATTGCACGAGCTCCTTATACGGAATCACTGCGCTCTCTGGCAGATTCCGCTCAACTCGCGACCGTTCCGTCCGCGGGTACGCGCTAAACAGCTTTCGATCCTTCTTCTATGATCAGCGCCATTCGAATATGGATTTGCAGCGTGTGGCTTGTTGCGCTGCTCTTCGCAGCCTATGCGATGGCGCAGGCGCCGACGATTCAGCCTGTCAGGCTACATCCCGCAAACCCGCATTATTTCCTATTTCGTGGCCAAGCGATGGCCCTGGTCACCAGCGGTGAACATTATGGCGCGGTGTTGAACGCGGACTTTGACTATCACAAATATCTGGCAACGCTGGAAGCCGATGGGCTCAATTACACCAGACTATTTGGCGGATCCTACGTCGAAGTGCCCGGGAAAACATTTGAAATTTTACGGAACGATCTGGCTCCCTTGGCGGGGCGGTTCATCGCGCCGTGGGCGCGAAGTAATACGCCGGGATATGCGGGAGGAGGAAACAAGCTCGATCTGGAGCGATGGAATCCCGAATATTTCGCGAGGTTTCGCGATTTTTTGTCGGAGGCTGCGAAGCGGGGGATTGTAGTGGAGGTGACGCTGTTTTCATCTAGCTACGATGAGAAACAGTGGCAGATGAGTGCGCTGAATCCGACGAACAACATCAATGGTACGGATGCGGTCGAATGGAAGAAACTGCACACGCTGGAAAACGGAAATATTTTGGCGTATCAGGAACGATATGCGCGGAAGCTGGTGAGCGAGGCCAACGGATTCGATAACGTTATTTTTGAAATTCAAAATGAGCCTTGGTCGGACCAGCCAGCGCTGGCGGATGTTGTCAATCCTTATCTGCGTCCACCGGGCCGCGACACGTATCCGAACTCGGTCGATTTGGCAGATGAGCTTTCACTAGCCTGGCAGGAACGTGTTGCCGGGTGGATTGCGAGCGAAGAAGCGTCGCTTCCAAATCAACATCTGACCGCGCAGAATTACTGCAATTTCCGCTTGCCGGTTCGCAGACTTCTGTCGGGCGTCGATATTATTAATTTTCACTACGCTTATCCGGAGGCGGTGTCGTTGAACTATGGACTCGGAAAAGCAATTTCGTACGATGAAACCGGGTTCCTGGGCCGGGAGGATGACGCATACCTTCGGCAGGCGTGGAATTTTATGTTGTCGGGCGGAAGCGTGTTCAACAGTCTGGATTATTCATTCACCCCCAGCCATGAAGATGGAACGGACCTGGAGCCCAACGGCCCCGGTGGTGGAGGTCCCGGGTTGCGGCGCGAGCTTCGGATTTTGGCTCAGTTTTTGCGGAGTTTGACTTTGGCGGACCTCCGGCCCGATTCAGGGACCGTAAAACACGCGGCGGGAGTGGTCGCGCGGGTTCTTTCTGCTCCGGGTAAGCAGTATGCGATCTACCTGGATGGTAGCGGGCCGGCGGACGTAACGCTCGACTTGCCGCCCGGGAAGTATGCCGGCGGGTGGTCCAATGTTCGAACAGGGAATTTGGAGAAAGCTGAAAAGTTCGACCATGGTGGAGGGGACAAGGTTTTGCGAGCGCCGGACTTTTCGAGAGGAATCGCGTTGCGGCTCGATAAAGTGCAGCCCTGAGGCGGAATGGGCACCTCGAGCTGTGCCTGGAATCGGGATTTAAGCTGGGGTTAATGCGATCACAATGCGCGGCTGCCGGCTAAAGAGCGCAAAGAATCGGAGGATCTGCTTCAAGGGGAAATATTTCTTATTGAGCAGGCGCATTCCGCGTGCCGCTTCTTGGCCAGTTACGATCGTTGCGGTGGCGTCGACCCATTCGCCCTGAATCTTGCCGCCCCCGTCGCAGGGAGCGATTTTTACCCGCGGGTTATTGCGCATGCGTTTCACTTTGCCGGTATTGTCGACGGTATAGATATACAGCTTCGTGGGGCTGAAACCGGAGGAGGGATCCCCCGCAAACCAAACCGGCGTGCGCACACCTTCTCCGCTTTTCTTGAAGGTTTCCAGGCTCAGATACTTATGGCCGACCAACGCGGCGAATCCAGTAGATGCACTCATGCACGTTCGATGCACGGCGTTCTAGCCCGGATACCAAGACTAAAGCCGAAGCAGCAGACTCGGGCACTATCGCGCGGGGAAGGTCGCCGTCGATGTGCCGCTGCCATAACGCTGCGTTGCGTAACCTAGAATCGCGCCTACCAGGCTGCCGGGCAGGATGATCTGGAAATAATACCCGTGTTGAAGTTGGGCGATGATGAAGGCGAGCACGAAGCCTACTGCAAGGCCGAACAGCATGCCTAGCATTACGGAATGAACTTTTCGGGCAAAAAAACCGATGACTACACCGGCGATGATGCCCTTCACCGTGGAGCCGATGATGATGCCGACGATTCCGGCGCGAACTGCCGGAGTGAACCAGGATGTGGCTCCGTCAAGGGCTCCCAGTATTGCGCCGAGCACGATTCCCAGCAGGATTTTATTCATTGCTTCCTCCGTGGGCGGAAATTTTTCTCTCCGTCCATCGTTCCTCACGGCTGGGCACAGCAGTGCTGGCCCCAATCCGGAGTGAGTCTAGGCAGGGGCCCGCAGGATGGCAAGTAACTTATTCGTAGCGGAGGGCTTCGACGGGATCGAGGCGGGCGGCTTTCCATGCGGGATAGACGCCGAAGACGATGCCGATCAGGGCGCAGAGAACCAGCGCGGTGACGATCCAGAAAAGGGAGAGTGTAGCGGGCATGGAGACGCCGTAACGCAGGGCCAGAGTCAGGCTGGAACCGAGAATTACGCCGATTATGCCGCCCACTGCGCTTAACGTGACCGCTTCGATGAGGAATTGCGCCAGGATGTTGCTGCGTTTTGCGCCGATGGCTTTGCGGACTCCGATCTCACGGGTTCTTTCGGTGACGCTGACCAGCATGATATTCATGACGCCGATGCCGCCTACCATCAGGCCCACCGAAGCTACCGCAAACATCAGTATGAAGATCAGGCCGCTGATCCTGTTCCACAAATCCAGGAAATAATCGGAGGTGAAGATCGCGAAGTCGTCGGGCTTGTCGCTGGTCAGGCGGCGCTTTCGGCGCAGCAGGTCGCGCGTTTCTTCGACGGCTTCGGCGACCATCTTCGGATCGGAGGCTTTTACGAACAGGACGTAGTCTTTCTGGTTCGGGTAGAGCTTGCGCAGTGTGGTGACCGGCATTACGGCGATGTTGTCTTCGGGATTTGAGCCGCCGGAAATTCCCTGGCGGCGTTTTTCCATGGTGCCGATGACCGTGAACAGTTGCCCGTTTAGGGTGACTTCCTGACCTACGGCATCGGCCGGCGATCCGGGAAAAAGCGTTCTGGTGGTGTCGTAGCCCAGCATGACCACTGGCGAGCGGTGTTCGGTATCGTTTTCGTCGAAGGCTCGGCCGAATTGCAGCTTCATGTCGAAGATGCGATTGATCGACGGTGAATTTCCCTGCAGGATCACGTTCTTGGCGCGGAATTGGCCGCGGCGAACGTCGGCGGTGCCTGCGCCGAATTGTGGCATGAAGATGCGCATCGACGGTGAGGCGGCCGAGACATGCGGTAGTTTTTCGATGTCCTCAGCCCATTCGGGCTGGAGTTCTTTGCGATTGAGCCATTCGGAGGGCGGACGAGAGAGCGAAGCCCACGGGAAGCGGTAGCAGATAATGGTGTCGGAGCCCAAGTCGCGGATACCTGCGAGCACGTTGTCGTTCAGGCCGTTGATCATCGCGCTGACGGTAATTACGGTGGTGATCCCGATTACGATTCCGAGAATGGTCAGCGCGGAACGCAGCGGATTCTTGCGCAGGGTATCCAACGCTAGGAGCACTTCCTCACGGAACTTTAGAGCGCCTGGTTTTCGCGCGCGCGGACGCACCGGGAGCGCCATCGTACCCGGCAAAACTTTTTCGTGGGTGGCCATCGGCGCTATTCCCTTATTCCGACCGCAACGCTTCGACGGGATCGAGCTTAGCGGCTTTCGACGCCGGGTAGGTTCCGAAAAAGAGCCCCACACTCAGCGCCACAAAAAGTCCGCCGAGTACGGACCAGAGTTGCACGGCGCTGGGCAGCGGCGAAACCCAGGACACAATCTTGGCCAGGAGCACGCCGAAAATCACGCCGAGCGCGCCGCCTATCGCGGCGATGGTGGAAGCTTCGATCAGGAATTGCATCAAGATATCACTGCGCCGCGCTCCGATCGCTTTACGCACGCCGATCTCGCGGGTGCGCTCGGTCACGCTGACCAGCATAATATTCATGATCACGATGCCGCCGACTACCAGTGAGATGGAGGCAATGCCGATGGTGACGACGAAAAACGTGCCGCTGATGTCTTTCCACAAAGCGAGAAACGAGTCGCTGGTTTCGACGGCAAAATCGTCTTTCTTGCCGTATGGCAGGTGGTGGCGGCCGCGCATGATCTGGCGGACTTGGTCCACGCTCACCTGAATATTGGAGGCCGAGCCGGCGCGGCACGTGACGCGGAGTGAATCTTGCTGGTTGCCATTTTCTTTGTTGTAGGTGGTTAGCGGCAGGATGATCCAATTGTCCAGCGAAGTGCCGAGTGACGAGCCTTCCTTCTTACCTAAGCCGATTACCTGGCATGGCGTATTGTTCCAGCGAATTTCTTTTCCGATCGGATCGACGCCAGGCATGAGGTTTTCGACCAAGTCGTTTCCGATGACGCAGACGGGTGCGGCGTCGCGTAGATCGGTGTCGGTGATGTGCCGTCCCGAGACAAGGTCGACGTCGTATAGCTCGGCCATCTGCGGGGTCCAAGCGCGGAGGTTGGTATCTTTCAGCGAGTTGAGGCCGCTCTTGGCTTCGATGCGGCCACCCAGCGCCGCGCCCACGTCTTTGCACGACTGGCACAATTGCTTAACGGCTTCAAAATCGTCATAGGTGATGCGCTTGCGCTTTTGAAATTCGAGAAAATCATCGACGTTGGTAATGATGGAAGGCTGCTTCGACAAGCCAAATACGTCGGCGCCGAGGCGGAAAACGCGCGTCGCTACATATTGATTTGCGCCATTGATCAGGCTGACCACCGCGATTACCGAAGTAACGCCGATGACCACGCCAATCAAGGTAAGAATGCTGCGAAGCTTGTGCGCCCAGAGGCTGGACGTAGCGATAGCCACGGCTTCGGTAAAGTGCATCGACGATGCGCGCGGCATGGAGGAATCCACATCCTTGCATACGCGCAGAGGGCGGCCGGAATTACACTCGCGCGAGCGTTGGTGCGACTGTTTCGGGTTCCGACGGGGATATCCAATAAACTAGGCTACTTACGTAGCTTTGGGAAGAGAATTCAGGACCGCGCTGGGACCGGCAAGATTAGCTCGGGTGCCGGATGCGTTCGGCCACCGAGCGGGCGCGCTGCCTGGCGATGTCCACAAACCGCGCATCGTTCGCGATCTGGTCCAATGCCGGCAAGGCCCGCTGCGGCTCGGGTAGCAGCTTGCGATTCAGGTCTGATTCGAATTGCAACAACGCGTCGTTGATTCCCAGGCGGTCGTACTTCATGCGGCGCTCCAGCAGCATAACCAATTCCTGCTGGCGCGCCAGACCCTCGAAAATTTGAAGCAGCTGAGAAGCCGCGGCATTCAGCGTGTAATTGAAAACGGCTTCATGGACTTCCGCGCCTTTCTCCCAGCGAAATGTTTTCTCACCCAAGTTGGCGATTTTGCGATGCACGTCGAGATCCTGTCCTTGAAAGCGATTCAACTGGCCGGCGAGTTCGAACATTTTCGCGCGTAGAGGCGCGCTCACTTCAAATGGTGATTTCTCAGGATCGTCGTCGAGTTGGCGGATTTCGTAGGTGCATTGGTCAGAATCTTCGTGCACCGAAATCTCAATGAATTCCGGGGTACTGGATTTGAAGATCCGCCGAAAGGTAAGTTTAGCACCGCCGGCCGACGCAGGAGACGACGCGGATTTCGCAGTGACAAGGACCCGCGAAGGAACCGCGGCAACTGCGATCGACTGGGAGAGCGGAAGGCACAAAAGCGCCGCGAAAATGAGGCCAAAGAATTTCACACAAGAAATTTTCATCGAGTTGTTAGATGCCGGCGACGCTTGCCGGCGTTTCATGGCTGCGTGCGCTGCGGGGTCCGCCGCGAAACGAACGAGATCTTATCAGTACTTTGGGGTCGGGCAGTCGAAATCTTACTTGAGCTTGCTCAGCTTGAAGATGGCACAGCGCAACCGCCAGCGCGTCGGCGGCATCAGCAGGCTCCGGCGTCTCCGCCATCGAGAGCAGGGCACGTACCATCAATTGCATCTGGCGTTTGTCGGCGTGGCCATATCCTGCGACGCTCGCCTTTACTTCGCGAGGCGAATAGCTGTGGACGGTGACGCCATGCTGGGCCGCGGCCAACAGCACTACGCCGCGGACCTCGGCAAGCCGCAGCGCCGTCCGCATATTGAGAGCGGTAAAAACGGATTCGACGGCCATAACGGTCGGCGAGAACTCTTCGATCAAGCGGCAGAGTAGCGCGTGCACGTCCTGCAGCGCCGCCCCGGAGAATTCCTTTTGCCGCTTGGGAGCCACGCGGAACGCACCATAGTGCAGCATTTTGCAGTGCCGGCCGTCGCTTTCGACAATCCCATAGCCGGTTGGGCCCGCAGCAGCAGGGTCAACTCCTAGTACCCGAAGGTAGGGATTAGCGCCGCGTGTTGCGATCATCGCCACACAGTCTACGGCGTTCACGAGAAGCCTGCCACTGGTTTGTCCCGCCGGCTCGCGTACCCATCAAATGCGGATATGGAAATAGAAACGGCCACCCCAGAATCGACAGGATGGCCGCCCAACAATCGCGGGAGTCTTTCAGTTCGCGCCGACAGCCGCTTGAATTTCAGATTCGTCGATATCGAAGTTAGCGTAAACGTGCTGCACGTCGTCGTGCTCTTCCAGCGCCTCAACCAGGCGAACCATCTGGGTAGCTTGCGCCCCGGTAAGCTTAACGTAATTCTGCGGCACCATTCCGACTTCTGCGGAACTGGGCGTGATGCCAGCCTTAACCAGCGCTTCCTTCACTTTTTCCAGCGCTTCCGGAGGCGTTACGATATACCAAGCCGAGCCGTCATCCTTCAAGTCGTCAGCGCCGGCTTCCAGCACGATGTCCATCATCTTGTCTTCCGTGGCCGTTTCTTTCGGCACGGTAATCTCGCCCTTGCGATGAAACATCCAGCCAACGGCTCCAGCTTCGGCCATGTTTCCGCCGTTCTTGCTCATCAAATGGCGGAATTCGCCGACGATGCGGTTCCGGTTGGTAGTCACAACCTGAATAAGTAAGCCTACGCCGCCAGGCCCGTAACCTTCAAAGGTAGCCTCTTCGAATTGTTCGCCTTCAAGCTGCCCGGTCCCGCGCAGGATCGCGCGCTCAATATTCTCATTGGGCATGTTTTCATTCTTGCCCGCGAGAATGGCGGTACGCAGCCGCGGATTCGAGTTCGGATCGCCGCCACCAATACGCGCCGCAATGGTGATTTCGCGAATCACACGCGTAAAAACGCGCCCGCGCTTGGCGTCGGTAGCCGCCTTCTTGTGTTTAATCGTGGCCCATTTTGAATGCCCAGACATGACACGTCCCTCTTTTTATTTCGCGACCGCAAGAGTGCGCCACCGTGCAGGCGCCCGTCAAGCGATCAAATTTGGTGAAATTTCCGGCTGCCCGGCAGTCTAGTTCCGACGCTCGGGCGCGCGCAACCCACAATGTGGAGACTTACGGTAAACCGCCTACCCTGCGGAACCTAGGCAGTTTAGCACAGCCAATAGCGCCGCGAAACGGGGGTATACTGCACGCCTGGGGCCTCGATTGCACGCAAACAAAGCCACCGTTCCGGCCAGGCCAAGATTCTCTACTGCGGAGTTGCCGCATGCCTAAGCGCCGCTTTCGCGTCCTGGCCATCGGAACCCACCCGGTCCAATATCAGGTACCTATTTTTCGCCGCATGGCCGCGCTCGACGAGCTCAACCTTCAGGTGGCCTACTGCACTTTACGAGGAGCCGAAGCCGCCCACGACCCCGAATTCGGGGCTACCGTGAAATGGGACGTCCCACTCCTCGATGGCTACGGGTGGACCCACGTGCCCAACCACGGATCGGGCGCCTCGAATTTCTTCGGTTTGCGTAATCCGGGCCTGTGGAAACTGATTCGCGAGGGCCGTTTCGACGCCCTGCTATGCTACGTAAGTTACACCCAGGCGACGTTCTGGATTGCCTATTTAGCCGCGAAAGTTTCAGGCGCCGCATTTCTGTTTGGCACCGATACGGTCACACTATCCCCGCTCGACGGCCGAAAATGGAAGCATAGTGTCAAGCGCGTAGCGTGGCCGCTGTTGTTTCGCCTAGCCGACCAGATAATCGTGCCATCGACAGGAACGCGCGATCTGATGCGCTCTCTAGGTATTCCGGAAGATCGAGTAACGCTGACGCCTTACGTGGTAGACAACGAGTGGTGGCTGGCACAATCTGCAAAAGTAGACCGCGCAGCGGTGCGAGCCTCCTGGAGCGCCGGCCCAGATGATGCGGTCATCCTTTTTTGCGCCAAGTTACAACCCTGGAAACGCCCCGCCGATTTACTGCAAGCCTTTGCTCGTGCCAATCCAACCACCGGCCTGCTCATTTTTGCCGGCGAAGGTCCCTTGCATGCAAGCCTGGAGGCCGACGCCGCGAAGCTCGGCATAGCGGCCCGCGTGCGATTTCTAGGATTCGCGAACCAGACCCAGCTTCCCGCAATCTACACAGCTGCCGACCTGATGGTCCTGCCCTCGGTTTACGATGCTTTTGGGGTGGTCGTAAACGAAGCAATGCTGTGCGGTACCGCGGTAGCCGCAAGCGATCACGTAGGTGCAGCTCGCGATCTCATCGAGCACGGGCGGACCGGGTTCGTATATCCGTGCGGCGATATCGACGCCCTGGCCGCAATTCTTCGCCTCGCGCTACCGCATAGCGGGCAGATGTCCCAGATGGGCGTCGCAGCGCGTGCCCGCATGGAGTGCTGGTCTCCACGTCAAAATATTGACGCGACGCTCGCCGCCATCGAGCGTGCTGTTACCCGGGTCCATCACCGCGGAGCCGCGGTTGGAGCGGTGGCAACCGGTGCCGCGCGGCCGGCCGCCTCTGACTCAGCTCACAACACAGCCCGCAAGCTTTCCGAATGAAGCTGCTCCTTTACTCACATTCCTTCGCGCCCAACGTGGGTGGCGTCGAGACCATGGTGTGGTCCCTCGCGCGCGGTCTGGCAGACCTTCGCACCATCGACAATCGACCGCGCTTCGACCTAACGGTAGCAACCGAAACGCCCGCGGCAGATTTCGACCCGCGTTCCCTGCCATTTTCTGTAGTTCGCCAGCCCAGTCCCGGTGCGCTCTGGCGCCTGGTGGAAGCAACCGATGCAGTTCACCTCGCAGGTCCAGCGTTACTGCCTCTGTTCCTGGCCTGGCTCGCGCGCAAACCAATCGCAGTCGAGCATCACGGATATCAGTCCGTCTGCCTGAATGGCCTGCTGATCCACCAGCCCGACGGATCGATTTGCCCCGGATATTTTCAATCCCGCCGCTACAGCAAATGTGTCCGCTGCCAGGCTGCCGAAATGCCGTGGCCGCGCGCTTTCGTGAACTTGCTGTTGATGTTTCCGCGCCACGCGCTGGCCCGGGTCGCCGCATGCAACATCGCGGTTTCCCGACATGTCCTGGAGCGCCTGGCGCTCCCGAAATCACGCGTCGTCTATCACGGGGTGGAAACTGTGGACGCTCCCACTTTCTCCGTAGCAGAGATTTCGTCTCCCCAAGACAAGCTGTGCTTCGCCTACGTCGGGCGGCTGGTGCCGGAAAAAGGTTTACTTGTCTTGCTCGAAGCGGCCGGCATTTTGCGGCGAGAGCCACACCAATTCGAGTTACTCCTGATCGGGGATGGTCCACAGCGAGCGCAACTTCAGGCCGTAATCGAGCAGACTGGACTGGCCGAAACTGTGCGAATCACCGGATTTCTGCAGGGTCCGCGGCTCGCCGAGGCCCTGGCGCGCGTGCACGCAGTCGTGATGCCCTCCCTTTGGGAAGAGACCGCCGGGCTAGCGGCCATGGAACAACTGATGCGCGGCAAGCTCGTGATCGCCTCCAAGATTGGAGGCCTCCTCGAAACAGTCGGCGATGCCGGGCTTTTGTGCGAACCGGGGAATGCGGAAGATCTGATGCGCTGCATGAGAGAAGTGCTGCACGATCGCGCCATGGTGATCGCGCTGGGCCTGAAAGGACGCGACCGTGCCAAATCGCTCTTCGATCGCGAGCGGATGATTGACGAACACGTAGCCGCATATCAACAAATCGTAGGTCACGATACTTAGTATTTACTCTCATATAATAGACAATGCTTGATTAGCTCGTGTTCCGTAACCCCGGCGAGTGAGACAAGGCATTTCCAGACGTCAGGCGTATGATAGAAAATTACTACCCAGTTGTTATGGCAGGACGGTCAGAAAACCGAGCAATGATCGAACCGCGACAGCCAGGGGCCTGCACGAATTTGTGGCCACGCAAGTGATAGCCGGTCACGCGCGACCTGGAACTCGCGCTATCGATCTAGGCGCAGGTCCCGGCGCCCGGTGCGAACGCCTGCAGGCCTTGGGATGCGAAGGCGTCGCCGTGGATCGCGACGCCACCGTCAATCAAGGCAGCCGCCCGTTGGTCGCGCAAGACTTGAACCACACCGCGTTTACCTCCGCCCTTGGCGTTGCCGCCTTCGGGTTGGTGATGGCAATGGAAGTGATCGAACCTATGGAAAGTCCCATCGAGTTCCTCCGCGACAGCGCGCAATTGCTCGCCTCCGGCGGCGTCGCAGTAATCACCACGCCCAATGTCGGTCCGCTGCCCGCCCGCCTGAGCTTTCTTTTCGACGGCAAGACCCGCATGATGGATGAAGTGAGCGATCCGACGCACATCTCTCCAATCTTCTCGGATCTTTTGCGACGCCAATTCCTGCCACGCGCCGGCTTGCAGATCGCCGAGCCCCGCTTATTCCCGCCGAACGGATACCAGTTGACGCGCAAGGTGTTGGCCTGGCCCCTGGCCGTCGCCGCGGCGGTTTTCCCCGGCGATTCCGTGCTGGGAGACAACCACATCTTCGTATTCAAGGCCGCCGCGTGAGATCGTTGGCCCAATCGGTACCGGGAAGTTTGCGGCGCGGTCCGTTGCTCGCCATCGGTTTCTTCCTATTCGCGATGATTGTCGCCTATAAGGTCTCGGGCTACATCATCAACAACGATGTAACCAGCCTGGCCTTCGTCGGGCTCACCTTTGTAGGCGGCGCCATCATTGTCGCCATGCTCAATAATTGGCGCAATGGCGTCTACTTTTTCCTGGCGTGGCTCTTGTTTGAAGATCTGGCCCGCAAATACCTCGGCAACAACATGGTGATTTATTTCGCCAAAGACTTTCTCGTCTTGGTTGTTTATCTCTCCTTTTTCATTGCCTACAGGCGCAAGGAAAAAAACTTGCAAGTTTTGCGCCCGCCTTTTTTCATCGTCTTGTTGGTTTTCGTCTGGTTTGGTTTCCTGCAGATGTTCAATCCTGGATCCACCAGCATCTTTTTCGGCATCCTGGGAATGAAGCTTTATTTTTATTACACGCCGCTTTTCGTCATTGGCTATGCGCTGATTGATTCAGAAGTGTCGCTGCGTCGTTTTTTCAACATCAATCTGGTAATCATGCTGGCCATCATTGCCCTCGGCCTGATCCAGTCCATCCTCGGACATACCTTTCTGAACCCCGAAGTTCCCGCAGACGACATACGGCAACTGAGCCAAACCTATCGGGAAGCTCCCATTTCCGGAGTCATCGTGTACCGGCCCACGTCCGTGTTCGTGAGCACCGGACGCTTCGGAGACATGCTGATCGTCGCATGGCTCATGGTCTTCGGCTTTAGCGGTTACCTGCTTCTGCGGCAGCGCCGCGGCAGAGTGTTCGCGTTCCTGGCGTTGGGAATCACAGCGGCTGGTTGTGTGATGTGCGCGTCGCGCGGGGTTTTTCTATGGAGTATCGGCAGCGGCCTTGTCGGTGCCGCCGCATTCGTTTGGGGTGCTCCCTGGCGACAAGGCGAAGCCCGCCGCACCTTCCGCACCTTACAGCGCGCGGTATTGGGTGTGGCGCTCGCGATGTTGATTTTATTTCTCACCTACCCGGATGCGCTGCTCAATCGCCTGGCGGTTTATTCCGAAACCCTCGATCCCAGAAGTCCGGCCAGCGAATTGATGCATCGCACCCGCGACTATCCGCTCGCCAACTTCCTGGCCGCGTTCTCCTCGCCAAACTGGGCCTACGGATTCGGCATTGGCACAGTTTCTCTCGGCGGCCAGTATGTTGCCCGCATTTTTCACGTTTTGCCGCCAACCGAGGGCGTTGAGAGCGGCTATGGCAATATTATTCTCGAGCTTGGTATTGGCGGCCTGCTGCTGTGGTTCGCCATGAGTGGCGCAGTATTGTTTTCCGCGTGGAAAGTCGTGCGTAAACTAAAAGGTTCCCCGTGGTTCCCCCTCGGCTTTATGATTTTCTGGTATGCATTTCTCTTGTTGATTCCGTTTACCTTTCAGGGCATGCAGGCCTACCAGGATTTCGTCTTGAACGCCTATATGTGGCTGTTGCTTGGCATCTTGTTTCGCCTGCCCAAGCTCGCCCAAGCCGCCCAACTCGCCGGTGGCACCGCTCCTGAATATCATCACGGGACACGCTGAATTGCGGCTGGCGGTTGTTTCTCCCTTCCTCGACCGCCGTCACGGCACCGAACGCGCCCTGGCGGAACTTCTCGAGCGGCTGGCCCGCGACTACCACTGCGAAATCCATCTCTACGCCGAGCGGGCCGAAGACCTGACTGTTGCTGCTCCCAGGAGCGCGCACCCGACCCCAACCGGTTTCGTTGTGTGGCACAAGGTTCCATCCTTTCCCGGCCCGCACTTGGCAAAATTTCTGGCTTGGATGATTGCCAATAGCTGTCTTCGCTGGTGGCACCGCATTACCCGCGGCCTGTTGTTCGATCTTGTTTTATCTCCCGGCGTCAATTGCTGGGATGCCGACATAATCATCGTTCACGTCGTGTTCCAGCGGCTCCGCGAACTCTCGCTCGAGAAAACAGCTGGCGAGACGCCACGATCCGGATCCTTGCGAGTCCTGCATCGTCGCGCCTACTACGGACTGTTGACGGCGCTCGAGCGTCGCCTCTATTCCGATCCCAGGACAGCGTTGGCCGCGGTCTCGCAACGCACCGCTACGCTCCTTACGGAGTATTTTGGACGGCGCGATGTGCGCGTTATTCCCAATGGCGTGGATGCTCAAGTGTTCTGTGAATCCAATCGCAGCGCGCGGCGCGAACAAGCCCGGCAACGCCTTGGTTTTTGCGAATCCGATTTCATCTTGCTGCTGATTGGGAACGATTGGCGTGTTAAGGGCGTTCCGACAATTCTTAACGCCATGGTCCAGCTCCCGACCCTACCTATACATCTTCTGGTCGTCGGCAACGACGCCCCAGAGAGTTTTCACGCACAAGCAACGCGCTTGGGCGTTCTGGATCGCTGTCATTGGGAATCCCCCCGCCCTGAAGTCCTCGATTTCTACGCCGCAGCCGATGTGTACGTAAGCCCAAGCCGGGAAGACTCCTTCGGGTTACCAGTGGCGGAAGCGATGGCCTGCGGCCTCCCAGTGATAACCTCCTCGCAGGCAGGCGTGTCCGCTTTGCTGCGCGATGGTATCGACGGGTTCGTGCTTGGCGACCCGCAGGACACGCAATCCCTCACCACCAGCATCCGGCGCCTCTACAGCGACGCATCCTTTCGGCGCAACATAGGCGAAGCCGCCGCAAAAACCGCCAAGGGCTGGACTTGGGATCGTTCCGCTGCCGAGATTTGGGCGCTCTTACAAGCTTCGGCAACAAATCGAGCTAAAAATCCTGCGAAATAAAGTTTCCTTAGCACGCCGGGGCTTTGAACCCCGGAAGAAAGCTTTCGCATCGATGGCGTTTCCAGCAATCCGTTGAGCTATTCCGCAACGCGTGCAGTATCAACCACGCTGGGCGGCCGAGGGCTCCCGCATTCTGCTTTGTGCTCTAAGAGATCAAAATAAATCGCCTCTTTGAGCATGCCTTGTTCACGTTGGCGCTTTGGCAACGACCGCCTTGCGCGTCGCGTCCAGCGTAAAGGACAGCGATTCCTTAGGTATGCTGGTTACAAAAGGTCCGATGAGCCAGCCCAAGCCCGCGGGTATGTCCCGTGTCAGCGACACTACTTCGCTCTGAACGTAGACTCCGCCGTCTCCTTCTGCCATTCGCCACCAGGTTTCCATGCGCCACAGAAAACCATCGTCGTCACCCGGAGTTTTCTTCCGCTCGTCGCTCTTGCCCGTATTCTCCACTTGCGCGATGCGCACCGCCGAACTTCGGCTGTGAGCCCGCGTCTGCGCATCGTGGAAATACTGAACGTCGTGCTCGGTATCCAGAACCACGGTGACCACTTTGTGCCGCCGGAAGCGCAGGAACACGCGGAAATGATCCCCGTCTCGCGATTCGATCCTCGACCGTTCCACATCCGGCGCATAGTAAACCGCATGCTGGTTGTAGTCCTCCAGCACTCCCAGCACGTCCTCCAGCTTTGCCTCCGGAATGAAGGCCAGCCCGACCCAATGGTGGATCATCCCGTCCGGGCAGTGGATGGCGGCCCCGTTGTCGAGTGTTGCGAGCCTGCGCATTTTCACTTCGCCGCGCTGGAGTTCTTCATAGGCCTGCGCGCGCTCGTGTTCGGGAAGGCCATCGACCCACAGAAGGGCAGTGCCACGTTTCAGCTCCGCGTCGTTGCGCGCTTCCGTTAGCCGAACGTATTGGTCGAAAGCCTGGACCGTTGCCGGCCTTAGCTCTGGAGTGGCGGGCTCAGCCCACAGGACAGGAGGCGGCGCTGGGGTGCCCATGGCGGCAGCAACCAGCAGCAGGCAGCGCCCGGCGGTTGGGGAGAAGAAAGGCATCAGGTGTCAGACAGACCCTTCCATCATATGGGCGCGTCTTCCTGTAACATAATGAATATAAGATGGTTACGTTTCATTGAATGGGTGTCCGCCACCTAACCGTTGCAAGGGACATGCCTATTGTTTCATGAATTTAGTCCTGGAAACGACAAACGCCGGGCATGAGCCCGGCGCTTTCGAGAGAGAAGCTAAATCTGTGCCGCGAAATCTGGCGGGTTGGGTTAGCTCGCACACGACCCCTTGCGGAGCCGCTGTCCCCGCGCGGCCCCCAACCCGTTATTGGTAAATTACGGGAAGGGCGTGTTTGGCTCAATGGGCCGTCAGGGCCAATAATTGGGGTACTAGGGTTGTGGTACCCCCAAGCAAAGGAAACAAGCCTATAGCTATCAGCCTGATTATCAATAACATACAGGAGCCATGGCCACTGCTTCCCAACTAGCCTGGCGCGTTAACACCACTAAGAAATCCGCCCAAATGACCGGTCGCTGCAACCATGACGACCGCGACGAATTCCAGGGCCAAACGGTAAGCGGGCAAAGTGGTTCCGCGCTGGCGTTGGCGAAAGTGAATCCACCAGGTCAGCCAGATCAGGACCGTCGAAAAACAGGCCAATATCAAGTGCAGCAGCAGGATGCCCTTGAGTTTCTGGCCCTCTAGTTGAAACTGCCAGGCCAGGAGGCCGGTCACCAGCACGGGAAAGGTCGAGACCGCGGCCAGCAGTAAATTGCAATACGCGGCGTCCCTTACGCTGGCACGCTTGGTCCATTGGGCGAACCAATCAAAAGCTACGCCCGCGATGAACAGCGCGATTGGGAAATGAATCAGCACGACGTGCTGTGCATGTTTGGCCAGCAGGACGGATTTAGGATCGAAGGGGTTCAGCATCGCCGGCGCTCACTGCACGATGACTTTGCCGGTCATCTTTGGGTGCACCGAGCAGAAGTATGGGTATGTTCCCGGTTTGGCGAACGTATAGGAAAACTTTTCGTCGGTGTCCAGGACCTTGGACTTGAAGACTTTGTCGTCGCTGACCACGGTGTGGGGAATGTCGTCGCGATTGGTCCACGTTACCGTGGTTCCGGCCGCAACCGTAATTGCCGTCGGCCCAAAGCTGAAGTTGTCGATCTTGACCTCGGTGCCCGCTGCCGGCGCTTGTTGCGCCCGCAAGGCGGAACTCTTGGCGCCAGCTAGCAGAACAATTGCCGCGATCGCAATCGGTACCGCAAGACTTGTAATGCATACACGGATCCGCATGATTTTTCCCTTTCTGAATTTCGTTCCTGTCTTGTTGCTTGGGGCTGTTTCAACTCATCCGAGCTTAGAATCGACCACCGCGAGCGCCTGGTGGCCCTGCACGTAATTCACATTGGTAATGCCCAGATAGCTGCGGAGTTGATCGGCCGGCACGGCCATCGGACCCGGAGACGGTGCTTTGCCCGGCTCAGGTTGCGGGAAAGCGGTGGAGGCCGCGGTGTGGAATGTGACGTTGCCTTCCACTTTCTGCATAATTTGATGGATATGTCCGTTCAGCACGGTGACCGAGCCGAACTTTTTGAGGTAGCCGAGCGCTTGCGCACTGTCTTCGGTACCCCAGCCCCAGTCGGGATACACAGTCCAGAGCGGAATGTGCGCAAACACTACGATCGGCGTGCTGGCTTTAAGATGCTTAACGTCGTCTTCCAGCCATTCGAGCTGATCGCCGCCCAGCGAACCCAATCCGCCCGCCTTCAAATTCATAACGTTTACCAAGCCGACGAAATGCACGCCTTTCTGGTCAAAGCTGTACCAGCCGGCTCCTTTCGAGCCCTTTCCGTAGCGCTCCCGGAATTGCTTACCGTCGTCATCCAAAACGTCGTGTTCGCCGGGTACAAAGAAGGTCTGCTTCCCGGTGCTCTTCAGAATTTGCTCGACGTTGTCAAACTGCTCGGCCCTTGAGAGATGGCTGACATCGCCAGTGTGCAACAGGAATTCGGGCGGCGTGGAAAGGCCGTTGATTTTGTCCACCGCAGCTTTGAGCGTTGCGGCCACGTCGGGATTCGCCGGTTTGTTGAAGCCCATGTGGCTGTCGCTGATTTGGACGAAACTCAGTTCGCCCTTTGCTACTGCAGAGGCAGGATCAGACGCCTTGTTCAGCGCAAACGATTTCAGGACCCCGCCCTGCATCACGCAGAGAGTCCCGGTTCCTGCCCAGGCCATGCACTTCAAGAATCCGCGGCGGTCGATGCCGTCGTGGTTGTGATCGTAAAGAATTTCATCTTTCATTTTGTCGGCCATCGTTTCTCCTCGACGTCCCGCATGTCGCTGCTTGCCTGCGCAACGATCTCTGAGAACGGAGCGGCGCGAGTTGAGTTTGATCCAGGGTGCCCGCGCCGCTCCGGGACGTGTTTCGCTCATCCAGACCGTGAACCCCGGACGCTTATTCCTCTTTTTTGGAATTTTTATTTCGTGGGGAAATCCGGAAATAGGGAATAAAATCCGGATCGGGACGGTCTCCCACCATGAGTCCGGGTGTCGAAGGGAAAGAGTTGGACGTGTTGGATTCGCAGGAGCGGGTGCGCTTCGAGCAGCTGGTACTACCGCATCTGGACGCCGCGTTTAACCTGGCGCGCTGGGTCCTGCGCGGTCGTGCGGATGCTGAGGACGTGGCTCAGGAGGCCATGCTGCGCGCTTTTCGCTTCTTTCGCGGCTTTCATGGCGGCGATGTGCGTGCGTGGCTGCTGCAGATCGTGCGCAATACCTGCTACACCTGGCTGGAGAAAAATCGTCCTATGGAATTGGCTACCGAATTCGACGAAGAGCTTTATCCGCAATCGGGTGCAACTCCTGAATCGCTGGCCATTGCCGGCGACGACCGCGATCGCCTGACGCGGGCTCTCGAGGCCTTGCCACCCCGTTCCCGGGAAGTCCTGGTTCTCCGCGAACTCGAAGGCTGCTCGTACAAAGAAATCGCTGCGATTACCTCGATGCCCATGGGCACAGTCATGTCGGCGCTCGCGCGAGCGCGTCAGCGGCTCGAACGAGCATTGACGCAGCCCGACGCGATACGGAGCCAGGAGGCCAGCCGTGAGTTGTGAATTGACTGAAGCGGTTTTGCACGGTTATATCGACGGCGAGTTAGACGCCGCCCGCGCCGCTGATTTCGAACGCCATCTGATTTCGTGCCCCCAGTGCACCTCGGCTCTGGAGGCTCAAGAGACTTTGCGCTCTTCCTTCCAGCGGGCGGAGCTCTATGAATGTGCGCCTGCTGGGTTTAGACGGAAAATGGAAGAGCAGTATCGGGCCCCCGCACAGGTGCGCACTCTTCCTATTCCGTCGAGATCCCGTACCTCGACTTGGCGATGGCTTGCGGTTGCAGCGGTATTCTTGCTGGTTGCCGTTCTGGGCTGGCGGCTGATTTCCGGGCTCACCGGCAATCCTGGCCAGAGGGAACTGGCCTCCGCGATCGTGGACGCGCACCTGCGCTCTTTGCAGCCCGGCCATCTTGTGGATGTGATTTCCACCGATCAGCACACCGTGAAACCCTGGTTCGACGGCAAAGTGGATTTCGCCCCGCCGGTGCGCGATTTCGCGAGCGACGGGTTTCCGTTGCAAGGTGGCCGACTCGATGTCGTGAAGGGCCGGCAGGTCGCTGTGCTGGTCTACGGGCGACGCAAACACGTCATCAATGTATTTATTTGGCCGACGACGGAGCCTGACACGAAGCCACAGTCCGGCTCGCAGCTTGGTTACAACTGGGTGGAATGGCGCAAGGACGGAATGGCGATGTCCGCCGTTTCCGACGTCAGCCCGTCGGATCTCAACGAACTGCAAAAGCGAATAGCCGAGTGACGCCTTCGCAGCTAATTGTTTTGCTCGTACGTTCGGGTGGCGGTATAGGCTTTGGGAATTTCCTTCGCGTAGATGGTGTGCAGCGTTAGGGTTTTGGTTTTTCCAGAGCGGACCGCGACATTCTCCCATGCGCTCGACACGCCGTTGCCGGAAGCGCGCACTTCATAGTTATCCGAGCGTAACTTAGAAATTGTAAAGCGCCCTCTGGCATCCGCATGCGCCACGTGCGGAGCGGTCCCCCCGCCCGATTGGTAGGTAACCATGGCGTTCGGTACCGGCTTGTCATCGGGTCCAATCACTACTCCGGTGACGACACCCGAGCCCCCGCTCTGCGGTTGAGCCAGCGCTTGCCCGGCAGTTGCTAAGACCAGCCAAAAAATAAAATTCGATATCACCACGCGTCTCATGTTTTATCCCGTCTCGATCAGCCGGTGTTACCGCCCGGTTCCCTGCTGGCGGTTCTTTCGGTGGATATACGACCAGAGTAGCCCGCCGCTCAACTGGTCTCTAGTTTAGGGTCCAGTTCCGTGCGGGTGGGTAGACTCGCGTTCCCGCTGTGCTTGCTATCAACTGTCTGCCCGTACAGGTCGCCAAATGAACAAATTCGAGCCTGAGCATGGGGTACCGTATAGATGCGACTACGCCGGTTTAGGCGCGCCTACGGTGAGCTGCTCGTCCAGAATCTGCCGCACCAGCCGCGCAAGCGTGGTAGGACTGTATGGTTTCTGCAAATAACGCTCTTTGGCCTCGGAAGGGATGATTTCTGACGGCGCGGAATATCCGCTGGTAAACAGCACCCGAATTCCCGTGAAGCGCGCCGCCAACTGCGTCGCCGCGCCTACCCCCCCAAGCTTCGGCATAATCACGTCCAAGATTGCTAGCACCGGTTTTTCGCGCGCGCACAGCTGCAAAGCTTCCTCACCATCGCAAGCCGAAAGCACCCGATACCCGAGGCCTATCAACGTCTGGCGGGCCATCTCCCGCACCGACTCATGATCCTCGGCGAGCAGCACGGTTTCCGTCCCGCGCATCTGCGCCATCGAAAGGGCGGCTGGTTTAGCGACCAACCGCTGCGCCACCGCATTTTCCATCACCGGGAAGTACACGCGGAACAATGATCCATGCGCCGGCTCGCTGTACACGTGAATGAATCCCTGATGCTGCTTCACGATGCCGTAAACCGTCGCCAAGCCCATGCCAGTACCTTTGCCGCGCGTTTTGGTGGTGAAAAAAGGTTCAAAGATTTGCTCGCGAGTTTCGGAGTCCATGCCGATCCCGGTGTCGGACACGGACATCACCGCAAAGCGCCCCGGCTTCACACACGGATAAAAGCGGCAATAGGCATCATCGAGTTCCACCATCTCGGTTTCCATCACCAGCCGCCCGCCCTCGGGCATGGCGTCGCGGGCATTGATGCACAGGTTCATGAGCACCTGTTCGATCTGGGTGGGATCGGCTTTGACGGGATCCAGGGGCGAGGTCATAATTTTCACCTCGATATTCTTGCCGATGACTTTGTCGAGCAAGCTGTGCAGTTCACCGATGACAGTATTTAGATCGACCGGGCGCGGCTGCAGTATTTGTTGTCGTGCGAAGGTCAGCAACTCGCGCGTTAACGCTGCGGCGCGGGTGGCCTGCTCGCGAATTCGGCTGAATCGATCGGCAATCGCGGGATAGTCGCGGCACTGATCGAAACCCAGCTCGGCCCATCCCAGGATTGCACCGACGACATTGTTGAAATCGTGGGCCACGCCGCCAGCCAGTTGGCCAATCGCTTCGAATTTCTGAGCTTGGCGCAACTGCCGTTCCATGGCCAGCAGCTTGGTCACGTCCTCCGAGATTATTTCGAACACGTCGGGCTCACCCACCGTCGACAATCGTCGGGCGTGCAATCGCACGACCACGATCCCTCCATCGCAGCGTCGCCATTCGGCTTCTGCCCCGTGAATCTCGCCGCGCTCGCGACAGGTATTCATCAGCCGAGCGTATTGTTCCGGAAATCGAAAGAGGTCCCTTTCAAAATTCAACGCTTTCAACCGGTGGTAATGGGTACAGCCCAGGATGCGAAGCAGTGCCGGGTTCGCGTCCAGAAACTCGCCGTCCCCAGAAACTCTAGAGATGCCGTAGACGGCGTGATCGACCAAGTCGCGGTTGCGCGCTTCGGAGACACGCAAGGACTCCTGCGCGTGTAAGTTCTGATCACGCAGGCGTTTTTCGGTCATCGCGCGGATCAGCGCGACCGGCAGCCGCGACAAATGGTCTCGCAAGATGTAATCGCTAGCTCCCAGCTTGATGCACTCGACCGCCGCTTCCTCGCCGAGCGTTCCGCTAACCAGCAGAAATGGTATGTCTTTCCCAGTGCTTCGTAGTTCGACAAGCGCGTCCAGGCCACTCCAATTGGGAAGCTGGTACCCTGCCAGCACCGCATCAAAATTGTTCGCAGCCAATGCCGCGCGAAAACCCTCTCGTGTTTCCACCAGTGTGTGTTCCACTTGAAAGCCAGATTCCCGCAATTGAAACAAGATGGAATCGATATGGTGATGGGCATGTTCGACAATCAGGGCGCGTAACGGCGTCGAAATCCTAGAAACCTGGACAGCTTCCATCGTTCCGGATTTCATTTAGGGACCCCAGCGGCCGCGGCGGAGAAAGGCATGGACGCTGGCGCCTTGCTGTGGCTGGGGCTAGCCAGTCCCGGTCGAATTTTCCACAGTGAATTCATTGGCGTTCAGCTGCGCACGGCGCTTCCTATCACCAGGGGACCCCGTTCATCTCTGGCGTGCGCCAGGCGCAAATCCACTTCCACCTCATCCAGAAAATCGCTGAAGTTTCTGGCATCTTTCGCAGACCACGTTCCCACGCTCAAACGTAGATCGATCGGCCCCCACGGCGACCGCTGTCGGTTGTGTACGGTAAGCAACCGTTCCAGCCGCTGGCGCATGAACGCGGCGCTAGGGGCCACAGCGTCCACAGCGAGCACCGCGAACTGTGCATGCCCCAAGCGCGACACCAGATCGCTCCGGCGGCAGCTGGTGACCAGAATTTGCGCCACATCCCGCAGCGCATTATCCGCCGCACCCGGGCCGAATCCTTCTCGCAACATATCCAAATTTTCGAACAGCGCGCAAATCAGCACAATGCCTCCACCGGTGCGCCGCGCTTCCTCCTGAAACCGCGCCCCGAGAGTTAGCAAGCCTTCGCGGCTGTAGAGACCTGTCATCGGATCCCGCAGCAGGTCCGCCAAGCCTTCGAAAGTGTTGCGTTCGAGCGCAGTCCGCAAGACGCGTCCCAGCGATCGCGCATCTATAAACCCTTTCAACACGTAATCCATCGCGCCTTCGCGGAGGCTTTGCGCGGCTTGCTGTTTCTGGGCGGGATCGGCAAGGACTACCAGCGGGATTCCGGGCGCGGAGCGATGCACCAGGCGCACCGCGTCGAACGGATCGGCAAGACCAAATTCCAGATCCAGAAGAATGAGTTCGGGGTCAGTCGTTTTGATCGTGGGAATCAACGTGGTTACTGACACCACGGTTAGATCTAATCCGCCGGTGGTATCGGGAAACAATAGCCGAAGGACGTCGATGGTTTCGCTGGTGTCGTCTTGCGCGAGAAGGATGCGAACTTTCTCTCGGTTCATGACCTGTCCTCATTTCCCAAGGTGGTTGGAAATGGGCCGCACGCGAAGGAGCAATACGCGGTCTAGAGGAAGATCGCCGTTGCCGCATCGAGCGCTGCGCGACTGGAGAGGACAGTCCTAAAAATGGAATCAACCGCAGAAAGGGGTACGTTGATTGTCACGCATTGGCGGAGATAGTCAAGGGTACTCCGTAGCCAGTTTCGGTGCGCTACCGGTTCGCGCGGCGAAGCAGTATGGCAACACCCCCAGCGATCAATCCGCCCGCGATGATCACACCTTCCCACACTAATCCAGCCGCAAGTACCAGATGACTCGCCGCTCCAAATGGCGCTAGAAGGGCTACCAGCGCCGCTTCGCGGACTCCGATGCCACCCTGGGTTAGGGGAAGAACCGCGGCGAGCTTGGCCAGCGGCCATGCAAAAAGCCACACGCGGAGCGGCAACATTAGACCGCAAGAAACCGCAAGCCGAGCCGTTAGGATCAAAAATGTGGCCTGAATAAAAATCCCAGCGAGCCACCCAAAGACGAAGACGTGCCATCGCCGCGATACGCTGCGCAGTGCGTGGCGAAGCCGCGCCAGCCGGCGTCGAAAACGGATCGACCGGCCGCTGAGCAACGTGCGCTGCAATAAAATCGCCAACGCCACCAGGATTACGAAGCCGGCAACGCATGCCAACAATGTTTTTCGCGCGGCGGCCTGCAAATTTTCCGGCACCGAACCAGGCAGCAGCACCAGTCCCACCAAGACCAATGCCGCTTGCGCGGCTACGTCGAGAAATCGATCTACCACATTTCCAGCAAGAACCCCCGCGGGTCTTGGGCTGCGGCGCAATCCGACCGCCAGCCGGATCACATCGCCGCCGACGATGGAGGGCAGAAATAATGTGCCGAACAATCCGCCCAGATAACACTCCGCGCTGGTTGCGAAATCCAGGTCCGCGCCGGCGGCGTTCACCACCATTCGCCATTTCGCGATGCCTAGCGTGTGAGCAAGCAGGTACCCGAGCAGTACCGCTCCAAAAAGCCACGAGGGGATCCGTGCGATTGCTGTTCGCACCGTAGCGAGGGGTAGAAAATGCAGCATTAGTCCAAGAACCGCGATGCCCGCGACCCAACGCAAGACAATCAGTATCCACCGGCGCGAGCCCGCTTGGGAGTGGTGGGCGCCAATCATGGAAGTCCAGTCATGTAGGAAGGCTATTTGTGGACGGTATCGTCACACCTCAGACGGGTAGCGCGACTCGGACCGGGCCGTACTTGTAATAAACTATCAACACTGTCATCGCGCTCCAGTACGAGCAGGCGGCCGTGCTTGGTTCGCGCCCTTCTTTAAACACCGAAAATCTCGTCTATCTTTGCGGCCAGCTCAAAATCCAGGTTGCTGATTCCTTTAACGCTGTGTGTATTCAAATCGATCGCCACTTTGTTCCACACGTTAAACCACTCCGGGTGGTGATTCATGGATTCCGCAACCAGCGCCACTCGTGTCATGTTGCCGAATGCGGTTACGAAATCCTTGCACTCGAACGCGCGGTGCAGCTTGCCATCCTTCAGTGCCCATCCCTTGACCTGGCCCAGCCGTTCGATCACTTCAGGGTCGCTCAATTTCTTAGCCGCAGGCATTTCATTTTCCTCCCCGTCCGAATGTCGTGGTAGCCCCCGAACCCGCGATTCTACGGGTCCCAAATCGAGCCATTATCTATTCATCTCCGGCAGCGCAGACAAAATTCGCCGCATCATTGGAATCCCCGACGCCTGTATATTTCGCAGCTTGTGGATACGGGCACAGCGGCCGGGTCATTTTTACATCTCCAGTCGCTCCGCGGCCTTCATATTTCGAAGCAATAATAGCGGACGGGGCCGTGCCTTTCTCCACCCACTGTTCGATAGCCATCTGCGCGCTGTGATGAGCGTCTTTTCCCAATGGCGAAGGTCCTTCCTGTCCAAACCAGTCAGGCCCAGGGCCACCACCGCAGTGCTGCGTGCCCGGCGCCATGTAAAGACGTGCAAAGGAGCTAAAGCCGTCGCGCCCCATGACCTTCACCATACTTTGGTAGTAATCGATGGTGTTGAGCGGAGAGATCGCCGGATCATCCCAACCGTGATACATAATCAGCTTGCCGCCCCGCGCCTTGAACGGCGCCAGGTTCGCGTCGGTGGCGTTCAAATCCTTTGCCAGTTTGGCGTCCGCCTCTTTCACCGCCTCACCTAGGTCCGCATCTTTGTAGCTCCAATCCGGCTTCTGGAAAACCATGGCGGCAAAGAATCCACCGCCGAAAGCGAATAGCAAGCTCTTGCCCGGCGCCTGCCCTGTGATCCAGAGCGACCAACCTCCAGGTCCGTCTTCCGCCCCGGGCAGCAGTCCCGGGAAAATCTTGTTTCCGCGCGAGTCTTGGGCGCCGTCATAGAGTTTCTGGAGAGCGGTCAGCTGCGCCGCCGTCAAGCACTGGTCCGAATCAGCAGCCTTGCAGAGAATGGCCGTCGGATCAAAGTGACACTTCCGCGGATCGCTCACAATCCCGTCGATTACGCCATCTTGTGCGTCGCATGCCTGATTGACGGCACGCGCGATCGCCGGCAGTTTGCTTGAAGGAATGTAGCTCGCCTGGTCCGACGTGGTGGCCTGAGCATCCCAGACTGCGCTGGTGAGCAGGTGCGTCCAGTAATTGGCGGGAGCGCCAGCAACGATCCCGTCATAGTCCGCCGGGAATCGCTGCGCTTCCATCAACGCTTGTCGCCCGCCATTCGAACAACTCGCAAAATAAGAATGCTGCAAGTGGTTCCCATAAAACTGTTTGAGTATCGCCTTGGCAGTCTGCGTCATTTCATGAATCGCGCGGTATCCAAAATCGGTGATTTTCTCCGGGTGACCCAGCGCCCAACGTGCATCCGTGTCGGCAGCGGCGTGTCCCGTATCGGTGCCAGCCGTGGCATAACCCTCATGGATCGCCACGGCCAGCGAGTGATAGTCGATTCCTCCGGCGAATCCGCCATTCCCTCGACCTTGAAATTTTCCGTTCCAATCGCTGACCGGAAGCCACACCTCGATTTTGATATCCGAATCGCTGCTGGGCTGTGCTTCGATTGCCACGCGACAGAACGCCGGCAGCGCCTTGTACAACGCCGCATCGTTTCCCATCCACTGCGTGACAGGGGTCAGGGGAGTGAACGATCCGGCCGCGACCCGGTCTGCCATCGTGATTTTTGCGTCAGGCAGCGCTATCTGCGCCAACCGCTCGCACGATCTTGCCGTTTCCCTGTTCTTTTGACCAAAGCCAGCGCACGCCAAGAACGCCGTAACCCCAATCCCTAGCAGAACCTTCTTCATCGGCAATCTCGCACCATGGCCAGTTCGCGAGCACATACTAACGGAATGCCGAATTCTGTCCAATCAATTCGCGCCGGCCGCTCTTGTAGCGGCCAAACTCCGATGGCGCACTCCCGAAGCACCTTCTTCGACCTCTCACGACCGCAAATGTCTCCGTCGACTCTGAGCTCTTAGCTCCGAGCCCGTGTCAATTCGTTCTTTTTCCCCACTTGTTTCGCCTCGTCACCCTCGATCAGGGCGTCGGTTAATGCTACATTTAGCTTCAGCCACTCATAAAGGAATCGTCACTGTCGCCAAATTCGAAGTAAGAAAGAGAATACATCGTGCGCAAATTCCCCACGCCACTGGCAATCACGGTCCTGCTGGCCCTTGCTGCCCTTCCGCTGGCCGCTTCACTTTCTCGAGTTTCCGCCGCGGGCTCGTCCGGCTATCACCTGGTGAAGACCATCTCTGTTCCCGGTGACGACGGCTGGGACTACCTTGCCGTGGACACGGACGGCCGCCGCGTCTATATTTCTCACGGGACCCACGTAGTGGTCATGAACGCCGACACCTACGCCATCGAGGGAGACATCCCCGACACCCCAGGCGTTCACGGCATAGCGATTGCCTCGGACTTGGGCCGCGGATTTATCAGCAGCGGCCGCGCTAATACCGCTACGATTTTCGATCTTAAGACGCTGAAGACCATCGGCACGGTGAAAACCGACGCCAACCCCGACGCTATTACCTACGACAGCGTCTCCAAGCGCGTCTTCACCTTCAACGGCCGGGGCAAAAACACCACCGCTATTAACGCTGCCGATGGCACGGTAGTAGGCACGCTAGCGCTGGGCGGCAAGCCCGAATTCGCGGTAGCCGACGGCAGAGGCAGCATCTTCGTCAACAACGAAGATACATCCGAAGTCATTGAGATCGACACCCAGAAGCTAACGGAAAAGCACCGCTGGCCCCTGGCCCCCTGCAAATCACCCTCAGGCCTGGCCATGGACCTCAAACACCGCCGCCTCTTTGCCGGCTGCGACGATAAAGTCATGGCTATCGTCAACGCCGACACCGGCAAAGTCATCACCACGGTCACCATTGGCGATGGTGTGGACGCTAACGCCTTCGATCCCGGCACCGACTACGCCTTCTCCTCGAATGGCGAGGGCACCCTAACCGTGGTCCACGAAGACTCCCCAGATAAATTCACCGTAGTCGACAATGTCCCGACTAAGAAGAGCGCCCGCACCATGGGCTTGGACTTAAAAACGCACAACATCTTCCTCCCTGCGGCCGATTTCGACCCTCCAGCCCCAGGCGAACGCCGTGGCAAAATGAAGCCCGGCAGCTTTGTAATCCTAGTCGTAGCCAAATAGGTCGATTTAGAAAGTAAGAGCCGCGCCCGTAAAAATCACCGGCGCGGCTAGGTTTTTCTGACCTACGATATTCTAGGGAACCAGCCGGGTGTTGTGCACGCCGGCATATAGGGAGAAGCCCGAACCAGCCGACTGCGGCAACCACCACATATTCCGAAGCGCCTTATGCCGGCTAACCATCATGCGCTTCCCGATAAAGTCCATCACCAAGGGGCTGACCTGCGTCGCCGCATACATTGCGCCCGAATGCGAAAAGGGCCGTAACAACGGGTTCGCCTCGGTGCCGTAACCGCCCGAAATGGCCCGCCGCGTAGACCACGCGTCAAAGGCCGCTGCGCCGCTGCCAGTCATCGAAAGCGCATACCACAACCGCCGCTGGTCAGTCGTCTCGTACGGTCGCGTAACCGACATCTTCACGCCTGACAACGGCTTGCTTGGCTGGACCGCTGGAACATAGCCTGGCTCGATTGCTTCTGCCGAAGCAGCGACCTCCAGGTCGGTTTTCACCTTGGGTTCCGGAGCGGAAGGCAATGGCTGCGAAAGGGAAGCGTCCTTCGTTGAGTCGCTTGCGGAATCCATCACGACGACCGTGGTATCGGTTGTTACCGCCTGGACAGTGCCCGCGATCTGCGGAAAGGGGCACAGCAGTAAGATCGTTGCCAACAACATGGTGTCACCTCAGTGTGTAACTAGATGCGCGGACTGGCACAAAGTGCCTGCTCGCAACACCTGAACTATACTGAGCGTCAGTTCAGGTGACACTGGCCTGTTCGTCACATTCGAAGTGGTACCTCGCCGTGGGAATTTGGTTTAGCGTGGACGGGACTGTTGTACTAGCACTCGTTCTAACCGCCGTTTAATCGCATCGCGCCCCCGCTGTGGATTGACTCTGCTATAATCGCGCGCGATAACTTCGGCTGCGTCGCCTTAATTCGAACGGAAATCGCCAGGCGTCACGCCAAGAGCAACGCTATGTCGCCCAACGAATCCTCTTCCGCGCAGCGCGCCCCGACCCCGCAGCGCGGACCACACGCGCCGCGCTTCATCGTTATCGAAGGCCCTCTTCGAGTGGGCAAAACCACGCTGGCAAAGGTGCTGGCCGAGCGCCTGCACGCTCGTCGTGTCTGCGATTGCGACGACAATCCCTTTCTGGCCGACTTTTACCGGGAAAAACCGGGTTCCGCTTTCCCCGCCCAGATGTATTTTCTCATCGATCGACAGAAACGGCTGCGCGAAGCCCTGGCGGTCGAAGCTCCCGGCCCGATCCTGTCCGACTTCCTGATGGAAAAAGATCGCATCTTCGCCAACCTCAATCTCAACGACGAAGAGCTGAAGCTCTACGACCGTTACTATGAGACGCTGGCCGCCGGGATCCCCGCTCCAGATCTCGTCATCTATCTGCAGGCGAAGCCCGAAGTTCTGCGCGCACGCATCGCCAAGAAGGCTTCCCGCGAAGAAACGCAAATCTCCCTCGAGTACATCGAAGAGGTCGCTCGCGCCTACGAGCACTTCTTCTTTCATTACGCCGCTTCCGATCTCCTGGTAATTAATACCTCTGAGATCGACTTTGTGGAGCGTAGCGCCGACCTCCAGCAACTCCTACGGCGCCTTCAGGACCCGGTCAAAGGCACGCAATACTTCCTACCGCTTGGAGCGTCCGATTAGAAGGGCTACTTGTTGGTGGCAACTCGGAGTTGGTCGGATACTGGTTGCGGATACCGCTTGAACGAAGTTCGAAGACGTATTCCTGAGACTACCTATAAGGGCAATTTTCGGAGTTTCTTCCCGATCCTACTCGCCCGTCGTGCCTTGCTGGTCTGACTGGATTTCCTGCATTGCAGCTAGCAACCACTCCCTGAGCACGGTCAAGTAATGCGGCTCGACCTGGCGAAACACTACGCCCATTCCTAGATTCGGGTTGGCATATATGACCGTAGCGTTGGCCTCAAAGTATTGGCCATTGGGAGCGTAAATCTTTATCAGCACGCGAGTTCGCGGGGGCAGCGGCAAAGTGGAGTCGAGATAGCAGCCGTATAAGCTCAATTCGGTGACGTTGCCACCTACAGGTGCGCCGGATTCTGGAATGACGGTTGCTGGCGCCGCGAACGGGTATCGTGGTATCCGACGCTGCGGCCCTTCTCCCTGTTCCATTGACCTAACGCTATACAGAACAATAGGTTCGTGGCATCCGTGCAAGCCGGGGGTATCGCCCAGCACAAGGCTGTAGGCAAATCGCCGCCGGCCAGTATTCGTGTGGTATCACTTTCGGGGGGAGCGGAAAGGTGCAAGCCCGAGTGCCGGCCACTCTGGCGCCTGCCTGGCCAGTAACTCTTCCAAAGGGTGGAGCGGGTTGCCGGCGAACCCCGGCGGACAGTGGCCCGCCGTACTACTTCCATGCCCCGCCGTACCATTGTTGAGCCCCTTCAGCACCCCTAAGGTAGGCCTAGTCCCCACGGCTGCTATTGTGCCGTGCGGTACGAGGCAAACGGATGGTTCGTTGGTACACGATCCCGGATGTGAACTCGGATGGTCGCGACGCCGACCTAAGCTTTTTGAGCAGGCTGCGCCGTTACGCTTTTCCGGTTTTCGCTCTGGCCGCGGTATCGACTCTAGCGGGTTTCGAGGTCGCGCGTTTGCCGGCCGGCGGCCATGGGAGCAGCAGAAACCTGGTACACGCCTCATTGTTGACCGACATTGCTTCCAGTCCCATGAACTCGGTGGACCCACGCGTTGATACCTTCTCGCGCCGGGGTCCACAAGAGCAGGCTGAGGAACTGCTGGAGCGCGCCATCGCTCACGACACGGACTCACTGGAAGTCATTGGGAAGAAGGTGGATGGCTGGCACGGGCAGCTCCGGAATACGGATCGGCTGTTTGATCTGATACGTAGCGCTTTGAATTCCGAAGATTTGCGGGTACGGAGTTCCGCACTGGAAATCGATCTGGCCGCCAACAATCTTAGCAAGTCGCCCGAGACGGTCACCCACCTAGGGCAAGAACTTCGCAATGCTCCTTCAGAGCGCTCGTCGATCCTTTGGCAGCTCGGCGCGCTCGGCAATCGCGGCGTCGAACCTAAGCTGGTCCTCGCGCAGCTCCTGACCTACGTGCGCGACCGCAACGAAGAGACGCGCTATTGGGCTGTGGAAGGATTGGCGATACTGGGCACGGATGCCGCAGTCGATCCGCTTCTGGATCGCTTTGCCCATGACCCGTCCGCCAAGGTTCGCAAGCGTGCCGGCTGCAACCTTGCGAAGGCCGGTATGCTCACGAAGGCGCAGCGCCTTGCGGCCGTGCCCAATCTGCTGAACCTGTCCGACGATGACGCGGTTGACTCCGCCACCCGTGGGTGGATCTACGGCGCGCTTCGGCTGATCACCGGGGCCGAAGTTGCCAATGACACCAATGCGTGGCGAAAATGGTGGGCGAATCGCGACACGGCGCACAAGCACCCGCTTCGGCGCACGGGCATCTTGTTCGCGTAACGAAGCCCGCATCCCGATCGAAGCTCACGTTTCAACCGGCCCAAGGGGGCCCGAAAGATCCCCGAAATGAGACGTGGTGCGAGTCGCCAGCGTAGCGCGGTAGGCTAGGACGATCCCTGCAATCATCGTGTCCCGCAGTTCGCCCGGGCTTTCCTCCGCGAACTACGCTGATCCAATCGCTGATGGTTTTGTATAGCGCGGCCGCCGGCTCCTGCCGATCGACCCATGCTTTCAGCGCTTCGCGGATCATCCTCGAAGCAGGGACCGGGTTACGACAGGCGATGCGCCGAGGAGACTGGTATCGAGCCTTACAGTAAGAGGAAATGCCATATTTTATTTACCGTGCGCAATACCAGTGTGTTTCGGCGACGTTGGCACTTTCAACCCTCGAAATTCGAGGTATAGTGGCGCGCACGTTTGGAGGCTCGCCGATGGAACTGTGGTCACGCCGGAAATTCTTCGTTACTTCTCTTGCCAGCAGCGCGATTGCGAGTGCGGGCAAACTTTTTGGGGCTGCGCCATCTGTTGCGGCCAGTTCCGCGATGTCTGCCGCCGCACCAGGTAAGCGACCGTTGATTATTTCCAGTGCGAATGGTTTGCATGCGCTGGATAAGGGCATGGACGTACTGAAGAAGGGCGGCGATACGCTGGACGCGGTGATTGCAGCGGTTACCGTGGTGGAAGACGACCCCAACGACGATTCCGTTGGTTACGGCGGGTTGCCTAACGAAGAAGGGGAAGTGGAATTAGACGCGAGTTGCATGCATGGGCCCACGGGGCGGGCTGGTTCGGTGGCGTCGGTGCGGCGGATCAAGAATGTGGCGCGGTTGGCGAAAACGGTGATGGAGAAGACGAACCACGTGATGATCGTTGGGGATGGGGCGCGGCGATTTGGGGCGGCGGAAGGATTTGAGGAAATCAATCTGCTTACTGAGCATTCGCGGTTGATCTGGCTGGCTTGGAAGGCGTCTTCTTCGTTCAACTGGAGGCCGGGAATTGATTCGCCGGAGTGGAAGGAACATGTTTCCGCGATCTTTGATGGCGACGCGGAAAAAATTGCTTACGCCGAACGGGTGATCGCGCATCCGCCTACCGGGACGATTCCTTGCATGGCTGTAAACGAGAAAGGGGAGATATCGGCGACTACTACTACTTCGGGGCTGGCCTGGAAAATTCCCGGCCGTGTTGGGGATTCGCCTATTATTGGCGCCGGATGCTGCGTGGACAATGAGGTGGGGGCCGCGGGTTCCACCGGTAAGGGCGAGGAAAACATCAAGATTTCCGGGGGCCATACGATCATTGAAATGATGCGCAAGGGCATGTCGCCGACCGATGCCTGCCTGGAAGCGTTGAATCGCGTGGCGCATAATTACAAGCACGACAAGAAGAAGCTGGCGACGTTTCATATTTTCTTTTATGCGTTGAACAAGGATGGCATCCATGGGGCGGCTTCGCTCTGGAAGAATACTCATGACCGGAGCCATCACGCGACGTACGCGGTGCACGACGGAAGCGAGGCGCGTTTGATGGATTGTACTCCGTTGTTCGATGACGTCGGTGGCGATACGTAGCCTGCCATTCCCAGGGGTGCAACCCGGACATATCGAGGCAAGCCGTATCGAACTTGCGATCGAAATTAGCGCGTCAAAACTTCCCCAGCCTATCGTTTCTGTTTTATTCTTTTAGCTTATGGACCAAGCCAACATTTTAATCATTGGAGGCGGCGTGATCGGTTGCGCGATCGCGCGCGAGGTTTCGCAGCAATGGCAGGACGTGTTTCTGGTGGAACAATTTCCGAAGTTGGGAATGGCCACCAGCACGCGCAACAGCGGTGTGATCCATTCCGGCATTTATTATCCGAAAGGCTCGCTGAAGGCGCGGCATTGCGTCGAAGGCAATCGCTTGTCGTTTGAATTCTGCGCCAAGCACCATGTTCCGTATCGGAAGTGCGGGAAGTTGGTGGTGGCGGCAAACGCCGGCGAAGAGCATGAACTGGAAGCCTTGGCGCAGCGCGGGCGCGACAACGGTGTGGAAGGCCTGACGATTGTTGGGCCGAAAGAGATTCAGGAGCGCGAACCGCACATTCGCGGAACCGCGGCGCTGGATGTGCCCTCTACCGGGATTCTTTCCGCCGAAGATCTGGTTCGAACTCATGCGCGGCTGGCTACCGACAACGGCGCGAATATCGTGACGCATGCCAAGGTGGTGGCGCTGACGCCGACGCCTGGGGCGGTTCGCGTCGATCTGGAAATCGGCGACCAAGGTGATGTGCAAAGGGAATCGATCGAGGCGCGCTGTGTGGTGAACTCCGCTGGATTGTTCGCCGATGAAATCGCGACGATGCTTGGCAACGAGTCTTGGCGCATTTACCCGGTGCGTGGTGAGTATTGCGAGATCCGGGGGCCGCGTTCGAACTTGATCCATAATCTGGTTTATCCGTTGCCGCACCACGACGGGTTGAGTCTGGGCGTGCACTTCACCAAGACGCTGTGGGGTACGGTGTTGCTGGGCCCGACAGCGACCTACGTTGAAGGCAAAGACAATTACGAGCGGGAACGGCTGCCGATTCGCGATTTTGCTGAGAGTGCAAAGACGTTGTTGCCTGAGGTGGAAGAAGGCGATTTGCAACTGGGCTATTCCGGTCTACGGCCAAAACTGGTGCCTCCGACCGGCAAGGGCATCGCCGACTTCGTGATCACGCGCGATCCTGCAGTGCCGCAGGCGATTCATCTTGTGGGGATGGAATCTCCTGGACTGACCGCGGCGTCATCGATTGCGAAACACGTCTCTCAACTTGTTGACGAAACTTTCGACTAGCCTACAATCGCTGCAGTCGGTTCGGAGTACACCCTCCGCAAACATGACTGGATGTACCCTGGGCGCACGGCCTGAGGAATGCCGTGCCGCAGGTTGTGATTGGGGATCAGTTCGGATACGAGGAACCGCAGTTACGACTGAGGTTTGCTGGGTCCGCGCGATGCGTCCGGCAATTTTCCGGCCGCTTCCACGACCTGCTCGGCCAGATAATTCCTCACCCGCGCTTCATCGCGCGCGATGGCGAGATACGCGGATCGCAGTAACTGCTCTTTGCGATTTCGCAATGTGTCGCGAATTGTTTGCTGCACCTGCGGATCGGTAATATTGCGTTGACCGGGAGACTCGCGCGTCACCAGCTTTAGAATTCGATAGCCGTCTTTGAGCCCGAGCGGTGGGCTCACTTGGCCCGGCTTCATGCCCATCACCATTTTCTTCAGCATGGGATCGGATTGATTCAGTGCCGACTCTGGAACGTATCCCAGGTCTCCACCGGTGGCCGCGGAGTTCATGTCTTCGGAATAATCCATGGCCAACTGCGAAAAATCGGCGCCGCTGTTCAGGCGGTCCATCAACATTTTCACTTTGCGCTGGGCCTCAGCTTCGTTGGTTGCGTCGTCGTTCTTGCGATTGCGGATTTGCGGCTCTTTGCGGGGAGTCACTACGATCTGCGCGATGCGATATTGAGGCTCCGCGACATTGAACTGCGCTTTGTTGGCATTGTAAAACTCCGTCACATCCTGATCGGTGATCGAAATTTTAGCGACCACTTCGCGATTCAGGAGTTTGGTGATCGAGAGTTGACGGCGCAAATCGCTTTTTAAGTCGCTCACGGAGACGTTGCGATCCTTCAACTGCCGCTGGAATTCGTCTTCGGTATAAGGGCTTTTCAGCTCCGTGAATTTGTCTTCGACCTCGCCATCGCTGGCTTCCAGGTTCAGTTTTTTCGCGCGCTCCAGCAGAATCTCGTTGTTGATCAGCTCATCAAGCACATTGAGCTTCAGCGACAGAGCCTCTTCTTGCGAAGGCTCTTGGCCCTCGGGATTGACGCGGGTGCGGTAATACTTCTCGACTTCCGCGCGTTTGATTTCTTTCCCGTTCACGAGCGCCCACACGTCGGGCGAGTGCTGCACTTCCTGCTTGCAGCCCGCCACGCCGAGGAGCATCACGCCCGCCAGCGGTAACAATACTGCGGCACGGCGTAATCCCGTCGCACGCAACTTGGAAAGGATTAAAGCCAAGGCCGGAAACTCAGGCAGCTTTCTTAACGCGGCCGTCGCGAATGCAGGCGGTGCAAACACGGATATGCTTGGTCGCTGCGCCCACCACCGCGCGAACCTTCTTCAGGTTGGGATTCCACCGGCGTCGCCGGGTATTGTTGGCGTGACTGATCACGTTGCCAAACGCCGGACCTTTTCCACACAACTCACACTTCGCCATCGTATTCCCTACTTTGCTGTAAAATTGTCCAAGAATAGAACACCTAAGTGTAACAGACCTGGGGCCGACAATGTAGCGCCCGGTTCTGGGCGGATTCCCCCACCGAGTTTTTCAGTGGCCCCCTCCAAACCTCTGCCAAACGAACGATTCCGGAGATTACGGGGTTTCCTGGGCTACCTTGGTAGTCATCGCCAAGGCGGCGACGTAGTATGGTCTTAGATACTCAGCGGCCAGTGCGGCGCTTTTGGATGCTTGCTCCCCCAATATGCCCTGCAAATGCCCATCTTTCAGGAAGATTGTTTGCACCAAAATCGCGGCGGCGGCTTCATGTCCTGTGTCCATTTTACCTTCTCCTTATTCCTCTTACGTTACGAGCGATGAGTTTACCACCTCGGGAGGCAGGGTCCTGATTCGTCGCCGTTGCACTCCAGCTAGAAGCTGGCGCTCATATCGCTGGAGGTGCCGCCGGCGGCGGGGACGTAACACTTCAGGGTGTAATCCATGACCATGCGGTCGGCGTTGAAGCGCCAGCCGAGCGTGCGGATGGTACGCTTCATGCGCTTGATCCAGCCGCGCGGAAGGCCGTCGCGGTCGCGGTGGTAGTAGAGCGGGATCACTTCTTCGCGGAGGACGCGGTACAAATCCTCGCCATCGCGAGTGTCGTGAACGTTCATGTTGGAATGCGTTCTGCCGGTGCCGATGGCGAAGCCGTTGCGGCCATCGTAGGCTTCGGCCCACCAGCCGTCGAGCACAGAAAGATTCAAGCCGCCGTTCAGCACGACTTTTTGCCCGCTGGTGCCGGAAGCCTCCAGCGGTCTGCGCGGATTGTTGAGCCAGACGTCCACGCCCTGCACAAAATGACGGCCAACGTTGATGTCGTAGTCTTCCACGAAGACAAATTTGTCGGCGAACTGCGAGTCGCGCATCATCTGCGCGATTTGCTGCAATACTTTTTTGCCGGGCTCGTCGAGCGGATGCGCCTTGCCGGCGAAAACGAACTGCACCGGTCGCTTGGGGTCGTTCACCATGGACGCGAGTTTTTCGATATCAGCAAGAATCAGGTTGGCGCGCTTGTAGGTGGCAAAACGCCGCGCAAATCCGATGGTCAACGCGTCGGGACTTAAGACCCCGCCAAGCCGGAGACGTGTTTCTGCCGATTCACCTCGAATTTCTGCTTGCTTGACTGCCCGGGCCCGGACGAATTCGATTAGTTGCAATTTCAGACTCAGGTGCGTCTCCCACAGCTCACCGTCGTCCACGTTTTCGATGCCTTCCCAAATGCGCGCCTCGGCGCTGTGCTGTTGCCAACCCGCGCCCAAGTGGCGGTCGTAGAGTCGTGACATTTGCGGCGCGAGCCATGACGGAACATGCACGCCGTTGGTGATGTGTCCGATGGGAACGAGGTCTTCAGTCTTTCCGGGATTCAAGCCCTTCCACATCGCGCGCGAAACTTCGCCGTGAAGCGCCGAAACCGCGTTGGCGCGGCGGGCGATTCGCAAACCTAGCACCGTCATGCAGAAATGTTCGTCCTGGTTGCCCGGATTTTCGCGGCCCATGTCCATCAGGCGCTCACGAGACAGACCTAGCCTTTCCCGCAAAGGCCCGAGATGCTCTTCGATCAAATCGGCGTTGAAGCGGTCGTGGCCCGCGGGAACGGGTGTGTGCGTGGTAAAAACCAGTTCGCGGGAGACGCCGGGAACCGCAGCGTCAAAACTCACGCCTTCTTCTTGCATGCAGTTGTGAATCGCTTCAAGCACCGCGAAACCGCTATGACCTTCGTTCAAGTGCAATACACCGGGCGTGATTCCCATCGCTTTTAAAGCGCGAAAGCCGCCAACTCCAAGCAGCAACTCCTGGCGAATGCGGATGCGACCATCTCCCCCGTAAAGACGCGAAGTCAATTCGCGATCTTCAGGAGCGTTTCCCTCCACGTTGGAATCGAGCAGTAGCAAATCGCAGCGGCCTACTTTTACCCGCCACACGCGTGCGCGAATGCAGCCGGTGCGCGTTTCGATTTGCACCGTTACGGGCTCGCCATTGGTTCCGATCGCCGGCTCCATCGGCTGCTGATTTACGTCGGTCTGAATGTATTCCTCCTGCTGCCAACCATTGCCGTCCAGGCGTTGACGAAAATATCCCTGGCCGTAGAACAAGCCGATGCCCACCAACGGAATGTCCAAATCCGACGCGCTCTTAATGTGATCGCCGGCAAGGATCCCCAGGCCGCCGGAATAGATCGGTATCGATTCGTGGAGACCGAACTCCGCAGAGAAATACGCGACCGGCCGAGGTCGCAACACGCCCGCATGTCTCGCGCCCCAGGTACGATCTGCCAAAAGATATTCGCAGTGGCGGCGGTACGCATAGTTGATGCGGCTGTGCAGCACCAGTTCGGCGGCGCGCCGTTCGATTCCGGCGAGCGGGATTTCTCCTAGCAACGCGATTGGATTGTGATTGCACTGGCGCCAAGGTACCGGATCCAGATCGCGAAACAACGCAACGGAATCGTGATCCCAGCTCCACCACAAATTGCGCGCCAGCGACCACAAACGTTCTTGCACCGGCGCGATGAAGCGGTCGAGACTTCGCGCCTCGCTCACTACCGGAGCGACCTGCGCGGCGGCCTCTACCAGCATACGCACCTCGTTTTCGCGAAAAGTACGCGCCTCTGTGGTTTGCACGACCAGTACGCCTTGCAAGACGCCGCGGTCGATCAGCGGCACTCCAAGAAAGCCCTGGTACGAGTCTTCGCCGGCCTCGTGAAAATATTTGAATCGTGGATGCTTTTTCGCTTGCGAAACGGCCAGGGGACGCACTTGCTCGGCCACCAGGCCCGTCAACCCTTCGTTCAACGCCATTCGCAGCGTGCCGACGCATTGCGGACGCAGCCCGATTGTTGAGGCCAGGACCAAGTTCGCGCGATCTGGTTCGAGCAGATATACGGAGCACACCTCAGTCTTAAAACGTCCGGCGATCAGCGCTACCAGATTCGTCAGCGTTTCCGCCGGCTTGCCGGCGTCCTTGGCGAGATTCCGGATTTCCTCCACAGTGAGGGTGTAGCTGTCAGCGCGCTCATTTAAAGTTTGGCTCAAGATTTCATTCCCCTTAGGATTCGCGATCCGACGCAGCCGTCTACCAGATATTTAGGCGAATTGTCCGCACCTTAAGTTTAAGTCGGCTCCGCAGGCGATCAAATTTTAAATTCTGATGATGACCATTTAAAACAACGCTAACTTTGCCTGGCAGATTGAGTTAGCCAGCTCAGCAAACTATTAAAATCATGCGGGTTGCAGCACCAAGACGTCATAAGGCTTCAGGGAGGTGGAGCGCGATTGTGTCGCACCAGTCAATAAGTCATTGAATTGTCCAGGGAGGCTGACCTCCTGTGAATCCGACGTGTGATTCAATAAAAATATCCATTGGCGATTGCCCGCTTTTCGCGTCGTCATTTCCACTCCTCGTGGAAGGCCGAAAGAAGCCTTAATGCCGGCAGTTTTCAAGAGCAAGCCCAAGACTCTAGCCAGGCTCGCAGCATCCAGGTCCGCTCCCACATACACCGCTTGGCCCTTGCCGAACTTGTTGCTGGTGATTGCTGGATCACCGGAATAGGGCCCCGTGTAGGTAGCGAGTACCGAAGCGGAAGAAATCTGCAAAGTATCCGCCCACAACCGGCACTCCCCGTCGGCGCCGGCCAGCTCCGACGAAAATTTCACCCCGATCTTTTCACTGTAGATCGGGACGTATTCTTTAACCGTCACGCCCATAACATCTCGCAGCAGGCCGGGCAGCGGGACCCGAACAATCTGGCTGCTCTCCTCTTTTACGCCGAGCCGGAAGCTGGTCACAAACATTCCGCCGCCTTCAACGAAGCGCCGAATATTTGCCGCGGCCTTCTCTGACACTACATATTGCAGCGGCGCAAACACCGCTTTGTAGCGCGAAATATCGGCATCCGCATGAACCACATCAATGCCGGGATGAGCGCCCGCAATGGACGCGTACCATGAGATCAAATGAGATGGATAGGTGAGCTTACTTTGTCCTGGCTGGATCTGTAGCGCCCAATCCGAGTCCAGATCAAAGAAAATGGCCGCATCGGCAATGTACGAAGATTCCAGCAGCTCTCGGCCCAGCGTCTTTAGCTCCTTCACCGTTCGCCGGATCTCCTCGAAACCAGGGCTCTTCGACCGGTCGTGGTTCAACAGGCCATGCCAATACTCTTCGGCACCCGATGTAGCGGTGTCCCAGCGAAAATAATTTATGCCCATCGCGCCATGCGCTACCGCTTGGTACGCCCACAGTCTCAATTGCCCATTGTAGGGTTGCGGTGAAAAGAATTTCTGCCCCGCTTTCCCGGACTGTTCTTCCATGATCAAAAACGGTTTCCCGTCTTTAAACCCGCGCATCGAATCGTGGCCCAACGCGCTGAAAGCCGGAAGCATCTCCGATGACATGCCTTCATTTACCAATTGGAAGAATCCTGGATAGTTGTCGTGAGAAACAAAATCCAGATTCCGGTAGAGTTCGTGAAGATCCAGGTAATCCAGCGGCGCGCCCACATTATTGGTCGTCACAAAGTGATGCGGGCAGGTCTTTCGAAGCATCGCCAATTGCTCTTCGAGAAACGAAGCGTTCGCGAAGGACTGATAACGCTTGTAGTCGAGCGCCAACCCCGGATTCGGATCACCGTTGGATGGCAGCGGGACCGGAATTTGGCGAAAGTCTGTGTAAATCTGGCTCCAGAAGGCCGTACCCCACTTCGAATTGAGCGTGTCCAATGATCCGTATTTGGCTCGCAACCAATCCTGAAAGCCTGCCCGGCAAAATTTGCAGTAGCATCGCGGCCACCGTTGCAACGTGAACTCATTGTCGATCTGCCAGCCGATCACTCCAGACGCGTCCGCAAACGTGCGTGCCATGCCCGTCGCGATGGTCAAAGACATCCGCCGATATGTCTTGTTCGTAGGACAGGTAAATCGCCGCCCTTCCGGTGACACGGTCATGCCCTCATCATTCACCATCAGCACTTCGGGATATTTTTCGGTGAGCCAAGGCGGAGGAGCCGCGGAAGGTGTGCCCAAAATAACCGCGATCCCGTGTTTCTGAAGAACTTCAATGGACCGTCGAAGCCATGCAAAGTCAAACTTCCCCTCCGACGGCTCCATCAACGACCACGCAAATTCCGCCAAGCGCACGTTCGTAAAGCCAAAGTCCGCCATCATCCGCGCGTCTTCTTCCCACCAGGTCTCGGGCGTCTGATCGGGATAGTAATCGACCCCCAATAGCAGGGGTGTGACGGGAGCACTCGCGTCCGAACGGTCCAAGACGGCGCGCGTCCATCTCGTGGGTCGGGCCGCGGCGGCCGCCAGCAAAACGCTGGCATTTGCCAGAAATGTCCTTCTCGTGAACACGTTTACTCACTTCCTATCAGGCGTCGCAATATCGAGGTAAAGTAGAAGCACACTACTGCGTCGCCATCTTCCGCGTCGAAGGGGCAGCTTGTCAAGAAACGAGGTCGACAGAAAGTCGGATGACTTGGTCTCACTTCGCGCCTGAATCAACTGCAAATCAAGAAGGGGTTCTTTCAAGCCGTTCCAAGCTACCCTCACTCCGCATCCGGCCGCCGCCGCCGCAATCCCAACCGATAGCGCAAAGGCTGCGTGGCCGTAAGCCCCCGAATCCAAGCGTCGTAAAATTTCCCTCGAGCCCGTGCAACCCATCGCCGGTAATTCGGCCGCAACCCTCCGTTCGATCCCAATAAATAAGTGGCATGCTCCAAAGTCCGAAATTTCCCCGCATGCAACCGATAATTCTCCCGAGCCTCCTCGCCCTCCCAAACCCCCTTCTCCCCTTCGGGGTGATACCCATAATCATGATTCTGATGCACCGCCACCACCGCCGCAGAAGCATCCACCACCGGCACACCCAGCGATAGCGGATACCACAAAAGCCAGTTATCCCAACCAGGCCGCCCCACCACAAACGCAGGAATCTTCCGGTAATAAAGCCCCCTAGGAAATACAAAATAATCGATCCATTGGGCCGGCCTCTGCCGATCGGTACGATGAGCCAACCTCGCCAATTTCCGTTCCCACTCCGCATCCCCAAAATCTAGCCCACCAGCAAGATCCACGTCCCACCGCCGCCCAGCCATCAGATACCGCTCCTCCTCCCCCATCACCACCCGTGCCGCCCGCATAAAATCTGACATCAACACAATGTCGCAATTGACATGACACAAAGTCGCATGCCGAGCCACCTCATGCACCCGATCGTAAATTGAAGCCAAATACTTGGTCCCATGAGCATTCCGCTCGACTTCCGGAACATGCCGTACCCCCAACTCCTCGCAAACCTCCGCCGCCCCCAAATCATCCCCAACCAAAATAATCTCAATCTCCGGATGCAACCGCTGCCAACTCAAAATCGCATTCCGCTGAATCACCCCAACATGCCCCACAAAAGGTTTAGGCGTAGAAAACATCGTAATCATAATTCTTACAATTCCCCTGTCGACGCCAATCTGCCCCCCGGACCGAAGGGGCGCGGCTGGCTCCGCCCGGCGTCAACCCCGGCATCCCGCCAACGACCAGCTACTCTCCTCTGCGAACCTCCGGCTCCCCATCGTCTCTGCGTTATCCCTTTCCTTCCTCCCGTCTACTCATAAGAACGAATACTCTCCAGCAATCCGCTGCCATTTCGCACAAACGCCAGCTCACACAGCCACAGCACCCCAAACTTCGCACTCCGATTCAAGTCCGTAATGTCCGCCAGCCGATACCCCGCCGCCCCCATCCGCCCCATCACCTCCGCCACAGAGTTCCCCAGCGGCGCGCAAACCGCCGCTTCCACCAAAAAAACGTCCGTCTTCCCCAGCAGCTCCGAAGCCCCGGCCAGAACCTTCAAATCCAACCCCTCCGCGTCAATCTTCACCAGGTCCGGCCAGGGCGCCCCGCAAGTCGCCGCGATCTCGTTCAACGTTCGCATCGCAATCGGAACCTGCCGTAATCCCGCCGCCCGCGCTTCCTCTTCGCTCAACGCAAACGTGCTGCTATCGTCCCGCTCCGCGATCGTAAACCGCATCGTGCCCCGCTGATCGCTGACTCCCGCAACAATCCATTCGATCTTGCGCCCGTCCGCGATCAAATCCCGCACGTAGCTCTGCAAGCCCTCTTGCGGTTCCACCAATGTGTACCGCGCTTCCGGAAACGTTTGCAGCGCCGTCCGCGTCCACTCTCCCCGGTTCGCTCCCACGTCGATAATGTGTCGCGGTGCAAAGCCATCCCGCTTCAGCAACCCCAGAAATGGCGACAGCGCCTCCGCCCGAAAGCCCGTCTCCCTCTGCTCGGGCTGATATCCCAGTAGCGCGAGGCACACATTTAAAGCGCGCTTGACGCGTGATCGCATAAGTCGGCGGCCCGTCTAACCAGCAGCCTGCCCCCCCTTCGACCACGCCTGAAACCGAGCCAGCATTTTCTTATTCAGCGATGACGCGCGCCCATACCCAAACCCCAGCGCCATCACCGCGCCGAGGTAATTAAAAATGGTGAATCGCAGCGATTGGATCGGCGCCCCCGTATAGTTCCGCCGCAGCAAAAACCAGAAATAACGCAGCCTCCCCGGCGCATCGATCGCAAACTCCCGCTCTTCGAGCGGCAACCTCCACCGCGAAAAATATCGTCGCGTCGGCACCCCGCGCAGCTCCCCTTGGTGCCGCCCGGTCCAAGCTTCGCCTTCC